>Ga0302140_10002938_pt1 | contig 22017 bp, 21 predicted proteins | sample I_Bog_E1_1_FD_202095 | JGI IMG/M metagenome (GOLD analysis project Ga0302140, IMG submission 202095) | Peat permafrost microbial communities from Stordalen Mire near Abisko, Sweden - I_Bog_E1_1 | ecosystem: Environmental > Terrestrial > Soil > Wetlands > Peat | place: Sweden: Abisko, Stordalen... | reverse complement strand
TGGGACCGCGCAGCCTTTGAAAAAAACTGGACGGTGTTTACCGACAACCGCTCCGATCTAATGGCCTGCCGTACGGAGAAGAGTCTGTCGACATCCGAGAAGGGACTGGCGATCAATACAATTACCGCGGATCATTGCTTCGCGAAGTGGAGCACTGGCCAGATCATCAGCAAGCAAACGTTTCAGTACGGACTGTACGAAGCCTATATCAACATCGCGCATGGCGCTGGAGTGGATAATGCCTTCTGGCTTACCACGCAGGGAGTGCTGAAAGACGGTTCGGGAGATTCATTCGAGATTGATGTTGCGGAGGTGTATTATCCGGCTCTTATACGGTCGACCTTGCATCGCCACAATTTGACCAAGGGAATCGACCAGTACGAGACAGGTTATAACAACCAATTACGAGGAAATTTGGCTGCGGGATTTCACGACTATGGAGTACTCTGGACGCCTAATGCGCTTGTATTCTGCGTGGACGGCAATGCCTATCAAACAATCGAGACCAAAGGAACAGTTGATGTGCCGGTCAATCTGCGGCTTTCCACAGCCCTTGGGAAACAGTTTGGAGGCGCGCCACCAGCCGATCCTAGCGGATTGACCATGCAGGTATCGCATGTGCGGGTCATCGGGCTTTGACAACGCGCGGCGCCGCACATGAGGGCATCACCCAAAAGGGCCGCTGACGCGGCCCTTTTGGGATTTTGGTTGCTAGTCCGGTTATAGCTGGTTCATGTTCTGGAGGAACTCGGCGTTGTTGCGCACCTTTTCAAGGCGGGCAATCAGCAGTTCCATGGCTTCGACAGGAGAGAGCGGGTTGAGCACGCGGCGCAGAACAAAGATGCGCTGCAAGTCTTCCTTGGGGATGAGCAACTCTTCCTTGCGGGTGCCGGAGCGCTGGATGTCGATGGCCGGGAAGACGCGCTTGTCGACAAGCTTGCGGTCCAGGATGATTTCCATGTTGCCGGTGCCCTTGAACTCTTCGAAGATGACCTCATCCATGCGCGAGCCGGTATCGACCAGCGCGGTGGAGATGATGGTCAGCGAGCCGCCTTCTTCGATTTTGCGGGCCGCGCCGAAGAAGCGCTTGGGCCGCTGCAATGCGTTTGAATCCACGCCGCCGGAGAGCACCTTGCCCGATGGAGGCACGATGGTGTTGTAGGCGCGCGCCAGACGCGTGATCGAATCCAGCAGAATCACTACGTCGCGCTTGTGCTCAACAAGACGCTTGGCCTTCTCGATGACCATTTCAGCCACCTGAACGTGGCGGGCTGCCGGCTCGTCGAAGGTGGAGCTGATGACTTCGCCCTTGACCGAGCGCTGCATGTCTGTGACTTCTTCCGGGCGCTCATCGATCAGCAGGACGATCAGAACGACCTCGGGGTGGTTGGTGGAAACGGAATTTGCGATCGACTGGAGCAGCATGGTCTTGCCGGTGCGGGGCGGGGCGACGATCAAACCGCGCTGGCCCTTGCCCACCGGCGTCAACAGGTCCATGACCCGACCACTGATGGCTTCACGAACCGTCTCCATCTTGATCCGCTCCTGCGGATACAAGGGAGTCAGGTTGTCAAAGAGAATCTTGTTGCGCGTCTCTTCAGGCGACTCGAAGTTGATGGCCTCGATCTTGACCAGGGCAAAGTATTTTTCGCCCTCGTGAGGCGGGCGGACATTGCCGCTGATGGAGTCGCCGGTTTTGAGATCGAATTTACGAATCTGCGAGGGCGAGACGTAAATATCGTCTGGGCCGGGCAGATAGTTGTAGTCGGGCGAGCGCAAGAAGCCGTAGCCGTCGGGCAAAATCTCCAGCACGCCCTCAGCAAAGATGTGGCCTTCCTTTTCGCTCTGTGCCTGAAGAATCTTGAAGATCAGGTCTTGTTTGCGAAGGCCGCTGGCGCCGGGAATCTCAAGGGTGCGCGCAATGCGGCTCAGTTCGGTGATGTTCTTCTCTTTAAGTTCAGCGATGGTCATGTTCACCTGCAATATGGAGGGATGGTTGTGAGGGGATACGTGAAGGGGAGTGCTCCAGGAGGAAGGTCGGGCGTGTATTCAAAAGGCCGCCGGCCTGGGCCAGCCTTATGTATCTCCCGATTTCAAGGGCAATATGGAAGCATCTGCGATAAGCGGCTTTCTTCGACAGGAAGCCGCTTTGAAATTGTTGCCTGACTTAACTATACCTTGGGCGGGGGCGGTCAGGCGGCGCGGCGCTGCTCCACCGGCAGGGCAGCAGACTCCGATACTGGAGCCAGAGACCCTGGATTGGTGGTTTGAAAGCGGCCCAGAACTTCATTGGTGGTGTCCTGCAGCCGTGTATTCGGCTTGTGCAGCTTGCGAGTTGCTTTGCTAGCCAGTTGACAGAGCTGGTAGCGATTGGACACATGAGATAGTGCCCCAAAAACTAAATCGGAACGCATCGTGAATCTCTCCTTCTTGAGTTGCCTGCCCGGTCGGTACTCCTTGGCGCCGCCGGTGCAGCAGGGGAGCCAACGCGACCGATGGCAGCCCCAAAATTTCCTCTTCCAAAACTTAGACGTTCAAACTGTGCGTCAAGTTCCATATTTTGGCGCAGAATCGCACGCCATGGAAGAGGCTTCATGCGATACCACAGAAACACATTTCCGCCTTGGGAATCCATACGCCCTGCATCCCCATTCCGGCGAACTGTGAAATGCACCGGGGCATCCAAGGATGAGCGCCTGCTCAAATAGGATGCGGGAAATGACAGAAGGGCACGCAAAAAATGTTCATTGCAACCTGCCCTTTGTGGATGGCACTCATGAATGTATAACGAGTTTGGATTCGGGTCAACTGTTTTTTTGCGCATTTCTTACCTGCGCGCCTTAATATGCACCTTCTGCAACTTTAGTTGCAAATATTCTCTAATCAATCAGATAGGCGCCATAATCCCACTGGGCTCACTCCTTGCGATCTGTTAAGCCCAATAAGTGCGGTCCAGAGTGCGGTACTGGATCGCCTCAGCCAGATGCGCCACTGTTAAATGTTCCGCCCCCTCCAAATCCGCGATGGTCCGCGCCACTTTGAGGATCCGGTCGTGGGCGCGGGCGGTCAAGCCCTGCTGCTGCATAGCCCGCTCCAGCAACCGCTCGGCATCGGCTCCCAGCTCGCAGTGGGCGCGAATCTGGCGTGTGGTCATTTGCGCGTTAGCAAAAATCTTTTCACCGGCTTTTTTGAACCGCTGCCGCTGCCGCTCGCGCGCGGCCATCACTCGCCCTCGAATCTCCGCCGATCCCTCGGCTGCTGCACCGCCGCGCAGTTCCTTGTACTGCACCGCCGGAACTTCGATATGTATATCGATACGGTCGAGGAGCGGGCCGGATATTTTGGCGATATAGCGCTGAATGACCGGCGGGGTGCAATGGCACTCGCGCGACTTGTCATTGAAATATCCGCAGGGGCAGGGGTTCATGGCGGCTGCAAGCATGAAGCGCGCCGGAAAACTCAGCGACATGGAGGCGCGCGCGATGGTTACCGTGTGATCCTCAAGCGGCTGGCGCATCACCTCGAGCACGTTGCGCGGAAACTCCGGCAGTTCATCGAGAAATAAAAGACCATTGTGGGCCAGCGAAACTTCGCCGGGACGGGGAACGATGCCGCCGCCGATCAGGCCCGCATCCGATATCGTGTGGTGCGGCGAACGAAAGGGCCGCTGCGTCACCAAACCGGCTGCCGCGTCAAGCACTCCGGCCACGGAGTGAATCTTGGTGGTCTCAAGAGCTTCATCAAAGGTGAGCGGCGCAAGGATCGAAGGCAGCCGCTTGGCCAGCATGGTCTTGCCGGAGCCGGGCGGCCCGATCATTAATATGTTATGACTGCCGGCCGCGGCTACTTCGAGAGCGCGCTTTGCTGTCTGTTGCCCACGCACATCCTTGAAATCGACGGCGAAGTGTTGCAGCTCATTAAGTAAGTGCTCGGTGGCAACATGGAAAGGCTCGCGCTGGATGACTCCGACCACCTGGCTATTGAGCAGTTCCAAGACATCGAGCAGCGATGAGACCGGGTAAACATTCACGCCCTCCACCACAGCGGCCTCGGCGGCGTTAGCTGCGGGAAGAATCAGATTGGGAATATTTTTCTCGCGCGCCAGAATTGCCACGGGCAACATGCCCGGTACGGCGCGCACGCTGCCGTCCAGTCCCAGTTCCCCCACCAGCAGAAAGCGGCTGAGGTCATTGGTTTGAAGCGCGCCATACGCGCCCAGGATGCCTAGAGCGATGGGCAGGTCGAAGCCCGCGCCTTCCTTTTTCATATCGGCAGGCGCCAGGTTGATGGTGATGAACGTAGGGGGAATCAGGTAGCCGGAGTTCTTGATGGCGGCGCGCACACGGTCGCGGCTCTCGCGCACCGCGGCATCCGGCAGGCCCACAGTATGGAATGTGTCCTTGTCCGCAACCACGCCGCTATAGTCCACCTCGACATCAATGAGGTTGGCGTCGATGCCGTAGACCGCCGCGCTTAGAACTTTAAAAAGCATGATTGAAAGTTGCAGCGAGTGTAACAGAATGCAGGGAACAGGGAATAGGGAGGAGGAAAGCCAACTTCATCGGAGTTGCATCGAATGGGTTCGAGCGTCGGGCGATGCGTACCCTGGAAAGGAGTGTGCCGAACAGACCGCAAAATGTATGCGGACCTGTTTTCAGCCGCGTCGAAGGCATCTGCAGGTGCCGAGGGCTTTGGGTGTTGCGGATCGTATCTCCAGAATTCTCCCACAGATGTGTCGACCGCTCTTGCACGCGCTCAAACAAATGCAGTAACTTTGCCTGCGAGGATTCCCTTCATGTTCATCCGTACGATCTCCGCCGCTCTCGTTGGCTGCGCGCTGCTGCTTGCGCCCGTTGCCTCAACCGCCGCCGATCGCGGGCCATCGACACCCGAGGAACGGAAGCAGGCGCTCGAATACATCGCTCACTTCGAGGCCGACCCTCTTAATCCCAACCTTAAGCCGGAGATTCAGTGGGTTGTGAAGTGGACGATGGAGATTCCCGACGTGCAAATAGACCTCTGCCCGATACTCGACAGGATGCCGAAGGGCGATAAGAAGGACGGTCAGACTCTTTTCACTGCGATGGTGCTGGCGCAGACCGCGTTCGTACTCGAGAACCCTGACCGGCAGAGCGATGCTCTGGCACAGTATCAAGCCGGTGTTGAAGGAGTGCTGCGCATCTATGAGCTGCTGTTGAAGGCCAATCCCAAAGACCGTCAGCCTTATCTCGACGAACTGATCCAACGGCGCGAAGCCGGAACGCTGGCACAGTTTGTGAAGGAGCGTGCGGAGGCCGCCTGCCACAAATGAGGGGACACGCTTCTATAGAGGCGCCCACGGGCTGCTCAGTCTGTGGAGCTTGACGGGCATTCATCTACCATCCGTCCAAGAGGAAGGTGATTCGTGGAGCAAAATGAGATTCAGGACGTGCAGCCGTCACCGATGTCAGAGTCTGCTGATCCCGCAACCGTTGCGCCCCTCTGGCACACCATCGTTTTGGTGGCGGCCATTTTTGCGAACTCCGTCTACGGAAGCATGCGCTACTCGCAGAATCACGGCCCGATCAACCGGCTTGCGGTTTACGGCATTACAGCCGCGACGGAGCTGGGGGTGCTGGGCTGGGTTGCGCTGGGACTAAGAATGAGAAGGATATCCTTCCGTTCTCTGCTCGGCCCCATGGCATGGAGCCTTCGCTCTATCGCGGCCGATCTCGGTGTGGCTTTCGGCTTCTGGATCGCTTCACTCTGCATTCTGGGTACGCTGAACATTGCATGGTCTGGAGTTGAAACGATCGTTACACACCGCGCGGAAGTGGCCAACGCAGCCGAACGGCCGCTCGCGCCGAGCCCCTCCCAGCGGCAGACGCTGCGCACGCTCACAGCGCTTGCGCCCGCGAATCAAGAAGAGATTGCTGCCTGGGTGCTGCTCTGCGGTCTCGCCGGCATTGTCGAAGAGGCCGTCTTTCGCAGCTATTTGCAACGCCAGTTCACAGCGTGGGCGCGCGGCGGAGTAGCAGCGGGCGTTGTGCTCTCCGCACTGGCCTTCGGCAGTGCGCACGGATACGAAGGGGTACGTGGAATGTTCCTGGTGGCCGTCTTCGGCGTGTTGTTCAGTGTGCTTGCACTCAAGCGCCGCAGTTTGCGTGCGGGGATCTTCGCGCATATCTGGCACGATCTTTTCGTCGGTCTGACGCTGGCGTTGCTCAAATCGTATCGCCTGATTTAGGCATTCGAATACGAATCTCGATTCCGTGTTGAATAATTGTTTACCTTTTTTCCACCGATGCTTCGTTTTTTTCTTGACACGGATGAAACATAAATCTATACATTCTTCAACTGCAATATGTTTATTGCAGAATCGATGCAAACCATCGAAAGGGAGAATAGGCAAATGGCAACCAAGAAAGCACCCGCGAAAAAGGCCGCCGCCAAGAAGGCGCCCGCGAAAAAGGCCGCAAAAAAGAAGTAGCGGATCGTACAACCAACAAAAGGCAACACGCGAGGGGGACGCTTAAAAACGTCCCCCTCAGTGTTTCTGGAAAAGGATTAGACTTGGAAGCGCACCGATTGAAAGGTAGACACCTGTGACCCGCCGCCGCTGGATTGCCGAACATTGGGATGAAGCCACCGCCACCATTGTTGGCGCGCAGGCCGAGCACATGGCGCGCGTGCTGCGCGCCCAGCCGGGCATGGAAGCGGATGTGGTCGCGGGCGGCCACGTCTTTCACGCCGAGGTGGCCGCCGTTACGCCGGTCGAGGTTCGCTTCAATCTGATCGCCGAGCTTCAAGCCGATCCTGCCCTGCCCGTTACGCTGACGATCTCCATCTATAAGTTCGATCACATGGAATGGGCGCTTGAGAAGGCTACGGAGCTGGGGGTTGCCGCCGTGGCGCCGGTCATCGCGCGCCGTACCGAGAAGCATCTGGCCCTGGCCGCCGAGAAGCGCGTGGAGCGTTGGCGCCGCATTGTGCATGAGGCGGCCCAGCAGTCGCGGCGCAGCGATGTGCCGATTATTTACGAACCAGTCCCGTTGGCTTCGCGCGTACGGGCAGCATCGCAGGCCTCGCGCATCGTGCTTGCCGAGCAGGAACGCACGAAGACTCTGAGCCACGCTCTCGACGAAGCCGTGTCGGCGGCCGCCGATGAGATGCCCCAGCTTGAAATCGCGATCGGCCCTGAAGGCGGATGGGCGCCCGAGGAAGAAGCGCTCTTCGATGCCAATGGCTGGCAGGCCGTTTCGCTGGGCCCGCGCATTCTTCGTGCGGAGACGGCGGCCATCGTCGCGCTGGCGGTGGTCGGCTCGTGCCTGGAGTAGGGGAATGAAGCGGACAGCTATGGTCGCTTCAGCAATCGGGCTTCTGCTGCTCGTTCTGGCGGGAGTATGGATTCTGAAGTTTGAACGCCGGGCGAGGGCCCCCGTGGCATTGGCGTCGCGAACGGCGCGAAGTTCGGCGAGGGTGAGACAGCTACTTGGCGAACCGATGCATGTTTCTCGAATAGCGAAAGGACGTATTTTTACAAATCGCGGCGATGGCAATGCCGATCTGACCGTCCGAATCCGTGGTCCACTCGGACGCGGCAAACTCGATGAATGGGCGCAGGAAGAAAATGGCACATGGCATATTTGCGGTCTGCAGTTTGAGTCGAGCGATGGTGCAACCAGCATCATGCTCGTGGACGAATCTTTGACTCACTGCGAACCGGAATAATGTCGAGTTTTGGGTTTGTCGACCCGGCCTTGTAGTGTTGGAACTCACCTCAGCGGTTCTAGCATTTACAAATGCGCATAGTGCAGCAGCAGCCCGGCCAGAACCGCGCCCGCAAGGTCGCCAATGATCGGAATGGGCGCATAGCGCCAGTTGGAGCCGCCTTTGCCGGGAATGGGCAACAGCCAATGAACGATGCGCGGACCCAGGTCGCGCGCGGGGTTGATGGCGTATCCAGTGGTTCCACCCAGTGAAAGCCCAATGCCCCACACCAGGCTGGCCACGAGCCACGGCCCTACGCCTGCCGCCGGCCCGGTCGCGGAAACTCCACGCGACCCAATTGCCGCAGCCACAACCACCAGCACTGCCGTACCGATCACTTCGCTCAGAATGTTGAAGAATGGGCTGCGCACCGCCGCGTTGGTGCAGAAGACGCCCAACTTATCGACAGGTCCCGGAGTGAGTTTCCAGTGCGGCGCAAAATGCAAGGCCATCAGCGCCGCTCCAATCATGGCGCCCACCAACTGCGCGGACCACATGCTCAGCACCTGCGCATAATTTCCGCTGTTCACGGCAAGGGCCAGGGTGATCGCCGGATTCAGGTTCGCGCCGGGGCTGCCAAAGGCTTGCGCCACCAGCACGCCGCACAGCACGGCCAGCGCCCATCCCGTTGTGATGGCGATCCAGCCTGAGTCTGCCGCGTAAGACTTGCGCAACGTTACGCCGGCGTTGATGCCCGTACCCAACAGCACCAGAACCAGCGTGCCTGCAAACTCTCCCATCCAGACTGAATGCATCGAGGCTTCCTTGCGGTTGCACCTTCACGCGCTGGCAACGGCTCTTGCAGCCACGGAATGCAACCTTGGTTCGATTTGCTGACCTAGAGCATTCTCCACTGTCCACCCCATTGCCGCCAAGAGCGTCTTTGCGCCGATTGCGAACTTGGCTCTCGACCAGCCGAGTTATACCATGGAGAACAACGAGGCAAAGTCTGTGCAAATGCTGAGAAGCATGTTGATTGTGGTGTCTTTGGCGATGGCCACGCTGGCAGTAACGCAGCCGCCGGCACCGGCTCCGCTCAAGGTTATCGGCTTCATGACCGACTTTGACGTGAAGGACGATGCCGTGGGCATCTGCAAGGCGGTCATGGAGGTCGTCGCGCCCGGCGTACGCATCATCGACATCACGCACCAGTCCGAGCCCTATAACATCGCCATGGGGGCGCGCTTCCTGGCCGGCTCGGCGCCTTATTTTCCCAGGGATGCGGTTTTTGTCGTGGTCATCGATCCCGGCGTCGGTTCTACGCGCAAGGCCATCATCGCCAAATCGCGCGTAGGACAGTTCTTTGTGTTGCCCGACAATGGCCTGCTTACCCTTATCCAGGATCGCGACGGGATTGTCGCAGCCCGTGAGATCACCAATCCCGCGTGGATGATCGGCTCCGGGATCTCCTCGACCTTTCACGGGCGCGATATTTTTTCGCCGGCTGGGGCGTACCTGGCTCGTGGCGACGACTGGACGCAGGCCGGTCCCACGCTCGATGTTGCCAAGCTCGTCCGTCTCGATCTGAAGAATGCCACGATTGACGCGGCCGGTCTCCATGGCCTGGTTATCGGCACCGATGGGCCTTTCGGGAATCTGGTGCGCAACGACACGCTGAAACCTTTGCGCAGCTCGGCTACGAGCTCGGCGATCAGGTCCCCGTCACGCTCGGCGGCAAGCGCTACATCTTTCCTTTTGTGAAGACTTTCAGCGACGTACCCGTAGGCAAGGAACTTTTCTACATCGACTCGCGCGGCCGTCTCTCCATCGGCATCGATCAGGGCAACTTTGCCGAGACCTACAAAGTGGGCGAAGGCGCGGAGCTGTCGATTCCGAAAAAGTAGCTGGGCATACCGGATCGTCTCGACGCGCCCAACCCTCATTGCGGGCTGCCCCTACAGCCGGCCAGGAGGTCGGCACTGCTGAGCGTCGTTGCGGCGGTGAGAGATGCGGGCTAGAGGCTCTTGCGAGGTAGGCGCCGTAGATTCAACATTGCTCGTGGGTATTCACCACCATGAATCCGTCCGAATGGCTGATATAGATTCAGTGGAAGATGGATGCAGGCAGCAAGCCGATCGCATTGTAGGCAACGTCATGACCGGACTGGACAGCATCCAGATTCGGGATCGTGGCCGCGCCGATCTTTATCGTGAAGCGCGAATAGATGACGATTCCATTCGACCCGCTGCTCAATGCCATGGAGCCACCCCTGGGCTGGGATGGAACGAGTCATGACTGACTGGGAATAACTCCGGTGTCTTTGCGCCGGTATTCAAGTACAGCTTTACAAGGTCTCCGGCTGCTTGCATGACGCGAATTTCGCGGGTGGTCAGTACTTCGGCAGCGAGGGATCGATTCGGTCCGCCCAGGCTAGAATGCCGCCGGTCAGATTCGAGGCGCGCTTGAATCCCAACTTGCGCAGAAAATCAACCGCTTTGGCGCTGCGCGCGCCGCTCTTGCAATGCACCACGATTTCCCGGCTTGAGTCGAGCTCATGCACGCGAGTCGGCAGGTCGCCAAGCGGAATCAGGTGACCCTTGAGGTTAGCAATCTGATACTCATGCGGCTCGCGCACGTCTAGCACGAAAATATCTTCCTCGGCGTCGAGACGGCGCTTGAGCTCTTCGGGCTGAATCTCAGGAATCTTCGCGCTCGTGGCAGCCTCGGACTCTTCGCCGCGAATGCCGCAGAACTGGTTGTAATCGATCAGCTGCTTGACGGTTGGATTCGCCCCGCACACCGGGCAGTCAGGGTTCTTGCGCACGCGCAGCTCGCGGAAGCGCATTGCCAGCGCATCTACAAGCACCAGGCGTCCTATCAGTGGTTCGCCCGCCCCAAGAATGAGTTTGATCACTTCAGTTGCCTGAATCACTCCGAGCAATCCGGGAAGCACGCCCAGAACTCCGCCCTCTGCGCAGGAGGGAACAAGGCCGGGCGGCGGAGGCTCGGGATAGAGGCAGCGATAGCAGGGGCCGAATTCAGTGGCAAAGATACTGGCCTGGCCTTCAAAGCGAAAGATTGATGCATACACATTGGGCTTGCCGCTTAGTACGCATGCGTCGTTGATCAGATAGCGCGTGGCGAAGTTATCCGTACCGTCGGCGATGATGTCGAAGCCGCCGAATATCTCCAACGCATTCTGACTGCTCAGATAAGTATCGAAACGCTTGATTTCGACAAAGGGATTGATCGCGGTTAGCTTGTCGATGGCCGAGTCGACCTTCAGACGGCCCACATCGCTGGTGGAATGCAATACCTGGCGTTGTAAGTTGGTGTAGTCCACCACGTCAAAGTCCACTAGGCCGAGAGTTCCTACGCCTGCCGCGGTCAGATACAGCGCCAATGGAGATCCGAGACCTCCTGTACCCACGCACAAGACGCGCGCGGCCTTGAGCTTCTTCTGGCCCTCAAGGGCTACTTCCGGCATAATAAGGTGCCGCGAGTAACGCAGAATCTCTTCGTTGCTCAGAGTTACTTGACTGCTGTCGATCAATTCAGCCACAATTCGTCTCCCAACAAGAGTTAGTCGCATTCAATGATTCAGCTGACGTGGTACTCTACCGTCCCCCGGCGACCGAGGGAACGATGGTGATCGTATCAGTCTCCTTGGCAGGAGTCGCTTCCTTGCTCAGGTAGCGAATGTTCTCATCGTTTAGGTAGACATTCACGAAGGTTCGCAGCTCGCCATCCTCGAAAAAAGACGCTTGCGCAGATCGGGATGCTGGGCGACAAAATCGCTCAATGCTTCTCCTACAGTTTGGGCGGTTACCTCGATGACGGATTGCTTTCCCGCATAGGGGCGGAGCGGGGTGGGAATCAATACTTTGATGGACACTCGGTTCCTTTCTGAATGGTTCTGGCTCTCATGGCTTACTCCTTGATAAGTTCGGGGATTTCATCTTCAAAATGTTTGGCTTCTTCCTGGTCCAGCAGCAAGAACGAGTTAGTCAGCACGGCGCGTCCTTTTTCAACGCCGGTGATTACATACGAGCAGCCGGTCCAGTGCGCCTCGGCAAGATCGGTCGCGGACCAACGCGCGGGATGGTCGGGATGCGAGTGATAAAAGCCTACGATGTCGTGACCGGCCAATATCGCTTCCCGCTGTATGCGCACCAGCTCCGATGGGCTGATGTGATAGCGATTGGCGGCCGAGTCGGTGCGCGTGTTGCCGCACGCCATCACGGTCTTGACAACCTTGCCGCCTGCTTCATCGAACTCGCCCACCAGCACGCCGCAGCACTCGTGCGGATAAGTCGCTTCGCCATGCTGCCGCAGTTGATCGTAAAGTGGCCCCGGAATCTTCAATGCCATAGTCATTCGCTCCGTTGCTTTACGCAACCTCATCCCAAAAGTGTTCGCTCAGATACTTGTCGCCAGAGTCAGGAAAAACGGTGACCACAACCGATCCAGCAGCCGCATCTTTCGCAACCTGCAATGCACCGACCAGCGCGGCTGCCGCGGAAACGCCGATGAGCAAGCCCTCTTTCCGGGCCACTCTCTTGGCCATCGCCTGGGCCGCTTCTGTTTCGATGCCCAATTCCGCGTCCGCGATGCTGGCATCGTAAATCTTTGGAACGATCGAGGTCTCCATGTGCTTGATTCCCTCGATTCCGTGGAAGGGCGAGTCGGGCTGAAGCGAGAGGCAGTGAATTGCCGGATTCAGTTCTTTCAATCGGCGCGAAGTCCCAACGAAGGTTCCGCTGGTTCCGAGTATTGCGGCGAAGTGCGTAACGCCCTCCTGTCTGCCGCCAGATTTCATCGGCGGTTCCGTGGGTATGGTGCGAACGCCAGTTGACGTCGTTCGAATACTGATCGGCGTAGTAGTACTTTACCGGCTCGGCGGCAGCAATCTCGCGCTCCTTGCGAATCGCTCCATCGGAGCCTTCGCCTGAATCGGTGTAAATGATCGTTGCTCCATAAGCGTGAAGAATCCGCTTCCGCTCCGCCGAAACATTCGAGGGCATGCACAGCGTAACAGGAATTCCGTATGCCGCCCCAAGCATGGCATAGGCGATGCCAGCCGTTACAATCTAGAGGGTGAGCAATTCCTTTGAAATCGGGCCGGTTCATGTAGGCGCGGGGCAGCTATTCCTGATTGCAGGGCCGTGCGTGATCGAGGGCGAGGCCCATGTGCGGATCATGGCGGACGCCCTTCAGCGGATTGCCGGCGACCTGGGCATTCCGTTTATCTTCAAGGCCAGTTACGACAAGGCCAACCGGACCAGTGTGAAGAGCTTTCGCGGGCCGGGGCTGGTGGAAGGCACGCGGATTCTGGGCCGCTTGGCCAAAGACACGGGCCTCCCAGTGCTGACCGACGTGCATGAGCCTGGACACTGCGAAATTGCCGCAGAAGCCGTGGATGTGCTTCAGATTCCTGCTTTTCTTTGTCGACAGACCGACCTGCTGATAGCCGCGGGCAAGACCGGCCGCGCCATCAACATCAAAAAAGGCCAGTTTATGGCGCCTTGGGATATGACGCATCCGGTGGAGAAGGTTCGCTCCACGGGCAATGATCGCGTGTTTCTCACCGAGAGGGGCGTCAGCTTCGGCTACAACACGCTGGTGGTCGATTACCGCTCACTGCCGGTGATGCGCCAGATGACGCCGGTGGTCTTCGACGGTACGCATTCCGTTCAGCAACCTTCGGCAGCGGGCGGGGTGAGCGGCGGGCAGCCGGAGTTCATTCCATTGCTGGCGCGGGCCGCGGTGGCGGCGGGCATCGACGGGCTGTTTCTCGAGGTCCACGACGACCCGGCCAATGCCAAGTCCGACGGCGCGAATGCCCTGGACCTGAAGCTTCTCAAGCCGCTGCTGGAGAAGCTGCTAGCGATCCATGCGGCGGCGAGTTAGCGGGTAAGAATCTTCGTTCTTGAAGACGAAGCAGGTTCCGTCTCCCGGCGCAATGGGCGTGTTTCACCGGCTGCACTCCTAAAACAACCGAAAATCCACCAATACGTCGATCATCGCCGCAACTGGCTTGCCGCCTTTCATTGCGGGCTTGAATCGGTATCTCGCAACGGCATCGAGCGCCTTTTCATCAAGGCCCATGCCCAGCGAACGAACCACGCGGGGATTCCGCGGGTAACCGTGCGCGTCCACAATGACCGCGATCATGCAGACTCCCTGATATTTGTTGCGGCGCGCCTCATCGGAGAACTCCGCCTCGGGAGACACGAGTGGAATGGGATTCGAGACTCCGCCGATCCCAGGGGTATAGATCGAACCGCCAAAACCGCGATCCGGGCCAGGACCGCCTCCGTTGCCTTTTCCCGGTCCGTCGCCGCCATCCGAACCTGTGCCGATGCCGGATTTGGCGCCAGGACCGTTGGAGGCCAGACTGACGTTTGGAGAGTTGTGTACGCCGATGTTGGAGAGCGACGGGTTATCGGGCAGCTTGATCTCAAGCGGAACGGCGATGGCAGGATCGATGGCAAGCTTTGGGCTGTCGAGGATTGGAACCTGGGGAGGAGCGATGGGCATAGCTTCCCGTTTGGGCAATCTTCCCTTGATAGGGTCCGTCAGCACATTGGATCCGCCACCGTCGCTGCCGCCTGCAGGCTGCGGTTTAGCGGGCGCGAAGAGGGTGAAGTTACTGAAATTGGTCTTATCTCCCGGAAACGATTGGGGAAGATGGTTAATCGTCGAGCGCAATCCCATCAGGATGACAATCGCCAGGACGCCGCCATTCGTGATGGTTGCAGTGCCGATGGCCCAAGGATTCGTCTTGACGGCCATGCGGTCGGGAGTGGGGATCGGTGTTGAGGTTAATTTCAAGGGCGGAAGTTTGGGCGGGAATACGGCATCGCGGAAGCTCTCGTAGAGGCCGGCCCAGATTGGCTCTTGATCGAAGCTCTTCCCAAAAAGGTCCTTGCCCTGATCGCCGTCAGCTCGACGCAGCTTGACAGCGGATAACGGCTCTGACGGGTGCGCACGCTCCCTGTTCATACGGCCTCATTCCCAGCCCAGTTACGGCTTAAAGGTAGGTTTTGTCATCGTCGGTTGGCCCAGGCGTCGATACACCATAGACGAGCCGCGCGGGGAGTCGTTATCTTAAAGACTCGATTTCTGCAGCGCAGTTTTTTTCGTCAACCACCCGCTCCAACGGCGGTGTTCCAGACGACGCCGATCAGGTTGTGGGTTCTCAGGTCTCAAGATCGAGACCCAGGGCCGTTCGGCAAAGCCACTCTTGGACAGAGTCGAGGCGCGACATTGGACCATTTGGCGCTATCAACGTCGAGACCGGCAGCCGGACACGCGAAAGCAGGTATGTTCCCATAACGCGGGAACCCGGTTACCCAATTGTGCGTTTGAATAAACAGAAATTCTCATGAGGCTTATACGCGGAATCTTAAAGAGATTCAAGCAGAGTGGGATACGTTCGCGGCTGGGTGGCCCTGTTGGGTTGCAGGAGGTTTTGCGGTGAGAGGGTGCACAATATGCCGACCGGACGACTGATTCTTGCCTGTTGGTTTTTTCTTGTACTCTATTGGAACATCAGCGCGCGCTCCATCAAGCCCACGGCGGAGGGCCAGGACTGGGGCGGCAGACTCGCCCGGATGCCAATCTGGCTGGGTTACATCCTGTTGATCGTCGTCTGGGTGGTTCCGTTTGGAGTGGTGGCGATACGGCGGACGGCCGTTTCAGGCTCGCTTGCGACTGCGATCTGCGCGCTGGGGCTGCTTGTGTCCATTTGGTCGCGAAGGGCGCTGGGCAGCGAGTGGAGCAGAGATGTTGAATTGAAGCAGGAGCACAAGCTGGTGGAACGAGGGCCGTACGCTTTCGTGCGGCATCCGATCTACACCGGCCATCTGCTGATGGGGCTGGGGACAGCCATCGGCTCCGGCCGGCTTGTTGCGTTCGCGGGGCTGGCGCTGTTCTTCGTAGGCTTCTGGATCAAGCTGAGGCAGGAGGAGAGGCTTCTCGTGAGGAACTTTCCGGAGGAATACCCTGCTTACCGGGCTCGCGTTCGGGCGCTGGTTCCGTATGTGTTGTGACTCGATTTTGCGCGCACCCATTGGCGCAAGGATGGGAAGCCGGCACTCCAATACCTCTGAGAGTTTCTTAAAGGTCAGCGATCCATCCGTCCTAAGCCCCGCGCCGGGCCAGAACGTCTGCGGACAGCAACTCATTCATTGAGCCGGAGCGAAACCCGCTGCAATCGAGCGTCACATACTGGAACCCAGCCTGCTTGATGGCTTTTGAGATGGCGTCGAGCATCTCCATCGACAGAGCGCGTGGCAGCTCCACGCGGGCAATCTCCACGCGGGCCAACTCGCCGTGATGGCGAACGCGCAGTTCACGGAAACCCAACTGGCGCAGGCTCTCCTCGGCTCTCTCCACCTGCTCCAGCACCTCGCGAGTTACGGTGCGCCCATACTCCACGCGCGATGAGAGGCACGGCGCAGCGGGACGATCCCAAAGCGGATAACCGGCAGCCTTAGCCAAAATGCGCACTTCCAGTTTCGTCAGTCCAGCATCTGCCAAAGGCGCCAGCACGGCGTGCTCCTCGGCCGCGCGCTGGCCGGGACGAAAATCACGTGTATCGTCAGCGTTCATGCCATAGGCAATCTGGGCAAAACCGAGCTTCGTACCCAGCGCCTTCATCACCGCAAAAAGCTCGTCCTTGCAGTGGAAGCAGCGGTTGGCATCGTTGCGCGCATACTCGGGCCGGTCCAGTTCTTCGGTTGCAACCACGCGCAGCGGCATCTCAAGCGAATGGGCAAAGGCGCTGGCCTGCTCCATATCGCGCCGCGCCAAGCTGGGCGAGTCTGCCAGCACGGCCAGCATCCGCGAGCCTAGCATACGGTGCGCCGTGGCCGCCAAAAACGCCGAGTCCACGCCGCCGGAGTAAGCCACCATCAGGCTTCCCAACTCCTCCAATCGCGCCTCTAGCTTTAGCAGTTTTTGCGCGGTGTCCACACCGCCGCGCGGCACGCGCTCCCGTTCGTTCAACGGGCGTTCTGCCTGCGTCAAATTTACCCGTGTGCTCGCCGCCATAGGCCAGATTATAGTCTTCGTCCCATTCGCTTCGCGATTTCGCAGCAGCCAGAAAGAAACCGGGCCTGGGAGTGAAATCCCAGGCCCGGCGAACGGCTCGATTTGGTTGCGACCTGATTCGGTTACTGTTGCGGCGCTGGTGCAGGCGCTGGCGTCTGCGGCGCCAACGGAGAATCGCCTGGAGCCGGCGCCGGTGGCACAGGCTTCTTGTTCTTCTCGGCCATGCGCGTTTTGTCGCCGGTTGTGGTGGACTTCTTCTTCTTTTTGGCGGCGGTGTCACCCGACAACCCAAGCGGGGCGGCCTGAGCCTGCCTGTCTGCAACCTCGGCAGCGTCCGGAGCTGCCGGAGCCTGCGCATCCACCTTCGGTCCCTTAGCCTTGGCCTGCTTGGCCAGCTTGGCGCGTTCGGAGTATCGCGTTTTATTCGTCGGCGCTGTATTTTGCTCTAGCGGATTTACCGGCTCCGGCGCGCTCGCTACAGCTTCCGGCGCTGCCCCAGCATCCTCGGTCTTGGCCTCCGGCCCGGCGGGAAGCGTCTTGGTGGGCGCCTGGCCGTAGCGGATTTTTTCCTTCTTGCCGGGCTTCATGGTGGTGAGATTTACCGCCTGCACGTCCTTCTTTTTGCCTCTTTTAACAGGCGCCTGCGCAACGGCCGGTTCAGGCGCCGCCTGTACCGTCTTCTGCCGGAAGGTGCGCGTGGACTCACGGAAGCGAGTGCGTTCCACCTTTTTCTTTTTCTTGGGAGAAGGCGGCGTATAGGCGCTCCACACCGGCTTGATCTGTTTGGGGCTTGCGCCGGAATCCGTATAGCCCGGCTTGATGTCGATAAAGGCCTGTTCGCGCATCGTGGTCAGGTATTCGCGCATCGCCGGCTCCATCCGGCTTTGGTAGAAGGCCTCTTCCACCTGCTCCGCCACATCTTTGTACGCTGGAATGCCGCCCGGGACGTGCTGCACCACTTTGAGAATGACGTATCCCTGCCGCGTGTGAATAGGCTCAGTCACGTCGCCTGTCTTGAGCGCAAAGGTCGCATCCTCAAGAACTTTGGCCAGGCTGCCGCGTTGAAACTGCCCCAGATCGCCTCCTTCTGAGGCCGTAGGGCCATCGCTGAAAGTCTTGGCTAATTGGGCAAAATCGCCTCCAGCGTGCAGTTTGGCGGCAATATCGTCCGCCTTGGCCTTGGCCGCGGCCAACAGTGCAGGATCGGCTTGCTGCGCCGTGCCGGGAATCGCGGCGGCGGGCGCGCTGGCAGAGACCAGAATCTCGCTCAGACGCACGCTTTCCGGTTGCGCGTACTCCTGCTTATGAGCCTCATAGAAGCGCTGCGCCTCTCCTGGCGTGAACTGAATCTTGCGGCCAACCTGATCCCTCATCACCAGTTGGGTGATAATGCTGTTGCGGATATTGGCTTTGAAGTCTTCGTAGGAGACGCCCTGCTCTTTGGCTGCCTTCTCCAAGTCCTCAATGGTTTCAAGGTTGTACTGCTTGCGGATATCGTTCAGCCGTTGGATCAGCTCGGTTTCCCCATTGATATTCAGCTCCTTGCCCTTTGAGAGCCAGAGCTGCTGGTCAATGAGGTTGCGAAGCAGGTCCTTGTGGGCATCGGAGATATCCTGCATCGAGGCCCCGTGCTGCCGCCCCTCGGTATCCAATTCCTTCATGGCGCGGTCGTAGTCGGAGCGCGTGATGATCTGGTCATTCACGCGGGCCACGATCTCCTCGACCGTCGTGCCGCCGTAAGGGCTCTCCGGCGTGGCGGGATGCGTTTGCGCCAACGTGGAACTTGCGAGCAGCAGCGTGCCGAACACGAAAGCCGCGGGAATGCGAAAAAGTTTCTGAGTCATAAGGTTGGACACGTCAGGCGAAAAGCATTCTCCACCTGAGGCATAGACGCTATTGTAAATGCCTGGGAAGCGGAGAAGATAGAAGCACCGCGATTCCACGCCGATTCAGGCGCGAATCCGAAGGGCAGATCAAGTCTGAAGGATGAACACGAGGTCAAGCCACGATACTCCGCCCCGGACAATCGCAAAAGATGGTCGGCGCGCTTATCTTGGCAGCAATTCCACCGGTCCGGGCCGCCCCGGCTCGCTGGTCTTGCCGTTTTCTTCCACCTTGCCGAAAATCATCTTTCCGCTGGCCGTTTGCAGAACGCTGGTCACTGAAATCTCCACAGCCTTGCCGATCAGCTTGCGCGCGTGGTCCACAACCACCATGGTCCCGTCGTCCAGATATCCCACTCCCTGGTTGTACTCCTTGCCTTCCTTGAGGATAAGCACATGCATCTTTTCGCCGGGTAGCACAACCGGCTTCAGAGCATTGGCCAAGTCGTTGATGTTCAGCACTTCCACATGGTGCAGGTGAGCCACCTTGTTCAGGTTGAAGTCGTTGGTCACCACTTTGGCTTCCCACTTCTTGGCCAGTTCCAGCAGCTTCAGGTCGACTTCATGGATTGAGGGAAAGTCGTCGGGTACAATCTGCACCTGGATGCTGGTATTCGACTGCATTCGTTGCAGCATATCCAGGCCACGGCGGCCGCGCTGGCGCTTTGACCCATCGGTCGAGTCGGCGACTGTCTGCAACTCGCGCAGCACAAACTCCGGAACCACCATCATGCCGTCAATAAATCCTGCCTCGGCGATGTCGGCGATGCGCCCGTCGATAATCACGCTGGTATCCAGCACCTTGGCGGTCCGGCGCGTGGGCCGGTCGGTGCTGAAGATCGTTCCCAGCGCTGCCGGGTTCAGCAGATCACCTTTGCTGGCTCCCACCAACAGCCCGACATAGGTCATCAGCAGCAGCACGAAGATTTGCAGCACGGCGGATGTGGAGCCCTCGATCGGGGCGCTGCGCAGCACCAGGCAGAAAAGCGCCGCGCCAAAGATTCCCAGCACGCTGCCGGTTACCGCGCCAATAAGGCGCCTCAGGCTCAACGCCCTTACTCGCAGTTCAAAGATAATGACTGCGCAGGCTGCCCCGGCGCCTGCACCCGCACTCATCCACCCTGTTAAGCCGAATGGATGAAGGAAATAACAGACCCCGGCTAGAAGGGCCACAAAAAGAAGACGAAGCAGAATCAGATCCATAAAAATGCCAACTCTCGCTGGCCGCAGGAAATTTCCTCCAGCCAGCTACAAGTGGCGAGTATGCCCATTACCGAGTGGAGTCGTCAAGGGCGGGGAGCAGAGAGTAGGGAAAAGGGAATCGAAAGACAAAGCAAAGCCGTGAACGCGATCGATTTTGAATGTTCAGATTCCATGGAATCCGAGGTTTCACGACCCGATAATTGACGATCGTCCTGATCCCTCCTTCCTATTCCCAGCTTTTTTACGAAGCAACTGCAAGTTCCACCACAGGCGTCACCCGCACACTGCCCTTGCGCGGGCCGCGCTTGCGTGCGCTCATCACCTTGATGCGCTCAAGCAGTTCCTGCGCCGAGCAGTTCTTTTTGGCCAGCAACGCGTCTGCCGCGTGCATCTCGCCGGCCATCCTTTGCGGATCGCCCATGAGAATCATGGGAATATGCGGCGCGATCTGCTTCAGCCGGTCAACAAGTTGATTGCCATTCATTTGAGGCATGGCAAAATCGGCCAGTACAAGATCCACTTGGATTTCGGCAAAAATGCCGATCGCCTCCTGCCCTGTCGAGGCCGAAACCACGCGGTATCCGTTGGTTGCCAGCATGAACTTGAGTACGGAAAGCTCTTGTTCATTATCGTCTACGCAGAGAATAATCTTCTTCGGCCGCATGATGGGGATATAGCTCCTTCGTTCAACTTTTTGGGTTCAGTGTTCTTGTACGCCCGCTAGACAACACTTCGCCTGAACCCGCTCTTGTGGCAGGCTGGCGTGAATAGGTTCCAAGGCGGACGATCACGGAGAATGCTGCCGTTTCCTGGCTGATTTTGCGGCCCGCGAAGCCTCACGTGGATTGCCGCCAGCCCAAATGGGGTGCGGTGTTCACGCAAAACTGCACAGGGGCAATCGCTTCACAGGAGGCTGACCTTCGTTCGCGATCGATTGTGTTTAAGACTTTGGGTCAAGACCGGCATAGGCGCCGGTTAAGTTGCTTCAATGAAAGCCAAGAGTACGGTGCTTTACAGAGCTTGGGAAGAGAGAAAGGTAAGCGAAATCCAATCTGAAAATTCTTATGAAACAAACAGAATTCGCTAAGGATTAACACTTCCCATCACTTGCAACTATGAATGCCTGTTGAAAGCATGTGTATCACGGCAGGAAAAGCTTCCCTTTTGCCACAAAAACGGTGCTGCCCGCAACACGCACGTCGGTCACCTTTGCCGATTGCCCCGGTGGGGACGCAGTTTGGATATCTGCCGAAAGATGGAGTTCACTGGGACGGCCGATCTCGACGCCCTGACGAAGACAGATGTGTTCGCCCGGCGCAACTGCTCCACGGCCAAGCGACAAAAACAAGTACGTCGCGAGGGTGGGGCACCCAGCGGACGGCTTTGAAGCAGGCGTTTACAGCTTCTGGGTGCGTTGAACGGCGCGGACGCCGCCTACTCGGCGGAGGCCGAGGACCATGCGATTGAGGTGATGGAGGTCCTGAGCTTCCGCGACAAACTCTATGATGGCTTCGCCGTTTTCGTCGTGGCGGATATCGACGGCGCGGATGTTGGTGTTGTCGTCGGAGATGACGGCGGTGAGCTCCTTTAACATGCCGGCGCGGTCGTCGCAGGCGACTGTAATCTTGACGGGGTAGCGCTGGGGGCGAGCGGACTGGTCGCCAACGCGGGACCATTCGACGGCGATGCGGCGGTCGCTCTCATAGAGCAGGTTTTGCACGTTGGGGCAACTGCGGGCATGGACGGCGACACCTTTGCCACGGGTGACGTAGCCGATGATTTCTTCGCCGCGAATGGGGTTGCAACAGCGGGCGCGATAGACGAGCAGGTCATTCTGGCCCTCGACCTGGAGGGAATCCGAGCCGGTGAGGTGCAGCTTGCGCACGGCGTCGGACATGGCCGACTCCGCAGTGCCACCGGGCTTGGTTTCAGGAAGCGGCTCGGCGTCGCCCTTGCTGGCATAACCTGGGGCGAGCTTGTTGAGCACCTGATGGGCAGAGTGCTTGCCCTGTCCGAGCGCGGCCAGCAGATCGGCGGCGGTGGCCACGCCGTATTCGTTGGCAATGCGGCCCAGATCCTGGTCGGCGATCTGATTGAGCGGAACCTTGAATTTGCGGGCTTCGCGCTCGAGCAGCTTGCGGCCGATTTCAACGGCTCGGCGGCGCTGGTCTTCATTAAGCCAGTG
>Ga0302140_10002936_pt1 | contig 22023 bp, 26 predicted proteins | sample I_Bog_E1_1_FD_202095 | JGI IMG/M metagenome (GOLD analysis project Ga0302140, IMG submission 202095) | Peat permafrost microbial communities from Stordalen Mire near Abisko, Sweden - I_Bog_E1_1 | ecosystem: Environmental > Terrestrial > Soil > Wetlands > Peat | place: Sweden: Abisko, Stordalen... | reverse complement strand
GATTAACTACAAAACAACCCTTCTTCTTTATTTTATCAGCTTTACAGTTATCAAAAAATGTTGATAATATGCTATATTACAACAAGATAACTTCTGTTAGCTTTACGCATATGCGCAGGTGCGGGATGCAGATGAAAAACGCTGACCGCTTAATTACGGCGTGCTGCGTTAGCGATGGAAGCGGATACCGGCCAGCTTTTGCAAGGAGCAGCAGTATGCAGCGGCAGCAGCAGTTTGTTGAGCGGAGCAATAAGTGCCTAAAGCCTGTGGCGTATGAGCGGACAGCGCGGGCCGAAGGCAACGCCCAAATAAGGCTAAAGCTCTGGGTATGGCGTCACAAGTCATCATTATTCAATTTTTAACCTATTGTTTTAACCAAATAGCATCAAAAAATTACAAATTTTTATGTAGTTATCGTCATTGTTTAAAGAATTATCAAAAAATATAACAAAACATTCGCTTTTATATAAAAACTGTTTATAAATTACCATTTTTAAAAGTAACTGGTTTAAATTTATGCGATTTGTTTATGCAGGAATCAGCTTATTTTGATAAATACAACCCCATTGACGGCGTTTGGGATGAAATGTACGGGAAAAATGCCCGTGTGCGCGATCATTACCGCAAGGTAATTGAATATATCTCGGGCGAATCGGCGGATGACCTGAATAAAAAGGAAGAACTGGCCAAGCGGCTGTTCATGACGCAGGGCATCACGTTCACCGTGTATAACAGCGGGGAGGGGATCGAAAAGATATTTCCTTTTGATATTATCCCGCGCATTATTACCGGCGATGAGTGGGCTTTTGTGGAGAAGGGTATCAAGCAGCGGCTTACCGCGCTTAACCTGTTCATTAAGGATGTTTACAATAACCAGTTCATCATTAATGATGGCGTGGTGCCCATCGATATCATTTACTCCTGCCCGCATTTCCTGCGCGAGATGTACCAGCTGCAGGTGCCGCATGATATTTATGTGCACATCAGCGGTATCGACCTGATCCGCGACCATGACGGCACCTTTTATGTGCTGGAAGATAACCTGCGTACGCCGTCCGGCGTGAGTTACATGCTGGAGAACCGCGAGATCACCAAGCGCCTGTTCCCCGACCTGCTGCCGCAATGCGGCGTTCGCAGCGTGACGGAATACCCTACTATTTTATACAAAAACCTGCTGGCGCTTTCGCCGCGGCAGATACATAACCCTACCATCGTACTGCTTACGCCGGGTATTTATAATTCGGCCTACTTTGAGCATAGCACGCTTGCCCGCCTGATGGGTGTCGAGTTGGTTGAAGGGCGCGACCTGGTGGTGAACAACCATAAGGTTTACATGAAAACTACGATCGGGCTGCAGCAGGTGGATGTGATCTACCGCCGGGTGGATGACGAGTTCCTGGACCCGCTGGTGTTTAATCCCGGCAGCATGCTCGGCGTTGCAGGAATTATGGGCGCTTACCGCAAAGGAAACGTTGCTATTGTTAACGCCGTTGGCACCGGCGTGGCGGATGACAAAGCGGTTTATACTTATGTGCCCGATATGATAAAATATTACCTTAACGAAGAGCCGATACTAAAAAATGTGCCGACACATCAGCTTGGCAACCCGGACGAGCGCGAGTTTGTTTTTAAGAACATTAATACCATGGTGATCAAAAAAACAAACGGCAGCGGCGGTTACGGAATGCTGATGGGGCATGCCGCCGGCGAGCAGGAAATTGAGGAGTATAAGCTGGAGGTGCTGAAAGATCCGCGCAATTTTATAGCACAGCCCACCATCAGCCTTTCTTCGGCGCCGTGTTATATGCAGGGCGAGCTAACGCCCAGGCGGGTGGATCTTCGCCCTTATGCGCTGTTTGGCCCGGATGGGATCGAGATAGTACCCGGCGGTTTAACCCGCGTGGCCCTTAAACAAGGCTCGCTGGTAGTAAACAGTTCGCAGGGCGGTGGAAGCAAGGATACGTGGGTGCTTAACCCCCCGACCCCCTAAAGGGGGAGTGGATGTGCACCCCCCAGCCCCCTAAAGGGGGAGCAGTATATACAAATATGCCAATGACAAAAATGAACAGATTACCAAATATAAAGAAGGAAGTATTAAGCTCCCCCTTTAGGGGGCGGGGGGGGTCAGGTTTATGTTAAGTCGCGTAGCAGCAAGTTTTTATTGGTTAAGCCGTTACATCGAGCGCAGTGATGGGATGCTGCGCATGCTGAAAATTAATTATGCGTCATCGCAGGATACGATGCAGGAGTTTACCTGGGAACCCGTAGTACGGATATTTGCGGGGTCCGGGTCGGAAGAAGTGAGCAAGCTGGAAAATAATAGTCGCGCCGTGATGAAGTTTATGGTGACCAGCAAGGAAAACCCCAACTCGATACTGAATATTATTACCCTTGCGCGTGAAAACGGGCGCAGCGTGCAGGAACATATTCCCAAAGATTTGTGGCAATGCCTGAATGAATATTACCACATTGTAAAGGACCCGAAGCTGGAAAGGGCCTTAACGCGCGAGGACCCCATCAGCGTTCTGGACGAGTTGATAAAGCAAGTGATGCTGCATTATGGCACGGTGGAGATATCGATGGAGCGCGGCGAGGGACGGAGCTTTATGAATGTTGGAAAATACCTGGAACGCGCCATACAATCGGTGGATATTTTGGATTCCAAATTTGGTTTGGCCAATGCCGATAAAGAGTTGCTGACAGATACCAGCTACCTGAAGCATCTCCTATTGTCCTTGGGTGGATACGAGCTGTATCTGAAAACCTATCGCGAAGGATTTGAAGCGGCCAATGTGCTGGAGCAGGTGCTGCTGAACAATGATTTTCCGCGTTCGGTCATCTATTCGGTGGTTCATATACAGCGCTATTTTGACCGGTTAAAAAATGACAGTAATTTGGAAGACTTCAGGGAACTGTCCTTCCAGATCGGCCGTTTGGAGAGCCGCATCAAATACAGTTCGGTAAAAAGCATCGAGGAAGAGGGCTTGAAATTGTTTTTGCCCCAAATAAGGGCCGAGCTCTATGGAATAGGCAATTCACTTAACGAACATTATTTTGCGAATTCGTGATGCGCAAGTCCGAATCCCGATAGCTATCGGGACCGAAATTCGGCAAAGTCCGAACGGAGGAGTTTGAAACCAAAAGGTGTATTCAATCACTAACTCACTAATTCACTAACTCACTAATTCAAAACTAATAGCATGCCCGAGTTTGAGATACAGCACATCACCCGCTACACTTACGATAGCCCGGTGCGCGACAGTGCCAACCAGATCATCCTTTTCCCGATAAAGGACCTGTACCAGGATGTGTTGAAACAGGAACTGACCATAACCGGTAACCCGCATGTGGATACTTATATCGACTACTATGGGAACGAGGTCGGCAGCTTTACTTACAGCGAGCCACACATGGTGCTGACCATCAATTCGAAAATTTTGGTTACCACCAAACACCGTGAGCTACCGCTGACTGATATTTTTCCGGGCCAGCAATGGGAAGATCTGAAACGGCTAAGGTATGTGGTGCCTTATATCGATTTTTTAAGGCAGGAATATTTTGAGGGCATTGATGAGCTGCGGAAGGTGGTAGAAGAGGAAAAAACACAGCTGGAATCGCCTTACCAGGCAACGTTGCATTTTTGCCAGTATGTATATGAAAATTTCGAGTACATCAAAGGCGTTACCACGGTTGAAACCAAACTGGATGAGATTTGGAAGCTGAAGGCCGGTGTTTGCCAGGATTTTGCCCATATATTGATGGAAATGTTGCGCATGGCGCATATCCCGGCCAGGTACGTAAGCGGCTATATCTGCACCAGCCGCGATGGTATGCGCGGGCAGGGCGCCACCCATGCCTGGGCCGAAGCCTATATTCCTGATTATGGTTGGCTCGGTATCGACCCGACCAATAACTGTGTGGCCAACGAGACGCACGTACGTTTGGCGGTTGGCCGGAATTTTTTGGATTGCTCGCCGGTTAAAGGGGTGTATAAAGGCTCTTCACGACATAAACTCGACGTAGCAGTATCCGTGGATGACGAAAACGTGTTAATTAACAGCGAGCACCAGATCGCCGAAGCTCACGCCACCAGTATGGTGTCCGACTCGCCTAAAAACAGTTACCAGCGTTATATGGAAATGATGCAGCAGCAACAGCAACAGTGATCTGCGGATGTGCGGATGTGCGGATTTCAGATGTGCGGATGAATAGATCGGTTAAAGACGTTCTATTTCTTCGATAGACAGTTTAGTAAACTTTGAGATTTGCTCATGGGGCAAACCATCCTTTATCATTTCGCGCGCAATGTCTTTTTGTGTCTTTTTGCGCTCTTCTTGAACTGCATAATCCAATATATTCTTATTATCCCACTTATATTTTAAACTACTATCGTACATGGTTTTTTTCCTCCGTCGTCAAATTGGTATATTCAGCGATACTAAATAGTTTTTCAAATATCGGTTTCCGTAAGTAAACCGGGAGTTTATCCATTCCTGGCATATTTTTTAGAAAATACAGCCATTTGTCTAAATCCGTGTCTAAATCGGTTTCCCCTTTTACAAATTTACCTAATTCTATATATGTATAACCCAGTTTATCATAAAATATTTCACCGGTATCTCTGTTACACAGGCAAATATCATGCAGGTACGCATCCGCCGGGCTGTCTTCCAAAGTGAAATCTTCCAGCAGGGCAATCAAGTATACTTCGGCAATATTATAACCCCATTCGCTCCGTTTGCCTTTCGGAGCCTGGTCGCTGATTAAACGCGAAGTATAAAATAAAGCCCTTTCTTTAAAGTAACCCTGCCTGGCCCTTTGCACTTCTATTAAAAAGCGTTCGCCCTTATCTCCGGTGCAAAGCAGGTCAAATATAGCAGCGCCCTCGTCTTTTAAATCGCCGGGGTGTTCGTTTTTGTTGTAAACTAAATCTACAATGTGCTTACGCCCCCTGAAGACTTCATTTAAAAAAGCGATCAGCAAATCCTTATTAGGCTCGCTGCCAAATATTTTTTTAAAGGCGAAGTCAACTAAAGGGTCGATGTACCTTCCGGGAATTGGCGGTTTACTTTTAGGCATAGCCAAATATAGAAGTTTATTCCTTTCACCGCTAAAGCGAAGATGGCTCACGCCGGGAAAAAAGCCAGGGTTATATAAACCTCAATGAATTCGCGGATTTTACTGAAGTTTGCCGGCTACCGCCCAAAAAACTAAGTATCCGGATTTTCCCTTACTTATTTTTATCTTCAGTAATGTTCGGGCGGGATCGGTTTGCACCTTCACCAGGTCAATGTTATGATGACTCTTTTCAGTCATTTGGTTGGCAGGCCCCCACTTGGCCAGGTCATGCGTAAGGTAACACAGGTTTAGATCGTTTGCCGGGATATCCTGGTAATAATCGGGCAGTAACATTTCATCGGTATGTTCGCCATTGGCATAGGTCAGGTCGAATTTCAGGGACGACGGTCCTTCGGCGCTGGTCAGCGCAAAGTATAGCATGGAATATTTTCCTTTGGGTATTGAAAAGGTGACAGAAGTTTCGCCGGGCATGCTGCAGGCCTGGTAGTTTATACTGTCGGTGTTGGCATAGTGAAGCAGGATTTGTGGATGTGCGTCATTCGCCGGTACCAGGGGCTCATCGGGCAATGCGTGTTCAACCGAGTCATGGTTGAAGGCAGCGGCTGATTTTGTGAGATATCCGTCCCCGTTCCCACCTCCGTCAATACCGGTTTTCCAGGTCGCGAGTTTGCCGTTGCACAGCGTTGTTACCGGCCGGGCGTTCAAAATGGAGCTTATATTAAATTGAACTACGTTAGGTTGTTTAGGCTGGGGTGCGCCGTAAATCACCAAAAGAAGCAAAAGACCGGGCACCAGTTTCATAGGAAGCTACAATTTCTTAGCCTCGTCAGCCAGTTCATCCACCGGGGGGGCCTTTTCCCAAGCCTTTACCAATTTGTGATTCTTGTCATATAGGGCTATGTATGGCGTTGAGTGCACGTCATAATATTTCTGCACTACATAGGTGTAACCTTCGGTTCCAACCGTAAAATTGGGATATTTCTTAAGGTCAAAGTCCCGATAAAAGACCTGGATGGCTTTTAGCTGTTGAACAAAAGTCACCATAATCACCTGTACGTGCTTCAAATCGTTCATCCTCGGCTTCAATTCATACATTAAATGCTGGCAATGGCTGCAATCCGGCGAAAAGTAGATAACCATCACCGGTGTATTCTTTTTAAGATCGGCAGGCGTAGTATAAACGCTGTCGGTTGTTAGGATATGGTAAGGCGGCATGCCTGTTTGCGCTTTGTTAACTGGGGGATTTTGCGCGTTGCTGCAGCCAAATGCCGCTACCAGGCTTAAGAAAAGGCATATTTTTTTCATCATAGTCATTTGGATTTCCGGTTAGCAGCAATTTTACGATTTTTTTACGCTTCCAGCAATTCCAATTGCCAGGCAATATGCTCTTCGGTTATGGGGTATAACGCATTTTCTCTTATCGTATGATAAACCGCATTAAATAATCCATTATAATCGCCCTTTGGTGCCTTAAGCATTTCAATATGCCGTTTGTTGTCCAGGTCCATCAATACCAGTTTACCATCGCTGCCATCGGGTTCAACCCCATAACCTTTATCAGTCGGCATCATACCGGCGTCAAGCTGCGCTTCCTGCATATCACAGCGTTCCTTTACAAAGCTGCCTTCCGTGCCGTGCAGGGTAAAGCCGGGCAATACCTCTGCAATCAGCAGCCCCGAAGTTAAAAACACATTTAATTGATGAGGATATTTTAAGTGATATGTAAAGTAATCGGGCACCTCCGATCCCTCGCGAAAAATGCCGGTGGTTTTGGTAAAACTAAGCGGCCTGCCAAACAAGGCAATGGCATTGTCAACCAGGTGTGCGCCTAAGTCATAAACCAGTCCATTGGCCGGTGTTGCGGCTGTTTCTTTGAAGGTTTTTACGCTAAGGGCCCTTTTAAACCGGTCCATCCGGAAATAAACTTCCTGCAATTGCCCCAACCTGCCGCTTTCAACTATTTCCTTCACCTGTAAAAAGCCGCTGTCCCAACGGCGGTTTTGGTACAACAGCAAATGCAGGTTAAGTTTTTTTGCCAGGTCGAACATAATTTTCACCTCGGCGCTGCTTGCGGCGGCCGGCTTTTCCAGTAAGACGTGTTTGCCTGCGGCCAGGGCCTTTATGGTAAAGTCGAAATGGGTATCGTTCGGGGTGTTCACCACCACCAGTTCAATTTCATTATCGGCCAGCAATTCGTCAATGGAACCATAACTCAGCACGTTGGGGTAGCGTTTAGCTGCCTTTTTTTCATGGCGTTCCACCACGGCTTTAAATTCGAATCCGGGGTTGGTGTGCAGGAACGGTGCATGAAATATCCGGCCTGACATGCCGTAGGACATGATACCGGTTACGATTGGTTTTGACATATAGCTTGCAGGAATAAAAAGTTTTTGCTAATTTAGGAAAAAATCGGACCGGACCGGAAATATGAATTGACTGAAGGACGATTTTTTAATCGTATAGGCTTGCAAAATAAGGTGTAAAGCCATACATTTAATTTAGATTTATTTAATCAGCCCAGTCTGATAGAAGGCGACAACCTGCTTGATACGCTCTCCTGGTTAAAAAACCTTGTTACATTTTAATTATTATTAAAAAGTTTATAACCTTTTAATTTTTCGGCGCGTATAAAGCAGTATATAAATGGTATAACATGGAATTCAATAGCAGACCCGTTAGTGTGTTACTGGTAGATGACGACGAGATCAACAACTTCATCTCCATTAAATTAATAAAGAAGGCTTTATTAAACACCGAGATCATGGCATGCCTTAACGGTAAATTCGCTATTGATCAATTAGTTGAAATTCAGCGGAATGACATCAGCAAACTGCCTGATTATATCCTGTTGGACATTAACATGCCGATCATGAACGGCTGGGAATTTTTGGACGAATACAAACGCCTGAACATCGACCCGCTGGGAAAAACCAAGATCTTCATTATTTCTTCGTCTGTTTTCAGCAACGACATCAATAAAGCCCGTTCTTATCCATTGGTTAAAGATTTTATCTCCAAACCATTGAACGTTGATAAGATAGTCGAGCTTTTTAAAGTGGAAGATCACGCGTAAACAGGTTTAACTTTAAAGTGATCATCCTGAAAAACTACATTTCCAACACATAATGTTTTGGCGTGATAAAACAAACACGTCCAGCCCTGTTCAGCAGCTATTTTTCCGTATTCTTCGCGCAGCTCCATTGATTTGCGGCCGTCATAATCATATTTCGCAATAAATTTTCGTATCAGCTGTTCCGGTTCAGGCAGCACATCACCGCCAAAAAAAACTTTGCGGCCTTCGCTTTCCAGCCATAAAACCTGGTGATAAGGGCAATGCCCCCCTGACAGCTCATACCGGATGCCTTCCTGCAATACACCGCTTCCATCAACCAGTTCAAGTTTCACATTTCCCCGCAAGGCTTCAAAAATTTCTTTATGATAGGATGATGATTTGCCCGTCAACCCAAATTCCCATTCTTTTTGCTGGATAATGTGCCGGGCATTGGGGAAACTCGGAATAAGCCTGCCATTACGCTCTACCACCAGCCCGCCGGAATGATCGTAATGCAGGTGCGACATCAGCACCAGGCTCACCTCCTCCGGATCGAAGCCATGATTGCGGATGTTTTGGTGGATATGCAATTCGTCGCGGGTATCCTTATAGCCCAAGCCGGTATCCAAAACCATCAACTCATTCGAAGTTTCAACCAAAAACGGGTTGACGTGTATAAAAAGCGAGGCCGGCCGGTCGCGGAAATTATCCACTTCGGGGTTAAAGGGAATAAATTTTTTGGTTGCATCGACCGAGTAAGAGCCTTCGTTAAGGGGATAGATTTTCATTTTAGATTATGAATGTGTTTGGATGATCAACAGCATAACAAAAAAACACCTGGTAGAGAATTGTATTGCAAACATTTCCTTCCGGTCATGCGGAACTTGTTTCGGCACCTCACGCGCTAAGTCTGCACGTGATAGGTAAACTCGATATAAGTTACGTATATGTCGGCAACCTGTCACCGGCTTACCTGTATGATGGGGTGCCGAAACAAGTTCGGCATGACGATTTATTCGGTTGTTCAAATCAACTGATGTAAGAGCTGTGTTTGCTTTTTTTTCAACTCACCACTCACATCTCACCATTCACTATTTTCATCTATATTTACTGTTTCGAAAGCAAAGATATGAATAAACGCTGGGCCTTAAAGGATACCCCTGATCACGAGGAAGTAAACTCTTTGGCCGCCGCGCTGAATATCGATCCGATTTTAAGCACGATGCTCATTCAGCGCGGAATCCGGAATTACGACGATGCGCGCCTGTTCTTTCGCCCGGACGAACGCCACCTGCACGATCCATTTTTGATGGCCGATATGGAAAAGGCAGTCTTAAGGATTGAAGATGCCATTGCGGCAGGTGAAAAGATTTTGATCTATGGCGACTACGATGTAGACGGTACGACGGCGGTTTCGGTGGTGTACAGTTTTTTTAAGAAACGTTACGGCAATATCGAGTATTACATACCCGACCGGTATATTGAAGGTTACGGCGTTTCGATAAAAGGAATAGACTACGCGGCTGATAACGATTTTAAGCTGATCATAGCGCTGGATTGCGGCATCAAATCGGTTGATAAAGTCGCCTACGCTAATTCAAGAGCCGTTGATTTTATTATTTGCGACCACCACCTGCCTGGCGATGAGTTGCCCGCTGCTGTAGCGGTACTTGATCCCAAGCGTTTGGATTGTGGGTATCCTTATAAAGAATTATCGGGCTGCGGCATCGGCTTTAAGCTGATAGAAGCCTACGCCATAAAGAATAATATTGAATTTGAAGAAATTGCCTGCTATCTCGATTTGGTTTGTATCAGTATTGCCTGCGACATTGTACACATCACCGGCGAGAACCGGGTTCTGGCACACCTGGGTCTGCAAAAAATAAACAGCGACCCCTGCATGGGTGTAAAAACGCTGATGGAGGTGGCCGGAAGAACAGGTACGTACACCATTTCAGATGTGGTGTTTCAGCTTGGCCCACGCATCAACGCCGCCGGACGGATGGATGATGCCAAACGTGCCGTGGAACTGCTAATCGCAACAGACGAAGATACCGCCAAAGAAAAAAGTCTCGATATCAATTTTAAAAATACGGAACGGAAGGAACATGACTTGTCGATCACCGATGAGGCTTTGGGCATTATTGACCGTGACGAAGTTTTGATCAACAAAAAATCGACAGTGGTTTTCAGCGAACACTGGCATAAAGGCGTCATTGGTATTGTGGCATCGCGGCTTACCGAAAAATATTACCGGCCCACTATCGTGCTTACCCGCTCAAACGGGTATGTAGCAGGTTCCGCGCGGTCGGTTCACGGGTATGATCTGTACGAGGCTTTATGCGGATGCAGCGATCTGCTCATTCAATTCGGCGGCCACAAATATGCAGCCGGCCTTACGCTTCATCCCGAAAATATCGAAGCATTCACCAATAGGTTTGAGGAAGTGGTAAGCGCAACCATCAGGCCTGAACAACTCGTCCAGCAAATAAATATCGACGCCGAGTTGCATTTAAGCCGCATCGAATCAAAATTTTTCAGGATATTAAATAGCTTTGCACCGTTCGGGCCGGAAAATATGGCGCCGGTATTCCTGAGCAGAAATGTGTATGTTAGCGGTGTACCCAGCATGGTAGGCGGTAACCATATCAAAATGACGGTCATTCAACAAGGCTCGGCAGGCTATGACAGCATAGCCTTCGGCCAGGGCGAATTGCTGTCGCAAATAAAAAAAGATGTGCCTTTTGACATTTGTTATTCAATCGAGGAAAATATCTGGCGGGAAAAACGTTCTATACAATTAAACATTAAGGGAATCAGGTTTAGTGATTAGAGATTAGTCCGAATCCCGATAGCTATCGCGACCGAAAGAAGCTTCAAGTTAGGCTTCGCATAGGAGATTAGCTGGTCATGAAACAAATCGGTGAAATCAAATAATAATCCGTGAAATCAAATAATAATCGGTGTAATCCCCCAAAATAATAATCGGTGTAATCCCAAAAAATAAAAGATGATCCTTCGCGCAGAGCACTTACTAAAAAAATATAAACAACGTACCGTAGTAAACGATGTATCCTTCAATGTTTCGCAGGGCGAGATCGTAGGTCTGCTGGGGCCGAACGGGGCAGGTAAAACCACTTCGTTTTATATGATCGTTGGGCTGATCAAACCAAACGAGGGCGAGATATTCCTTGACGACGAAAACATCACTACCGATCCGATGTACCGCCGCGCCCAAAAAGGGATCGGTTACCTGGCACAGGAAGCATCGGTGTTCAGGAAGTTATCGGTTGAGGACAATATCAAGGCGGTGCTGGAGATGGGCAATATGACCAAGGAGCGGCAGCATGAAAAGCTGGAGGAACTGATCGACGAGTTCAGCCTGCACAAAGTGCGCCGTAACCGCGGCGACCTCCTCTCCGGCGGGGAGCGCAGGCGTACCGAAATTGCCCGCGCGCTGGCGGCGGAACCGAAATTTATTTTACTCGACGAGCCGTTTGCCGGCGTCGACCCGATCGCGGTTGAGGAAATACAGGCAATGGTGGCTAAATTGCGTACACGAAACATTGGTATTTTAATAACTGACCATAACGTACAGGAAACCCTTTCGATAACCGACCGGGCTTACCTGCTTTTTGAAGGAAAAATATTGGAATCGGGCGTACCGGAAGTATTGGCGGCGAATGAAATGGTGCGGAAGGTTTACCTTGGCGCTAATTTTGTTTTGAAACGAAAAACGTTTGCGCATCTTAAATAACGCTGGCTTTTAAAGTCCCGCTCCTTTAGAGAGGGCTTTGGGGTGAGGCGTTTAATGCATACCAATTAAGCCGCCTATGGAAATTTTTAACTCTGTTTTTACCTGGTTCATGAAAAAGCGTATCCACCAGATAGAGCTTTTTATGAAATATCCCAACGAAGTGCAGGAAGAGTGGTTTGAGCAGCTGATCGCAGGCGCTGAGCAAACCGAGTGGGGTAAAAAATATGGCTATAAAAGCATCGAAAGCTTTAACGATTTCAGGGAGCGGGTGCCCATTCAAACCTACGAAACCTTAAAGCCTTATATCGAGCGGATGCTGAAGGGCGAACGGAATGTGCTGTGGCCATCGGAAATCAGGTGGTTTGCCAAATCATCAGGCACTACTAACGACCGGAGCAAGTTTATCCCGGTAAGTGAAGAAGCGCTGGAGGAATGCCATTTTAAGGGCGGTAAGGATTTACTCACCATTTATTTCAACAACGTACCTAACGCCAGGATGTTTACCGGCAAGATACTGACGCTTGGCGGCAGCTACCAGGCAAGTGACCTTGGCGCGGATACTTCTTTTGGCGACCTTTCTGCGGTATTGCTGCAAAACCTGCCCCTTTGGGCCGAGCTGCACCGCACGCCGAACATGGATATCGCCATGCTGGACAATTTTGAAGAAAAGATTGAAAAAATGGCCCATGCCACCCGGGATGTTAACGTTACCAGCCTGAGCGGCGTGCCCACCTGGAATATTTTGTTATTTAAACGGATGTTGGAGATCACTGGTAAAAGCAACCTGCTGGAGATTTGGCCCAACCTGGAGATGTACTTTCATGGGGCCGTAAACTTTACGCCTTACCGCGAACAGTTCAAAAAACTGATCCCGAATGACGATATGTACTACCTGGAGAATTACAATGCATCCGAAGGCTTTTTTGGCATACAGGATACCCGCGAACCCGGCGAAATGCTGCTGATGCTGGACTACGGCATTTTTTACGAATTTTTACGGCTGGAAGATATTCATAAAGAAAATCCTGAAACGCTCACATTGGATGAGGTGGAACTGGATAAGAACTATGCCCTCATCATCAGCACCAATGCAGGCCTTTGGCGATACATGATTGGTGACACAGTACGGTTTACCTCACTTAGCCCTTTCCGCATACAGGTTACCGGGCGTACCAAACATTATATCAATGCCTTCGGCGAAGAACTGATCATCGACAATGCCGAGCGGGCGCTTGACCAGGCCTGCAAACAAACCGGCGCCATTATCCGCGAGTATACGGCCGCCCCGGTATACTTTAACGGCGATGAAAACGGCGCACACGAATGGATTATCGAATTTGAAAAAAAGCCCGCCGAATTTGAGCGCTTTATAGATATACTGGACGAAACCCTCCGCCGCATCAACTCCGACTATGATGCCAAGCGTTTTAAGGACCTGGCCCTGCGCCGCCCGGTAGTGCGCAAGGCGCCCGATGGTACTTTTTTTAACTGGATGAAGGAAAGAGGAAAACTCGGCAACCAAAATAAAGTGCCCCGGCTGGCTAATAACAGGGAGTATGTTGACGCAATATTACGGGTTATGGAGTTGGTGAGCGAATGATTTCTTTGGCCTGCCAATGCGTTAAAACGTGCCAAAATCGCTATATTTGTTTTAACCCATTGTCGCTTTCCAAATGCATTTTATCTATTTAGAGGATTATAAAAAACACCCCGAAGCAAAAATAAACCCAGTGCTTTTATGGGAATATGACCTTACAGATTTTGATTTTCAACAGATGCGAAACGTTGTTGTGCAACGGGTAATTGAACGTGGGTGGCCGAATGATTGGTGGGCTGCGCTAAACTTATATGGCGAAAAAGGGGTGAAGGAAGCCATAAAAGTTATCCCGTATATGAATGATAAGGATATGAATTTTGTAAGCATTGCTTTTAATATACCGTTTTCAAAAATGAAATGTTATCAAAATAAATTGAAACGAATTACTCACGGGAGCTTCTGATTCTATTTTAGCCTTTACACATTTCCCAAATCTTCACTGCTTCCACCGCTTCCTTCACATCATGTACCCTCAAAATATTTGCGCCTTTGGTAAGCGCAATGGTATTTAAGGCGGTTGTCCCGTTCAACGCTTCTTCAGCCGTAATACCCAACAACCCATAGATCATCGTTTTGCGCGACACGCCTGCAAGTATGGGCAATTGCAGCCGGTTAAAATCCTGCAGCCGTTTCATCAATGCATAACTATGCTCGCGTTTTTTAGCAAAACCAAAACCAGGATCGATGATCACGTCGTGTACGCCAAGCATCCTTAACCGGTAATATTTTTCTTCAAAATAATCGTAAACCTCGGCAAATACATCATCGTATTCCGCAATTTTATTCATCGTGCGGGGATTGCCTTTCATGTGCATCAAAATATACGGCACCTGCAGCCGCGCAACGGTTGCAAACATTTCCTCATCCAATTGCCCGCCGGAAATATCATTAATAATTTGTGCGCCGGCATTAATGGCAACTTCGGCAACTTTTGAGCGAAAGGTGTCAATGGATAAAACCGCATCCGGGTAAGCGCCAACGATTGCCTCAACCACCGGCATCAATCTATCAATTTCTTCCTGTACAGAAACATCATCAGCGCCCGGCCTTGAGGAATAAGCGCCAAGGTCGAGAAAAGTAGCGCCTTCAGCCAGCATTTTCCCGGCTTGTTGTACCGCCGCATCGCTACCTGGCTTCCGGCTCCCGGCAAAAAAGGAATCGGGCGTAAGGTTAATAATGCCCATTACCTTCGGGCTGCTTAAATCAATCAGCCTGCCGCCGGCATTTATGGTCGCCTTTTTCTGAAAAAATGTATCTTTAGCCACTGTTTTGTTGTAATGTTGAAAGGTTGTAATGTTGAAAGGTTTCGCAATTTGCCGCCTCCAGGGATAACATTCCAACATTACAACGTTACAACCTTTCAACAACAATGAAAAAAAAATCTCTTAATCAATCAGCCCCATGGTGGTTGTGGGCTTGCAGGATATTTGTAGGGCTGCTGTTTATTTTTTCGGGGCTGGTTAAGATCAACGACCCGCTTGGCTTTTCTTATAAGCTGCAGGAGTATTTCGCAGTTTTTCACATGCTGTTTTTAAATGGCTGGGCGCTTGCCATTGCTATTATTCTATGCGCACTGGAGATTACGCTTGGTTTTGCGCTGTTGATCGGCGTACGACCTGTAAAAGTTGCCTGGGGGCTGCTGCTGCTCATTATTTTTTTTGCATTCCTCACGTTTTATTCGGCTTTTTTCAACGTCGTGCAAACCTGCGGTTGTTTTGGCGACGCCATCGTTTTAACGCCCTCGCAGTCGTTTAGCAAAGACCTGTTTTTGCTGCTGCTGATCATTGTTTTATTTGCTAACCGAAAAAACATCACCCCGGTATTCGTTCCAAAAATTGGCGACAGGTTTTTAATAGGCGCGGCCATCGTTTCGGTTTGTATGGGCTTGTACACTTATAATTTTTTGCCGGTAATGGATTTCCTGCCTTATAAGGTTGGTGCAAATATCCCGGATGAAATGAAAACGCCGCCCGGCGCCCAGCCCGACCAGTACGAATTAACCTACCAGCTGAAAAATAACAAAACGGGCGAGCATAAACAGATGACGGGCACGGAATACTCGAAGAGCAATATCTGGAAGGATAATAATTGGCAAACAGTGGGCGACCCGGCCAGGAAGCTGATAAAAAAAGGGTTTAAGCCGAAAGTAGAGGACCTGATCATCAACGATGCACAGGGGAATAATTACACCAACGATCTGCTGGGTAACCCCTATTACAACCTGGTCGTTGTGGCAGTTAATTTGAATGAAACAGATGGGGACGCTATTAATAGTTTAAATGCGATGGCAATAAACCTTAAACAGAACTTTAATACCCGTACTATCCTGTTGACCTCAAATCCGCCGCAATCCGCAGAGGCCTTTGCGAAAGCACACAAATTGATATTTGAGCTATTTTATGCCGATGAAGTGCCACTAAAAGAAATGGTTAGGGCCAACCCGGGCATTTTGCTGATGAAGAATGGAACGATCATTAATAAGTGGCATTATCATACAATGCCAAATCTCGACCAACTGACTAAAGAATATTTCCAGCATTAACGCCATGATCCGCTACCTCATCCGCAAAATATTTTACGGCTCGGCAGTTATGCTGGGCATTGTGGTGGTGGTTTTCTTCCTGTTTAATATTTTACCGGTGGACCCGGCGCGGATGACGCAGGGGCAGCGCGCAGATGTGCAGTCATTGCAGGCTGTCCGTAAAGAATTTGGCCTGGACAAGCCGGTGCCGGTTCAGTTCCTTTACTATATCAATGACCTTTCTCCCCTCGGTTTTCACCTCAATAACAGCGAAGAACGCCAAAAGTATCATTATGTCGAATTGTTCCCCATTTCGAAGTATAGGGTTGCCGCGCTAAAGTGGCCTTATTTGCGCCGCTCATACCAAACACACCGGGAAGTGGCTGCATTGCTGCTGGATGTGATACCCAATACGCTGGTGCTGGCCACGTCCGCCATGCTGTTTGCCATCATCATCGGCGTGTTTTTTGGGGTAACGAGCGCCGTCCATCAAAATACCTGGATCGATAAGCTGGCCATTGGTTTGTCGACGCTTGGCGTATCAGCCCCATCTTTTTTTGCAGGGATCATTATTGCATGGATATTCGGCTTCGTACTGGCAAAATATACCGGGCTTAATATGTCGGGCAGTTTGTACACCTACGATCCATTTAAAGGCGAGGTGATTACCTGGCGCAATTTGATATTGCCGATGGTTACGCTGGGTTTGCGACCGCTGGCTATTATCGTTCAGCTAACGCGCAACGCCATGCTGGATGAGTTAGGTAAGGATTACATTCGCACCGCAAGGGCCAAAGGGCTAAGCAAACACACCATTATTTACCGTCATGCGCTCAAAAATGCGCTTAACCCGGTTATAACGGCCATCGCCAATTGGTTTGCCTCGCTGCTGGCGGGTTCATTCTTTGTGGAATATGTTTTTGGCTATAACGGGCTGGGTAAAACAACGGTAGATGCCCTGGAAATGTCGGATTTCCCGGTAGTAATGGGTTCGATACTGTTTATTGCCTTTATTTTTGTGGTGATTAATATTTTGGTGGATATCATTTATGTTTGGATCGATCCAAGGGTTAAGCTTGCTTAGTTCATAGTTGATGGTTCGTGGTTGATGTTTTTTTTTGGATTTTTTAATGAATAATCTGTCTTCTGATAATAGTACACAAACCACTAAGCAATTGGGCTTAATCTTCCTCATCGGCTTTATGGGCAGCGGCAAAACCACGCTGGGGCGCAAGCTGGCGTCGCGATTGGGATATATGTTCATGGACCTTGACCATATATTTGAAGCGCAGGAAGGAATTACTATTGGTGAATATTTTTCTAAATATGGCGAGGAGGCGTTCCGCAAGCTGGAGTCAGAGGTTTTAAAAACACACAAATATCCCGAGCATGCCATCGTGGCCACCGGTGGCGGCTTGCCCTGTTTTTTTGATAATATGGACTGGATGAGAGCCCATGGCAAAACCATCTATATCAAACTGCCGCCCAAGACATTGGCCGACAGGCTGCAAAATGAGAAAGATGAACGCCCGCTGCTGCGCGAACGGCATGGTGAAGCGCTGGTGCAATTTATTGCCGAAAAGTTGGAAGAAAGAGAGCCTTTTTATAACAAGGCGAACATTATTGCCAACGGCTTAAGTTTGACGGCGGAAAGGGTGGAGGAGTTGCTGAGCATCTAACTTGAGCTTCAAAAATCAGATAATTTTAAACTCGTTACCTCAAATAAACCGCGTCTTCCTCACCGGCAGTATCCAAGATCACCGTTACATGTTCCTTTAATACCGTCGATAATGCCATCCCCGCAAAATCAGTCGTCATCGGGAAACGTTTGTGGTTGCGGTCGATCAGTACTGCCGTGCGAAATTTTTTCAATGGCACATCACGGAAAACGCCGAAGCCGTAGGCAATCGTTTTGCCGCTGTTTAATACGTCGTCCACTAAAATGACCACCTTGTTGCTGCATATCTCCAGGTCGAAATCAAGGCGGGCATGAAGCCTCGAGCTATCTTTGTCCAACTCAATACCGATCAGCGTGCTTTTAAAGGGCGCAATTTCATCGAGGATAGCTTTCAGCCGTGCGGCCACCTTTCCGCCGCTGGGTAAAATACCGGCGATTACAATTTCGGTTTCATCAAAATTGTCTTCGAGTATCTGGTAGGCCATCCGCGTTAATTTTTGCTCGATTTGCTGGCTATTGAGGATGAGCAGGTGCTTTTCGGTCATTTTTCGTTGTTGTAATGTTGGAAGGTTGAAATGTTGATTGGTATTTCTGATTCCCTTGTAAAGATAACAACTTTACAACTCCCGATAGTTATCGGGAGCTACTTTTCAAGCTTACAACAAAAATCAGTTTTTAGGATATGGATAATATACAAAATTCGCCCCTTCGGGCACTACCACAAATATGCAAAGGTATTCGGAAGGATCTTTGTACGACTTGATAAACCTTTCTTTCAGTACTGGTTTTATCACACCCTTATCCACAAATTCTTCCAGTGTGGAGGCGTGAATGCTCCACTCGGTGTTTAAGTCATTCCTGTCCAGGATCAGTTCACCCAGTTTGAGCTCATGCTGGTGGGCAATAAAAATAGGGTAATGCGATAGCCCTTCCACCATTATTTCAATCGCCACCTCGCGTATCGATTCATAAAAAAACTTAAGGTCGCGTTCTAAGCTTACCAGGGGGCTTTCCTTTTGGGGCTTGTCGCTTGCACTGTCTTCATTTAATAATTCTTCGGGATCCATATTGTCTGAACACGATTTTTAAGATTGTTTTGTTTTGAAAGATTTTACAGTTTGCTAACTATCTTCTACCATGAACTATGATCCATGAACTATGAACTCCTCAAAACCAGTAATACCACATTCTCCACATGCTGCGTGTGCGGGAACATATCCACCGGTTGTATTTTTACTACCTCATATTTTTCTTTTAATACCAGCAAATCGCGGGCCTGGGTTGCGGCGTTACAGCTTACGTACACAATTTTCGGCGCCTCAATCTCCATCAGCCGGTTTACCACGTCCGGGTGCATACCGGCGCGTGGCGGGTCGGTGATGATCACATCCGGTTTGCCGTGTTTGCTGATAAATTCGGGCGAAAGCTCATCTTTCATATCACCCGCATAAAATTTAGTATTGGCAATGTTGTTTATGGCGGCGTTGATCTTCGCGTCTTCTATTGCCGATGGAACGTATTCAATTCCGACCACCTCCCTTACGCTGCCGGCAATAAAGTTGGCAATGGTGCCTGCGCCGGTGTAAAGGTCGTAAACCAGTTCATCGCCTTTAAAGCCGGCAAAGTCGCGGGCCACTTCATACAGCCGTTTGGCCTGCATGGAATTGGTTTGATAAAACGACTTCGGCCCTATTCGAAACTTGATGCCGTCCATTTCTTCCATGATATACTCTGGTCCTCTCCAGGCAATAACTTCCTGGTCGAAAATGGTGTCGTTCTTTTTTTGGTTGACGATGTACAGCAGTGAGGTGATTTCCGGGAAGCTTTCTTCCACAAAAGCCATCAGCTTGTTTATCTCCTCCTGATCCACAAAAGCGAATACCACGATCACCATAACTTCGCCGGTTGACGAAGTCCGAACGATTAAATTCCGTAATGCGCCGCCATGAGCTTTCAAGTCGTAAAAGCGGTAGCCGTGTTTTATGGCAAACTCCCTTATGCTGTTTCGCAGCCTGTTCGACGGTTCGGCCTGCAGCCAGCAGTGGTTAACATCCAGTATTTTATCAAAACGGCCGGGGATGTGGAAACCCAGTGCATCCATATTCATTGGCTCATCTGTGCGGTTTTCGCCATCCATCAGCCAGCGTTTGTTGCTGAAGGTGTATTCCAGCTTGTTGCGGTAGTATTTATCTTGGGGCGAAGGGATAATGGGCGACATACCTTCCACATCTATCTTCGCAATCCGCGTCAAAGCATCGGCGACAGATTTTTGTTTAAATTTTAGCTGCGCCTCGTAGGTCATGTGCTGCCATTTACAGCCGCCGCAGGTACCGAAGTGCTCGCAAAATGCTTCGGTGCGGTAGGGCGAGGCTTGTTTTAGCTTTGCTATTCTTCCCTCGCCAAAGTTCTTTTTACTGCGGTATACTTCGATGTCCGCAATATCGCCGGGCACGGCTTTTTCTACAAAAAGCACCAGTTCGCCGGCTTTGCCTACGCCTTTGCCTTCTTCAGCGATATCAATTATGGTTATATCTTCAAAAAACTTGTGTTTGGGCGCGCTTCTCATCAGGCGGCAAAGTTAGTGTTTTGTGTGAGAGTTGTAAGGGTTGTAATGAGTTGTAGAGCTTGTAGCAAGTTGTAAAGGTTGGAAAAGTTAACCATTCCAATTTCCCAAGTCTGTGTCATCACAGACTTTCCACTGATGGTTTATGAGGATGCAAACCATAGCAGTTGATTGTCAGATAAACATATTGATGATCATTTGCCAGAAATCTTCCGGTTCCGGATCGGGCATGGCAAAATGCTCATCTATCAGGTCTGAAAATTCAAGTAGTTCGCGGCTCATAGGTAAAAGCTTTAAATTAGTACAAATTAAAGTATTATATACCAGAAACCAAAATGGTATTTGGTTAAATTTTTGTTAAATTAATTTGTTTTTCACCGTGTTCACTATTATTATCGCTAAACCTATAAATTGAAACGCCACTACTAAAGCTAAAAACAACATTTTCAAACCATTTTCTGCCTGAACGGCTAATGCTTCAGTATTCATATCCAAACTTATTTTTTTCTGGCTTAAACTGCGCCAGTGCGCCGGTAATTGTTTTTAACGTGTCGTTATATTTACTGATCATTTCGACACTGTAACTTTGATAGGCAAAGCCGCCTGCTTTGAATAACCGGCGATGTGCGATCCAAACCAGTTGTGATACCAGGTAGAAAAATAGCTTGTAAACCGGTCTCCTCCATTTCCTGGGGAATGGGGATTTTTGTTCATAGATTACCGCCAGGCGCTCCGTTTGAAAGATGATGTGATCGGCTTCGTCGATAAGTATATCAGCACAAATTTCTTTTAGGAGACTGCATGAAGTGGCATTTTTGAGCGCCTTGTAAAATATCTGCGCGGTACTTTCAACAACAATTACCGCTAGGGTCCACAACTCCATATTGGTATTAAAATATCTCACTTTCCTGAAAAGTGTATCCCCCCAATTGTTGGTTATCCTTGGTTGGCCAATTTTGTCAAGATATAGGCCCAGGTTGTTGCCATGCTTTTGTTCTTCTTTTATAAAAAGCTTTATCGCATCGACGTATTGAGGATCGGCAATTTTATGAGCATATTTCTCGGTTGCTTTTATAAGGTGTTTTCCCTCCGATGTTTCACCGAGCTGCCAGGCCTGGAGAGCGATCAAAATCACTTCGATCTCATGATTACTAATGTTGGGCGGCATATCCCAGTTTATTCTTTTTTGAAGGGCATTCCTCTCGAAATGCGCAATCCATTGTGCGCTTGTCGTCATAGCCGAATGATTTTGAAGTACTTTGTAATTCAGAGTGTATTGATAAAAAAATTTAGGCTGGGTTGCCCGTCTCTATCTTAAAAGAACGGATCAACAGGAAGCAATTGGTAATGAGCAGCGCCATGAGTGCCACATAAGAGATTTTCTCGTAAATAGTTCCTGAAAAGTGTTCTTTTAGCGCGTTAAAGCTAACCCACAGGATGAATAAGACATTGCCGGCGATTGCGCCTGATTTTAAGAAGTTGATGAATGCTGGTTTCATGATTGTAAATATTTAATGTGAATTGGATTATAACTATTTGGAAGTATGAACGTTATGTAGTTCCCATCTTGAGAGGAGGTGCGGCTGGCTGTGTGGCGGCGGGGGTATGTTAACAGATAACCTGAATGACACACCCCTCCACCCCTCTTAAGAGAGTAATAGCCTATGAAAAGACAGAATAAATATGTATCTTTATGGTAATGAACATATTAGAAGTAATTACAAGGTTTCCTGATCAGGAAACATGTATCAGTCACCTGGAGGCATTACGGTGGTC
>Ga0302140_10002935_pt1 | contig 22026 bp, 27 predicted proteins | sample I_Bog_E1_1_FD_202095 | JGI IMG/M metagenome (GOLD analysis project Ga0302140, IMG submission 202095) | Peat permafrost microbial communities from Stordalen Mire near Abisko, Sweden - I_Bog_E1_1 | ecosystem: Environmental > Terrestrial > Soil > Wetlands > Peat | place: Sweden: Abisko, Stordalen... | reverse complement strand
CTTCTGCTATCAACGCGGCAATAGCAGATGGAAAGCGATGTGGTTCTACTTGTGGCTCATCAACAACAACGCCAGCACTTATTTATTTCCCATCTGGTGAATATAGCCTTGACCCTCTCAAAAAAGTTTTCCGCAGCTAATCAGAGTCAAACAGGCACGTATCTTGTCAGTGGAACGATAGTTTCTCTCTATAATACACAACTAGTGGGCAATCCGATTGACAAGCCCGTAATCAAAGCCGCTGCCAAATTTGTGGGCACGGACGGTACCAATGGTGTGATTAGTTCGGACACCTATATTATAAATGGGTTTGGAGACGAGTGGTATACTCCTGTTGTAAGTAATGGAAAATTCGTCAAGAAGAGCGTTTATTGACAGAACAGGCAAATTTCTATCGTCAAGTTCGTAATTTCGTTATAGATATCTCTGATATAGACTCCACAGCTACCAATGCCTCATGTCTTCATTGGCAAGTCGGGCAAGGAACAAGTCTGCAGAACCTTCATTGCGTTATGTCTAAAGCCGCAGCAACGACACAGCGAGGCATCTGTACAAACCCGCTAATCTCCTACATTCATTATGCTAATCTGAAGCAGACGGGGAGAATGGAAGTGGTGGCTGGCTGACAGATCTTACTTTTACTTATGGCGCAATTGGAATATGTAAGTATTCCAAAATCAACTTCTAATTCCTCTAAAAGGAGACGAGTGCTAAATATATTTATAAGGGGGAGGATCACAACAGTTTGCCGCCAATGGGATGTACTTTGATAATTGCGTGATTGCTGTCCAGATGATCTGGGACTGGGGTTGGGTAAGCACCTCCTGATTCTAGAACCCAAATCAGCGGATTTCTAATTGAAATAGACATGGAGAAACATATTCGTACTAGATGCAAAAGTTGCGTTCAAGCTCATCTCAGATGATGGCTCCCACGGCATCGGATCTCTACTTCTTCAAGACAATACTCTCCAGACTGTTGACACCGGCGTGCTGACATTTCCTCTGAGCAACGACACTGCTCAAGGGAGCACTTCAATTGTTCTAGACAATGTCGCCTTTTCTAGCGTCAATAACCCGGTCGTAGATTCATCCGGTTCGAAACTGCTCACAGGAAGCGGTGGATTCCAGGTCGATATTTGGGCAGCGGGAACGCAATATGCTGCGGGTGACGCCTGGCAGAACGTATCAACCTCCCAAGAAGACGATCTTGGTGGCTTGGAGTTTTCGTATGGTGCTAATCTTCAGGCAAATCGTGTCCACAGCCTTGAACTAGCACCAGATAGCCCTACTGGTGGGTTTGGTTCTACATGGTACAGCTACCAGACCAAACCTCAATACCAGGACACCGCAGTCACGGACTTCCTGAACGTGAAGGATGTTGGTGCTAAAGGTAAATCACGGATGAAGTTGTTCCCACTTGGCAGTATACTCACACAAATTTAGGCGATGGAAAAACAGATGATACTGTATCTCTCAATCTTGCTTTCCAAAGTAAGTCGGCCTCTGATGTGAGAGGAATCGTATTCTCCCCGTCAAAAGAACTGGAAAGAGCATCTCTGATGAAACACATAGGTGCTGTTTCTCTCAACCGGACATTATTTATTCCCTACGGGATCTATATTTCGACGGACCAAATCAGTGTCCCAGCAACTGCGAGGGTATTTGGAGAATGTTGGAGTCAGCTCATGGCATCCGGTCCCAAGTTCCAAGATTCAAGCAAACCCCAAGTTTTGTTGCAGGTGGGACCTCCAGCAGGAGCTGTAGGGGCAATTCAGATGTCCGACCTTCTTGTCACCCAGCAAGGTCAGACAGGTGGCTTTATTGGGCTTGAGTGGAATATTAGGGGAGGTCAGGTGGGAACGCAATCTCAGCCAGGGATGTGGGTTGAGTATCTTCCAATCCTCATTCTTAGCTTCAAACCATTCTATTTACGCTCGAGTTTGACTAAATTGTCGATGGACAGACGTACATTTTAGAGCTGGTGGTGCATCAGGCGGTGGGCTCCAACATGATAAATGTCCTTCCGGCAAGGATGCCTCGTGTACGGCTGGGTCACTTCTGATGCACATAACACCAGTTGGAGGTGGGTATTTTGAGAATATGTGGGTTTGGGTTGCAGAGTAAGTTCTTCAACTAAGATAGCAATATTGTTATGCTTATGGAAGGGAAAATCTAACAAATGTCAAAGCCATGATATCGATAATCCTACAGCAGGAGACCAAGGACGAGTAAATATTATGGTCGCACGTGGCTTGCTTGTAGAGTCAAATAACCCAACGTGGCTGTACGGGACCGCGGTTGAGCACGCAATTTTATATCAGTACCAGTTCTACAATGCTTCCAACATCATTGCAGGAATGATACAGACTGAAAGTTCTTACTTTCAAGGAGCCAATGGCATTGAACCACCCGCACCTTATGGCTCTCAACTTGGAAAGTTTCCTGGAGATCCAACTTGGTCCGTTGATCAATGTGTCACAGGAGCAGCAGGTAAGAGAGACATTGAAGTTCCAGCCATGAACAAATGTTGATTAGAGATCTTCTTTTCTAACCTGTGTTATTAATCTAGGTTGTGACGCAAGTTGGGCTGTAAGGATAATAGGGTCGACCAATATCACGATCAGTGGCGCTGGTCTCTAGTAAGGATCTACTTCCCTTAAAACCACGAGCTGACATTGAGATGCGTTTCAGCTCTTGGTTCGACCAATATGACGAGTCGTGCGTCGACACGAGAGATTGCCAGAAGAGCCTGGTCCAAGTTGGTGAATCAGTCGGCATTTCGATTTACAACCTCGTCACGATCGGAGCTTCTAATATGATTACTGGCACCAACGACACAGATCAAGCTCCAGTCCAAGTTTCCAGCGAAGACTTACTGAACAGCGTAGGGCATCCTTGGTGGAGTTTAATCGGTGTCTTCCGCTACAATCAGGCAGCTAGCTGGCCAAATTGGCCTCCATACCGAAATTTCTTTGGTCTAGGTGATTCATATGCCGCAGGTATCGGAGCGAGTTGCGGCTATGTTTACACTGATGACCCAAGTATCTATCCAGGCAATTGCTTCAAGTGCCAAGGCGCATATTCCTATCAGCTCTCCAGGAAATGGAAACCATTCGCTGCTAAAGAGTTCAAATTCTATGCATGCACGGGTGCGACAACTGGGGCTGTCGAAGACCCGTCAACTGAACCTACATATAAGAGTCAAGTCGAGCAAATGAAGAAATATGGCGGATTCGGCGGATTCGGCATGAGCACTTTGTCGATTGGCGGAGTAAGTGAAGATGTTCTCATTCCTACTGTTTACTCAGTGTTTTATCTACTACTCTATTCGGTCACGGTTCTAAGAAGACAGTGCTAACCTAAACGAAGAACAATGTCGGGTTTGCCGATATTGCCCGCTATTGTCTAGTCACCACGCATGATAATTGCCCAGATTTATGGACGCAAACGGAAGCTCAGATCGTCAGCGACGAACTTCAGACCAATCTAACAAACACCTACCGCCAAATACTAAACTTGGCTACGGAATCAACTTTTAAGCTCTATGTCAACAGTGAGTCCTGGAAACTTATCGTTGAATATGACAATTTTACTAACTTGTCAACCTCAAGATTATGGGCGCTTCTTCAACGATCAGACGGAGTGGTGCAACAAAGAAATCATGTGGAAGCCTGCTTGGTGGATGGGTTTGAGAACCCCGTATCTGACACAAGCACTTCGAAAGCGTTCAAATGACGGCGTCTTAGCTTTGAACAGTGCCATAGCCAAAGCAGTCACCACAGTCAACGAGGAACTTAAAGCGACACCGGGAAACCAAAAGTTGATCAGGGTCATCGACACCGACCACGTCTACGAGCATCACCGTTGGTGTGATGGAGCAACCCAGCCTCCCAACTTCAGAGACAACGCTTGGTTCTTCAACCTCGGGGCCCCTGATATCACCTCGCTGCTTGCAGAGGTCGGCCCATCTGCTAGCGACCCGACGTTCGACATCCGGACCATCAACACAACGACCTGTAACACACCTAATTTTGACATGCCTGACGTTGCCGGTGGGGGATTGTTTTGCGACATTGCAAAGGCGTATCAAACAAATTCTAGCTTTCAGTTACTGGGAGATGATGGCAATGGCAACAACGTGACTCTCAATCCTGCGACTGCTGACAGGACTTCGTATCTGAAAGCTTTCCACCCCAAGACTCTCCCCAACGAGAAGATTGCGGAGTTGATCTGGCAGGCATTTCTCCACGATGGCACGCGGCATCGATAGGTCTTAGGCTTCCGGGTTCTCGTGATGGTAGTTGAGATCACCCTGATTTGGCTGATTCGAAAAGCGATTTACTGCAGTAAAGCGTGCTTATATTGCGAAAAACTGCCTAGGCGTGGTTTTTGCAGCATCAGAACATTAGGAGAGAAGTTGTGGTGGGGCTGAACTTATACACAATTCCTTACTACCTTAGTCAATTAACGAAACTAACGATCAATCTCCATTAACCATCAGTCACACGTGATCCTACATACTACACAGATCCGCCGTATAAATTAGTGAGAGTGGGTTTAGGTCTAACCGAAAAAAGCACGGTGTAAAGCCCTATATCCGCTGAAGATATATTTGGCTTGGCAGAAACCCCCTTTTCCGCTCGCTTAATTTGGTTAGATCCACTCTCACCAATTTCTACGAGTACCTAGCACGCCTAGCTACCTTAGTGCTGACAGGCTGCCGATCCCCCAGCTCAGCGGCGCAGAATGTCAAACTTCAAAACCTTTCTTGCAATCTTCATTCACTTGCTAAAGCAGTCCATGTCCACCCGGAACCTACATACGAAACACGTGCTTGGTGACATACACGAACCTGAGTCCTCTTCCGCTTCTGATCATGTATTTCCACTCGAACCCAGTAGAGAAGAGAGCACACAAGAAGTCTCGAAATGGCTGTGCAGCCTGTAAAGCAAGAAGAGTCAAGGTTGGGTGAAGCCCATTTTCTGGAAAGAACTCACTGACACATATCAAAGTGTGACGAAGCCAAACCAGTTTGCAAGAAGTGCTCAATTCACTTCTCAAATATCAAAGCATGTGATTATGGATCAAATTCTGCAGTCAATAAGAAGTCCTCTTTAAAGATGGTGGGGACCTCGCCCTTAAGAAATGATGTTTTGCCCCGGTCAAGACATAGATGCACTCCTGTTTCGACCAAAGTGTCAGGGGTTACTCAAGCAAATGTGAATACAGACAAATTTTTTGCAATTACCCCATACCAGTGTTCGACACTGCATAGAAAGATTGATCCATTTTCGGTCCTTCCTGAAGCATCATCTCCACGGGTAGATTTCCTCATGCATCACTGTATTGCCACCCGGGTCCTTTCTTTAGTTCCCAGACTGACCGTTGACAAGGGACAAACACACTCGCCTTCGTTCCTACGAAAGTACGTACTTTCCTCCTATCAAGACCTGAAACCCAATAATGACTCGAACAAAGATTCATAGCCAATACTGTACCAATCCAATATGGATCTCCGCAGCAATAGCCAATCCATCTCTGTTCAACCTGACACTGTTTGCATGTGCAATTCACGAAGCCGCCCTACGTGGGAGGAACGAGAGTCCCGAATCGATATTCTATAAAACGGAAACTATTCGCATTTTGAATGAATGCTTGGACGACCCCGAGCTAGCACTCGCCGACGAAACGCTGGCAGCTGTGTTACTGCTTACTCATATCGTTGTAAGTTCTTCCCAGGATTTCTCGGTTTCTACTAAGACATCTTAACCAAGAGTATAATTGGCGAGCCGATAGAAGTTGAAACTCATATCAATGGTCTTCAACAAATGATCCACCTCCGTGGTGGCATCCAGAATTACACACTTGGCGGGGTCTTCCTTCATATGCTCTGCACGTACGTTTCTGTCTCCTCTTGCCAAATGTCACTGACCCAAGAAGAACAAACCACTTAACGGCCGTTTTCTCTGAAGCGCCAGCATTACATCCATCAACTCCTCCTTACACACCGATCAAGAGCCCATCCACTGAGTGTGCTGTTCCGACCCAAGAGTCACCACTTCTCAAACCCTTCGCTGTGTCTTGTGGCTTCCATAGCATTATGGTAGATCTGCTGCATGATATGGGCTATCTTTTCGCTGTACTTGACGTCTTCACTCGCCGCTTTCTACCCCACTGGAGAGGGGGATTCGAAAATGTAATGGAGAGCATTGACCAGATGCAAGCTACGGAGGACGAGACTGAGAGGCCGTCAACTGAGAGGAATATCAGGCAAGCTGTGTTTTGAGGCCACTCTGGTTGCTTCGAGCGTTGAGGAGCCTTCTGAAGTCTTGTGTAGAAATTATGGACCCAATGATTTCCAAATCTATTGGTCGTGGAGCTATTCCCAACGAGAGCCGAGATATCCATGGAATGACACGCATTGGTTTGGAAGGCAGATACGGCAAAAATACCATTTGAATCATCGTACGATGCGGAGATGCGGACGTTACACCAATCCCTCGGCTAAGTTCCTGCATGGCATTTGGACTGGCGTCTGTCGCCACCCGAAATCTCCTGATCATCATATCGTATTGGCGAAGTTCTCCAAAACACCGGATTATGACGCGAGGGTCAAAAGTCCGGGTCTTTCATTGCCGTACATCAAATTGATCGAGGTCGGTTTCCTATGCTTGTTAATCAATCGAACTCTGAGAGAAATTCATCATGTACCTTTCTCTCCCTCCCTTTTCGTTCTGTTGTTGAATTTGGAATCTATTATAAAATTGACGAATCTGCAGCAATTATAATGATTTTAAAGTACTTGCTTGCCTCAAACTGCGATATCAAGAACTGGCAGGATCAATAAGTTCGAAGTAGGCAGAAATACGTTCGTGGACAGTACTGAACTTTGCCATTGGTTTGCAGCGTCATCCGTCGGATGTTATTGTCACCTCATTCTGCGGATGAGGGGAACGATTTACCCCGCCATGGCGTTCTCAGCTGTATATAAGCTCATGAAATGTCCCCAGAGCGATTTTATTGTTCTTCCGATATTCACTCATTCTTCAAATCTTCACAATCCTAAAGTCTCTATCATAACATGCCTTACGATATCAGCATCAAGAAGGTCGCCTTAGCAGGGGTAAATATCCCATACCCTTCGTGATAAGTGCATGCTGACCAAAATAGGCCTCGGGAAATGTAGGAACGGCGATCCTGAAAGAACTCCTCAAGTCGGGCCTCTTCGAAATCACGGTCTTGAGTCGCAAATCGAGCACCCACAAGTTCCCCGAAGAAGTCAAAGTCGTAACGGTCGACTATACAAATATCCAATCACTTACAAAGGCACTCGAAGGCCAGGATGCCTTAGTCTCTGCGGTAGCTTCACTGGCGGTGCTGAGCCAGCTGGTTCTCATAGATGCGGCAGTGAAGGCTGGCGTCAAGAGAATTATTCCCTCCGAGTAAGCGTTCAAAATATTGTTTTCATTCTACAGGATGTTTTGAAGATTTGTTTCTTCGTCCCAGTAAACATCTTAGATGACTCAATTGGTCTATGAAATAAGAAGAAGAAGAAGAAGAAGAAGAAGAAGAAGTTGTGCTGATCTACCTCGCAGATTCGGTTGCAATCTTCACAATCCACGTGCCCGAGCCTTGCCTGTCTATACGAACAAGGTTCGGATAGAACACCACCTGGACCAGCTTGCGGTTAAAGGTTTGACGAGCTACACGCTGATCTACAACGGACCATTCCTCGACTGGGGTCTGAAAAGCGGAATGTTCATCAACTTCAAGGAAAGAAAGGCAGAGATATACGACGGCGGCGATCAACTATTCAGCACTAGCCGCTTGTCCACGGCAGGGAAGGCAGTGAGGAGAGTTCTGACTCATCCTCGTGAGACCGCAGATCGTGCCGTCTTCGTCAAGGATATCGATGTCTCTCAGAACGAACTCCTGGCGCTTGCCCAACAATTGACGCCCGGGGAGGAATGGGACGTCAAGCACGTCAGCACTGCTGCCTTGGAGAAAGAATCTCTCGAGAAGATCGAGAAGAATGAGGTTACTCCAACGACAATGCTTGGCCTTATCAAGCTAACCATATTCTCGCCAGAGTTTGGCACTCACTTTGATCATGTCCACAACTCCATCTTGGGTGTCAAGGGGATGACTGGTCCCGATCTTGAAGAGCTTTTTGCGAGCATCTTTGGTAGAAAGCACTTGGAGTAAGGAATGACTAGGCCTTATAGGGAGAAGGGATTTCTTCCATGTATCTTCTACTCTCCCTTCAATGTAGCAATATGACAATAAATCTGCCATATCCTTAAAAGTGTAATCTGTCGAATCGAAAGTCGCGAGTGAAGAAACGTTGGCTGAAATGCCGCCCGCAACGGCAGAGGTCGCATCGAATGAGAAATATAATGCGATATTGGTTAGTCCAGCTGGCTGAGAAATACCTCGAGAATGTTGCTTGAGAATGTTGCTCTGTGAGAGTTTTGAAGCCTGGTTCGTATTGTATAGCACTAGGGTTTGATTTTTGGCTAAGAAGGTTATTCGAACATGTCCCGTTGTTATTGGCTGCTACCATTTCGTGTCTTTGCAGATTGCCCAATGCATAAGCAGCAAGATAGGGGGGGCGAGTTTTGTCACGTGACGGTCCTTTATTCCTTTGAACTAACTCGAGATTTTTGACGGACAAAGTCGATCAGCTGGAGACAAGGAACAAAAATTGCAGGTAAAACATGACCGCAACCGTTTGCAAAACCACTTGAGTGCTCTTTGTTGTCCCTCTTGACCATGACTCGAGAGACTCATATTATTTTCCTTCTCAGGGTCTATCTCTTCATTCTCCGCCCGTCGTGTATCATCGCGTGAGAGCATTGTGAGTAGTCATTATGGAGGACAGTTCCGAATCTCCTCACGAACAGCGGCTGCATCAACAAAATCACTCATCATCGTCACTCCACTCACGAGAGACGGACTTGGCAATTCCAAATAGAAATGCTCTCCTTCGTCCTGCCTCGCATCAATACATAGAAGAACTTCCCACTCGACTACCTTCTAACCACCATGGAAGATTAATACCTCAAATTTCTCTCAACATCCCGCTCAATCAGTATTGGAACCAGAGTTCCATGTCATGGGAAACCCCAATTCACAGTGAGATGACTGCCTCTCGACTAGAAGCGAAGCTACCAGCACCACTCACTCGAACACGACATACACCACGGAGATACTCCAGAGAGGGAGCAAGAACTTCTATATCTTCTCAAAAGAACCTCCAGCTGTCGGGATATAGTCCCAGACATGAGTCGGCCATTAAGGAAATGCATCAGCAAAATGACCATCCAAGAACTGGTTCACCTGCGCCTTCGAACTACTCGGGAAGTGTCTATAATCTCCAGGCCCAGCCGGAGATATTTCTGGGTACTAACCAAGCAGACCTCTCTGATCAGCGCGAAAGTTACCTTAGTATTGTCGATGGTGAGCAGAGCCGGTGGAGTTCAGGTGATTCCTCACCGAATCCAGAATCTGCCGGTCGAAGTGTTTTGCGGCCTTTTTACAAGCTCTCCGAACACATGTCTGATGCAATATCGTCAGTGACTTCTTTGCGACATAGAGATTCCTCGGCTAGGGTATGCTCTGAACAAATAAAACAAGATGAGATCGCCACACTCAGAGATCTTTTAGCAGATGAGCGGGCACGCCAAAATAAACGCCTCTCCTGGAGTTTTGAGAGAGTTTTGGATGCTCCATATAGGCAGAAACTGACCGAAGAAGATATTTTAAATCTCACCCCAAGACCATTGGCCCTTCGCCCAAAGAGAATATCGACAAAGCTCGGTTTAGAGATCAAGCCTGATCCGGAACAAAATAACGATCCGCTCGAGCACGATATAGATGAGATGATTCATTCGATGACTGGGAGGAAGCTTTACAATACACCAACAACTGCATTTTTGAACGACAAGGATGTACCTCTGCCACTGAACTCCACGCGTAAGCTCTTTGGGTCAGGGAAGCATCCATTGAAAAGTCCATTTCCATTCCATCATGCTCCGGATATCCCAGACACTGTACCAGAGACCGATTCAGTGGAAAGGACGTTCAGCAAACGACTATCAGGAGCAATGAAGCACTTGCATATTAGTCCAATTTCTCCCCGAATAGGCGTCATTTCCAATAGTGCAAGGAGACCAAATGGTCCTGACACGCCAAATCCTAATAGCAAATCGCCGTTCAAGGGGTTCTTTCCCTCCCTGGAAACGACGATAGAGAAGGGAGGCATGCACTTGCAGGAAGCAGTCACGAAAGCGAAGAAAAGTGTCCGCTTCAAGACTTCCGGTGAGAGAAATAGACAGAGCTTGAAGAAGAGCATAGTGTATGTTGGAATCTCTGATCAGTCTCCAGGTACGGCTTCGATGAATGAGCCGTGAATTGAACAGGGACCTAACTAACTGCTGGCAGATGGACGTATTACTGAATGGCTTTAAAACGACAGAAAATATATTATAACATAGGAAGAAATCCAAATTCAAAGCACGTCTGTCCCGATTCTACTTGCGGAGCTCTCGTAAAGAATTGTACACTGGTGGAAACTAGAGTTGGCTTCTCAGCAATTGCATTGACTGGAAAGATTTGAATGACTTGTTTTGACCTTTGGACGTTTGACATCCCTCTGAACTTTTATTTGGTTAGCTAATGGTCGGCGAGGAGCAAATGGAGGCTGGCCCCGGTTGACAATCTCCTATTGGAGGTGCAGCCTTGGCGGTTGTTCCTGCAGATCGTGACCCCTCACTCACTGGCAAGTAGCAGCTGACCCTCAATGTTTTATGGCCCGCCCCTTCTTCTGCAAAGCTCCTGCCAGTTCGAGTGTTTGTGACATCTCTTACGATACTCACACGAACCAAGGGAGAACCAAGAAAGCAGTAAGCCCCCTCCCCGATGAAACGTGGTAGCTATGGTGGATCTTGAACCCGCCGGCGAGCTCCCCACTTGAGTGGAGGAGACCCCTGTCGAAGTGACGGCGGAGCACCGAGCACCAGCTTGGGAACATCACTGACATCAACAGCAACCCTCTCCTTCTTCCAACCATCCTGTAAAGCTTCCACAGTCAATTATCACAAACACAATTATGGGAGGAGAGACACACGCAACAGCGAAGCCTAAGATCTCGTACCCAGTGCGCTCGGCGCATCCTGTGGGACAATGGATTCCCGACCTGTACAAGAGCCGAATCGGCCAGTTCTATGCCGGGGGACAGTACGAAAGCAACAATTTGCGGGCGTAAGAAGCATGCTCGGGTTTAGCAAGGGCTCTGGAAGCTAAATGTTTGTGAATAGGATGATGAATGAAGCGGTTGCGTCCGGCTCCCCTCATGTCAAGCTCTCTGTCTGGCACGCCCCCAACCTTACTCGACCTACCTTCAAAGAGGCCACGAAACATAAATTCGAGGGGACTGAAGTCGGCCAATCATTTGGCCCTTCCTGGTCGACACATTGGTTCAAGATCCAGCTTACGGTGCCGTCCGAGCTTCGCAAGAAAGAGCTTCTGGAGTTTCACTGGGATGCCAACAATGAAGGCATGGTGTGGACAGAGGATGGCAACCCGCTCCAGGGATTGACTGGTGGTGGGGAACGAACAGAATGGGTTCTTCCAGAGAGCTTCAGAGATGGCAAAGAGCACACATTCTATATCGAAATGGCTTGCAATGGCATGTTTGGAAACGCCCCTGGTGGAGACTCCATTCAGCCACCAACACCAGACAAATATTTTCAACTCAGCAAGGCAGATATTGTCGCTGTCAATTCGGTAGCCCGTCAGTTGTACATTGACATATGGATAATTGGCGATGCTGCCAGAGAATTTCCTGCCGATTCATGGGAGCAGCACAAGGCGCTGAAGGTTGCCAATGAGATCATTGATACGTTCGAGTTGGGCAATCAAGACTCCATTATCAAGGGACGGAAAATTGCCGAGGAATATCTTGGTAAGAATGTCAGCTCATCGAAGGTCTATGAGACTGGAACTAAACCAATTGTCTATGGTATTGGCCAATGTCATATTGACACCTGCTGGCTCTGGCCCTGGGCTGAGACGAAGAGGAAGGTTGCTAGATCATGGTCAAACCAGTGTGATCTGATGGATCGCTACCCAGAACATCGATTTGCTGTCTCCCAGGCGCAGCAGTATAAATGGCTTAAACAATACTATCCTTATGTCTTTGACAGGGTCAAGGAGAAAGTTAAGAAGGGCACATTCCAGCCCGTTGGTGGAAGTTGGGTTGAGCACGATACAAACTTACCAAGCGGCGAGTCACTTGTCAGGCAATTCGTGTATGGTCAACGGTTCTTCGAGAGCAATTTCGGTGAAAGATGCCAGACATTTTGGCTACCCGACACCTTTGGGTACTCTAGTCAACTGCCTCAGTTGTGCCGCTTGGCCGGCATGACTCGATTCTTCACTCAAAAGCTGAGCTGGAATAACATCAACAAGTTTCCCCATACGACTTTCAACTGGGTGTCACTTGATGGGAGTCAAGTCATCTGTCACATGGCTCCTTCCGAGACTTACACAGCTGATGCAAACTTTGGTGATGTCAGGAGGTCTGTTACTCAACATAAATCTATGGACCAAGACGAAACATCACTTCTTGTCTTCGGAAAGGGCGATGGAGGTGGTGGTCCTACCTGGGAGCACCTGGAAAAGCTTCGAAGGTGCCGTGGAATGAGTGATACCGTTGGCTTGTTGCCCAGAGTACATATGGGAAATTCTGTTGAAGACTTTTTCGACAATCTCGAGAAGAGAATTTCGGAAGGCCTTGATCTTGTCACCTGGTACGGCGAGCTCTACTTTGAACTTCATCGAGGAACGTACACGACACAGGCGAACAACAAGAGAAATAACAGAAAGTCGGAGATCATGCTCCGGGATGTCGAATTGCTTGCATCCTTAGCCAGTATCAAAGGAAGCTATAAGTACCCCAAGAAAGATATTGATGATATGTGGGAGGCAGTATTACTTTGCCAATTCCATGACTGTCTGCCTGGCAGTTCTATCGAAATGTGCTACGATGATAGCGACAAGGTAAATCTCTCAATTTGAAGGATCGCAGCATAGCGCTAATTAAAATTAGCTCTACGCCAAAGTGTTCGAAACTGGCGAGAAGATTCTGAAAGAACTTCAAGAAGTTCTTGGCGTTCAAGTTGTTGAGAACCCTAAATCTATGGAGAGGCTTGCTGCGTTGAACACAATGCCATGGCACCGTCGGGAAATCATCTCACTTGGAAGTGGCCAAGCAGGTGTCGCTTGTGGCGAGGGCAATTTGCTCAATATCAAGACATTCAAGATTGCAGAAACTCCGGAAGTTACTGTCAATGAGGTCAAAGACGGCGTTTTCGTCCTCCAGAACGATCAATTGCGAGTGCAGGTTGATGGCGGATGCATTACCTCGCTCTATGACCGCGTGACCGAACGCGAAGTAATCCCAGGGGGAGGCAAAGCAAATCAGTTCGTCATCTTTGATGACAAGCCTCTATACTGGCAAGCATGGGACGTTGAAGTCTTCCATCTAGACTCTCGAAAGGTCTTGTCCTCAGGGGCTACTAAGGTCGTACAGAGTGATGCTCATCAGGTGAGCGTCATGACTGAGACCAAGATCAGCGAGAAGAGTTGGGTCAAGACCTATATCAGCTTGTCAGCAGCATTTAAGGGCCAACAGTCCTATGTTGAGATGCACAGTGAAGTTGAATGGAGAGAGGACAAGAAGTTCTTGAAGGTTGAATTTCCTGTCGATGTTAGGAATACTGAGGCTTCTTATGAAACGCAATTTGGTATTGTTCGAAGGCCAACTCATTACAACACCACGTAAGTAATAGTTTTGGTATTAGTGGAACGCGTACTGACCTTGTCTATAGATGGGATATGGCCAAGTTTGAGGTTTGCTGTCACAAATTTGCCGATCTTTCTGAGCATGGTTACGGTGTGTCTATTTTGAATGATAGCAAGTACGGATTCGCTACTTGCGGAAACCTCATGCGCCTGTCACTATTGCGAGCACCCAAGGCACCAGATGCACATGCTGATATGGGTCGTCACAATATTCGCTGGGCAATCCTTCCTCACCAAGGTGATTTGGGGTCTACTACAATCCGGACGGCATTCAACTTCAATAGCCCGCTCAAGCTTGTACAAGCACCAAAGACTCTTGATGCGTCAGCATTCAGCACTCCAATCAAATTGACTGGCAACGAATCATTGGTCCTTGACACAGTGAAGAGAGGAGAGGATGATGAGGACGTCAGCCGCGGTGAGTTGACGAAGCGGAAGGGCAAGAGTGTCATTCTTCGCGTTTACGAGAGTTTGGGAGGCATGAGCAAGGGGACAATCCAGACGACGTTGGATGTGAAGAAAGTCTGGAAGACGAATATTCTCGAGGATGATGGAGAGGTTCTCAAAATTGAGAAGGGAAAGGTGGCTATCACCCTCAAGCCATTTGAGGTTGCCACCTTCAGATTGCAATTGTAGATATCGAAAGAATCGTGATAAGCATAGGTTAAGCTGCAAGGACAAAACAACGAATTGAAGATATCGCATACAACATAGCATCCAGTCGTGGCCTCGAATATTGGTAGAAACTCCCAGGGGTATCACCCAACTCCATGGACACCCCTTAACAAATTATAGTGCTCCAGTCCTCGCCAACATCGAGAGCTTCGCAACCAAACCAACCACTCAAACAACGCTCCTCACCTTCCCAGTCTCAACCTCATAGACCCATCCACTAATCTTGATCTTCTCCGGGATCAATTTGCTCCCCTTCAAGAACTCGACATCGTCCTTGACTGCAGCATCTAGTTCGGGGAACGGGAGAAAATCCCCCTTAAACGCCCCCAACTCGGCTGTAGCTTCCTCGCCTAAGTTCTTCCTGACGATGCCGGCAGCATCTTCGTTCTTGAACGTCAGCATACCGCAACCTGTGTGCTTGACGAGCAGGATCTCCTCGGTGCCCAAGAGTTGCTCAGAGATCACTAGGGACCGCAGAGCGTCTTTGGCTGAAGCTCCTGCGTTGCGGATTACGTGGGCGTCACCGAGAGAGATTCCGTAGGCTGCGGCTGGGTCGATTCGTGCGTCCATGCAAGTTACTGGGTTTTGTTAGGATGAGAGGGAATTGGGGAAGGGGAAGTAGTACCAACGGCATATTTCTTTGCTGGTGGGAGAGCAAGATGGCCTTCTGTGAAGCTAGAGGCATAGGCTTTGTTCTTGGTGACGAGGTTCTCTTGTATGGGAGTTGCCATCGTGTAATTGGTATATAATTCTGCTGAATGTAGGTTTCGACTTTTCCAAAAGGCTTCAACTATGTTCCTGGTGCTGAGGTATTCCGGCAGCAGTGCTGTAATGAGCAGGATAGAAGAATTAGTCGGGGGCAAAGGGAAGGTAGCAAAGCTCTTTCTTATAGCTAAAGCACCCCACCACACTGTATCCACAAAGAGGGGTAGACTGCAGAACAATGACGAAGATCTTGCCTTCTGTTCATGAAAGGCAAAGCCATAGTCGGAATTGCACCATCTTGCCCCAATGATTCGGGCCCCATTCCGCCATCTGCTCGGACAAGGCAAATGCCGTTCCGAATTGGTGATACTGAGCAGAAAGAGGCAGGATAACACCTAGCCTGGATGCGAATAACAGAGGGAGGCACGGGTCGTCCATTTATTCACAAGTGTGCCTGAGATCATTGCTGTTAGTAAATCATCTGCCTGTTCGCAAGCGTCAGCCTCGTGATGCCAGACGAGGCGCAAAGGTGCGTCAGCAACCAGGGGCGTCACCCTGAAATAGGTACGTCTTTTCTGGTCGTTGTCCTGAAGAATAAACCACCGGCAGTGTGAATTTGTGATCAACTTGACCCGATCTCTCAGGAGCAGAAGCCCCAGATCCCAGACCTGAAACATAAACGCCGCACCGATGAGTCCTTCATATAAACTAAATTAATCACTCTTCAACCCGCGTTGAAAGTTCGCGTTGCCGAAGCGAGCCTGCAATTCCACTCGCAGGCATCTCCATACACTCACTGGCTTAGGAGTACTGCGCCCTTCCCCTTCCCCTCCTCCAAACATTTGTTCTTTGGATAGCCCTTACTCGACATCCACCTAGATGATATTGATCATAGCACCCTCTGCGCACCGATCGCATTATCAGAGCGCAAGAGCCTGCGCTCCTGCAGCCACCCTTTGACTTCCGTGGTGGGGTAAATACACTTTAAGATGGGCAATGTGAGCAGCAGGCCCGACGAGGGCTCTGCGCTTTATCTGAGGGACCAGACTCGATGTCAGTATGCCCCTATCGAGAGAAGAGAGGACAAGGCTGATGGGGATTCTGGAATAGTAACCATTTCCTCGCTGTCGGTTACCAATTCTCGACGTCGGACAGTCCTGAATGTGGTGCCAAATGCATTCCCCGCGACGAGAGTGTCTGCAACTCGAGATCTTGGAGACAATAGCGTGGTGGAATATGTTCAGGTATGATAAGAGATATGGAACTGCGGGAGACTACATCCTGTGGTACACCATGCTGAATGAATTGGCAGGACCCTGAACCCTCGCCTTCCTCGACATACCCGAACTTCATCCTCAAGCTCAACAATGACGACGAACTCACATTCAGATTTACGTTTGTAATCCGGCAGACACAGCAGATTGTTCCAGGAACCAACGGCGCGCAAGATACAGCCGGCGGCCTGGTCGATACTACATTAAATGGGCTCACATACGTATCCGCCTCTACGGCAAAGGAGGTCGAGACTCTGGTCACTCGAGAATTCCATGCCGATCCGAATCTACACAAGAATGCGAATGTACAGTTAGTAGGTGATTATTCTACAGGTGGAAGTCAATCAGTATCGTTTGAATGGTCATGGAAATGGCGGCCACCGAAGCCGAATGAGGATAGGGGAGGCGGCTGGAGGAACAACTGCAGTGTATGTTGACATCCTCGCGGAGTAGGATGTGCTAACGAAGTCAAGTTCGTCGAGTACGATCAAAGGGCTCATCGTTTGAATACTCTAGCCAGCTTTTCGTTCTGGGTTGCCAGTAAGGTTCCTGTCCTGAGTTAATCCTTCCTCTAGCTCACAAAGTTTAGACAATCAGCAATACTTCAGCCAACCGAATTCCCCATCTCCTGTTTTCAACCTTGTTCCTCCTCCTAAGATCCGCGTGCCATCGTCACAATCCATGGACTCTCGTCTGAGTGCTTCTGATGCTCGCGAATTCGATGAACCTCCTTCTCCAAACATGTTGCCAAGCGAGGGTCCAGTTGGATTAGGGCAGATAACCCAAAAGGATCTTATCAAAGTTGATGTTTCATGCCAACGGCCTGGTGAAGACATGAGCGCCACAGAAGATGGGCCCCTCTTTCGCGCTACAATGAAGGCCCTAGAACAAAAGACTGGCAATATGCGGCAGCGCATGAAGAAAGTGTTGAAGAAGGCAGAGGCCGCGCATGTGGCTCAAATAGAGTGCAATGATGCAATTGCTGGATTCATGGACGCTCTCCGAGAAGCCTCATCCTCGAACGCCAACGCTGTGCAGCCAGCTCTCGAGCATTACTTCGACAAGATTGCTCGCGAGATCCTGGCCTATGAGAAACAGAACACTATTAATCTACAAAGAATTATCATCGATCCGATGACCAAGCTCTACCAACTTGATATCAAGCAGGCCGAGGCCAAGAAGCGGGATTTCGAGGAAGAGAGCAAGGACTATTATGCATATGTCTCCAGATACTTGGGACAGAGACAAGATTCATTGAAGACGAAGAAGCGGGCCGAAAGTGATTCTAAATATCAAACCAAGCGGCGCAACTTCGAGCTCAAACGTTTCGATTATTCTTCGTTTATGCAAGATCTTCATGGAGGGCGCAAAGAGCAAGAAGTTTTGTCGCATTTGACGAAGTATGCAGATGCCCAAACAAAAAGCTATCTAGCAACCGCAAAGAAGGTCGAAGAGATGCTACCCCAGTTAGATGCTTTGAGCGCCGAGGTTCAAGAGGCGGACAAAGAGTTTCAGTACCAGAGAACGGAACGGGAAGAGAAGCGACGGACTCTCGAGAAAAGCACAATTACCTATGTTGAGCCGGAGACCGTACCTGCCGTTGGGGTGCCTCCTTCGAGCTCATATTCGGGAGCTACGGGGACCACGTCCTATATCTCTGATGGCGAGCTTGGCCGAGCAGATAGCACTGCCTCGACACTCAGAGCCATCAATACAAACGGAACGACTGCGACGCCGTCAGCAAACGGAGGCGCAACCGAGTTCTCCAGATCTCCTGGCAGTTTGCAATCAACTGTTGGATCAGTCGGCAGTCCAGGACCCAATTCGAAGTTCAGAGGTATTCGTGATCTGGAAGAGAAAGACCACAGTCAAATCTCTACAAGTGAGAAGAATGGCACCCAGCGGAAAGAAGGACTTCTGTGGGCGCTGAGCAGACCTGGTAGCCACGCAGATCCGAGAGGATTGAACAAGCAGGCATGGCACAAGTAAGTTGTCAGGCAGTGTACCTGGAATGAGGAACTAATGTTGAATAGGTTCTGGATTGTGCTGGATGCAGGGAAAGTATCCGAGTACAGCAACTGGAAACAACGGCTCGACCTGCATATGGAGCCTATTGATCTTCGCATGGCCTCCGTCCGCGAAGCGCGGAATGCAGAACGTCGATTCTGTTTTGAGGTAATCACACCACAATACAAACGAGTATACCAGGCCACATCCGAAGAGGATATGAATAACTGGATCTCTGCGATCAACAACGCAATTCAGAGTGCGGTCGAGGGCAGAGACATGCGGGACGTGCCAGCTCCGACCCGACACCAAGAACCACATTCGATCCGTAAAGACATTGGCTCGATCTTGACTGGCAAGACTAGTCTTTCCTTGAACCATGGAGGTAACCACAATTCGGGTCAGAGTAATACAAACAGCGTCTTCCGAAGGACTACAGTGGGTGCTAGACCTGCCTATAATCGACAAAATAGCGCTGGTTTCGATGAAAGCCCAGATAAACTCCTCCAGCTGTTGCGAGAAGCTGATCAAGGGAATTGCTGGTGTGCCGACTGTGGCTCTGGGATCAAGACAGAATGGGTTTCCATCAATCTCGCCATCATCCTTTGCATCGAGTGCAGCGGCATCCATCGATCTCTCGGCACACATATTAGCAAAGTCCGGTCGCTGACTCTCGACATCAATTCGTTCACTACAGATATTGTTGAGCTCCTCTTACTAGTAGGAAACAGAGTGGCCAACATGGTCTGGGAAGCGAAGCTCGATCAGAAGACAAAGCCGTCTCCGCAGGCAACCCGCGAAGAACGTCTGAAGTTCATAACAGCCAAATATGTTGATCGAGCGTACGTGGAGCCAATATCGACGACGCTTTCACGGTACGCTACGGCAGACGAGACTCTTTTGGCTGCTATCAAGAAGAATGAGATTCAGCAAGTCATCTACGCGCTGGCGCTCAAGGCTAATCCCAACGTCTTGGACAAGTCGAGAGGGACCCATTCGGTATTCTTGGCGCTTGCAGCAGCGGATCCAGCAGCGCCCTCTCCAGTTGCTTCCACCATACGGCCAGATTCATCTGCGAAGGTGACAGCGTTCCCTATTGCGGAATTGCTTGTTCAGAACGGAGCTGAGATTCCATCTAACTTACCAGCATTCCCATTAAGTCGGAGTGCATCATTGTACATTGAGCAGAAGAATAGTCGAGGAGTACCATCCAGCGATACGTTGGGTGCGCTTCCTACGATGAACTCAGGGGCTAGCCAGCAGGGCCAGCGTGAGGCTCGACTACAGAAGCGAGTCAGTGCCGGCGGACGTCTTGCGAAGGCACCTATCCCTGAGAGATGATGAGATTATGGAATGCATGGGTTTTATGATTGATGCCAGTGAAGGGAGATACCATGGGCAAGGTAGCATTTGGGCGTTTGGTTGTCTCTGATCCTGGGTGCATTGCTGGAGGATGGAAGGGATGGATAATGGTGAGGCTATTGCAAAGAAAAGCTTCTCACGGGCATGCCTCCGAAGGTTGGAAATGATAATGTTGATAATATTAATGGATCAAGGCAGGGACAATGAAATGGGGCTTTGGCTTGGAAAATGGAAGACTTTACATTGGGTGCTCGGTGCTTCTGCAATAAATTGCCCTTTTGTTTGTTTAATATAAGGGATCTATCGTTCGGGGGTCGTCCTCTCCGGAGGCTCTAATCTCTAGCCACAACGCACGGATGCTCGTTTGAGACTCGAGAACCTGCACGGTGACGTGATGTGTGGCTGCGAAGTGCGACGTCCTTCGATCTGCCGCAACATCGGGAAGAGAAATCTTGGAATCAAGCTCCAGCAATTGCGCCTTCTCGACCAAGCTTTTCACTAAGACTGCACCTAGGAACATGGGGGGGTGAGCATGTCATCGCCGCATTCTGACCCGTCAGCCCTTTTGCACTCACAAGATACAACCTCCTGGAGAACATTGTAACTTTGGCCAAGAAGCACAAGCTTTCCAGCGCGTCGTTGAAAGCTAGAGCCATTACTTGGCAACAACGACAACTTGGGACCGGTTCACGCGCTAGACCTTCTCCAGATCAATCTCCGATCGGCTCTTCACTAGATATCAACCAAGGCCGTTAGTTCAGCCCTCCGCTGCCGCCATCCGACTGATAAGCCGTGAGCGCGTGTGTACATTGCGAGGCATTGCAGCACTTCTTAAGTTTGCGCTGACGGCATTACGGCACTGTGAATCTCAACTTTGTAAGCCCTCACCCCGCGGAACAAGAGGCTCGCAATTGATATCATCTACAGCATCAAGATGTCGGAGAAGGAGATTCAGAAGCCCGTCGGGGAGTCGAACGGGCAAACAAACGGTACAAATGGGGCTGCGCAGAACGGAGACTCAGCGCAGCATGAGGGAGGGAAGTTGGAAGCAGCAAAGGACAAGCTCACCGATAAGCAACAAAAGCTCAAAGACAAACACAATCCGGCTGGAGGACACGATGATACACCAATCCCAACCGCCCGTGATGGTTTCATGGTGAAGTTCACTTTTCATCGTGCAGAGAACCTCCCAGTGTCCGACCTCAATTCCCGCTCCTCCGATCCCTATATACAGGCTACATTGACTTCTGCCCTTCCGACGCGACATAAAGAAGATCCAGACCTGGTATTGAGAACACCTACAATTCACAAAAACGTGAACCCGGAGTGGAACACTGAATGGATTGTGGCAGGAATACCTTCAAGTGGGTTCAGGTTAAAGTGCCGACTATATGATGAAGATCCTTCGGACCACGATGACCGCTTGGGCAATGTCACTGTCAATGTGGGCCGCATTGGTCCAGATTGGCAGGGGATCAAGAACGAAAGCTTTGACATCAAGAAACGGATGGGAAGCAAGAGAGCCTACATGATACGTGGCTGTACTGCTATGCTTAGCAGGGATGTACACATGGACGGCAAGCTTTGGCTCAGCGCAGAAGTTCTAGGCGAGTCTGAGAAACCACATGGACGTATGTATACGGTCGGGAAGACTTATTGGTTTAAGCATTACTCGCCCATGATTGGCAGACTTGCTGGCACCAAGGCGCCCGGAAGTTCGGAAGGGCGTCAGAATGGAGAGAAGCCTAAATCGGAGAAATATGAGTAAGTAACACCCTTTACTTGTCGTATTGACTTTGATCTGACTCTGAGTAGTTTCCAAGCAAATCAATTTCAACTTCAAGGACCCGTCCCTGCTGAGTTGTACCACCGGTTTGTGGAATTCAAGCCCTTCGTCAAGGGCATGTTCTCGAAGACTGGCGTGCGAGGACGAGTTCTTAACCGGGCTCTCCACCATCAACACGCTCGAGTCTACAACTTCAGCAATTCTACAGAAACTGGGATTGTCAAGCCAAGATCCGAAGAAGCCTCGCGTCAATTTCTTAAGATGGTACACTACGATGAAGGAGGTCGAATTTTCACATACGTGCTGTCACTTGACGGCCTCCTCCGCTTCACCGAAACAGGGAAAGAGT
>Ga0302140_10002934_pt1 | contig 22029 bp, 17 predicted proteins | sample I_Bog_E1_1_FD_202095 | JGI IMG/M metagenome (GOLD analysis project Ga0302140, IMG submission 202095) | Peat permafrost microbial communities from Stordalen Mire near Abisko, Sweden - I_Bog_E1_1 | ecosystem: Environmental > Terrestrial > Soil > Wetlands > Peat | place: Sweden: Abisko, Stordalen... | reverse complement strand
CGTCAAACGGCTTGAAGAACTGCTGCCGCATCGCTGGGCTCCCGTCACTCGGTAAGCCAGTTCTCATCCATCTCAGTATCGGAGGACCGGGCGGTCATACACCAGAGGGGTTCATGTCTTGCTTACACTGAATTGCCGGTTTCCCAAGCCAAAGAGCCGGCGCAACCGAGCACTCAGCATACGCTGCAGCATCAGCGACGACAGCGACGGTTAGATCGATACCGGCAGGTAATCGACTTACATGCGAAAGGCTATTCCCAGAAGGCGATCGGCAATGAACTCAACATTGAACGCAAGACTGTCCGTCGCTGGCTGCGCACCGGTCAGTTCCCAGAACGCAAACCGCCCAGTGGCCGCCGCCAAAAGGTCTCAGACTTCGCTGTTTACCTTCAGCAGCGTTGGGACGAAGGTTGTCATAACGCCACGCGTCTCCTTCAGGAAATCCGGGGTCGAGGATACACGGGTTGCCGCTCTATGGTCGCAAAGTTCGTTAGCCGGATGGCGCAATACCGGCAGACCATCGGGCAAGTTGAACAGACCTGAACGCATCGCTCCCAGGCATGCTGCAATTTTGGTAACTCGCCCGCGAGATCAAATAACTGGCGAACAGCAAACCTTATTGGACCGGCTGACCATCGTGTGCCCGGATATCATTCGGCTCCGTGACCTTGCGCTCGCCTTTCGCGATGCGCTCAGAGGCCATGACGGCGCCGTTCTTCAGGAATGGATTAACGAGGTTATGCATTGCGACTTCGGTCCGCTCGTTCGATTCGGCTACGGGCCGCAAAAAGACTTTTCCGCGGTTACTGCGGCCGTTGAAACGAAATGGAGCAGCGGTCAAGTGGAAGGGCAGGTCAACCGGTTGAAAGCCATCAAGCGTCAGATGTACGGGCGCGCAGGATTCAATCTCCTTCGCGCTCGCGTCCTCCCCTACCCCCGGCTTGGTCCGTTTACCACCAACGCGCCATAAGGTTGCACCAAAACTGCGGAAGAGCCCAAATCAGAGTATCGAACTCAGCAGCGTTCAGGTCTGACAATCACGATCTCCTCTAGTCTAGAGTTGGCAGATTGAGCAGGGTGACGTCCTTCATCTGGACCGCTCCCGAAGATTGTCGATTCAGGACGAGACCGAGCACGGTAAGTGGGACCGCCACTATCAACAGGTAGAACCTGAATTGTTGTCGAAGCCCCGACTGAGAGTCGAAGTGGGCAGCCGCGATGCTCTCATACTCCTTCAGCATGAACGCGTCGGTATTATTTTTCTCGGCTGAAGAGGCTTCTTCCATCGCCCTTTACTATAACCGAATCGGCATTGCTCAGGGCGAGCCGGAATTTTGTATTTTGAACTATGAGTCTTCCGCCTGTATAGCAGCGAATCCCCACCCGGTGAAATGCCAAAACATTCACATCTACAAAATCATCTACCGTGGCTTTGCGGGAGCTTCCAAAATCTCCCGCATCTGATTGAAAGGGTTGGTCGGGCTGCCGGGATTCGGACCCGGGACCTCTTGCACCCCAAGCAAGCGCGCTACCAGGCTGCGCTACAGCCCGAATTAACCAGTCTACACCCCGACTCGGTGCCGCCCTGCAACGGCGTATGCCCGCCCAATATGCCACCCCCAATATGCCACCATGGTTACTTGATACTCACGCTCACCATGAACCCGGCGATCGACCGCACGATCGCCGTCGACCGACTCGCCTTCGATGACCGCGCCTACATCCTCTCCAGCAACGATTCTGCGGGCGGCAGAGGCATCAACGCCTCCTGCGTCATCCATAACTTCGGCGGCAAGACGCTGGCCATTCTGCCCGCCGGCGGTGAACCTGCCGTGCGCTTCGAGAAGTTCATGGATCATTGCGGCTTCCCCGTCGCCACCGTGCCCATCCGCAACGACATTCGGCTCAATCTCACTATCACGGATCGGCACGGCCTCACCGTCAAGCTCAATGAAGCCGGCCCGCGCCTCGATCTGGAGGAAGTCGCGAACGTCGAATCCACCGTGGAAGCATACCTCGGCTCCGCCACCTGGCTCATGCTTTGCGGCAGCCTGCCTCCCGGCGTTCCAGCCGATTTCTACGCGCATCTGATCATGCGGGCTCGCAAGAAGAACGTACGAACACTTCTCGATACCGATGGCGACGCTCTCTCTCGCGGCATCGAGGCGGAGCCGACCATCGTAACCCCCAATCAGCAGGAAGCCGAACATCTGCTGAGCACCGTGCTGCTGACGCGATCCAGCGCCATTGCAGCCGCGCGCCGCATGCAAACGATGGGCGCGCAATCGGTCGTCCTCTCGCTCGGCAGCCGCGGCGCAATCGGCGCGTCGGCCAATCGCATGTGGGAGGCGATACCTCCGCGCATCGAGGCGATCTCTCCCATCGGCGCCGGAGACGCCATGGCCGCGGCCGTACTTTGGTCGATCGAGAATGGCGACGATTTCCCCCAGGCATTGTCATGGGGAGTCGCGGCCGGTACGGCTTCCGCGCAACTGCCGGGGATTCAGTTTGCCACGCTCGAACAGGCCAGCGCCGTGCGCAAGGATATCGACCTGAGGAAGGTCGAGGCGTGAGCCGAGCAACGATACGCGGCATGAGCCTTATCCGGTGAGCGCCTCAGTCCTCTCCCACTCCGAACGCCCTCGCGACGGCTTCTTCAGATCGGCTGGCATTGTTTCCGCGGCCGTCGCCGTGAGTCGCGTCACCGGCCTGATCCGCGAAAGCGTGCTGGGCTGGCTCTTCGGCGCCAGCGCGACGTTTGACGCTTACGCCGTCGGCTATCGTGTGGCCAACATGGCCAGGGATCTGTTCGCGGAAGGCGCGCTATCCTCCGCCTTCGTCCCGACGTTCACCCGCTACCTCTCCACCAAAACGCGCGAACAGACGCGCGAACTCTCCAACATCACCGGCACTCTGATGATCGTCATCGTCGGCGCCCTGTGCGCGCTGGGAATGCTGTTCAGTTCCACGCTGGTCGAACTATTCGCGCCAGGCTTTCACTCCGTACCCGGCAAATTCGAACTCGCCACCCGCATGGTCCGCACCATGTTTCCTTTCCTGCTGTTGGTCGCGCTCGCGGCGCAGGCCCAGGGCATTTTGTTCGCCTGTCGCCAGTTCGGTATCCCGTCGCTTTCTTCCAGCTTTTTCAATATCGGCTCTGTCGTCTTCGGACTCGCGCTGGGATACTGGCTCGGACCGCGCCTCGGCATCAGCCCCGTACAGGGCATGGCGTACGGAATCCTGTTCGGAGGCGCCGCACAGCTGTTCTTTCAGTTGCCCAGCGTCTGGCGCGCCGGTTTTCCCTGGCAACCGCAGTGGGATCTGCATCACGAAGGCGTGCGTCAAATCCTGCGGCTGATGGGCCCCGCGATTCTGGGCGGTGCGGCCCTGCAAATCAATCTGTTGGTGAATACCAACCTCGCCGCGGGCCTGCGCGATAGCACCGGGCACGTCATGAACGGTCCCGTCAGCTGGCTTTCCTACGCGTATCGCTTTCTGCAGCTGCCGATGGGCCTCTTTGGAGTCTCCATCGCCTCGGCCACCTTACCGCTCATTTCAAAGAGCGCCGCCGAGCGGGATTTTACGACCTTCCGCGCCACGCTGTCGCGCTCCATCGTCACCGGACTACTGTTGACCATTCCCTCTTCGGTCGGCTTGCTGCTGCTGGGCAAGAGCATGATCGGAATTGTTTATCAGCATGGGCGTTTTCTGGCGTTCGATACGCAACGGACCGCCATTGCCCTCTCTTTCTACTCGCCGGGCCTGGCCGGTTATGCGGCGGTGAAATTGCTGGCTCCCGCATTCTACGCGCTTGGCGATGCCCGCACCCCGATGCTGATCAGCATGGCTTCTGTGCTGGTCAATGCGCTCGTAGCCGAAACTCTGGTGCATAGCTTCGACGTCGGTTTCGGTTATGCCGGTCTTGCGCTCTCCGTTTCGCTGGTGGCAATCGTCAACGCCGTGCTTCTGGCCGCGTTCATAAGATCGCGTATCGGAGGACTGAACGGCCGCGTCATCGCCGTAAGCCTGTGCAAAATCCTGCTGGCTGCCGGCATTATGGCGGCCGCGGTCTATGCGCTGACCGCGGCGTCACACGCTTACCTCGGCTCCCGCATCCGCCTCGCACGAATCGCCGACGTGGCGCTGGGCGTGCCGCTGGGCGCGTTTGTGTACTACGCGACAGCTTCCGCGCTGGGCATTGCCGAGATTGCTGAAACGCGGGAAGCAGTCCTGCGTAAGCTGTCATCCGCCTCTGCTCGTTTTCTTTGATATAGTCAGCCGACAGGGGAGCTTCGTGTGCGAAATCGTAACTATTACTGTCTGGCCGCTACGCTGTGTCTGCTGGTGGCCGCGCCGCGAGCGCTGTTGCCCATGCTTCAGGACGCGGGCGAGTATCGCCTGCGCAGCGACACGCGCGTCGTCGAAGTCGATGTACAGGTTCGCGACTCGCACGGCAAGCCGGTGCAGGGGCTGAAGGCCGAGGACTTCACCATCCTCGACAACGGCAAGAAACGCCCATTCACGATATTCCACGAATACAGCGTCGCCTCTGCGCCTGCCGAGCGAGCGGCCGAACCGCAGCCAACCGCCCCGCCCGCAGGACCGGCTCTGCCGACGAACACATTCACCAATCTCGGGGTTCCGAAACCGCCAGACGGCCACTCCACCGTGCTTCTGCTCGACGCCGTCAACGGCTGGGCCGATAACTATGCCTACATGCGCCAGGGCGTGACCGAAATGCTGGGCCGGATTCCAGCCGATGAAAAGGTTGCGATTTACGTCATCGTTAAACAGATGGGCCTGGTCATGCTTCAGGACTACACCACGGACCACGCCCGCATCGTCTCCGCGTTTGATCGCTTTATCCCGCAGGGCATGCGGCCGGCACCGCCCGGCATGGATGGCGGCGAAGGTCTAAGGGGGCCGGCGGCTCCCCATCCGCCACCCCCGCCGCCTCCGCCACCTGATATCCGTGTCGACAGTGCGAGCGCATCGCTCGCGGCGCGCAAGGCCACCATGCGTGCCTCCATCAGTAAGAACGACGATCTGCAAAGGGCGTCCGAACAGGTCCGCCTCTCATTGAAGACCCTGGCCGCTCAGCTTGCCGGCCAGTCGGGCCGCAAAAGCATCTTCTGGTTCACCCAGGGATTGCCGCCGGTTGTGTTGTGGGGCGATGGCATCAACAACACGATGGACAAAGCCTGGGACGACACCATCGCATCGCTCAACGACGCTAATATCGCGGTCAATACGGTCGATAACAACGGCCTCGGCGGCCCGCCGCGATTTTGGGGTCGCGGAACAATTCTCATGCAGAAACAGCTTTCCGAAGAGACCGGCGGCAAGTCATACTACTACCGCAACGATTTGGGCGGCGCGCTCGCTGAAGGCATTGCCGATTCGCGCGCGGGCTACGTTCTCGGCTTCTATCTGACCAACACGGACGGTGAGTATCACTCCCTGAAAGTTCGTGTGGATAAGCCCGGCCTCGATCTGAAGTACCGGCAGGGTTACGACTCGCGGGACGATGCGCTTACGGTTACGCTGAAGGGTAAAGGCGCGGAACTGGAGACCCTGCTGATGAACCCCTCGAATGTTTCGGACGTGGGCATCACCGCGAATCTCAGCGCTGTGCCCGGAAATCCCACGGGAACACTGAACGTACGGATCAAACTTAGCCCGGACACGCTTTCGCTGCTCAAGAGCCCGCGCGGATGGACCGGTCAGGTGGACGAACTGTTCATCGAATTCAACGCGGCGGGCCGCGAGGTCGGCCGCGTCAACGGCACCGGGCATTTCGACGTCCCCTCCGACGCGCGGGAAACGTTCGACACCGACGGCGCCACGCTGACGCAGAACCTCCAGTTGCCTGCCGATGCGGTGAAACTCTCGATCATCGTTCGCGATACGTCCAGCGGACGCGTCGGCTCGCTCACCGTGCCGCTCGATGCGGCCCAACGTCAATGACCTTATCGCTGCATTTGTTAAACTACTGATGTCCAATGCTTCCCGACATTCAGCACGCCATCCGTCTGCAGATTCTCGATGACAGGGTCAGCGCGCTGACAAAGGAAATCACCGCTCTCCCCAAACACATCGCGGAGATCGAAAAGAAACTGGAAGGCCATCAGCGCCGCCTCGAACACGACAAGGCCGCTCTTCTCGCCAACCAGAAGGAGCGCAAGCGCCTCGAAGGCGAGATCCAGTCCCACGATCAGAAGATCTCCAAACTGAAGTCGCAGATGATGGAGGCGAAAAACAACGATCAGTACCGCGCCTTCCAGAAAGAGATCGAGTTCGCCGGACAGGAGATTCGCAAGTCGGAAGACCGCATCCTCGAACTCATGGGCGAAGCCGAGCCTCTCGATAAGAACGTCAAAGCCGCCGATGCCGCGCTCGCCACCGAGCGGACACACGTCGAATCCGAAAAAACCGGCGCGCGCGATCGCACCGCCGCCGATCGGAAAGAGATTGAGACTCTGAAGTCGGAGCGCACCGCGATTGTCGCGCAGATGACTCCGTCCGTCGCGTCGAATTACGATCGCATCCGCAAGGGCCGCGCCGGTGTGGGAATCACGGAAGCGGTGGCTGGCCGCTGCGGACGCTGCAACATCGTGCTTCGTCCGCAGTTTTTTCAGGACCTGAAAAAGGGCGAGACCATCATGATCTGCGAGAGTTGCGGCCGCATCCTCTACTACAACCCGGCGCGCACCGTCGAAGATCTGGGCGGCACCGGGCGCCGCGTAAACATGAGCGCTGGCGTCGGCGTCGATAGCGACGTATAGAATACACACCGGCGCACATAACGACGGTCGCGCCCGTTCACTACCGCAGGAACCGCGCCGCCAGGAAACCAAACCCCGCTACCAGCAGGTTGCGAAACGGAAACCGCGATTTCTTCGGCGCCGGTGTCTCGTTCGCCACAAACGCAGGCGCCGCTGCCTTCGCTTCGGCGGGACGCTCCTCCGTCCTCAGCACCGGGACCACAGGCTCGCGCCGCATCGCGTCATTCAGTTGCGATTCAAAAGGCAAACGCGCTTCAGATTGAACCGGTTGAACCAGGCGCTGCGGCGGAATGCGGGAAACCGGCCACTCAGGCGCGGCCGGAATAAGTTGCGCTCGTTCGCACAGCCTTTCGATCGCCGTGACCAGCCGTTGCAGATTGTTATCGGTGTCCGCCGTTCTCGCACTCAGCGCTTCAATCGACCCGGCCTGCTCCGCAAGCGCCTTCTCCATCGAACCGATGCGCGAAGCGATCTTTTCGTCGACAGCCCGTTCAAAGGTCTCAAGCGCGCGCTGATGGGCCTGCTCGATTTCGAGGTTTAAGCGCTCTTGCAGATCGCCGATCCGCGCCGCCAGGTGCTGTTCCACGAAAGCGGGCAGTTCCTCACGCGTCTCCGCGACTTTCCGCTCCACCGCCGCCACCGATTCGCTCAAACGCCGCTCAGCCGCCGTAACACTCTCGCGGAGAAGCGCCAATTCGCGGGTATTTTCTTCCACTCGCCGGTCTAAATCGGCCAGTAAAGCGGCATATTCGCTTGTCCCGGAAAACGGCACCGCGTCGCCGCCCGAGCTCTCGATATCGCTGTGAGGGGCGGACTGCGCAACACTGGGCCGCATCTCCATCGATTCGACGCGTGCTTCCAGACGCTCCAGACGGTCCAGCAACGGCTCGATATTCAGGAATTCATCGTCCGGTTCGGTGGCTGAGCTAACGGGAGAATGGCTGGCGGGAAAATCGGCGAAGCGATCAGCCTCAGGCGCGCGAACCGGACGGCGCGCCACGGTCCGCACACGGACACGCCCGGAAGTCAGACCCATCGCGAGGCCCGTTCCGGCGGCAACTGCCAGTCCTCTGAGAATTCCGTTTGCCATCTGCTGTTACCGAATGAGCTACGACCTCAGTATAAGGCTTCGTCAGGCAACCGCGCGCTTGCCGGTCTCCGCCGCGTGGCGCGAGAGCAATGCGTACAGGCCAAAAATTGCTCCTGAGAACAAAAGATCGCCCGCCAGCGTCCGGCCCCAGAAAGGCAGCGCCGCGGTGTAGCATTCGAGCAGGCCAGCCAGATTCCGCCCATACAAGTGTTCGGCGCCAGCCGATTGAAACCAGACTGCAAAGTTCGTCAGCAGGAAAAACTGCAGGCTGCACAAAAATGCCGCTGCGCCCACGCGGGTCGCCGTGACGGTGCGCACAAGCCGTCGTCCAATCCACACGCTAATCATGAAGGAAGCGTAAATCGCCAGCGACGCCGATGAATAGCCGCTGTGTGCCCCGCCTGCCGTACCCACAACCGGGTCGGTCCCCAGCATCACCACCAGCGGCAGAAGATACGCAAGGTATCCGCCAATGCGCGAACCCGCAAACAGGCATGAAGCGCCCAGCGGCGTCACGTTCGGAACGTGCGGGATAAGACGACCCAGCGCGCTGAGCACGGTGAGTCCGATGGCATAAGCACGGGATTGATTCTGGTTGCGCATTTGTTTCTCCTATGGTAACTCTTAGCGCTGATCGGTGGGAATCTGGCCGGAAGTGGCCGCGTTCGGCTCCCACAGGTTCTCCGCCACACCCAGTTGCAGGCTCGTCCAGCGGCTCCAGACGAAAAGCGCGTCGCTCAGCCGGTTCAGATAGCGCACGATATCGCCATTCACCTCTTCGCGCGCTGCCAGGGCCACGCAGATTCTCTCCGCACGGCGGCAGACCGTGCGGCAAACGTGCAGTTCCGCGTTGAGCCGCGAACCACCCGGTAACACGAATGAGCGCAACGGCTCCAGATGCTCATTCATGCGGTCGATTTCCACTTCGAGCTGTCTGGCCTCGGCTGCCGTTACCCGGGGCTGCTTCGGGTGCAGATCCCCGGGTAACGTCGCCAGCGTCGAGCCTGCGTTGAAAAGTTCGTGCTGCACGCGGCGCAGGATGCCGGCCAGTTCCGTCAGCGCTGGAGCCTGGCCAGTGAGTTCGATAGCCGATTCGCGAGCCAGGCCAATAAAACTGTTCAGCTCGTCGATGGTGCCGTACGCCTCGATGCGCAGATCGTCTTTCCGCAGACGCTGCCCGCCCACCAGGCTGGTTTCGCCGGCATCGCCACCGCGCGTGTAAACACGGTTGATGGCGAGGCGCGGTTGATCAAAGGCTTCTTCACTCATGCAACATCTCCTGCCTATCTGGCGCGTGCCAGATTCCACTTCAGCCCCATGACCACATTGAGAAACGGCGCAGGAAATCCGTAAATCTCTTCGTAATGCTGATCGAGCGCGTTGTGCAGGTTGGCATACGCGGTCAGATTACCCATCACGCGATAGTTCAGATTGATGCCGACGTTCTGGTATCCAGGATTCACGAACAAACCAGCCGAAGCGCCATGGTTAGGCTCCACATCGAGCGTGTGGCCCCGCCATGTGCCAACCAGGTTCAGGTCGGCGCGCCCATGCCGCACACCCACCACGAACCCTCCCGATTGCTTCGGACGCCGTAACAGCGGTTCGCCGAGGTAGTAATACTGTTGCACCAGACCCGTGCTGCCCGTGAGCGACAATGCTTCCGATTCCAGCCAAGTATAGCTGGCGTTCATCGAAAGCCAGCTGGTTGGCCGGAATTGCGCAGTGTTCTCCATCCCTTCCGCCCGCGCGTTGGCCAGATTGCCCGTCGAGTACGCCAGTAACTCTTCCAGCGACCCGCCGAGCGAAACGATCAGATCGCGATACCGGTTGTGAAACCACGTGGCATCGAGCGAAAGTTTATTGCCGAAGAAATACTGCTGCGCGCCCACATCGTAGCTCTGCGTGTGCTCGGGCAGCAGCGCCGGATTGTTGGTGAAGGCCAGATCCGAGCCGCCGGGAGGCCTGATCCCGGTGCCATAAGAAGCGTGGATGCGCGTTCCCGCCTTAACCATGTATGCCGCCGATAGCTTCGGGCTGAATTCCGAATCCGTGCGCGCGGGAAAGTCCGGCCGCGCCGGATAACCGTACGCATCGCCCGGAATCAAAGGCATACTATACGTTTCGTAGCGCGCCCCTATGTTGACATAAAGCTTGCCAAACGTGAAACGATTCTCCAGATACCCGCTCAGATCATCGCGCCGCAGCAGAAAGTCCGCGTCATCCGTCGTATTCACATACGTGTTACGCATCTCTTCCCGATGAAAAACGATGCCCCCCGCAATGGTCCATACTTTACTGATTGTGTAAGTGGCGCGCGCTTCCGCACTACCACTCAAATCCTTATTAAAGCTGGGTCCATAAGGACTGACATAGAGACTGTTGTTCCAGAAAATGCCGCCAATCAGATCGATGCGCAGATTGCTGGTCAGCTCGTTGCTGTAATGCAGCCCGTAAGTGGAGGTGTTGTTCTTACTGCGGCTGATCAGGTCGAGGCCAGGGAACAGCCCCACGGGATTCGACCCATACGGTCCCGGTTCGCCCACGTCGTTGGAATCGAAATCGCCGAAGATGGTAATCTTCTGCGTATGCCAGCGGTGATCGAGCGCCAGCAAACCGTTATCGTTGCGGTAATCGCTGTTCTGCACCGGGCCGTTACTGAGCAGGCTGGAGAACGATCCTGCGATTCCCCAACCTTTCGAAATCATCGTCTCGCCGCTCAGCGAGAAGTGATTCTCGTCATGCGTACCGCCATCGGCCACCACGTCGAGCGCCGGCCCGTTCTCCGGTGAGCGGGTTTCGAAACTCACCACGCTGCCGAGCGCGTACGATCCGTAAATCGCCGATTGCGGCCCTCGCGCCACCTGCACTTCTTCGATCGCATCGGCCGCGATGTGAGAAAAATCGAACAATCCCCCGTAATAGAAGCTGTTCACCGGAACGCCGTCCAGCAACACCAGATTCGCATTGGAATTGCCGCCGCGAACGAACAGATCCGCAACCGATCCGCGCGCCCCGTCCTGTGCGAAGACCATGCCGGGCAAAGTTTTCAGCACGTCCAGCGCCTGCGCTTCATTGCGCTCGCGAAGATCGGCGCTGGTGACAACGCTCACCTGCGTCCCCTGCTGGCTGGGAATGGCATCGATCGCCGACGCCGTCACTGCCACCGATTCGCTCTGCGGCGCCAGGGCAAGACGAATGACGGCGGTCGCCGCAGCCACGGTGGAAGTGGCAAAACCTTCCGCTGCGGCACGCAACTGTACGCTCTCGTAGAGCGGCGAAATGTAGAGGTCGAAAACTCCGTGGTCGTCGGTCACCTGCTGGGTGATGACGCCCGCCGGATTGAATGCGGCTACCTGCGCGCCCGGAATAGCGTTGCCGGTGGGATCGAGCACCACGCCTTTCAGTTCAGTGGCGCGGGCCTCAAAAAGGTACCCCGTGAAAAACACGAGGGTACAGAAAAATAGTCTGGATGTGGTCATATCGGGCAGCCCTTCGCTGCCGTCCTTTCCGCTTCCGCAGTTATAGCTCCGCACTCTATTGACAACTGCGTCGTCAAAAACGTGCAGAGATCACGCGGGCCGGTCTCCTGACTTGCGCGTCGTCGGAATCCCTTCGCCTTCCCATCCGTTTGAAGGACAGTGGCCTGTGAAAGGATCCTCGGCGCTTACAGTGGCGGGGCCGTGCCGGATTTTCACCGGCTTCCCAAAAAACGCCTGCGTGCTGCTGAAGCAATTTCAGGCTAGCACAAGTACACTCCACGGCCGCTCAACCTCAGATTGAGCGATTGAATTTCCGGCCCGCCGCTATCGAAACGCACCTCCGCCGCTGGTGGACTCCTGCGCCAGAACAGCGCCGGCATTGCCACCGCGCCCGCGACAAGAACATTATCAGCAACACGCGGCCTTCAAGAGAGAGCGGAGTCTTGTTCTGGAACTTCGATAAGGCGCCGTTTACCTGCTCTTACTTTCCCGGCAAGGTGAACTTACGCCGTTCTTCGAAAATTATCTCTGCGGATTCAGTAACGCACCCGTCGCCAGTTGGGAAACGATATGAAATAGCGCCGTTGTTCCACGCGTTACACGCCGACAGCACTGCCTAAGACCTCGCCGGAGGCGCCGTCGCGTGCCGCTTCAGAATCACCGGCAGATTCTGCGCAAAGACACTGCGCGCCACCACCATGTCGCAGCCGCTTTCCTGCGCTTCGAGCTTGAGCTCCGTCTGTATATGCGATACGAAACCGATCGTGCTGACACGCTTCGTCTCCGGGTCGCTCTTCATCGCGCGAATGATACTGAGCGGCTCGGCGGCATCGCAGTTGAGATCGAAGATCACCAGCGACGGCTTCTCCCTGACCTTCTCCAGCACCGTAGCCTTGTCTTTGAGGAACTCCACCGTCATTCCGACCTTCTTCGCCATATCCAGAATCTTGGCGGAAAAGAACAGATCGGTCATTACTGCGAGGATTTTTCTCGGCTGAGCTGTCATGCAGTGAATAGGAGGAAACCGAATGGTAGCGCGCCGGACCTGCTGGCCGCAACCTGCGCTACCATGAAGGGCGATGACACCCAATCCTCCCCGGATCGTTCTCCACAAGACCGCCGACTACCGGGAAACCTATGCCAACAGCGTGCAGATCCGCGTGAACCTCTGGGACTTCTACCTGATGTTCGGCACCATTAACCAGAACGTGCCGGAACACGTCGAGATCCATAATTTTCAGGGCGTCTACCTCAGCCCGCAGCAGGCTAAGGCGTTATTGGGACTCATGCAGCAGAACGTGAGCCAGTACGAAGCGGCATTCGGTGAAATCAAGCTGGAACCACGGGCCGGGTCGGGCTTCGTTCAATAGATCGATGTATCGGGTACGCAGACGGGTCCGGCCCCGGTCGTACCTGCTGATTTTCGCCGCCGCCGCGCTGGCCGTGATCGCGGCGCACGTGCCGCTCCTCCAGTTGCCTTATTATTGGGACGAAACCGGTCAATTCATCCCGGCCGCAACCGATCTCTACCAGACCGGCGCGCTCATTGCCCACAGCGCCACGCCGAACGTTCACCCGCCCGGTGTCATGACGTGGCTGGCGCTCGCCTGGCATGTGTTCGGCTACGGCATCCCGACCACACGCATCGCCATGCTGCTGGTGGCGGCGTTCGGCGTACTGGCGACGTTCCTGCTGGCAATCGAACTTTCGCGCGGCAGCCCCGGCGCGCCTGCCTTCACTGCTGTGACGCTGCTTTGCCTGTGCCCGCTGTTCTATGCGCAATCGATGCTGGCGCAACTCGATATGCCGGCCATGGCCTTCACCGCGCTAGCGTTGCTGCTGTTCCTGCAAAACCGTTTTCGCGCGGCTGCGCTGACGTGTGTAGCGCTGGTGATGGTGAAAGAAACCGGTATCGTGGTGCCGTTCGTATTCGCAGCCTGGCTGCTACTTGAACGCAGACAGGACGCTCTCGCTCCCGATGAAAGCCCCGCGGATATCCTGTGGTTCCTCGCGCCCGGCGGCGCGCTGTTGCTCTGGCTGATCGCCTTGCGGCACTTCACCGGACACTGGCTTGGCAATTCCGGCTTCGCGGAATACAACGTTTTCTTCCCGCTGAATCCGGTGCGTTTTCTCTTCGCGCTCTTGCGTCGGCTCTACTATTTGTTCATCGGTTCGGGCCACTTCATCGGCACGGTCGCATTTCTGTGGGCCTGGAGACGGATGCCGCTGCTGCGAGACCGGCCCTGGCGCATCGCCGCCACACTCGCCGCCGCACATGTCCTGGCAGTGACAGCACTCGGGGGGGCTGTGCTGGAACGTTATCTCCTCCCTGCTCTCCCGATACTCTACGCCGCTTTCGCCGTCTCCATGCAGGCTTTGCCGGAAATGCGCAGAAAGCTTACTATCGGTTGCCTCGCTACTTGTCTCGTTGCGGCAAACTTCATCAACCCGCCTTATCCCTTTCCGTTCGAAAACAATCTGATGTTCGTGAACTTCGTCGATATCGAACGTGACGCCGCCTTCGCGGCGGACACGTATGACGGCGCCGTGGCTACGACGTTTCCGATGTCCGCCGCGCTGGAGCACACGGATAACGGCTACCTCATGCTGCCGCACAAAGTCATTGAGGTGCCCGACTTCCGGCCTTCGACCATGGCCGCGCTTTCGTTGAATCCGCCCCCGCTGATGATCGTATATAACACCGAGACGGATCCGTGGCATATCCGTCAAACCCGGCCCTGGCAGTGGTTTTTCGGAAAATATTACAACTACGAGCGGCAAATGAGCGCGCTCGAAATCTCGCAGCTGTTCAACATGCGAATCTCCCGGACGTGGGATTCGCACGGCTTTTCGATGTCGCTTCTGGTGAACGACGAAGCGAACGGGCCAGCCCTGTTCAGACGCTGACGACTCGCGGCTCGACCGATCTTACGGCTGTCAGCAACAGCCCGCCAGCCACCAGGTAGACGGCCGACGCCATGGCAATCGCTCCGCCCAGTCCATAGTGTGATGCTAGCCACGCAATGACAAGCGGTGCCGAACCGCCGCCGCCCAGCCAGCCGACCGTATTCATCAGTCCGGCGGCCGAGCCGCGCGCTTCCGGGCGAATCACGTCGAACACCGAAGCGAAGATGTTGGCGTCGTACAGGCCCTTGAAAAAGCCCCACACCGTGAGCGCGACGATCAGCCACGCGAGCGATCGGGTCGTCCCACAGAGCACTACGAACGGCGCACCGCCGAACACTCCGAGCGCCTGCACCAGCATGCGTCCGCCACGCCGCTTCGCCCGCCACAGATCCGCCAGCCAGCCGCCGCAGACGGCGCCGAGCATACTGGCCAGTTGCACGTAGATGGTGGCAGTAAGCCCGGACATCGCGAGACTCATGTGAAAGCGATCGAACAGAAATTTTGGCATCCACGTCAGCAAAACCACCGCGACGAAGTTGGCGCAGAAGAAAGCGCCCAGCAGCGCCAGCGCGCCCGGCTGATTCACGATCGCGCGCACGGTTTCATTCAAAGGCAGTCTGGCTTGCGCGGCCATCTGTTCCGACTGCCCGCGCACCGGCTCACGCAGCCACCGGCTCAGCACGAAACCCAGCAGAATACCAGCGCCGCCGAACACGATGAACGACCAGCGCCAGCCGTAATGCTGGCCGATCAGCCCGGCGAAGAACCCTCCGGCGATGGTGCCTATATAGACGCTCGTCTGATGCACGCCGATGGCGCGCGATCTGGTTGCCGCTCCGTGATAATCGCTGACCAGCGACATCGATGCCGGGAAGTAGAAAGCCTCGCCGATGCCTTCGAGCGCGCGCATGGTGAACAGGCCGCGAAAACCGCTTACCGCCGCCGTCGCCATGCAGATGGCGCTCCAGGCGTAGAGTCCGCCGAGTATCGCGGTCTTGCGCCGCACACGGTCTACGATATTGCCGGCGAACAGCGCGCCCAGCCCGTAGACCCACGCGAAGGCGCTGCCCAGCAGGCCCAGTTGCACGTTATCGAGGCCCATCGATTTCTGCAGCAGCGGAAAGACGGAGAAGATGGCCTGGCGATCGGCGTAGTTGAAAAAGGCGATGCCCCATAGCATCGCCACCACTTGCCAGCGATATGCGGAGCCTAGTTTCTGCGAATCAGCCATACTTCGCAGACCTGCACGCCTCTCCCGTTGCCGCCCTGGCCTGCCTGTTTCGACCATTCCAGCGTCAGATCACCCGTCTCGGTCGCGCCGCGCGGGATGTCGAATTCGAGCGGCGCCTGCGGCGACGGTTTGTCGCGCAGAGGATGAATTTCATACTTGCCGCTCGCCGTCAATCGAATTGGAACCTTCGGTGAATCTCCTCCATACACGACGCGAACTGCGTATTGCGCTTTCGTATCGAGGCCCGCGTAGTGCATTCGCAGAGGCGTTTCGCCCAGTGTTTCCGCGGTAGTGTACCAGGAGACGCGGGCGCCGCTGCGTGGTTCGGTATCACTAAAACCGGTGAATGGCGAAACCAGAAAATCGGGATCTCGATCGTAGCTTTCGCCCCGCACGAGATGAGGCTCGCGTGCGGGATCGCCCAAATCGTCATAGAAACCGCCTGGCCCGGGGTTGGTCCAGTTGACGATGCGATCGATCATTGCTTGTTGCTGCTCGCGCGGAGCTTTGGCGATCTTTGCGAACTCGTTCTTGAGCCAGACGCGATCGTTCAGGGCGAAATCGATGGAATCGAGATTCGCGCCACGTCCCAGGCTGATGGCCTGATAGCGCGACACGCTCAACTGGATGCGAATGCTCTGGTACAGCGCCTCGGCCAGTTCGAAGACGCGAGCACGGAGAGCTCGCGCTTCGGGTGTTAGTTCTTCGGCATCGAGAATCTTCGTTGCCTCCGCGATGGACGCCGCGTTCTTCAGCGTCGCCAGCGCTCGCGTTTCCTGATCGGTCTCAATCGCCAGCCGTTTGCGTACGAACGCGTCGTAGTAGGCGCGATAGAGCGCCTGCTGAAAGCGCCAGTTGAGTTTATCCTGCGGGGTGGCGCGCTTTTCCATCGATTGAAATAAGGCCAGCGTTGTATCCACGCCGGTGTTCGCAGCGAGCGGACCTTTCCAGTTGCGCTCCAGATCCATCAGGCCTTTGCTGAAATCGTCCGCGAGCGCGGCGCTGATGAAGTAGTGGCTGTAATCGTGAACAATGTCTTCGATTTTCGCGTCGGGATTCCAGCCGAGGCCGTTCCAGAGGAACTTATTGAAATCATCGTTGCAGCCTTCCGAATACGTGACGAAACCGGAGGAATACTGCGAATAGCGGCGGAAAATGGCGGCTTCGGCAACGGGGCGGGGATTGATTCCCTCGCGCGCTTCGGTGGTGGAAAATGCGGGATCCCAGTCTTCCACCGGATATTCCGCCTGACGGCTGTGCGTGATATCGGGATAGAAGCGCACTGCGTAGCGCTTCGGCACTCGGGCGCGCATTTGCTCAATGCTGCCGCGCACCTGCGGACCGAAAACGACGCCGGTGAGCCACGTCGGCTGTTGATCCAGAATGCTGTAGAACTCATCGAGCCAGGCCTGATCGAAACTCTGCGGCGAGATCCACATTTGCGCGCGCGGATGCGACTGGTGGAGCACGGCAGTTTCCTTTTCGAGCAGCGCCATCAGGTACTTCGGCTCCGTGTGGCCGGGATCGCCGCCGGGCACAAACACCGCGTCCACGCGGGGCAGCTTGCGGAAAACGGCGCCCCACTCGGCCAGCGCAAATTCAACCGTCTCCTCCTTCGAGTAGTCCGCATCCATGGCCGGATACCAGATGGAGACGTCCATCGCGTAGTCGTTGGCGATGCGCGACATCTCGGACATCATGTCGATCTGCGGCAGGGGAAAATGCGGGCTATCGGCAGCGTCATCGGAGCGCGGTGGAATCAGTTCAATGGTGTTGGTTCCGAAGATCGCCAGGTCGCGAATATACTGTTCCCACATGGGTACCGACCAGGCATCGTAGGTGTTATTTTTCGGACGGTAGCCCAGCTGATGGCCGCGAATCAGCGTTTTGGGTCTGCTTTGTAAATCCAGATCGGGAGCCAGTTCCAGACGCTGCCGACCCATTTGGAACTGCCGCAGCAGATATCCCGCGCCGAAGACGACACCGCGGTCGTCGAAGCCTTTGACGGTGGCGATGGGGCGCTCGTTATCATGCGACGTGGTCACCGTGAAGCCTTCAGGTCCGGACTGCGCGCCGACACGCAGAAAGATCACCGGACCATCGGAAGGCATTGCAACCAGGATATTTAGCTTGAGCTGAGTTCGTTTTGTAATTTCCTCGCTAAGCATGCGGGCGGCGTTCTTCTGCGGCGCGGTGGCATCGGCCGGGATCACGATGGTGGCCCCTTTGAAGTCGAGCGCCATGGCGCTGCCGGCGACGGCGAGGAATGCGAAAACAGCCAGTTTCATCACAACGCGATTATATGCCCCATGAGGGAGTAACATGGCGCGCCATGGAGCCGATGCCACGACCAGAAAAACGAGGCAAGAATGTGATCTGAGGCAAGCGTTGCTAACAAGGGGGGCGAGACCCACGAGTTCGGGAGCACACCCATGAGTTCGGGAGCACACCCATGAGTCACGAGAGATCTTTCCCTGCATCGCGAAACATTCATCGTCAAGGGCCTCGGGCAACTTGCGACCGGGCGTTGGTGGACGATACTCAACTCGACAAGCCCGTCAGCCGGGATCAGCCGACGGACCGGGCCACGCGGAAACCAATTACATCCACACGGATCGATTGCGTGGCTCTCATCCGGGCAGCCGACCGCAGCATCACGGCACTGTCGCGCCATCCGCCGCCGCGCGCCAGCCGCATCGAGCTGTGACCGTCAAGGGCCGGACGTCCGTCCTGTGGAGTCAGGTCGTAGGAATCGTGCCATAGATCCGCGGTCCACTCGCGAACATTGCCGTGCATGTCATAAAGACCGAAGCTGTTGGGCGGATACGCGCCCACCATCACCGGTCCGGCAGCCAGCGCGAATGCCGCCTTACCCTGATCGATGGTGTCACCGAACGAGTAACGCGCGTGGGAACCGGCACGGCAGGCGTACTCCCACTCCGCTTCCGAAGGGATGCGGTAGTCCTGCTGCGATGCAGATGAAAGCCGAACGACGAGGGCCTGTGCTTCGTCCCAGGAAACGTTCGTGACCGGAATTCCAGGCTGAGGCGCCAAGGCGGCAGGGGCCTTCGCCGACGGCTGGGAAGCTCGGAAGCGGCTAAGCCAGCCTTGTGCGGGGGCCGCGGGAGCCGGAGCGGACGGAAGTGAGCCGACCCACCTGAGGTATTCGGAGGCGAGGACGGGGAAGACGCCGATGGCGAACGACGCGGGGATATCGATCCGCTTCTGGGGCACCTCATACGGAGCGCGATCCGAATCGTCACTGGCCGCACCAAGCAGGAACGATCCCCTGGGTACGATGCGCATGACCGGCATCTGATCGCCGTCCCGAAATACCGTGCCTTGCGGCGTGGATGGATTAATGAACGCGCCGTCGTAAATGGGTTCGCCCGAATGCAGCGTACCGATGGCGTCGCGATAGACGTTGGTCGCGTTTGCGGAAGCCAGACCAGGTGGCAGGTTGGAGTTGCCCGGCTTGGTCGAAATCAGGTCCGTGATCCAGGTGAGGAGCTTGCGCCACTGCCGGTCTTCGCGGTTGCCTTGCCACCCGCCGAGGTTTACGGTCTGGGTGAGAGTGAAGGCGATGGGAATCGTGCACGGTTCCACGACGACCGGCACAAGCTTTCCCCGGTCCTTACCGTAATGCGCTTCCGTGCGTACCCACTCCGAACCGACGGACCGCGGCGACCACAGCACCACGACCGTCGAAGCCTCGGAGATCGCCTGCTCGATCTCCGTATCCCAGGCCTGTCGCGGCGTTATGCCATCGTCCCACCAAACCGAGATTCCGCTCTCGCGCAAAGCCGTGACAACGCGACCGGCGATCTCGGCATCTTCTCGCTTGTAACTGATGAATGCGTCGGCCACGAGTGGATCCCGGATTTTTTCTTCGGAATTTGCTAACTCCGGTGAGCGAAGTTTCTGTTATGATATATCAACTTTCGCTCCCTGACAAACCGGAGGTCGAACGGTGCCCGAGTCCCCGCAAATCACCGAAGAAGCATTCCTGGCGCTCAAACATCCTCTGCAGCGAAGGCGCTTCGGCCTCGCCCTGTTTTTCGCGCTTATTCTGTTCCCCCTGATTGCGGCCGGCCTGGTCGCAGGTACCGTGGTTCTGATTGTGCCATTTTTCGCTCTTTTACTGTGGATGACCGGACGAGTTCTGTTTGCCCGCTTCATGGGCAACAGCATCCTGGTCTCGGAGCTGAACTATCCTCGCATCCGCCGCATCACCGAAGACCTGAAGACGATGATCGAATACAACAAGACCGTGAATGTCTTCGTCTATGAACAGGGAAACTTCAATGCCTATCTGATGAAGTTCTTTTTTTACCGGCGCGCGGTGTTTCTCAATTCCGAGCTTCTGGAAACGGGCGTGAGCGACGACGAGCTCCGCTGGCTGATCGGCCGGTTCATTGGATACCTGCGTGCGCGGCGGCAGGCCGGTTTTTGGGGTTGGACGATTCGTGCCGCGAACCATCTGTTGGTCTTCACTCCTTTCCTGCTGCCCTACGAACGGGCGCTCGTCTACTCTGGTGACCGGATCGCCCTCGCGGTCATCAATGGCGATATCTCCAGTGCTGTGTCGGCCATGCAGAAGCTGCTGGTCGGGCGGCAACTGGGTTACTCGGTCAATCCCTCCGGACTCGTCGATCAGCACCGGCTGGTGAAGGGTTCGTTTTTTGCGTTTCTGGCACGCATGGGGACGGGTTTTCCCCATATGACGGCGCGCTTCGTCGATTTGATCGGCTTCGCGAAAGAGCGCTATCCGGTCCAGTTTGCCCGATTTGAGGCGGAAAATCCCGGATTGCCAGCCGACATGCAACAGCTGGTCGCCCTGCCAAATGTGTCGGCATCATCCCGCCGCGATCCGGTGTGGCCGAGCCTCGCGGCGGCGCTGGTGGTTGTGGGATTGATCGCGTTTCTTGTCGTGAAGGCCCTTGTTCCGCCTCTGCAGGTGTTGCCGCGGGAAACGCTCGCATCTATGCTGGTTGCGCCACCGCCACCGCCACCACCACCACCACCGCCACCCGACACGGCGGGCGGGTTACAGCCCTACACCTCCACTGACGGTCGCTTCAGCGTATTGTTTCCCGGTTCGCCGAAGCGGAACGATCAACAGGTTGCACTTTCCGCCAGTGATTCTATCACCATCCACCAGTTTGAATTCGACGACAACAATTTGTCTTACCTGGTAATGTACAACGATTATCCGGCGAAATACGTCATCGCCGAGCCGCAGCCGATTTTGGAGAGCATTCGCGACCGATCAATCGAATCTTTGAAGGCGACTCTGACCAACGATGGGCCAGTCGATTTGAATGGTGTGCCCGGGCGCGCCTTCGAGTTTACCAACAAAGACGGCAGCACCTATGTTGTACACGACTTCCTTAACGGCCAGCGGCTCTACCAGGTGATGGTCACGGTTGGCCCGGGTGAATCCACAACACAAGCCGAGGATTTTCTGAAGTCGTTCCGCATCCTTTGAGGCCGGCGCATCTCAAACCTGTGTTACGGTATCCACCGCCCGGGCGGGCTGCAGCTTTTCCATGTACACGTAAATCGCCGGCGTGATGTAGAGGGTCAGGAACTGCGAAACCACCAGGCCCCCTACCACCGCGAGTCCCAGCGGTTGCCGCGCGTCGCCGCCCTCGCCGTACGCGAAGGCGATCGGCAGCGTCCCCGCCAGCGCCGCCACCGTCGTCATCATGATGGGACGAAAACGCATCAGGCAACCTTTGAAAATCGCATCGTGCGGGCTCGCACCGTGACGCCGCTCTTCAATGGCGAAGTCGATCATCATGATCGCGTTCTTCTTCACCACGCCGAACAGCATGATCAGGCCGACGAATGCGTACAGGTCGAGTTCCCGGTGGAACAGCGTCAGCGTCAGCAGCGCACCGAAGACCGCTGATGGCAGGCCGGACAAAATCGTGATCGGATGAATGAAACTCTCATACAAAATGCCGAGCACGATATAGATCACCAGCACCGCAACAATCAGCAGCACCGTCAGGTTATGAAAAGATTCCTCAAACTCCTTCACCGTTCCCTGGAAGCTCGCGTTGACCGATACCGGCATGCCGATCTTCCGGATGGCGCCATACACGTCGGTTGACGCCTGCCCCAGCGGGTAGCCCGGCGTGAGGTTGAAAGAAACCGTTGTCGCCGGAAGCTGCCCGAAATGATTCACGCTGAGCGGCCCCACGGTGCGCTGCATGCTCACCAGCGAATCGATCGGGATCAGCGCACCCTGGGAGGAACGCACGTAGAGCTTGTGCAGCGCGTCGGGCGACCGCTGGTAGCGCGGCTCCAGTTCCAGGATCACCTGGTATTCATTGGCAGGCCGATAAATCAGCGAAACCTGCCGGTCGCCGAAAGAGCTCTGCAACGCATCCTGAATCTGTTGCGGCGAGACGCCCAGCGAAAGCGCGCGGTCGCGATCGATGTTGAGCGTGGCCTGCGGACTCGCAATCTGCAGGTCGGATGTCACGTCCACGAACCCTTTCAGCGCCGACATCGCCTGCACCAGCT
>Ga0302140_10002929_pt1 | contig 22036 bp, 25 predicted proteins | sample I_Bog_E1_1_FD_202095 | JGI IMG/M metagenome (GOLD analysis project Ga0302140, IMG submission 202095) | Peat permafrost microbial communities from Stordalen Mire near Abisko, Sweden - I_Bog_E1_1 | ecosystem: Environmental > Terrestrial > Soil > Wetlands > Peat | place: Sweden: Abisko, Stordalen... | reverse complement strand
AAACGAGCAGTTCAGCGTGGGCGGGTTGTGCTGTTGGGAGAATACGATGAACTTAGCTCGACAATCGCTCATTGAATCCGGACACCAGATCTCAGCAGCAGCGTGGCCGGCGCTGTCGACGACTGGGGGTTTTGAGGCCGTGGCGGATATCCAGATTGAAGCCTTGGCGAAGAATCATGCGTTGACGGGCCAGGTGTTCGTTATTTGTGCGAGTAATTATGTGGATGAGGCGTGCTTAGAGTGGTTGGAGACAAAATTAGGACCGCAGACGCACCTTGAGGTTGGAGGGGGGTGGTCGGCGATTGTGCATCCGTTTTGTAAGGTCATTGCTGGGCCGGTGACGGGGATGGAACAGGGAGATCAGATTCTCGCTGCGGAGATCGATCTGGGGAATTTGGATTTGGTAAAGGTTTATGTGGATGCGAATGGGCATTTTAAGAGGCCGGAGATCTTGAAGATGCAGAAGGATGAGAGGCCGTTGTGGGAGGATGATGAGATTGCTGCTAGTCCGGGCTTGAAATAGGCCAACTTTTTGACTTTGAGAGTGTGATGCTGTATTTATATGCAATAGTAGTGTCACAATCCCTTGGGCAAGCTCAATAGAGAGTCCAGCAACTGCTCTTATGTTAATATCAATGATGTATATCGTAGTTATGTCTCCAAAAATCGAATATTGAACGCCAACATTTTCATTAGAGACATCAAGTCCAGGTTTTGCAGATTACATGGGTATCATCGCTTGAAACACCCTGCAAGAAAACATACAGGCAATGGTTAACTCCTCTCCCCGCCCCCTCTCCGAACACCTGTAAAGAATTGCGCCATAGATCAAGCAAGTTAAACATCTTTGATAGGATGCAAAGCCATAGCAGGGAAGCAAGGCTCGTGAAGAGGTGTATGCCGCCCACTTGGACTTTCATGCACCTTCGAATTCGTTCCATTGCTCATGATAAACCATTTGTACAGCTCCTCTGCCAGATAATTCGTCCACGCGAAGGTCAGCCTTTCCCATCGATTATGTTGGTTGTCGGGTATCGCCATATTTAAGTGCGCTGTGCTCGTATCGAATGGTTGCCCAGCCTCATGTCCTGCAAATGCCTTGTATAAGTCCTTTGGATCAACGTCCTCGTCATAGTACATGGGGATCGGTGCAAATACTGCTTTCAGGCCGTGGTGTAACGCCGTTGTGGGATTGGTTGCCTCGCCTGCTACGCAAGTGCCAACCCTTACTTGCTCCTCGTGTGTAAGCAAAAGAACGCGGCGGGAGAAGCGTCCGCTGTTGGGAGGACTGGTTCGTCGTGGTGTGTCGGGTGGGAAACCTTTCACGTAGTTTTCGAAGACCCAACCACTGCCGACAGGGTCCCATATCCGGGAGAGCGAAATCACATCCGCGTCCTCGCCCACACCCCAATCCTTGGGAATTGGTGATGGAAGTGGGAGTGCTGGGGTAAAGGAGTAAGTTTCCGTCTGAGGAGGGGATTTAGGTCCAAGAACTCCCTCGCCTGGCGTGTTCTCCTTGATGATTCGCACGAAGTTGTCCCATGTTTTATGAATGGCAGGAAAAAAGATCTGGGAGTTTCTCTCCCAGAGAAGTTCTCGCGGTTGTTTGCGTGCCCACTCTCCTATTGAGTTGAAGAACTCGTAATTGTGCCCTATAATTCGGAGATCCTGCTCGATGACCCAGAAGTGGGTAAACTCCGGGTGGGATAGTGCGAGCCATTGGACGGGCTGGTAGGATTGCATAGTATAACTCCATTCGCCGACCTTCGGGTATGTCTCTTTCAAGACGTTGGTATTGAAGAAGATGACTAGATCGCGGAACTCTGCAGGAACGTATCTTTCCTTGAGAGGGTCGACAATAGTTGAGTTCTGAAGGTCGGCCGGGGTAAGACTAGAGTGTTCGTCGCCATTTAATTGTATCATAAAGATGACTTCGTACTCTCCTCCGGTAGCCAAAGCCAGCTCGGCGATGAGAGAACGAGTGTATATGAAATCGTTCGGACGCCACTTGAACTTTTCGTGTCCACGGAGAACTACTGCTTGTCGGGGCTTCTTCCCTTTCGCTCCTTCATCTTCATCCGCCTTGAACCGATGTTGGTTCTTTTGCAAGCACTTTTGTTGAAGTTCTCCCCATTTCACCTCCGGCCACTCGGTCTTCGTCTCCTTAGTGCTCCACCCGTATGGACCATATCGAGACGAGCTTGTAAAACATACTTCGTTGTTGAGGCCGAGGATTTCGTAGCTACCTGCAGCTGGGGAGGGGAATTTGGCTGACACAGCATTGGAGGAGTAGGCGTACAGTTCACGAGTGCTCGCAAGACTGAGCGGAGGGCCTTCGCAGGCAGTGATCTCGGAGTTATCAACCGGGTTGTATACGGACGGCGTTGGTAGGCGGTTGGTCGTCGACCAGAAAGCTCCTATGCTAAAGTTGCTCTGTTAGCAACGCAAACGGCAGCCCTGGGCAACTAAACTTACCGCTTGATTTCGCCTTGGACGATGGAGGAATTCGCTGCACACCCTTCTTCGGATTGTACTTCTTGGAATGAAAATCTAGTCGAGACGTACTCTGAGAGCGCGGAAAAACCGGCTTGCCGGCGCACCACCAGGTAGGCAACGACTTGTGTGAACACGGCGATGCCAAGGTATACCGTTATCCGCCGGTTACTGCTCCATGACATGCGGCGCATTTTGAGCTACAAGTAAAAGACAGTGAGAAAGAAAGATTCATTTTGAGAGGCGACCGCAGACGAGAGGACTCCTCTCCTTTTCTAATCTGACGATCAGCGCCCTGTTGGCCCATGTCAGCGTCGTACTGCAATCATTTTGAACTCCTTCCCGCGTTGCAACGGAGGGAGATAACTAGCGAGCCACTCGTGGTGCGACTTTGCTCCAGCCCTGCTGATAGCCCCCCCTTTTCAGCGCCTACCGAGCGCCAAAGAATGGCATGTTGGAACTAATTGCGGTTGCGTGCATATCGGGATGATTTTAGAGTCAACTCTGACACCTCGCTTGTTGGTGCTCAAGTGGGTTTTTGCCTTCAGGACTGCGAAGGATTCGGGCGCTACGATAGCAGGAACACCATGGACTTTCGTTAGATTTATTGTGTGATTAAGAGTGTGAAGATGAAAGTAGCTTATGTAAGTGCGCACATATATTTTAAAACGCAAATAAGAGGGAAGATATCCTGCGCCACATTCTTAAATGAGATGTTGCAATCTTGAACACATTCCGTCAGGTTTTACCATAGCTCAGTCCTGCTGTCCTGCATATCTCAAAGCCTCATGAATGCAGCCTGCTCATGCTCTCTTGCCCTAAGTCACTAATCTCGTATCGGTATCTCGACTCGTATCATCCATGCACTCCGGCTCCGGTTCTTCCGAATACGAGTCTCTCTTCGTATCCCTCGTGCCACAGCAGATCATTGACATGTCATATTTAAATCTACGCTTCTGCAGCCAACAACTCTCCAACGATAGGTCCGTGCCGTGGAGGCTCGTCAATTGCTGGGCAAGCATTAATATAAGTCTGAGCCGCTCCGGATAGGATACCAACCAGGAAGCACACCGCAACCAAATGTTGAAACAGATAAGCCAGTGGAATGGCTACCATTGAAGCTCTAACTTAAGTCCTAATTTCGCGATCGTGCTCCTCGAGTTGTGGATCTTAATTTTCTTTGCCGGTCGGTATATGTGAGTAGTGATCTTCGGGAGTGCGACGCCAGTTTATGGCCTTGAGAAGAGATTGGAGGCGTTTCTTGGTGGCTGCTTAGCTTTTGTGGTTGGGATTCGAAATGCTGAGGTGGAGTTGCAGAAAGCGGTGCGTGCAGAATTGAGTTACCATAGATTCAGCCAGTAGAGCTGTTTGTGGCTCCTGCGTAGGTCCCGAGGCGTAGGTGAAAGGTGATAGCTGAAGTAAGAAAAGAGTGTCATTGTGCGTCGAGTTCTTCGTCAGTCTCATCTCTTCCTATAGCGGCATCAATCTCAGCTCTTAGTCTGTCTGCTTCCTCATTTCGGCCCCATCCGCGCAGCCAGTATTCCAAACGAGCCATCAGATCAATCACGACGGGCTCCGTAATGTGCCATACGTTGCTTGCGATTTGTATAGCACGTCTGAGATTGTTCTCTGCCAAGGGTTGCTTGTTCTGGCAGCGTTGGGCCATGGCAATCAATTGCAAGAGCGCTATCATCTCGAGAAAGAAGCATGGGTTTTCAGCCCGACATATAGCGTCTAGCCCTAGTTTCTCAGCCTCTGCAAAACGGTTTTGCTTGAACAAATTGTTCACCAAATAGACAAGAATATCCAGAGTGCGTGAGTTTGTACCGTATTGTTCGTTGTCCTCCCATTGTGCGAGAAGCTTTCGAAAGAGTGTTTCCGCGTCTCGCGGGCTGTATACCATTCCAAAGAAGCTGATTCTGTTCCAAAGGCTCGTGTTGTGGAACTGCCCAAGATTTTTATCAAAACTGTCAGTGATGCAACGCCACAAATCGATAAGGGCTTCATCTATGGAGTCTTCCTCGATCATCCCAATGAGTTGCCATATGTGGAACCACGGATGGTCCCTGGGCGTTATAGCTGTAGACAAATTAACAATATACCCGAGTAACAATTTGACGATCTCGGTGTGCTGTTTCCTCTGGAGCCATACACGTATCCCCAGCACAACATCTAGAGTTCGGGGATGTTCAAGTCTGAACGAGGCATCGATATGGTGGAACGCTTGGGCTAGTGTTCGTCGAAATTTGTCAAGTTGACCGCTTTGCAGTAGGGTCACTGCTGCGAAGCAGCATTGGCGAAATGCAAAAGGAGCAACGAGCGCTTCATAAGACGTCCTGCTGAGGGTACAATGTCCTTGATCGTCAGTGATCCACGTGCCTCGTTCGAAATTTCCATCGAAATAAGCTTTGGTGGTGAAAAACAGACGCTCTGAGGCGAGGAGACTCTGCGGTGCGGGAGGAGACTGGGGAACGTTGGTTGCATCGGAGATCAAATTGTATATGTCTTCGAGTGTCTGTTGAAGTATTTGTTCGCTCTCAAAGACTGGCGCTGCTGACGGCAATACCAAGGCATTCGACTCATTACACTGAAGATCGGATTTTGTGCTGGAATAGTGGTCTCGCTCCGGAGCCAACGGGCCCCTCCATGAAGAGGAACCCATCTCAGTGACCAAGTTCTCATTGTTGGGACACGGAGGTACAGGGACTGGCGATGGTGTCCGGCAGGAAACATCAGAAGGTGTAGGAGCATTGTATGCATCTTCGTCCTCAACGGACTTCTTCCGCTTAAAGTAGTGCAAAACGTCTTCGATGGTGACGGAGCGACCTCGTACTCGAAACGAACTCAGCTTCCCGACTGCATCCCGTGCTGTCTTTTTGCGAAGAATCGCAAGCATGTCGCTTTGTTTGTTCTTTTTATCGAGTCTCCACTTGGTGATTCTATCTTTGTACATCTTGAGGCTACAATACGTCAGCCAATAATGAATGATTGAGATGGGCCTACGGACGTAGCGTTGTGTCCATGCTGCGAGGCCATCATGGCAGCGACGTCCTTCAACTTCATCCTCTCGTCCACATACAAGCGCTTGACGAGTAGACGATGACGCTCCCAATCCTCTGCTGTAGGTGTTCTCCGGCTTGAAGCGGCTACCGCCTGGTTGGTATTGGGAGAGGGAGCGAATGGAGAAATGTAAGACATTTTGACGAGTTATGGGAATAGCCAAAGTAGGTTCAAAATACGAAGCACCGGGGACGATAGAGTAGTCCCGAGCGATGGTGGAATGTGATCAAGATATAAGTTTTGCTGCAGCCTTGCGAGAGGAACTTGTGAAGCCTCTTGCTGGGGTGCTTTTGTGCTGCAGGTGATGGCTGGAGGAATAGGCGAGCAAAAGGACGATGCATAGCATGGGCCCAAGCCACGCTGCAAAATTATGCAACGAGCTGTCCATTCGTTGCCAGCCTTCTCGTACTTCTGCTCGACGGCGGGCGGCGGCAATCAACTTTGCGATCACGCCAGCCTTGCCAAACCAGGCAGGGTATAGAAATTCGAGAAAGGGGAAGGCGTCTGAGACTCAAAACACAGGGAGCGAAATAGAAGCAGGCAATTACGAAAATAGATCTGTCAGCAACACGACGTGAGAGTACTTCCCCTAAAGCCTTCAATTTGAAGGACGTCGTTCTTGTGGCACTTGCCAATTGTAATGGCCACGCAGTCAAGGGAAACGAATCTCAATCGGATGTGCTTCAAAAGCTGTGGTTCGTCTCGAAATTTATGCAGTAGCGCTCATACACCCTGCCCACAGGCATGCAATTCGCACGTACATGTTTATTTGAAGAGCCTCTTTCCGCCGACCTTCGTTCCAAATCTCTCCACTCCACTGTGATTCTGTGCTTGCCAGAGGCCCAACTCTCCAACAAGACCACCATGGTTCTCCAGCATGTGTCTTCTCAAAGCCTCTCTTAAGTGGTCTGGGTGTAATGGTCCTCGTCTGGTCTCTTTCTGGGTCGGTCCATCGCCTTCAGCAGGTGGACTTGGCAGACCAGTCTGGGACTCTCCAGTTGCCTCCAACCATTGAGATTGTACCTTTCTCGCGCGCTCAATCATATCTCCAGCAAACAGCTTCGCTACAGCTTGAACTGCTACAATCACTGGCACGGGTACGGACTGCGAAAGTGTTTGATTGACGATCTAGAATAATTAGCTCCGGCATCTTGAATGGGCGATAGGTACGTACTCTTCGCACAGTAGGACCTTGAAGCTTGAGAGCTCTCCAAGCCTCATATCTTGAAAATTGCTCGGGGTTGAAGTGATTCATAACAAGATATCTCTGGTGTGTCTCTCGAAGTGCTCTTTCCGCTCTCCGCTCTGCACTGGCTTCAAGGGTTGTAGGCTCATCTGCACCATCATCGGAGGCATCTGCAGTCTGCTCTCTGCTGGCACGTCTCTTTCCCGCTGCCGCGGCACTGGCGCCACGTCCGCCCGTCACTGACTGTTCATCGTTGTCCTTGCCTTTGGTCTTGCGCGGCTTCTTCTTCTTTCCGCTCGAAGGGCCCATGCCCGAAGCCATAGACATCGTGTCCATACTGGGAGAGCGCGAGTAGGCGATCGAACTCCCGGCGACTTCGGGTGGGAAGGAGGTTTGTCGAAGAGGGTGAGCCGAGGAGGCAGATGTGGTGGAGAGCATCGAAGCTTTACGACGTTTCATGTTAGGCGCAGAAGAGGGCATGTCGGACTGTCTTCGCTTTAATGGCTGAGGAAGCTGTGAATTTGCTGGGTAGGGAGGGGAGATGGCGGAGCCATAGTTCTGTCCATAAGGGGGTGGAGGAGATGCCATGAAGACTGTGGCTCTCGCTCGACGAGCGCAAACTTCTCGAAGAAAGGTGAATGTAGATGGAAGATGATGGACGCTTGTTATTAGAGCGGTAAATGTAAGTTCATAAATTTCGTCGTGAAGAGGCACCAGGATCGCAAGGCTGAACACCTCGATGTCCCTGAACCTGAAGAAGCACGATTTAACGAACTTGCAGGGGTCTGCTTTAGCGTCATCGGTCTAAGCCAAATTTCTGGGGAATTTTTGAAGACTCACATCCCCACGTCTGAAACGGCTGGACACTGCAAAATGGTCCAATTCGCCAAATCCCCAAGCAAGACGAGTGAGGAAGACGAAGATCGTATCAATAGACTCCCTGACAGCAGCTCCTCCGAGCTAGGAACTCCGAGTGGGACCCGGAAGCGGAAATCCGAGTCAGACGGTCAGAGCAGCAAGAAAAAGAAGAAATCGAAGTCGGAACGTGGGGCGAAGGCCAATGGGATACCACACTCAAAAAGGAGACACAGTGTCAGCAAACCAGCGCGAGATCCAAGGGACGAGGCGTCTCCCCTTCGTCCTTCGCAAGAACTCGCTGGAACAAGATCGCCCAGTCCGGTCATTGACTTCGATGGCTTGAGTCGGCCAAGTAAGTACCAATGTCTCTAGGCAGAACAGTGTCTGATATTTGGCAGGTCGAGGGACGCGCGAACGAAAAGAAGAGACCCCGGAGCAAGCAGCGGCACGACTACAGAAGATCTCGGTCGCTGTCCGAACAATCCTCGAATGCCTCGGCGAAGACCCGGAACGGGAAGGACTTCTAGGGACACCGGAGAGATATGCAAAAGCTATGCTGTTTTTTACAAAGGGGTATCAGGAGAATGTGCGTGATATTGTGAACGGTGCAATTTTCCATGAAGGGCACAACGAGCTAGTTATAGTGAAGGATATCGAGGTTTTCAGTCTATGTGAACACCACATGGTACCATTTACTGGAAAGGTAGGCTTCAGAATGCTGCTCCCAATTGGGGTATACTTATGGCTTGCTAGATGCACATTGGATATATTCCAGACAGAGATGTCATCGGAATCTCGAAATTACCCCGCATCGCAGACATGTTCTCCCGAAGATTACAGATCCAGGAACGCTTGACAAAGGATGTGGCCCATGCCGTCATGGAGGTCCTTAAGCCACAAGGAGTTGCAGTAGTGATGGAATCCAGCCATCTCTGCATGGTCATGAGAGGGGTAGAAAAGACGAGTGCTACAACTATTACAAGCTGCGTATTGGGGTGCATAGAGAAGAGAGAAAAGACTAGAAATGAGTTCTTCAGTCTGGTGGGACTCAATAGACGGTAAGACAGGCGGGTGGGATGTTGCTGCATTTTAAGGCGTTGGTTATGCTGGATATGAGCAATCAAGGTTTTCAACACCAGGCTCAGGTAGGCGTTCTTCTGGTCTTAACGCCATTCAGTCCATGCATATGATTGTTAGGGTATTTGCAGTCTCTCCATATGCAACTTTACTCAATTTTACCGATCTCTGATTTCCCGCCTGCAACCTTCCTCAGTGTCTTTTCCACATCGTTCAGAATCCGATCTCCTACTACCTCCACCGACTCGCCAGCATTAACAACCTTCATATCCGCTTCATGGCCATTACTTTTCAGCAAACCTAGAAACAGTTCCCTCACACGTTGTTGCATCTCTTTCTTCTCATACTTCTCATCACCATAACCACCCCTCTTCTCCGCTTCCTCTGGCTCCAGGTCCAAGAATACAACAACATCAGGTCTTGGCAAACCGACATCTGGAGCCTTCGCCCAGTCTATGGAAAGGCTCGGATTGTGTTTTGCGGCGCTGTAGACCATGCCTGAGTAGCAGTATCGGTCACAGATGATAGTGTATCCTTTTTGAAGAGTTTCTTCTATCCATTTTCTAAGCACGGTAAGCAAGAAGGATGGATCGGAGATGTGGGGAGAATCCTTACGCTTTCTCCCAGCGATTGGCAGAGAAGAGGAGATGGATCACGTGGTCATCCATTTCGGTTTGACTTTGAAGATAGCTGTCTATCATTCTGCCAATGGGAGATGTTCTGTCTGGGAATAATCAGGAATGTGATTGTAGTTCTAGATTTATAAAGAGACCAGGTAAAGCCTTCGATCCTCCAAGCAATAATGAGATAAGAAATACCTGGAAATCGTAAAGTCTTGATGTTATGGCCTTGAGAGTAGAGCTTATCACAAAGCCTTTTAACCTGCGTCGTCTTTCCCGCTCTGTCTAACCCCTCAACGACAATAAATGCCCCTCTTTGGCCTATGATCTTGGGTTCTTCCCATGGCCAAGGATCCTCGGATGGTATTGACATAGTGCAAGATACTATGAGCTTCGTCTGAAAGGAAATCCGATTGTATAAATCTTCTTACAAAAGAAGTTGAAGTGAACATCGAGGGGGCGCGTCAGGGAGACGCGACGGGCTCTAGCGCGAAATTTCGGACTTTTCAGCCTTGCAACTTTGATTCAACCTCCATCATCAAGCGCGGCAACGAAGACCTTTGTGCATCAACGCCCATCTCAAAGACGAGTGCGCGATAGAGGGCCTTGGACTCGAAAGGCGATGGGTATTTGATCCGACCAGTCTTGGAGAAGCATCATCATTGCGGACCTTGTTGCAATTGGTGCGGCAGTGACTACCTCACCTCAGTATCAGTCGCATGCGCAAGTCCATGAAGCAGCCTTCAAGGACCTTTCACCTCTGACACGAAGATATCATCTTCCTTTAGACGAGTCTGTTCGAATCATACTCCCTACCTTGACAACACGATATCCTCGCGTTCAAAATGGCTGGAGATCCTAAGCTCGTCTGGAATCCAGACAATGTCCGCGATGTTGCAGAATCAGTTGGCATATCAGCTCTGAACGAAGAAGCAGTCCGAGCGCTGTCGCAAGAAGTCGAGTACCGAGTCGGGCAGGTCATTGTAGAGGCGATGCGATTCATGTTTGCTGGAAAGAGGACAATTCTGGGGACGCAGGACATATCACAAGCTTTAAAGGTACTCGATGTTGAGCCTCTCTATGGCTACGAATCAACGCGACCGTTGAGATTCGGAGAAGCTTCATTGGGGCCTGGACAACCGTTGTTCTATATCGAAGATGAGGAGGTCGATTTTGAGAAGCTCATCAATGCTCCGTTACCGAAAATCCCTCGGGATATGTCGTTCACAGGTAAGAAGACACAGGTTACAATGACGAGCTCCATTTAACGTTTATACAGCACACTGGCTTGCCGTCGAAGGCGTTCAACCCTCAATACCACAAAATCCTACCACAGCAGAAGCTCGGGCAAATGAATTAGTGCCGAAAGGACCTGGCGCAAATCCAGCTCTCGCAGCTCTTGCCGGCAATGACAATATTTCTATAAAGCCCACAGTCAAACAAATTGTCTCGAAGGAGCTTATTTTGTTCTTCGACAAGATTCGCTCAGCGATTCTCGACGACAACGGAGACCAAGATGTTGAAACCCTTCGAAAGTCAGCGTTCGAAAGTGTGCGCTCTGATCCGGGTCTACAACAACTAGTTCCATATTTCATACAATTTGTGGCCGAAAAGGTCACCCACTGTCTTGACAATCTCTTCGTTCTCCAGCAAATGATGGCACTTGATGAAGCCTTGATAGAAAATCCGACGCTCTTTGTCGACCCATATGTTGCCAACCTCGTTCCTCCAATCATCACCTGCCTTCTAGGACGAAAGCTTGGTCGCGATGGAGTCGACAACCTGGAGGCACAATATGACCTGCGTGATACCGCAGCCTCACTCATCGGTCAGATCGTTGCAAAGTACCATAAATCAAATCAAGAACTGCAAGCTCGAATTACTCGGACATGTCTGAAATACTTCCTTGACCCCGATAGGACACCTGGCGAGCACTACGGAGCAATAGAAGGCATCCGGACGAGCGGAGGTGCTCCAGCAATTCTCCAACTCGTCATCCCCAACCTTAAAGCTTATGAAGCCATCATCACCAAGCACCAGAACGAGCGCGGCGAAACCGACGAAACGGTCAAATTGCTGGTCACAGGCATTACGCGCGCCATCTCAAGTATCACTGATATTGAGTCCTCGGCGGAGAGAACTAATGGCGTGAACGGAAATGCTGCGGAGGCATCGCAGTTGGAAGAGTACTTGGGCTCACTCTTTGGTAACCGGGTTGTGGGGCTGGGAAATCATAAGTTGAATAGAATTATCTTGGAATCGAGGGAAAAGGAATAGGGTTTGGTTTTGCATGGACGGCGTAAAGGCGTCGGAGGAGGGGAAATGAACCTTCTGGTGGTCTCGATACATAGTGCAGACTGTGATAGCCTTTGTACAGTACGAATATAAAATGCATACTCAAAACTCGGCTCGAAATGAAACTTGTGACAAGGCATGCTGCCACTGACTTTAGCAACCTTATCTTCGACCAAGCTGATAACACTATGAGAGCACGAGCACTATAGTCTTCTTTGTGAACAATTTTGACATACCGAAAGTACAAGGTGCAGGAGAACGTTGCGTGGTAAGTAGTAGAGTGTACATCTTTCGCCTTTCGTGGGAGTGACTCCAAATCCTCAAGCGCCAAAGGGTAAGGGGCAACAACATCGACAATGTCAAGGTGAGCTGGGAAAGTAAACAAAGATGCGATCTGCAACAAATGTTCAAAGCAGGGATAGAGGTGAATATGGCGGTGTTGAAAAAGGTGGTCTGTTTGGCGAGATTTTTCGTTGAAGGGGCTTAAGGGGCTGGGCTGAGTACGATTCGAAGGTAAGCCAGAAAGTAAACAACAATAAGATGTGCAACAAAAGCATGTGACGTAAGGTTCATTTACCTTCAACTCAGGAAGCTGACATACCGGCAGCTCTATCTAAATAAATGGTTCCGAGACGTTGACTCTTCGTCATCTACACCAACACAACCACTTCCAACTATGCAAAATCATCACACACCATGCGTCCTAACCTAAGGAAACGGAGCAAAGGAAAGGGCAGCGCCAATGAAGAGGCCGAGGACAAACCTAAATCGCCCACAAAGCGAGCGCTTCCCGTACTCAGAAACCGTGAGTCTACTTTCACCTCCTCGGCTGACGATGCGAGCTAATTCATTCTTTGAGCAGTTGAGAATTCGAAACTCCTCTCACTGCCTGTCGAGATACATACTATGATCTTCAAGTATCTCGACAAATGCTCCTCGACCTGTCTTGCTCTTACCACCAAGATCTTGTATCCGATTCACTTCAGACTTCGTGGGAAAGTACCGCTTGACGCGTTTTGTATTCAGAACCCGAGGGAAACTTGGACAGGAAACGCTTGCGCGACCTGTTGGGCAATTGGATGTCGAAGAGACTTTTGGAGGTCTACATGGCGCCGAAGTATAGCACCGGCTTGTGCGCAGTGAGTAAGATGATTACGAAAGATAAGAAGTACGTAATGGGACTGGAGTCGGCCGAGCTGAATGCTCAGAAAACAATATGGGATGAGGAGTGGAGGCAGCGGGGTGTGGGTGTGAGCGATCAAGTGTTGCATCAGTCGTGGGCATGGGTTATTGAAAGGCACTGCGGGCATGGTAAGGCCGAGAAGGAATTGTGTGGATATGAGGAGGACGGAACATGGTTCTATGCATGAGCATAGGAGGGGCATTCAATGTTGTTATCAACGAGGGAGCATGGACAGATTGGGAGTGTGAAGTTGAGGTTTACTACTGCATACATAGATATGTTGGCATTGGCATCGGCATTTGTACCCTACATCAGGGAGGCAGTAGACAGGACTCGGCACTCAGTGACCATATTAGAAAGAACTCAAGCTTAGAGCGCTTGACTTCATAGCTCGTCTCCATAACGCAGCAATGAATACTTTGAGCAAAATCATGCGGTATGAAGCGTGAACTGTGACGATTAATGTTGTTCAATGAACCTTTGCGCTCGATACTCACAATCTAAGGAGCTGGTCCAATTCAATCCGCCCAATCATCTCTAGACCACTCAACGCAGCGTACTATGACAAAGGCGCTGTGCCAATATCCTGCAGGAGTCCTGAAGAAACGGCAAACTTCTGACGTGATATTGAGTCACACTGCGTAATTGAATATGGAAAAGGTGTATCTGTCCGAAGCAACTTGCCCCCGAACGAGAATAAAACTACTTGTATTTGCATGGGTGAAGTATTCTGGATAGTATCTACTCCAGGCATAAACGCCCTCTCTTTTCCACCCATGCCTAATCGCTATCCAGCTTTTGAGCCCAGGGTACTTGATACGCTTGTACTACGGCCCCCAGCAAGACCAGTTTCTGCCATCTCCCATATCTGTCTATTCCAGACTCACAGAATTCAAGGAGTTTTCTCTTCCCAGTGGCCTCGTATCACGTCCCTCGTCTCCTGGAAGCACGACCTCCTCATCACGAGAGCTAGGAACAGTGCTCTGGCCATCTTCTCCCGTCTCGCCAGCTTTTCTGCGCTTCTTCTTCTCCACCTCTTTATCTATGTACCAAGCAATGGCGGCGATGGCACCTATAACAATCATAAATCCGACAAAGCCGCCGACGCTGATGCCGATGATCTCTCCCTCCGAGAGTAAGTATGTCGAACCCGTGGCCACGGACGGAGAATTGGTCCTGGTGCCATTCGTCGAAGATTTCGTGTTCGTTACGTTGGATATCGGGATCGAGGAGTTTGAGGCAGGAGTTGTGGTTGAAGAGTTGTAGCTCTCGATCACGAATTCGGCACCAACGGCTGTGGCCCCAGTCGAATCCGTCAGTGTGAAGAAGAACGTGTCAATCGGCAATGCAGCTAGGTCTGGCGTCCACATGTAGGAGCTTGTAGTGACATTGGCTGCGTTCGGTCAGTCTTGCTCTGCCATTGCTCTTCCATTCTTGACAAGTGTCTTACTCGCAATTGTCTTGACAACGATGTAATTATCCTCGGAACCTTGATTCAGAGTGATGTTAACGGCGCCAGTGCTGCCTTCCCATCTTAACTGGAATGGCTGGCCTGCAACGATGCCGTTCCAAGAATCTGTGAAGTAGATGGTGCTAGCTGCCTCAGCGATTGCGCAGCATAGCAACGAAATGTAGCGAACCCTCATGGCTAGCTTTTCGAGGGATCGCGAACAATAAAGAGAAGAAAATAATGATTGGATGGAATCGATGCTGATTGTTGAATATGCGGCTGAGACTTGGAGTCAGGCCAAAGGCTGGAGATGTTTAGAAGTTGATCTCCTTCGCTGAAGGAAGGCACGACCAACTCAAGGTTCCCCGCCTGCCATTGATGGACTTCAATCGGCATCTCCACTCTTTGAGTCCACTGCTACTTGCATTAAAAGGCATTCGACGAGCGAAAAGTATTTCGTAGAGTGGCCGTTAGCGAAGCAGTGGATCGTGAAGCAGGGGGTAGCCAAAAACCTTCACTCAAAAGACCAAACTGCTCATCAAGCTAATCAGGAATCCACAGCGTTAGAAGGAATGGAAAGAGTCGCGGAGACATCATAGAGCAATTTTGTTCCTCAGAGAGAACACCCCACCTGGGAGATTGCACGTTTCACGACAAATGTGCTGGAATCGATTGTGTTCTAGGACAATGCAGTTTTCCATTCTCTATACACAAGTTCCGATCATTTGGAGACCCTTCATTTCGGTCTCTTCAGCGGATGAGCCTCGGTGTTTCTATTTCAGTCAGCATAGACAATGCAAGGGGAGTGCAATCAAGGGACGCACAATACGTATTCATCCAAGTTCACCACACTCGTCTCACTGAACAACAAATAAAAGTACTTCAATGTCTCCGCCAACCAGAATGACTCCATTTCATCGACCTGGTTCGGAGCTCCACTCAGCACATTGTCGATTGCTGAGTGAGCAAGCTCCGTCTCGGTTTGTGCTTGGATAGCTTTAAACATATCCCAGCCGCTGTCGGCCCAGTATTGATCCCCCGTTATCCGGTAAAGGATGAATACCGACTCAATTGCTTCTGGTCTGCAGGAACTCAGTATGACAGCAAAATTACGCAGTAAATAACTTACCTCAAAAGATATCTTCCATCCTGAATATGGACAAATCCAGGAGAGAGCTTATTCATCACAATCCTTTCTCGGATCTCAGACTCATCGATCCTGGAATCTATGGCTTTGTACCATTTTTGCTTGTCCCACGTACAGCTTGTCCGGTTTTCACACGGGACTGCTGTAAACGTCTCCGGCATAATTCCGGTCACTGTGCTCTTATACGCCCAGACACATCCATCTGCCAGTTTGGCTCCATCCTCCACATCCTCAGGTCGGTCGAAAATCCTTCCCGCAATGGCGAGCATTCCACCGGTGAAACAAGCGAGATGTTGCAGTTCGGGGGTAAGGTGAGGCTCTCCACCCGGAGAGAGATTGACAGTTCCGAAGATCAGAATGTCTTCGTCCGTTACGGTCATGGGACGGAACATTAAGTGCTTCTTTGCTACCACGATGAATTTCTCATACATTTTTCGGTATGATTTCATCTGTCCGCCAAGAAGCATGTATTGCTAAAATTGTCAGCGGCGAAACAGCGAGAGAGGTAAGGAGGGCTACCTTTGGGAGATACTCATAAGTGGAATCTGCCAAAGCACCTAGAGTGAACGTTTCGTCAAATCCTACGTAGGGCGAGCCAAGAAGAATGCTCTGATTGTACTTCGTAGCATCTACTATAGACGGCCACATTCCCGGCAGGACGGTCTTGTCCTGCCATTTCTCCAGCTCGTTCATAATCCTCTGAACGGCATCAAAGTATTTATCATTCCCAGTGATTTGTGCCAAGCGAGTGAATTCGAGTTGTAATGAGCCCAGCACAGCGAGTACAATAGCCTCGCTGGACATATGCGAATGAGCATGATCATCAATTCTGTATGCATTAGCAAGTGACGAGTAAAATGAAGGGGAAGACGTACGCAGACCACAAATAATGCGGGGCAGGCATTCGATTTGGGGTATCAAACGCAGTATACAACATCTCCGCCAATTCCACCGCCTTCTCCACCAAAATAAAATACTTTCCTCCACTGATATCAAATGCCGCCAGCAGACCTCCCAGATGTCTTATGGTCGTCTCAAACAAATTAATCGTGCAGCCTTCCGTATGCGTAAAATCCACGTTCCTCAACTCAACGAGCGAAATCTCGAACTCCTCCTTCAAGTCCATAATCCACAGCGTATCCAGAGAATCCACCATTGTGGCAGCCCATCCACAAAATGGCGACTTGTACCCGCCCTCAATGGGCCGCAATTCATCCTTCCCCCATGCCTCTTGCTTGTATCCCTTCCACGAATGCAGAAATGCGTCGCGCACCTCCTTCAACCTGGCCTCTCTTCTTTTCTTCTCCTTCGCCGTCTCAAGAATCGGCTGATGCTGTATCTTTGGAATCTTCTTCGGTCGATGGCGCGGCAATCGGATGAGTGAGGAGGGAGGCAGCGGATATGTCTCTGGACGAAGGGGGATCGGGACGTAATTGAACTGGTACCTCGCACGCCCAAACCCGCTCTTGTGCAGTACGAACAGCAGGAAGAGGAACAGCGCACCGGTGATGAGGCCCCGGGTGAGCTTGCGACTGGGAGCTCTCACACTCTGCAGGAGCGGAGAGTGCAGTCTCGACTTCGACTTCGATCTCGAGACCATGGTGGCAGATTGCTGAGCTGAAAACGCCGCCGCTGATGCTCTTCACTCCTCCATCTGGCTTCCAAAAAAGTTATATTCGCGCGGAAGGGAGCATTTGATGGAGTTAGGGGTTGTTAAGATGCCAAGACGCCATGTCCTAAACGGAGGGGGTCGCAGAGATCGCTCTCCTGCTGGCCCAGAACAGAAGCGGCTGGGCGAAGCGGCTGAAGTCAATTCAGCCCGATCGAGAAATGTGGCTGCCATTTTAGCCCTAGGTCTGACCATCAATATTACCAACGTCATTCCACCCATAAAGGGGCGCGATTTGTGGGTTTCTGACTGTATTGATTTCTTTTTCGTCTAGATTATTTTTGTCGTGGGAAGAAGACTGGGCCGCATCGGAGCAGAATCCCAGTTTGTGGGGGATGCCCACAGACGGCGCACATGCCTGCCCCTGAGTTGATCAATGCAAGGTACCGCCCCTGTCACCTGTCACCAAAGTGGCGCCAAAAAAGGAAACAATCGAGGGTTAGATCAGTCAGAAATAATGTCTTCTTCTCTATTCCGGGAATACCACTTATCTCATCACGAATTTGACTCCAGAAACTCCTCATTTCCAATTTGTGCTGTGTATTGCAAGATGTCGCGTGCCCCAATTATTTGGTCTATCCGAGAGCCCGGTGTTTATCTCTATCTCTACTTTGAGTAAGGAGAAATCTATGGATATGCACATTTCTTAATGCGCAGTCAATTTCATACTTGGGACAAGAAGCTCATGATAGAAGCTGAAATGCCAAGGTGCTCTTCATACTGCTTCAAGGCAAAGAGGCTGTCATAGTCTGACCCCTAGACATCCTCGAGAAAATTTGACAAGACATGGCTTGTGGCTATGAAGTCACTAGAGCGATACCTGAAAGGAAATGCAAGAGATATGGTCTAGGTTCACTACCGTGCCATCATTTATTCTCTCGTTTTCAATATACGACCCAAAAAGTTTGAAGGAATAATTGAAAAGTAGAATATTGGTTTGCAAGTAGCAGATCCTTCTTCCAAACTCGGGTAACACAAGGCTTCGTGATGGAAAAACAGTTTTCGTATTTGCTGTCAATTAGGTTTTCTATTCAAGGATGGTCTCAAGACATCAGCCAGGAGTGCACAAGAAAACCCTTCGCTCCAGACTGAAAACGACGAGAAACTGCTACTGAGGGAAGGTGATGACGCGGGAGTATTAACAGCGAGTAGGGAACACTGGTATCCAGTGGGCTGAAGATGGTCTCTCGAACTCAACAACATATCTCTGTATAGTCGTGGTGGTCGAAGCGCAGTGAGAAGCGGATCCTACTTCTCGATTCATTCCAAATTTTAAGTTGAGTGGTTAAGAGTTGTTACTCACCTGACAGAATGTTCTCAGAGCTACGTCGACATATGATGGCAAAACCCTTGACCCGTTCGTTTGGCCCGACAATAGATAGGCGAAAGGAAGTGGTCCAGCTGAATCTGTATATCCGCTTCCCACATTTGGCCCACTTCACTTCTTGACTATTCTCTTGCTCTAGAAATTGCTCGCGGAGCTCTTCAACATCATTCCCATATGTTCATTTTATACTCTCGAAGGCCAAGAGCATCAATTCGAGCATTATAATTATTGTTCAAGTGTTTTGTTTCGAATATCGCTGGCGCCTTCGCTTTCTGCTAATACGAATCCAGTCAGTTGCATTCTCGAACTTTATACTTCGATTGATTCAGACCACTCAAATTCTGACATAATTTGTATGTCTCTTCTAATCAACCCTACACCGTTATTTCTTCAAGACATCCCTCGCGGTTCTCGCATACTCAACCTCCCTCCCAAGCATCCATCCATCTTCAAAAGCAGAAATAGTTTCAGATCTAAAGGTGTCTTATTTCCTAGACTTCGGAAGATGCCCCAAGGAAAATACAAGAAACCGACCGAAAAAGAGACTTACATTCGAAGGAACTTAGAGGACAAGAATAGAAACGCTCATCCTGCCGGAGAAATGGTTTGATAAAAAGGGGTATCTCGTTTCGGCTTCTACCGAGATTGGGCAGCCCCTTTCCCTAAACGAGTCGCTAAACTCAGCGCTAAGGGCCCTGAAGTTAACCTTAAACGATCTCCTCCTCATGAACCTCGCTCTGCTCCACTACATTTCCAGGAAGAAAGAAACGATCGTCCGGCATCATGTGCTTGGGACACGCTATTATTATTCTTGGTGCAGGCTCGTTCAAAAACGGAGTGGGAGGGCTTCGATGCCTTGCGATGTGGAGGCTCCAAGTGGAGAGCTGAAGAAATGCCGGTCCAATGAAGGGAGAATCCAGCGGTTCATGGAGATTAAAGTCCCTCGATGGCGTGGAGCTGGATCTTTGCAGAGCCTCATATTTTCTTAGATATAGCCTTGTTGCTTTAGTGGGACCAGGTGGACATCTTTTGACTCAGTCTGCACTCTGTTAACCCAGCTCCATGGAATGCTCCGCTACAATTCGTGAGCTGTTGGAACCGCACTTCATCAAAATAATTTCTGCTTCCAACATGACTCGAGTCTTTCCATCAAGAATCAGGGTCCATGAACGTGACACCGAGGAACTGGTGACTACTTAAACCGAACCTGCATCATGCATGACGCCTTGGTCTCCATCCATCTCCCTTGCGCTACACGACTGCCGGGCTCCAGCCACTAGTGTAAGCTGGCTGCACCTTGCGCAGACCTCGAGTATTCTAGAAATCTAGATTAAGGGTAAATTGAGATTTACGAGAATGTGCTTCAGGTCATCACGTTCTTGCTTCAAACAACAATGTCCGAGGCTCGCGTGTGGGTCCTGATGGATATTCCAAAGGCAAAGTTCAGCCTAGCCGAGTAAGATAGCAGAATGGTTCAGACGATTTCATTTTCTTGTCTGCAGAAGATCTAAAGGACCCTTTTAGTCACTCATCAAAGCTGTGATTACTGATGATCATAGGCCAATGCGCTCTCAAAGCTCATTAAGAGTGTACATAAGATCGAGGGCTGCCTCTGCTCTTTCCCCCTATCCAGAGCTCTCTGTCATTCCCTTGATCTTTACAAACATATTCGAGGGACTCAATTGTTACGGTCTCTACTCTTTCCATTCGTTCATTATCCCCTCATATCAATCTAATTTTGTTGTTTTCCGCTCATATTTTCTGTTAAGATGGTCAAGAAACTCTCCATCTTCGCGCTTATGGTTGCAATCGTATGTTCGGTCTCAACCTCAAATCACTTGATTCGCCCTCCTATTCATAAGGATATGAGTCACTTGAGCTTCTCATACTGACAACATGCCTGTTCAGGCTATCGCAGCACCCTTCGCGGACCTCAACACGGGAACTTCTCCCTCCTTCAGCGACTTCGGCCAAGCAAGCGGTTCAGCATCTGGCCCATTCGGCGAAGCTCCCACCTCAGGCCATGCATCAGGAGCCATCTCCAGCTCAGCAAGCTTCACCCCCAGCGTCGCAGGAGCACTGGAGGCCTGTTCCGCAGGCGCAACATCAGGGTGCGTCAACTCCACCGCCAAATTCGCGCTCGCCTCCTGGATCTCCGGCGCAGGCTCCGCATTCTTCGACTATGCAACTTGCTCAGAGATCAAGAGCTGGTGCACCGGTGCCTCGACCTACGCTATCGACAGCTGGGCACAGATTGCTATGGAATCCGCGCTGATTGCTGAGTCTTCTGTCCAGGCTGCTGGTGGCATGATGGCTTTCCTTAATAAGGAGATTCAGGACGGCTTTGCGGGCGCTACTTGTGCTTGCCAGCTTATGGAAGCTGGTAAGATGGAAGAATTAGCTGGGTGGCTTGCTGGTGCTGGGGCTGCGGCTGTGGATTCCGGGATCATGGGGTCGCTGCAGATGTGCTCGAAAGGTGGGTATGCTGCTGCTTTAAGCAGTGCCGCTCAGGGTGCTCTCAAAGGGTGGTTGAAGAGCTCGAGCTGCGAGCTGCCAGGTGACCTCAAGTCTAGTGTTGGAGGATGGCTCGAAGGCGGATCTGCTGGAGGTAGTGCTGGAGGCAGCGCTGCAGGTAAGCATATTCCGATTTCACAAGTTTGAGATTGGGTAATTAGATGTTGACTTCTCGTTGCAGGTTCCTTCTCTGGAGGTGCGTTCGGATCTGCACAAGGCAACGCTGGAGGTACGAGCTTTTCATCCTGATCTCAGCACGCCTAAGAGCGCTAGCAGATGATAATAATCACTAACAATATTTGTAGGTGCTGCCGGCGGAAACTTTGGCGGGGGACCCTCGGGCGGCGCCGGTGCTCCTGGAAGTTCTGGAGGTAGGACTTCTTACCTGAGTGTCGTGTTGGCCACGTTTGTTTTGATACCTTGAAGACATCAATGCTAACCACGTCTTTCAGGTGCTGCGGGTGGTAGATTCGGTGGATCTGCTTCTGGAACTGCTGGAGGAAGTTTTGGAGGTATGTATTCCGCTCTCCAACCGCTGGAGTTATCATGTTGCAGGAGATTTATATGCTGATTTGTTGTCCAGGCTCCGCCAGTGGCAGTGCAAGCAGCGGTGCGTCAGCAGGCGGAGCAGGCGGGGCTGGGGCAAGTGGAAGTGCCGAAGGTAAGCTTCTGTCCTCATCATTTCAATCAGATTCCCTGTTGTCGTCAGATACATGCTAATCTTCTGAAGGCTCATCAGGCGGTAGCTTCGGTGGTAGCTTCGGCGTTGGCGCTTCCAGTGGAGCACCAGGCGGGGCAAGTGGTGGAGCTGGAGGTACGTTCCCATACCCTTCTGACTTATCGATTCGTACTAAGAAGATTGTCAGGTTCCGGGAGCGGCAGTGAAGGCGGAGCACTCTCTGGAGGCTCTGGAGGTGCTTCATCTGGCAACAGTAGTTCTGGCTCAGGTTCTGGCGAGGACTGCGGCTGTGACGAGGACTAAATGGCTGAATTTTGTTAAAAGCTTCGATGTTGGCTGGTGATGTAGCCCGAAGTCGGCGGTGGCGGGAGCTAATGATTCTGCTGAAGGAGTGCCTTGAGCTTGGAGATATGAAGAAGAGGAAAGAGATGTGTAATTAATATAATCGTTACCTGTTTTGTTATGATCAATGTAGCAA
>Ga0302140_10002926_pt1 | contig 22048 bp, 15 predicted proteins | sample I_Bog_E1_1_FD_202095 | JGI IMG/M metagenome (GOLD analysis project Ga0302140, IMG submission 202095) | Peat permafrost microbial communities from Stordalen Mire near Abisko, Sweden - I_Bog_E1_1 | ecosystem: Environmental > Terrestrial > Soil > Wetlands > Peat | place: Sweden: Abisko, Stordalen... | reverse complement strand
TGTCCTGACCCTCAGACGCATCGCTGAGCAGGGCGTCGAGCCGCGGGTTCGAGTAGTGGCTGCGGTTCACGCCCTTCGGAGAGAAGCTGGCTGTTGAGAAGGCGAAGCTGAAGATATCCGGCTGCTCAATGCCTACCCAGCGCAGTGAATACATCTGAAATGCTCCGCGTGTCACATCGGAGTAGAAGGTGGCAAACTCGTAGCTGCGAATATCCATCGCAATCCCTACGGCGGCCAGTTGCTGTTGCAGCACCGCGGCCAAGAGGCGGGCTCCCTCGTCGTTGCTGGTCTTCATGACCAAACGGATGCGCACTCCATCCGCACCGGGCCGGTACCCGGCCTCATCCAGCAGCTTGGCCGCCCGCGCCGGATCGTAGCCGTACTGCGCTAAATCGCCGGTCCAGGCCCAATGATTGGCTGGCAGCAGGCTGGAGGCGGGCTGCGCATGGCCGTCGAGCAGCGTTTTGATAATCAGGCCGCGGTCGATCGCGCAGGCAATGGCCTGGCGGACACGAGCATCTTTCAGCAGAGGATCGCGCAGGTTGAAGCCCAGGTACTGAATCTCAGTGCCGCCCGTCTCTTCAATCTGAAGATTGGGGCGCGCGGCAAGCACAGGCAAAGAATCCATGGGCAGCGAATTGACGGCCACGTCGCCCGAACCCTTCTCGAGCTCAAGCGATTCTGTAATGGTGTCGGGCACAACGGCGAAGCGCACTCGATCGAGCTTCGGCATGACAGACCAGCTCATCGGATTGCGCTCCACTATCACATCCTGGTCGATCTGCTGGCTCACAAATTTGAACGGCCCCGTGCCCACCGGATGCTGCCAAAAGTCCCGCCCGCTGCCCTCGGGAACAATGCCGATAGCGCCCGTGGAAAGATTGGTCATCAGAAAATTGTCGGCGTGCTTCAAATGAAAAACTACCGTCCGCTCGTCGGGAGCTTCGATGCTTTGTACTGCCGCAAACGACGCTGCTCTAGGCGAGATGACTGCGCCGGCGCGCTCAGGGGCGATCATGGATTCGATTGTCCAAACCACGTCGCGCGCCGTCAGCACCCGGCCGTCGTGGAACCGCACCCCGCTGCGCAGATGAAAGACAATCGTCAGCGGATTTGGCTGCTCCCAGCGCTCGGCTAGGGCTGGGGTAAATTGAAAGCTGGCATCGTGAGCCACCAAGCCGTCGAAGAGGAGGCCGTCGATCCGCTGCGATTGGGCGTCTGTGCCAATGCGCGGATCGAGGTTCGCAGGGCTGCTCTCGATGAGAAAGACAACTGTACCCGGATCCCTTTGCGCACCATGACAGCCGGCCAATGCGAGAGTTGCGAGCAGCGCAAGGGCTCTACGCATACGTCACCTGGCCAAGGATCGCGGGCCGCGCCGCGCCCGTCGCCGAAGGCACATTGCCGGGCAAATGATGCCAAGTCTGCCAAGCCAGCAGCGCAAAGGCCGCTGCCTCTTTTGCCTCGACCGGCAAGCCGAACTTCGCGCTCGCGGCCAGGTCGCAACCAAGCGGCGCCAGTCTTTGCGCCAGCATGGCCATGAGCGTATGGTTGCGCGCTCCGCCGCCGGAGACGATGTAGTCCACCCCGCCCTTCATCTTCGGATGGCAGAACCGCTTGTAGCTCCTCGCAATGGTCTCGGCGGTGAGGGCGGTTGCTGTTGCCAAAGCGTCTTGCGGCCTGCTGCTGTGCCGCTTGTAAGCAGCCAGGAACTGCGCGGCGTACTCGCGCCCAAACTGTTCACGCCCGGCCGTGCGTGGAGGTTTAAGCCGAAAGTAGGGATTGCGCAACGCACGCGCCAGCACTGGCGCAATGACAGTGCCATCGGCAGCCAGTGCTCCATTGAGGTCGTAGGCCTTGCCGAAGAGCTCCTGAGCCAGCGCATCCATCACCATGTTGCCAGGGCCGGTATCAAAGGCGATCACTTGATCCGCCGCAGTTCCGGCGGGAATCGCTGTCAGGTTGGCGATGCCGCCGATGTTTTGCAGCACGCGCCCGCGCTTGGCATCGGCAAAGAGCACGTAGTCAAGCAGCGGCACCAACGGGGCGCCCTGGCCCCCGGCCAGCATATCGGCGGGGCGGAAGTTTGAAATGACCGGAATGCCCAGCGTTGCCGCAATCACGGCTGCTTCGGCCGCCTGCCAGGTGCAGGCAAACCGCCGGCCGGCATACATCGCTGCGTGCGGTTGATGATAGAGCGTCTGCCCGTGGCAGCCAATCAGGTCAAGCTTCACATTGTGGAGGTCAATCGTCGCGCTTACAGCTTCGGCGTAGGCCAGCCCCAGTCGCCAACTGAGCTGCGCAAGCTCGGCCGTCGAGGTTGCCGTCGCGTTCATCGCTGCCAGCACTTTGCGCCGCAATGTTGCCGGAAACTCAAATCCCTCATGAGCCAGCAATGCGAGCCTGGGCCGGGGTTTGCCTGCCGCAATGCGCACTACGGCCACGTCGATTCCATCGGCGGAGGTTCCGCTCATGATACCGGCCACGGTCATGGTCTTTGCGCTCATGTGGGTTGGACCTCCGCCGCGGGCTGGGCATTCGCAACCGTCTCGTTGAAGCGGAGAATCCGCTCGCGAAGCGCTTCGAAATGTGGCGCCGATAGCGGCCTAGGAACCCCGCCTGCAAATAGCTTGGCGCGCGCTCGTGCTGTCTGCGTTGCCCGCGCGAGCAGCAACTTGCTGAAGGCCGCCGAACGCTCGCCCTCGGCAATCAGCGCCTCATAGGCGCGCAGGATCAGCTCCGGGCTGTGGCATATCTCCAGTAAGTCCATCCCTGCGCGAATTGCTGCCACCGCAGCTTCTTCGATCTGCATGAACTTGAGAATGCCGCCCATCTCCAGATCGTCGCTGAAGACGATGCCCCGATAGCCGATGCGCTTGCGCAGGACGGTGGTGATCCAATAAGGCGATACGCTGGCCGGCCGGTCTTTGCCCGGCGTATCGGGATAAGCTGCGTGATTCACCATCACCATCGGCAGTTCGTTGCGTAGTTCGCGATAGGGAGCCAGATCTTCTCGCCAAAGATCGCTCCCGCTGCGCCGGATCGCAGGAGTTTCGAGGTGCGAATCGAGCGCGCCACCGCCCAGGCCAGGAAAATGCTTGCCGCAGCCGACTACTCCGTATTTCGCCAGTCCGGCAAGAAAGCCGCGCCCATACTCGACTACGTCATCAGCTTTTGCCGCTGCTGTCCGCGTGCCCATGACCGCAGCCGAGGCCGGAAGTGCCAGGTCCAGCACCGGCGCCAGCGTCGTATTGAACCCGAATGCCTTCACGCCCTGCGCAACCAATTCGCCCTGCTCGCGAATCAGCGTGGCTTTCCCAGTGCGCTTGGCTGCTAGCATCACCGCCTGCGCGGAGGGCATGGGCGCCAGCGCCTCGCGCAGCCGGTCCACCGTCCCGCCTTCCACATCCACACAGCGAAAGCTGTGCGCCGCGCACAACCCCGTCGCCTCGTCGAGCAGCGCCCGCGTCTGCCGCGCGTCCGCGATGTTGCGACGAAAGAGAATGATCCCACCCGGCCGCACCAGCTTGAGCCAGGCGCGCTCCAGATTCGTGAGCTCAGTGCCTGCGAGGCCAACCACCAGCAGGCTTCCAGCGGCGTGGCGCAAATTGAACGTCATCCCTTCTCCTTCAACTCTTGTTGCAATTCCTCTAGCAGGTTCAGCGCCTGGAGCGGAGTCAGGGAGTTCACGTCCGTCGCTTCAATGCGATCCACGATGCGCTGCGAGAGCGGAGTAAAGATGGTTAGCTGTACCGGCTCGGCGGTCTCCACCTGCACACTTTGACGCTCGGCCTTCTCATGCTGCTTGAGTACCCGCTTGGCGCGCTCGATGACCACTGAAGGCAGCCCGGCCAGCCGCGCCACTTCGATTCCATAGCTCTTGCTGGCTGCCCCCGGCTCAATATTGTGGAGAAAGACGATCCCGCCGGCCGCCTCTTTCACGCCCACGCGCAAATTACGCACGCGCGGCAGTTTCTCGGCCAGCATGGTCAGCTCATGATAATGCGTGGCAAAGAGCGTGCGCGCGCCCGTCTCCGCATGCAGATACTCCACTGTCGCCCAGGCCAGGCTCAGTCCGTCGAAGGTTGCCGTCCCGCGGCCCATCTCATCCAACAGGATCAGCGATTTGTTCGTCGCGGTATTCAGGATTGTGGCCGTCTCTGTCATCTCCACCATGAAGGTCGACCGCCCGCGCGCCACATTGTCGCTGGCGCCGATGCGCGTATAGATGCGGTCTACAAGCCCGAAGCGCAAACTCTCCGCCGGCACAAAGCTGCCCATCTGGGCAAGAAGAACAAGCATTGCCGCCTGCCGAAGATACGTGCTTTTGCCACCCATGTTTGGCCCGGTCATGAGCAGTAAACTGGGGCCATCGCCCGAGGCATTCAGATAGAGATCGTTGGCAATGAAACGTCCCTCGCGCGTTTCTTCCATCCACTGCTCGATCACCGGATGACGGCCTGCGACGGCCTCGACCACCCGCTCCTCGACGATGATCGGCCGTACATAGCGGCGCAGCGCCGCGAGATGCGCAAAGTTCGCCAGCAAGTCTGCCTCGGCTACCGCAGCGGATGTTCGACGTATGCGCCCCGCCGCTTCCAGCACCACGTGTCTCAACTCGACGAAGATCCGCTTCTCAATCTCGATAGAACGGTCGTGCGCTGTGAGAATCTTGCGCTCGTACTCCTTCAGCTCCGGCGTCGTAAACCTCTCGGCATTCACCAGCGTCTGCTTGCGCTCATAGTCGGCGGGAGCCAGGGCCATGTTGGCCTTGGTGATCTCAATGTAATACCCAAACACCGAGTTATACCGAACTTTCAAAGAGGCTATCCCGGTTCTCTGCCGTTCTCGCTCTTCAATGGCCGCAATCGCCTGACGCCCAGTCGTCGAGATCGCGCGCAACTCATCCAGTTCTGCATCCACACCGCCCGCAATTGCGCCACCATCCACCAATGTTAGTGGCGGCTCCTCCACCAGCGTCGCACTAATGCGCGCCGTAACATCCGCTAGCGTGTCGAGCCGTGCGGTCACATCCCGCCATTGCGCCGCCTGCATGGCATCGAGCGCAATCTTCAGTCCTGGCAGCCGGCTCAAACTCGCAGCCAGCGCCCGCACATCGCGCGGTCCTGCCGAATCCAGGCTCAGCCGCGCCAGGAGCCGCTCAAAATCAAGAATCCCCGCAAACGCGCGGCGGATCTCCTCGCGCCGCAGCAAATCTCCATGTGCCTCCGCAACCGCCTCATACCGAGTTTCCAGCGCGCCGGCATCCAGCAAGGGCCGCAGAATTGTGGTCCGCAACAGCCGCTTGCCCATCGGCGTCTGGCAGGCATCGAGCGTATGAAAGAGCGTTGCGCGGCTGTCCTGACCCACGAACAGCGGCTCGACGAGTTCAAGGTTGCGCACCGTCACCTGATCCAGCTCAAGCGCCGTTGAGTGCTCCTCGAACCTCAAACTGTCTATGTGCAGCGCCTCAATCTTCTGAGTGGTGCGCACATAGTGAAGCACAGCCCCCGCCGCAATGGCCGCCGCGGGATGACGGTCCAGCCCAAACCCCTCCAGCGACCGCACATTGAGCTGGCGTTCTACCAGAGGTACGGCAAAGTCGCGCGCCCACACCCAGTCTGGAACCCGCGTCCGCGCCGGAATCCGTTCGAACAGCGGCGGCAACTCGGCCGATTCCGCTATCAGCACCTCGCTCGGCCCAGCCTTCACGATCTCATCCACCGCCTGCTGCCGCGCGGCTGGGCCCTGAAACTCCGCCGTGCGAAACTCGCCGGTGGAAACATCGAGCAGCGCCACCGCGCAGACGGGATCTTTTTCAGGCCCGGTCTCAAACAGCGCCGCCAGAAAGTTGTTCTGCTCCTGCCCCAGCGCCGCGTCGAGGGCTGTCCCCGGTGTCAAGACCCGGGTTACCTCACGACGGACGATTTTTTTTGTGAGCTTGGGATCCTCCATCTGGTCGCAGATAGCGATGCGGTAGCCTTTGCGAAGCAATCGCGTCAGGTAGCTCTCCACAGCGTGATAGGGAACCCCGCACATGGGCTGCGAGCGCTCCCGGTCCCGTGCTGTCAGTGTCAACTGCAACTCGCGGCTCACCGTCACCGCGTCGTCGTAGAACAGCTCGTAGAAATCCCCCATCCTGAAAAACAGCAGCGCATCCGGATTCTCCCGCTTGGCTGCCGTCCACTGCCGCATAAAGGGAGTCAATTCAGTTGGAGCCTTGTCGAGAGCTGGGGGGAGCGGCGCGCCGGTTTGGTTGTCGTCCATATCCACGTTGCCTTTAAGATTACCGTGGCGGGATGCCGGTTCGCTCGCTATGCCTGATAGGGGCAAGGGCGAGTAGAATTCTTTAGGTTGGAAACTGCCGTGGAACTCCACGGAACTTGCAGATCAAAGAGGAATAGAATGACGACTCGCCAGCTTGCAACAGGAGTGCTTATCGCAGTGTGCCTGGCCGCCGGCAACGGAACAGTCAGTGCGGCAAAAGCGCCCAAACCGGTCAGCGCAAAGACATTCGACGCCCTGGCCAACGCGGCGCTTGCGGCCATGCAGAAACGCGCAGCCGAAGTGAAGATTACCGGCGTCGCCGTTGTGGCCTACGCCCAGGGCGACAGCATCCAGGGCTGGACCTCGAAGATGGCGGTAGTGGGCCGGATGAAAGACCCCTCGGCTGGGGATAAGGGCAACAACATGCTTGGAATCGCCTACGCAAAAGCGGCCGAAATGGCCGATACCCTCCAGGACAGCGGCACAGTAAAACGCCCGCCCATGACCGGCGAGTTTGGTTGGCAGGGCGGTGTGATCGCGCGCGTGAAAACCGGCTATGTCATCGTAGCCTTCAGCGGGGGCAAATCCGAGGAAGATGTCCAGGTCTCCCGCGCCGGTCTGGAATTACTCAAAGGCAGCCTGTAGATCTGGAGCAAGATCTGTCCAAATGCGCAGCCATTGAAACCGGCCGGCGAACGCCTGACCGTCGTTTCCTGACGGTTGATCCCTGGCTTTTGGTGATTTGGATCACACGTATACTGAGTAGTTACGCCTTAAGGTAAACAACGATATGTATCTGCTCTGGCTCCGAGTTGCGGCTATTCTCTATGCTTCGGCGAGTGTCGCCGTCTTTCCAGCGGTGCTTTATGGGCTGATCCGGTGGCGCAAGACCTGCATTCACCTGGGCGGGATGGCTTTCTTTTTCCATTTCGTTTCAGTGGTGGAAATGCTGGCGCAGGCGCATCGCTGGATGCCGGTCGGGGTGCGCGAGATCGAATCTCTGCTGGGTTTTACCGTGGCAGGGTTGTTCTTTCTGGTTTGGTGGCTTTACGACGCCATATCCCTTGGTATCTTTGCTTTACCCGCAACATTCTTCCTGGTTTTTGTACCCGCTCTGGGGCCGGACCGCTATACATTTCCATCCGAAGGAGTGCGTACCAGTTGGCTGGTGGCCCACATTATTGCTCTTATGATGGCCTATGCGGCCTTGTGCTTCAGCCTGCTGGCCTCTGTTCTCTATCTCGTTCAGGAACGCCGGATCAAAAGCAAGCCCCGGCCAGGCGAAGACACCTGGTGGGCGCCGTTTGAGTGGCTCCCGCCCCTCGATACCCTCGAACGCATCGCCCACGCCACGCTCGAATTCGGCTTTCCCTGCATGACCGTTGGCCTGGTGATCGGCTCGGTGCTGGCGCAGGAGACGCCGCTGGGCGCAGCCTATTTTCTCGACCCCAAAATCATCGCCGCTTTTGTCAGTTGGGTCGTCTACGTTGTCCTGCTGCTGGTGAGGAGGAGCGCGGGCCTGCGCGGGCGCAAGGCGGCATATCTTTCCGGCGCTGTATTTGTGGTGGTGGTGTCGGTATGGGCCGCCAACCTTTTCAGCCACGTACACAGGTTCGGTGCCCGATGACGCTGGCGCTCATTGGAGTCAACTACAAGACCGCGCCCATTGAGCTGCGCGAGCGGATCGCTATCTCTCGCGAGGATCTGCCCGAAACCACGCGTGCCCTGGCGGCAATTCCGGGCGTGAATGAGTGCATGATCGTTTCCACATGCAATCGCGTTGAGCTACTGGCCGCCGTGGATTCGCCGGATGCGAATCTGGCCGGCTTTCTGTATAGCCACTTCGGTCTTGATCCGGCGTTGCTGGCGCCGCATATCTACGAACGGCGTGACCGCGATGCCGTGCGCCATCTTTTCCGCGTTGCCGCCAGTTTGGATTCGATGGTGGTGGGCGAACCACAGATTCTGGGCCAGGTGAAAGAAGCCTTTGCCGTGGCGCGGGCCTCGGGAACCGTGGCTGGAGAGTTGGAACACCTGCTGCAAAGCACCTTCGCGGCAGCCAAGAAGGTCCGCTCGGAGACCGAGATCGGCTCGGCCTCTGTTTCCATTGCCTCCGTGGCTGTGGACCTGGCGCGCAAGATCTTTGGATCGCTGCAGGGACGCACCGTGTTTCTGGTGGGCGCGGGCAAGATGAGCGAACTGGCCGCGCGGCATCTCGTCCAGCAGGGTGCCGGGACGATCCTGGTGACCAACCGCACACTGGCCCGTGCCCGCAGCATGGCCGAGCCGTTTCAAGGGCGAGTGATTCCCTTCGAGAACATCTATGAGGCGGCCAGCGAGGCGGATATTGTCATCAGCTCGACCGGTGCGCCGCATCCCATCTTCCGCCGTGAGCACGGGCAGGCTTTTTTACAGCGCCGCCGCAACCGGCCTATGTTTTTCATCGACATTGCCGTGCCCCGCGACGTTGATCCGGCGATGAACAAGCTGGAAGGCATCTTTGTTTACGATATCGACGACTTGCAGGCAGTTGCCGCGGCCCACATGGCGGAGCGCAGCCGCGAGGCCGGCGACGCCGAGACCCTGATCGCCGGAGAAGTCGAACGGTTCCAGCAACGGCAGCGGACGGTGAATGTGGCTCCCGCAATTGTTGCTTTGCAAAGGCAGGCTGAGGAGATTCGCCAAGCTGAGCTGCGCCGCATGCAGCCTCGGCTTGGATCGCTCAGCGCGGAGCAGATTGCGGCGGTTGAAGCACTGACGCGCGGACTTGTGAACAAATTTCTGCACCCGCCTATGCAGGCGCTGAAGCAGGCTGCACGAGAGAACGATTCGGTTCGGGTAGACGCGCTGTGCGAGGCGTGGTCGGTATCCGCTGCGGCGGGAAGCCAAATTGAGCCGGATGTGCCGATCGAGGCGGCAAATCCAAATCCCAAAACAACCGAATCAGAGAGAAAGACAGCACCAATTGTGAAGGAAGCCGACACCGGTATGGAGACGCGCCGATGAACCTTCGTATTGGAAGCCGCGGCTCGCAACTTGCCCTTTGGCAGGCGAACCACATTGCTGCTCTGCTGCGTGGCGAGGGGCACTCGGTCGAGATCGAGATCATCAAAACGACCGGTGATCGGCTACAGGAAGTCACGTTTGCTCAGGTGGGTTCGAAGGGCATGTTTACCAAGGAAATTGAGGAGGCGCTGGCTGAGGGCAGAGTGGATCTGGCCGTGCATTCGCTCAAGGATCTGCCGACGGAGCTGCCAGAGCCGTTTACGCTTGCCGCTACGCCTGCGCGGGTTGACCCGAGAGATGTGTTTGTATCGGTGAAGTATGAGAGCTTGGCGGCACTCCCGCCGGGCGCGCGCGTGGGAACCAGCAGCCAGCGGCGGCGCGCGCAGTTGAAGGCGCTGCGGCCCGATATTGAGGCGGTAGAGTTTCGCGGCAACGTGGATACGCGCTTGCGCAAGCTCGTAGAGGGGCAGGTGGGGGCGATATTGCTGGCTGCGGCTGGGCTGGACCGGCTGGAGAAGACCGAGTGGGTGCGCGAACGGCTGGAGCCGAAGGATTTTTGCCCTGCTGCCGGACAGGGGTCGCTGGGGATCGAGACGCGCAAGAACGATGCGGCGACCATTGCGTCAGTGGCATTTCTTGACGATGCGGGGACGCGGTTTGCCGTGACCGTCGAACGGGCGGCTTTGGCCGCATTGGGCGGCGGCTGCCAGGTGCCGATCGGCATCCATTGCCGGAAAAGCGTGGAGCAGCCGACCGAGAACCATAATGGGCAGTGTGTAGAAATATTTGCTGTGGTGGCTGCACCGGAGACCGGTTCGGCTGTCCGGGTTTTTCACCGTGCTGTCCTTGCTGAAGCGGACCCAACGAAGCTGGGGCGGCTCGTTGCCCAGAAGCTCATCGAAGCGGGAGCTGGGCCGTTGCTTGAGGCTGCTGGCGAGGCTTCGCGGTGAGTACGCTGCCCTTGGCCGGGCGGCGGGTGTTGGTGACACGCGCGCCACACCAGGCAGGGAAGCTCAATGCTGGGTTGCAGGCGCTGGGGGCCGAGCCAGTCGAGGTTCCGGTGCTGGAAATTGTTCCGCCGGAGTCGTATGCTCCGCTCGACGATGCTTTAAGGCATCTGGATCGATACGACTGGCTCATTCTCGCCAGCGCGAATGCGGCGCGCGCGATGGCGGAGCGTGCGGTGGCGCTCAAGCTTCCCCGGGCCAATCCGTCCGGATTGAGGGTTGCCGCAGTGGGCTCGGCGACGGCTGAGGAAGCGAGAAAGATCGGCCTTCGAGTTGACTTTATTCCGCCAACCTATACGGCCGAGAGCCTCTCCGAAGGCATGAGCGCCCAGGTCACCGGCGAGAGAATCCTCATCGTGCGCGCCGTTCTGGCCAGGGACATCCTTCCCGACGGATTGAGAGCGGCCGGCGGCAAGGTTGACATCGTGGATGCCTACAGCAACCAGATGCCCGAGACCGCGCCCGAGCAGCTTCGGCTAGCGCTCGATGGCGGAGTCGATGCCGCGACCTTCACCAGTTCCTCCAGCGCGACGCATCTGGCTGAAGCTGCGCGGGCGGCTGGGATTGCGTGGCCGTTTGCGGGAGTTCCAGCGGTTTCGATTGGGCCGATCACCAGCCAGACGCTTCGCGACATGGGCTGGGAGCCGGCGGTTGAAGCGAACCCGCATGATATTTCAGGGCTGGTTGCTGCTGTCTTAAGTGTCCTGGTCCCCTCAGATACTGGTGATGCGGAGGCCATTCACACGGCACGGCTTCGACTGGTGCCTGCTTCGCCGGAGACTCACCGATTGGAGTTGGATGACACCGCCGCCTTTGCGGCTTATCTCGGAGTTTCGCTACCCCAGGATTGGCCTCCGGGCGAGTACGACCGTGATGCGATTCGGTTCTTCCTGGAAAAGATGATCTCGGGCGGGCCGGAGGCTGTTGGCTGGTGGGGCTGGTACGCGATTCTCGAAGGCAGCAAAACTCCTGCTCTGGTTGGCTGCGGCGGCTATTTGGGACCGCCGAATGAGTCTGGCTGCGTGGAGATTGGCTATTCAATTTGCGAGCAATGGAGAGGGCAAGGGCTGGCTAAGGAGCTTGTCTTGGCGCTTGTGAACCGCGCATGGGTACTGGGCGCTAATAGAGTGATAGCGCATACGATCGATGCGAATCCTGCCTCCATCGCGGTTTTGTTGGGTTGCGGATTCCGACAGGCGCTCCGCTCTGAGTCAGACCAGTTGCAGTTTGAGATTGAAAACCCTATAAACTGATTCTCAACTCTCCCAGGTCTTGTCTTTGGAGTGGCAGATCTGCTCAAGATTGCAGCGGTCGCATTTGGGTTTGCGGGCGTCGCAGACTTGGCGGCCGTGGTGGATGATCTGGTGAGAGAAATCGATCCAACGACTTTGGGGAATGATCCGCATCAGCTCCTGCTCGACCTTTTGGGGCGTATCGCCCTTAGCCAGACCGAGGCGGCGGGCGATGCGGAAGACATGCGTATCTACCACGACTCCTTCGGCCTTCTTAAAACAGACGCCGAGGACAACGTTGGCGGTTTTGCGGGCGGCACCGGGAATTGTGATCAACTCGGCCAGGGTCTGCGGAACCTGGCCGCCGAAGTCTTCGATCACCTTGCGGGCCGCGCCCTGGATGGATTTGGCCTTGTTGTGAAAGAAGCCGGTGGTGCGTATGAGGGCTTCGAGTTCCGCCAGAGTGGCTTGGGCCATTGCGGCAGGGGTAGGGTAGCGGCGGAAGAGCTCCGGCGTCACCATGTTGACGCGCACATCCGTGCATTGCGCGGAGAGGATGGTGGCGATCAGCAGTTCCCAGGGAGAGCAATGGATGAGGGCGCACTCGACCTGGGGATAGGCTTCGTCGAGGGCTTTGAGGATGGCAGCGATACGTTCTGGGGCGAGGTCGCCGCGAAGAGGCGCCTTCGATGGAGCTTTCCGGGCTGATTTGGCTAGAGACATTGTGTGGGGGTTTCGCCGCTCCGAACTTCGCGGCTTCCTGGCTATTCCTGAAAAGTCCCGCGGAGGTTCTTCAGGCCTCCGCTTCGATGCCGAGGGTTTCTGGTGTCACTGTTTTGTGGCGAACGTAGTTGTACGGGGGGACGGTGTACCCGCGCAGGATGGCAATTCCGAGCTGGATGAGGCGCGGCCCGTAAGTCTCCACCTCGTGCGAGATGGAGCCGATGAGGGCGCTGGACCCGGTGCGCATCTCGTCAAGAACCTCGGGGATGCAGTCCTGGCCGACGATTGCGAAGTCTACTTCGCGGCCCGACTCGCGCGCTGCGTCGAGAACGCCGAGGCCGCTGGAATCGGTGGTGGCGGCTACCAGGATGCGCTGGCCTTTGGGCTTGTCGCGGAGGAATTCGGAAACGGCCAGCTTGCTGGGCTCTCTCATGCCGCGGCCCTCAATGTTGATGAAGCGGTCGGCGGGAATATCTCTGAGACGGTCTCGAATCTCCTCGAATGCGCCCGTGATGCGGTTCTGGACAAAGGTGCCGGCCTCGGCGAATCCGACGCCAATGACCCAGTCCACTTTCCCCTTCCACTTGCGCAGAGCATGCTGCGCAAGCAGGGAGCCGGCTTCGACGCCCACCTCGAAGTTGTCCACGCCAAAGTATGTGGAGTTGGGGTGAGGCACATCGATGGCTACCAGCGGAATATCCGCCTTTTTGAAGATGTGCGCGACGCGCGGCGCCACGCGCTCCTCGACCTGGAACTCGATGGCCAAGTCCACACGCTTGGCGACAAACTGTTCGGCATTCTGGATAGCAACGTCAGGATCGTACTGATTATCAAGGATCAGCAATTCGACACCTGAAGCGGCGGCGGCAGCGGCGACGCTTTGGGCAACCGCTACCGAGAACGGCATCTCGGCGCTCTGGGCGGCAAAGCCAAAGCGAAGGCGCCGGGGGCGCGAGACTAGCCGGTAAAGGCCGTTTTGGGACTGCGCCACATAGCCTCGATGCACGAGGGTTTTAAGGATGCGATAGACGCTGGTTTTGGAAATCTGCGTCTTCTGATAGACATCTTCAAGGGCGACAGGGGAATGATTCTGTTCGAGCAGTTCGAGCACGTCGAGCGCTTTGGACAGAATCGGAATAAGATACAGCCGTTTAATCTTCGTCTTGGGCAACCGTTGCCTCCTCAATCTCAATTCTAAGAGCAGACTTGCGCTTGAATACGGATAAAGCGCTTCAAGCGTATGTGTTTGCGACAGAGTTACGGCTGAAGCGTTGCTTGGCGATGCGCTCGACATAGCCGCTGGAGCGCAGCGCGGCCAGAGGATCTGCTGGCAGGCCACGCGCTTCTCGCCAAGCTGCGGCCAGGGGACGGACATCGGCCCAGAACGCGCCGCGGAAGAGTTCCTCGGCGGCGACAATGTCGCAGGATTCCTGGTGGATGGCCAACTGCTCGCGATCGATGAGGGCGGCCTTGAGCCAAAGCTCCTGGGCGGTGACGACGGTTTGGACGGTGGCCTCGATTTTTCCCTTCAGGTTATGGCTCTGGTCGATCATGAAAGCCACTTCGTGGAGCTGACCTTTGGACTGGGTATTGAGCAACTCATGGAAGATGCGGAAGATCTGGTAGGGATCAATGGAGCCGAGGGTGAGGTCGTCGTCGGCGTAACGACGGTCGTTGAAGTGGAATCCGCCGAGCAGGCCGGTGTGGAGTAGCCAGGCGACGATTTGCTCGATATTCTGCGAGGAATAGTGGTGGCCAGTATCGACCAGAACGCGGGCCTTCGGGCCGGCATAGCGCGCCAGGTGGGAGGACATGCCCCAGTCGGCAATATCGGTGTGATAGAAAGCCGGTTCGAAGGGCTTGTATTCAATGAGGAGGCGCTGGTCCGGCCCCAGCTTGTCATGTGTGGTGCGCAGTGCTTCCTCGAGCCATCCGATCCGCTTGCGGATGCTCTGGGATCCGGGATAGTTGGAACCATCCGGCAGCCAGAGGGAGAGGTCGCGGCAACCGAGGTTCTTGGCAATCTCGATGGAATCCAGAACGTGGCTCAACGCCTGCTCCCTGATCTGAGCCGAGGGATTGCAGAGGGAACCAAATTTGTACTCCTGGTCCTGGAAGAGGTTGGGATTAATGGAGCCCGCGCGCATGCCAAAGCGGCGCTCCAATGCCTTAACCTCGGGGACGTCGCCGATGCCGTTAGGCAAATCCCAGAGCACATGAAGCGCGAGCGTGGGAGTTACGCCGGTGAGGCGGTTGACCTCTGCGGCGTCAGCGAACTTTTCCTCGATGGTTGAAGCGGCGGCGGCCTGGACAAACTTTCCAAAGCGTGTGCCGGTGTTGGCGAATCCCCAGGAGGGAATCTCGATCTGGAAAGAATCCAGAGCACGAGCTGCGAGGTCGAAGGTTGTGGATTCCGAATACGTCATAGTTTGCTGTCCCCTCCCGAGCTGGTTGTTTCCGGTCTCAGGTCAATATCCTTCGTAAATCAGATTTCATCGCGCACAAGAATCACGTGAAGGAACCGTGGTCCGTGGACGCCTTTGATGCGTGTCATTTCAATGTCTGCCGTGGCGCTGGGTCCAGAGATGGTTGTGGCAAGAACGGGCCGCTGCTGGCAGCGATCGAAGTATTCTGGAAGCGTTTCAACAACCTGGCTGGCGCGGAGAATACACAGGTGCCAGTCGGGCAGCAGAGTAAGTACCCGGCGGCCCTCAGCCGGACCGTGGTGCAGGACGATGGTTCCCGAGTCGGCGACGCCGCAAAACGCCTCGGTGACGACGCCTTCGGCCCGTTCGATTTCTGCAGTGGTGAGGCTATTGTCGATTTTCCAGCCGAACCCGGCGGCCAGCCATTCGGTGGGCAGGCCGGGAGGGGCGACGAATGTGTGCTTGCCGCTTGCGGCGAGTTGAGTTGCGATGGCGGCGGGCAAGGCACCGAGGGAGGATTCAACCACATCGGCGTCGTACTCGCGGAGGCGCTCAATCATCAGCGCAATCCGGGCCAAAGCGGGCAGCGCCCCATGGCGAATATAGTTTCGAGGCAGAGCCGCATAGGCATCCGGAAGTTGAGGAGCGTTTTGGGCGACAGGTCGCGTCGCAACGCGGATGCGGTCGAGTATCTGTTGCCGGGATTGCCCTGGGGCTGCGAGGTTAGCGCTCATTTAGCCTCCTTGTTCAACGCCGGGCCAGGCGCAGGCGGGCGTGATGCCCACCACTCGTGAAAGGTCTGTTTGGGAAAACCGCGGAGGTCGCGGGTCTGGGTCCATTTCCCACCAACGCTCGGCAGGGAATGGATCCATCCGTCCTTGCGGGTAAAGAAGCGGATGCCGATGCGGCCAAGAAATTGCGCGGTGTGGAAGAGCCAGGCTCTGGCAAAAAGGAGATTGGCAATGCGCAGGCCTAAGTACATGGGGTCGAAAAGGCGGACGAGATCCTTGCGTTCCTGGTTGACAACCTGTGAACGAAGTTCGAGCAGCACCTCGGGAATGTTAATTTTGACCGGACAGACCTCGTAGCAGGCGCCGCAGAGCGACGAGGCAAAGGGGAGCGATTGCGCGTGGCGCATCTGAGTCAACTGCGGAGTGAGAATAGCCCCGATGGGGCCTGGGTAAACCGAGCCATAAGCGTGGCCGCCCGTCTGACGATAGACGGGACATGCATTCATGCAGGCGGCGCAACGAATGCACTTGAGGGTCTGGCGCTCGGTGGGTTTGGAGAGGATGGAGGAGCGGCCGTTGTCGAGCAGAACCACATGGAAGTTCAGGGGGCCATCGCCGGGCGTTACGCCGGTCCAGAGCGAGTTGTAGGGGTTCATGCGTTCGCCGGTGGCAGACCTTGCCAGTACCTGGAGCATGACCTCGAGATCCTGGAAACGGGGTAGTACCTTTTCGATGCCGGCCAGGGTAATCATCGTTCTGGGCAGTGTGAGGCACATGCGGCCGTTGCCCTCGGACTCGACTACAGCGACGCCGCCGGTTTCAGCGATGAGGAAATTGGCGCCGCTGATAGCAGTGGGAATGGTCAGGAATTTCTGACGGAGATAGTTGCGGGCGGCGGCGGTAAGGGCGTGGGGATCGTCGGAGAGATCCTTCAGGCCCATACGCCTGGAGAAAATCTCGCGGACCTGGCTGCGATTGATGTGCAGCGCCGGAACAACAATGTGGGAGGGCTCTTCCTCGCCCAGTTGCAGAATTATTTCAGCCAGATCGGTTTCAAAGACGTTTACGCCCGCAGCCTCAAGAATGGGATTCAACTGAATCTCAGCCGAGGTCATGGTCTTGATCTTGATGACGTCGGTTGCGTTCTCCCGGCGAAGAATATCAAGGATGATCTGACGAGCCTCGGGGGCGTCGGCGGCCCAGTGAACCGTGCCCCCGGCGGCGGTGCAGCGGGTTTCAAATTCCTCGAGGTAGGCGCCCAGGTTTTCGAGGGCGTGGGCGCGAATTGCCGAGGCTGACGAGCGCAGTTCCTGCCAGTCCGTCTTCTCGGCAACGAGCTTGGCGCGCTTGGCCTGGATAACGTCGATGGCGTGCGCTACATTCTTGCGCAATTGCGGATTGCGGAGAACCGGCAGCGCCGCCTGGGGAAAGGGAGGCGCGAAGACGGGGTCGAGGATGGGGTGTGAGGCGGCCGCCTGGGTCATCGAGCTGCCTCCGCGGGAGACGCTTCCGTGGTGGCCAGAATTTCAGCAAGATGAATGGTCTTCATGCCGGCATATTGCCGGTGCATGGCTCCACTCAGATGCATAAGGCAACTGTTGTCGAGCGCTGTGCAATATTCGGCTCCGGTGGCCACCACATCCTGGAGCTTGACGGCGAGCATGGCGGAGGAGACCTCAGCATTCTTGACCGAAAATGTGCCGCCAAAACCACAGCAGCGGTCAACATTGGGGAGCGTGGCCAGGTCCAGGCCACGAACCTTGGCAAGCAGGCGGTATGGGCGGTCGCCGAGGTGCAGAGCACGCACGCCATGGCAACTGGCATGGTAGGTCACGCGATGGGGGAAATAGGCGCCCACATCCTCGACTCCGAGGCGGTCAATGAGGAACTCGCTCAACTCGTAGATCCGGGGCAGAAGGGCGGCAAAGTCTTTGCGGAGCGAGTCGTTGCCCAGCTCGCCGATCAGGCCGGGGTATTGATCGCGGATCATGGCGACGCAGGAGGAGGAGGGAATCACAACGGTCTCGGTATCCTGATAAAGCCGAACCAGGCGCTTGGCCTGGGAGTAAGCCTCGCCTCGAAAGCCGCTGTTGGCATGCATCTGCCCGCAGCAGGTCTGTTTGGGATGGAAGTCGAGTTGCACTCCCAACCGCTCAAGCAGGCTGACAACCGCCTTGCCCGTCTCCGGAAAGAGCGTATCGTTATAACAGGTGATGAAAAGCGAGGCGCGCATGACCAATTCCCATGGTTATGTACCAGCAAGAGAGAAAAAGGATGATATTCGATAGATATAGGAGTTGTCTATTGCATTTGTTTTAGGAATGGATTGCCGATTGGCTTCAGGCCCGCTTCCCTCCCGGAAGCATTCCGATTCACAGCTGGCCGCGCTGTTTTGCGCAGTTGAATCTCGGCTCAGGCTCCAGAATCCAATCCAAAGCGGCGACACAGGGCAACTTTGCGTCCCTTGCCGGGAAAAGTCAACTTTCCTCACGCGTCTGCGTCTAAGCAAGTTGTCCACCTTCGCTGATACCATGGCGAGGCAGGCAATTCCGCGATCGCTTCTTCGTGCGGCTGCAAAATTTCAGTTGAATTGGGTAAGGCATGCGCTAAACAGGCACATGGGCAGGCATTCTCTAAGCTTCTGTGTTTCTTCGCAGATTGCCCATGAAAGCGAGTCCAGGAGCGCCTCATCTCCAACATGCCGGTAAGGATGGCTCTGGAGTCGCGGTTGAGTACGGGTTACAAGAGGCTGGATATCGCCTGCGATTGATGATTGGAACCGCAATTTATTCGTGTATTTGGAGCTGTTCACCGAAGAAAGGGTCAAGGACAACCACTATGCGTTCCCCGCGTTTACTCACTCTCTTAGCGGCAGCCTCCCTCCTGGTCTGCACGGCGGCGATGGCTCAGCAGTTCGCGCCTGCGGTGCGGATCGTCAATCGGATCGACGAAAGCCAGCTTGTAACGCTCAAGGGCAACACGCATCCGGCTGCCAACGCCAGGAACGATCTGGGCCGAGTGAGCGCTGACTTGCCCATGACCGACCTGATCCTGGTGCTCAGCCGCGACGCGGCCCAGCAGGCGGCATTCGACAAGTTTGTGGCTAGCCAGTACGACCCCAACTCTCCGAATTTCCATCAGTGGCTCACGCCCGAGCAGGTGGGCGAGAACTTCGGCCCCTCCCAGACGGATATCGCCACCATCACCACCTGGCTTACCGGACATGGATTCTCCGTTGACCAGGTGACTAAAGATCGCATGTCCATCCGCTTCAGTGGAAAGGCGTCGCAGGTTGAGAGCGCCTTCCACACCGAAATGCACAATCTGAGCGTGAAGGGCGAAGCGCACATCGGTAACATGAGCGACCCACAGATTCCGGCGGCTCTTGCGCCGGTCGTGGCAGGCATCAAGTCGCTTCACAACTTTTTCCCGCGGCCGCTGCATCATCTTGGTCAGCAGGTTACGCGGGACAGCGCGACCGGAAAATGGCAGCGGAATGTGGCGGCAGGTTCCTCGACCAGCACCGCGGCGGCGAGACCGCTTCTTGGCGGAGGGGCGACGCCCGCGGCGACGGCCCGGCCGCAGTTTGGTATCAGCGTGGTTGGTACGAATCCCTACCTGGTAGAGGATGTCAGCCCCTGGGACTTTGCCACAATTTACAACGTGATTCCGCTGTGGAATGCCGGTATCGATGGGACGGGGCAGACGATCGCGATTGCCGGCACCAGCGACATCGAAGTGGGGCAAACTGGAGGAGACGGCAACAACGATATCGCCACTTTCCGCAACTACTTCGATTTGCCTACGAACAACTCCTGGAACACACCTAAGCGCATCTCCGGCAATAGCCAGGCGCTCACAGTTTGCTCCAGCGCTACCAATAATCTCTGCAACCAAAACGATCTGATCGAGAACTCACTGGACGTGGAGTGGTCAGGCGCGGTGGCCAAGAATGCGCAGATCATCCTCGTATCGTCCTACCCGGCATCTGCAACCGACGACAATCTTTATGACTCCGAGAGCTATATCGTTAACAACGTGACTGCCCGCATCATGAACGTCAGCTATGGCGAATGCGAGCTTAACCTCGGCACAGGCGGCAACGTGCAGTATTACAACCTATGGCAGACTGCTGCTTCAGAGGGCATCGCTGTCTTTGTGGCAACGGGCGACTCCGGTTCGGCAAGTTGCGATCAGGGGGGAGATGCATCCTTCGGTGTCCCGTATCCGGCGGAGAGCGGACTGTCGGTGAGCGGCATTGCATCCACGCCCTTCAACACTGCCGTAGGCGGCACGGACTTCAATTGGTGCTCTCTCACTTCGTCGACAGAATGCACGCCGGCGCCCTATTGGAGTTCATCGAATACGGTTCCCCCAGGAGGAAGCAATGCTTCGCTCAGCGCACTTGGCTATCTTCCGGAGGTGCCGTGGAACGATACATGCACCAGCCCGCTGGCACTGGGGCTGATGGAGAGTTTCTTCGGCAGCGGCCAATATACTCCGCAATATACCGTGACTGATGCAGAGTCAGGTTGCAACGCGGTGGTTGTCAACTACAACTATCTCAACAATTCTAGCCTCGGCTCATTTCTCAACCTTGTCGACACGGTGGGCGGCAGCGGCGGCGCCAGCGGTTGTGTGGTCGGCAGTCCTGTCTATAACTCCGTGACCGGTGGAGTTACCGGATGCACAGCAGGATCGACCAGCACCGGAAGCTCGACGAACCCCGACACGGGGCTCCCGCAGGCTTCGATCAAACTTTCCAACAACGGCTGGATCAAGCCGAGTTGGCAGACGGGGGTCGCGGGCATTCCGTCCGACGGCGTGCGCGATATTCCAGACGTCAGCTTCTTTGCATCGTCTGGCTTCCTTTCAAGCAGCGCATATCTTATCTGCGTTTCTGATGTGTCGACATGCAGCTATGCAACCCGGTCAGAGCCGGTTGCGCAGGAGGTGGGAGGAACTTCCGTTGCGACACCCGCAATGGCAGGCGTGATGGCGCTGATCAACCAGAAGACCGGTGCTTCGCAGGGAAATCCCAACGCCGAACTCTACAAGCTAGCGGCGAGCAGCCAGCAGACCTACTCGGCTTGCAGCGCGGAGCGCGGGAACGGATCTCCGGTAACCACCAGCAGTTGTCTGTTCAACGACATCGACAAGGGTACGAATGCGATGGCTTGCGATTACGATGCATACACGCCTACCGCATCGCCAAACTGCAGCATCATCCACTCGGGTGATTTTGTGGGAGTTCTTCCTGGCTATAACGCAGGCACAGGCTACGACGAGGCTACCGGACTGGGTTCGCTGAACGTTGCCAATGTTGTGAATGCCTGGCCGAGTACAGTTGGCATCAATCCAGCGGTGGTGACAGTGGTTCCAGCGCCAAACCCGGTTAACTCAAGCGTCGCGCTCAGCGTGACAGTCACTGTGGCCAGTTCGCCAGCAGGTGGAACCGCGCCAACGGGGAATGTGTCCTTGACGGCAAGCGGATCGGGCTACAGTGCAACCGGAACGCTGTCAGGCACGGGGAACTATACCTTTACGATTCCGGGCAATACTCTGGCCGTTGGTACCGACAAGCTGACGGTGAGCTATGCCGGAGATGCCACATACGCTCCCGCAACAGGTACAGCGAATGAAACAGTCACTGGCGTCGTGCTGCCAATGCCCACGGTTAGTGTTAGCGCATCGCCAGCCGCAATCAATTCCAATCAACCCGTATCTGTAACGGGTACGGTAAGCGCTACGGCTGGGACGCCAACAGGGAATGTAACGCTGACAGCGGGCAGCTATACGGCGACCACCGCACTCTCCGGTAGTGGCGGATTCACATTTACAGTTCCGGCGGATGCTCTGGTCGGAAGCACAGCAGGTCTGGTTAACACTCTGACTGTGAGCTATCCTGGCAGCGCGGCCTACCAGTCCGCTACAGGCTCGGCGAGCGTGAAGGTAACGCTGTCTACCTTCACCATCAACAACCCGGCGCCGGTACTTTCTCCCACGGCAGCCGGCACGGCCACAGGAATCGCCCCTGGAACTTCCGCCACGGCAACCGTAACCTTGGCAGCGGTTTCTGGATATACGGGAACGGTGACACTGACCTGCCAGGATCTCTCGAGCACCGTGACCGGTGGCGACGGCGCAATCTGCTCAGGAGGTGGAGCCGGTTCCGCGGTAACGCTGGGAACCAGTGGCACGGTTGTCTTTACTGTCAGCACAACGGCCAAAACCACCGCCTCATTGGCGCGTCCGAAGGTTCTCCCTGGCACTGGCGGCTGGCTCGGCGGCGGCGCGGTTTTGGCTCTGCTCATGATGTTCGGCATTCCGGCTCGGCGGCGCGCTTGGCGCTCAATGCTCGGCATGCTGGCTCTCATCGCAGTACTGGGCGGATTGGCTGCCTGCGGTGGCGGTTCAAGCAGTGGGGGCGGTGGCCAAAGCGATCCAGGGACCTTGGCAGGCAATTACACCTTCACTGTAGTCGCCACTGGAACAGCTACGGATGGTACCATCCAGCGGCAGGAAACGACGTTCACGGTGATCGTGAACTAGGGCGTATCGACATATACAGACGCGCAGCGTTGCGAGCGAAAATCCGGCCATACGAAGCCGAGCCCGAAGGCTGTGGCGGGTCCACCGTCGAGGGCGAGAATGAA
>Ga0302140_10002910_pt1 | contig 22136 bp, 22 predicted proteins | sample I_Bog_E1_1_FD_202095 | JGI IMG/M metagenome (GOLD analysis project Ga0302140, IMG submission 202095) | Peat permafrost microbial communities from Stordalen Mire near Abisko, Sweden - I_Bog_E1_1 | ecosystem: Environmental > Terrestrial > Soil > Wetlands > Peat | place: Sweden: Abisko, Stordalen... | reverse complement strand
ACATTAAAAGATGAATGAGATCCGACTATTGTATTCACGGAGTTTTCGACATGTACCCATCTACTTGGGTCTAATTCTCTTAAAAAAGTTTGTCCTTTTATTGTGATTGAAACTTTAATCTCTAAGGAATTTAGTGGAGTTAAAACACTGCCATTTGGTGGCCCTTGCACCGAAATCATTACGTAGGAGGTCCCCGTTATTATCAACTTATCATTTTTAAGCTGTTTAATAACATTTTTAAAGTCCGTCCTTTCTGCGAGCGTGTATAGGTGTTCCTTAAAATGTGGAATAATGTCAATCTGATTATGATTAGCCGTGTTACTGTTAACATATTCAAGAATTTGAATAGATAAATCCTTGTCCATATTATTTCCGAGGGTTTAGCTTTTTAAAGGACTTTATACTAATTACAGTCGTTTTGCTTTGAGAATCATGCAAGTTATATCCCGTGAGAAATGTAATCGCTTCAAACGGAATTAAGCGCAATAACGACCGTTTAAACAAATATTTATTCGGTGGTATTTTCCCTTGCGTGTCTACCACAACGGTTCGAGTTATCGCTTTTCCAATAGTTGCACCAAACGCAGCCTCAAAGAGATAATAATAACTTACAATCCAAATTGCCAAAGGTATAAATGTTAAGTACTTATAATTAGGATCCTCTAAAAAAGGAAAAAATACGTGGGATACCGGTAGAATGAAAGTAAAAGCAAATCGAATAACAATAATGTCTATTATCAGAGTGCAAAGCCTTATCCACGATGAAGACCGCTTTATTTTGTCGTTTTCTTTTACTATGGCTTCCATGCTTGAAGTAGCTAAGTCTCAAAAATAAACAAAAAATCAGGATAGAATTGTGTACGATTAACTAAGCAGAAGTATTTAAACGAAACGAATGGCTAATTCCGAAATCGAAAATCCGAATTCCGAAATCAACGCGGCATTCTCCGCATCATGTTCGCCATGGCTGCCGGGTTGCTCATTTGCTTCATCACTTTACGCATATCCTCAAACTGTTTTATCAGGCGGTTTACTTCGGTAAGGTTGGTGCCCGATCCTTTGGCTATGCGGTTGCGGCGGCTTTGGTTGATGCTGTCGGGGTTGCTTTTTTCGTAGGGCGTCATGGACTGGATAATGGCCTCGATGTTTTTAAAGGCATCGTCATCCACTTCCACATCTTTCATCATCTTGCCTACGCCAGGTATCATGCCCATCAAATCCTTCATGTTACCCATTTTCTTGATCTGCTGTATCTGGCTATAGAAATCGGTAAAGTCGAACTTATTTTTGCGGATCTTCTTTTGCAGCTCGGCGGCTTCTTTTTCGTCAAACTGCTGCTGTGCGCGTTCCACCAGGGAGATTACATCGCCCATGCCCAAAATACGCGATGCCATACGGTCCGGGTGGAAAACGTCCAGCGCTTCCATTTTTTCACCAGTACCGATAAATTTTATCGGCTTATTCACCACCGATTTGATGGATAGGGCCGCACCGCCGCGGGTATCGCCATCCAGTTTGGTGAGGATAACACCGGTAAAGTCGAGGCGGTCATTAAACACTTTGGCGGTATTCACGGCGTCCTGGCCGGTCATGGCGTCCACCACAAATAATATTTCATGCGGGTTAACAGCCGCTTTTACCTGCTCTATCTCGCGCATCATGGCTTCGTCAACACTCAATCGGCCGGCGGTATCGATGATCACAACATTATTGCCGTTCTGCTTTGCCTGCGCAATACCTTCACGTGCTATCGCGATCGGGTCTTTCGATTCCAGGTTGGCATAAACCGGAACCCCAATCTGGGCGCCTAAAACCTGCAGCTGCTCAATCGCTGCAGGGCGGTAAATATCATCGGCAACCAGTAAGGGCTTTTTATTTTTCTGTGTTTTAAGATAATTGGCCAGCTTGCCGGTAAAAGTTGTTTTACCGGCACCGTTGAGGCCGGCGATCAATATAATAGTCGGCGTGGCCGGGAAATTCAGATCAGCGGTGCTGCCGCCCATTAGCGCGGTCAGCTCATCGCTCATGATCTTGGTGAGCAGCTGCCCGGGCGAAATGGTGGTCAATACATTCTGGCCGATGGCTTTTTGCCTTACTTCATCGGTAAAAGCCTTAGCGGTTTTATAGTTTACGTCGGCGTCCAAAAGGGCTTTGCGGATCTCCTTCATGGTTTCCGCCACGTTGATCTCGGTAATACTTCCCTGTCCCTTTAATACTTTAAAGGCCCTTTCCAGCTTATCTGATAAATTTTCAAACATTATTTACAGCAAATTTTGAGGTTACAAAGGTAACTAAGATTTTTAAGATTAAAGGATTTTAGGATTGCAAACGGCGACCTTTGAAAATGGATAATGCTATATTTGCGGCATGGCAGACAAACCGTCCGTGCCCAGGGGCACCCGCGACTTCTCGCCCACCGAAATGGTGAGGCGCAACTATATTTTTGATACGATTAAAAGCGTGTTTCGTAAATATGGCTACCAGCAAATCGAAACGCCTTCGATGGAGAATCTATCTACATTAATGGGGAAGTATGGAGATGAGGGTGATAAGTTGGTATTTAAAATTTTAAATAGCGGAGATTTTTGGGGTGAGGTTGAAAACAGAAGAGAAAAATTCGGAACTCTCGAATATGCTTCAAAAACGCTGACTTCAATTATCTCCGAAAAGGCCCTCCGCTACGATCTCACAGTCCCCTTCGCACGTTACGTAGTGATGCACCAAAACGAGATCACCTTTCCGTTCAAACGCTTCCAGGTGCAGCCGGTTTGGCGCGCCGACAGGCCGCAAAAAGGCCGTTACCGCGAGTTTTACCAGTGCGACGCCGATGTGGTTGGCTCCGATTCGCTGCTGAATGAAGCCGAGTTTGTTTTGATCTATGATGAGGCTTTAAGCAAGCTGGGTTTGAAGGACTTCACCATAAAAATCAATAATAGAAAAATTCTATCCGGTATTGCTGAAATTATAGACAAAAGCGATAGTATTATCGACCTGACTGTAGCCATCGACAAACTGGATAAGATCGGACTCGATGGCGTTACCAAAGAATTGATAGAACGCGGGTTTACCCAAGAAGATATCGAAAAAATAAGACCGGTTATTTTGCTGGAAGGCAGTAACGAAGCCAAGCTGGAAAGCCTTCGCCTTGCCCTGATCAACTCCGACATCGGCTTAAAGGGCTGTGACGAAATTGAAACCGTTTTCAACTACATCGTCAACTGCCCGCTGCAAACTGCCCGCTTAGAACTGGATATTACCCTGGCCCGCGGATTAAACTATTACACCGGCGCCATTTTCGAAGTAAAAACAAATGAAGTTGCCATGGGCAGCATTGGCGGCGGCGGCAGGTATGACGACCTTACCGGCATGTTCGGAATGAAGGGCCTGACGGGTGTAGGCATATCCTTTGGCGCTGACCGTATTTATGACGTGATGGAAGAGTTAAAGCTTTTCCCGGCAGAAACGGCCCAATCAACGAAAGTTTTGATCTGCTGCTTTGATAAGGAAGGTGAAACCTATGCTTTTCCAATAGTGCAGCAATTGCGCGGCCAAAACATCAGCGCGGAACTTTACCCGGCAGGCGCCAAGATGAAAAAGCAATTGGATTATGCTAACGGGAAAAATATTCCGTATGTGATCATTATCGGCAGTGAGGAAATGAAAAGTGGTTTATTGTCGATTAAAAATATGGAGACGGGGGTGCAGGAGAAAAAGACAGTCGATGAGATTGTAGGGTATTTAATAAACAATTAAAACTATTGTCATTGCGAACGAGGAGCGAGTGAAGCAATCGCGAAACTGTACATAACGGGAATGTCCACAGGAACTGAATAGTTCGCGATTGCCACGCTGCGCTCGCAATGACAAATAGGTTATATTACATCTTCACGTCCGCTTTCTCATGCGGCGACAGATCAAACGGCACAACAACCTTAAAACTAATATTCCGCCCCATATTAAAAATACCCCGCTGTACGCCCGGCGGTACAACAGGGTTGTCAAAGTATTTTAATCGGCTCATGTTGCTTTGGTATACCACATTGCCAAGGTTGGTCCCCTCGATAAAAATTTCAACCAGCTTTTTACCGGCGGCGTTTACAATATTTCCGCCAATCCCGGCACTCAACAGGTTATAGCCACCGGTATAGGTTTCAGTCCCATAGGCCGAGAAAAAATGCGCCTGGGCGTCGAAATGATCAAAGCCTAAAAAGGCGTAAACGTTCCTTAAGCTGCCAAATCCTTTTGCAAAAGTGCCCCGCAGTTCCGAATGGCTGTGTGCCGGCGGGATAAAAGGCAGGTATTTCAGGCTGTCGGGCACTTTACCACCATTGCCGAGGTTTTGCCCGTAGGTAAGTGTCAGCGAGTTCTCAAAATGCAGCCAGGGCCAGGGATGAATGTCGAGGCTAAACTCGCCTCCTTGTATAACCGCCTGGGTTTGTTTATAAGTAAATTTACTGTATTCGCCGTTCGGGTCTGCTGTGCCATCGGCGTCCACCCGTTCCGGGTTGCCATTAGCATCCAGTATCTGCTCCTGGAAAATATAGTTCTGGAGGTTATTCCTGAAAAATTCCGCGCTGGCCGATACATTCTCCAACGAAAGGAAGGCACCCACATCCTCCTGCAAGCTAAACTCGGGTTTAAAATCGCTGTTACCTACGTGGTATATCTGCGAACCCGGGTCAGGCCCGTTAGCCGATAATTCCGCTATACTCGGCGCACGGAAACCACGTGCAATGTTGGCCTTCATCAAAAATTTATCCGAGAAATTATACGTACCGCCAAAACTGCCCGATGTACCGGTAAAGGTTTTGTTTAATGCAGGGAACTGCTGGGTAACGTTTGGCGTAGTGGCAGGATTTGGACCATTATAAAGCGTTGGGAAATATTTCACCGCCGTATCGATGTACGCCGCTTGTCCACTGAAGGTACGGCTGTCTTCCCTTAGCCCGCCCTCGAGGTCTAATTTGCCGAACGTCTTTTTGAGCACAAAAAACGGCCCGATATCAAACTGGTGATAAGCCGGGATAGGAAAATCAGTACTGTAACCAAGTGTATTGTTTTGGTACATGCCGTTTACGCCCACCGTGGTTTCATAATCCTTAGCGATCTCGAAATTGTATTTTACATCATACGTGTAAGTGGCCAATTGCAGGTTGAGGCCCGGAATATCGGGATCCTCGGGATGTGTATATTCACGGCGGTGACTGTATTGATAACCCAGGTTAACCGCCAGGTTGCCGCTTCCTAATATAAAATTACTGTTATCGTAAATCCGGTAAAGCTGCACGTGCTGGTGCAGCACCGGGATGCCGTATGAATCTAATTCCGATTCGGGGACAATTGGCCGGTAGGTATCCGCGTCGGTGATCTGTTTGGTAAATTGGCGGGTGATCGAATCGCGGCTGCCGTCGGGGATGGCCTGCAGATCGTCAAATATAGATGCATTGAGGTACGAAGAACCCCATGATTTATGCAGCCCGAACATCGCCCTGGCGTCTTTTTCATCAAAGTTGGTCGCATACACCCGGCCGTCATGCGGGTCTGTATAGTCTTTCGCCAATTTGTCCGAAAGCACTACACCCCAAACCTTGCCGCTATCATTACCCTGCAATTTAAACGAGGTATTAAACAGGCCATTGTTGGTACCATATGTTTCCTGCACCGAGCCAAGTATTTTGCCCTCCGGAACAGGAGTTGACGTAATGAGGTTAACCACCCCGCCAATCGCGTCGGAGCCATAAGTTAAACTGGCCGGGCCTTTGATGATCTCCACCCGGTCGATCGAATTCTGGTCCACCTCGATGCCATGTTCGTCGCCCCATTGCTGGCCCTCCTGGCGGATGCCGTCTTCCAGTGTAATTACGCGGTTATAACCTAAGCCGTGGATGTAGGGTTTCGAAATATTCGGGCCTGTGGTTACGGCGCTGATGCCGGGCAAACTGGCTATTTCGTCAATGACATTGCCGGTTGCCGAATGTTCGTCGATATAACTTTTCCCAATTGCCGCCATCGGGACAGGATCGCGTTTTATTTCGGTAGCCTTGCTCACCCCGGTAATCACCACTTCACCCGCCTCGATGGTTGATGCAGCCATTTGAAAATTAATCACCGTTGTTTTGGTGAAGTCTACTTTTTGTGTTACCGTTAAATAGCCTATATAACTAACCTGCACCAGGTAAACGCCTTTGGGCAGGTTGCTAAGCGTAAAATGGCCGTTGTCGTCAGTGATCGATCCCGTTCGCAAGTCGGGGATATTTACGCTCGCCCCTATAATCGGCTTGCCATCAGCCTTATCCGTTACGGTTCCCGTTATGTTGCCAATGGTGCCTCCGGGATCCATCGTCACTTTTGCGCGGCAAAGTACGGTTACCAAAAGAAGGAAGGCTGATATGATGAAGAATTTACTTTGTAACCTCATGAAAATTTTAACAATTGATGTTTGAAAATCAAGTCTTATAATGACTGCTGATTAGCAAAAACATTACAATAAGACATTTTTTTAACGCTGTTATTACACTTGAGATAGCGTGTAATGCCAAATAGTTTAAGCTTATATCAAATAAAAGCAGTTTTGGCCTTTGGTTTATGAATGGTAACAAGGAGGGGCACGGCCGCCAGCCAGGATAAGCTGGATGCTGGTGAAATTATAATCGATACTTTTGTACACAGGGGGAACAACCTCAACCGGGTTTAAATAAACCTGGTACGAGGCGAGCATGGCATTATGGTGCATTACATCGCACAGGTCGCATCTTTCCTGTACGGTTTGACGCGGACTTGCAGACCCGGAGCTGGTAATTTGTTTGCCTGCGCCCGGCGTACCGGGATGCTGGTGGCCATATATCATAAACTGGCCTGCTATAAAGCAAACCAGCAATATGCGAGCGCATAAAATATGATATTTACTCTTTTTCAAACCTAAAAATGATTTCCTTTTAAAAATTGAACAAAAGTAATCAATAAAAGTTTCCAAAACGTTCGCAAAGGTAACAATCCTGTTAAATGCAACATGGTTTCTTTTTTGTTCATAGTTCATAGTTCATGGTAGGAAAAGTTGCTGTTAACAGGTTGGCTTTGAAATTGTACGAAACTATTTGTCTTGAGCAATCGGATTGTCCACCCGAAAGCCATGAACCATGACCAATCTGAAAAAAAGCGGTGAACTATGAACCATGAACTATCAACTCCTGCTATCTTTACCCGATGAAACCCGCCGAGATCAATAAAAAGTGGACCGAACTGCAGCAGCGGATAGCGGATGAATTTGAAGGTGAAAAGCCGGATATTAAAGTGATGCTTTTCCTTATCGGCGTGCAGGAGTTGGGGAAAGGGCCAAAAAAATTCAGCAAGCGTCAAAAAGAGGAACTAATGCACATTGCTACCTGCAAGTTGTTCAGCCTGTTGGGTTTTTACGAAATTGAAGGGTTGGACCAGGATGGGTGGCCGCATTGGAAATTGGTGAAAACCATTCCTAACTATACGTTGCTTGAGCAGGAGATGGTGATGAAATCGTTGATGATTAGTTATTTTGAGGAACTGGATGGTTGACCCGATAGCTATCGGGTAAGTTGACTATGTTGTCCCGATAATTATCGGGAGAGTTGATTAAGTTAGTGCACGTTATTCTTTAGTTGATCTGTAATGAAGAGATTTTTATCAGTTGTTCTGTTATCGGCTGCTTTTTCAACGGCGTTCGCCGGCGGCCCTGTAAACCAATATGTGCGGATAAAGACTGCCTATGGCGAATGTATCATCCGCCTGTACAACGAAACACCCAAACACCGCGTTAATTTTATCAAGCTGGTAAAACAGGGCTTTTATAATGGCACGTTGTTTCACCGCGTGATACAAAACTTTATGATCCAGGGTGGCGACCCTGATTCGAAAGATACTACAAAGGCAAAGCCGGGCGCTGAACTGGGCAATGGCGATGTTGGGTACACCGTTCCAGCCGAATTTAGGGACAGCCTGTTTCACAAGCGTGGTGTGCTTGCTGCCGCGCGGGACGATAACCCGGCCAAAGCATCGAGCGGCTGCCAGTTTTATATTGTAGAGGGCAAGCGCTTCAGTGATGGGAAGCTGGATACGCTGGAAAAAACACGTCTAAAGGGTCGTAAAATACCCGACTGGCAGCGCGAATATTACCGTTCGGTAGGTGGCGCGCCGCACCTGGACCAAAACTATACCGTTTATGGCGAGGTAGTGATGGGGATTGATATGATCGACAGGATCGCAGCAGTAAAAACCGATAAGAACGACCGCCCGGTGACCGACATACCGATGACCATGGAGTTATTAAGTAAAAAGGAGTGTAAAGAGTTGGACGATTTGCTTGGGCCAGCGCACTAGGCCACCTATTTCAGATTTTCGATATCGGAGTTTCTTATTTTGGATTCGTCAGCGACCGGTGATGCAGATATTTTCGCCTTAAAATCATCAAATCGAAAATTCCTGACTTTTCTAAATCCGAAATCGAAAATCCGAAATCCGAAATCGAAAACATCCGAAATCAAAAACATGAAAATAATTACATACAACGTAAACGGCATCCGCTCGGCGATCAGCAAAAACTGGCTCGCCTGGCTGCAGGCTACTGATGCTGATGTAGTTTGTTTACAGGAAATTAAGGCTTCGCCAGATGTTGTGGCCGATTTGATCCTGGTTGAGCATTTAGGCTACGAACATTATTGGTTCCCGGCCGAAAAGAAAGGCTATAGCGGCACCGCCATATTTACCAAAAAGACACCCAAACATGTGGAATATGGCTGCGGCATCAGTGATTACGACCGCGAGGGGCGTAATATCCGGGTTGATTTTGATGACGTTTCGGTAATGAGCGTCTATTTCCCGTCCGGCTCCAGCGGCGACGGCCGGCAGGCCTTTAAATACCGTTTTTTAGATGAGTTTGGCCGCTACCTCGAGCTTTTGCAATCGCAATGTCCCAAATTAGTGGTATCCGGGGACTATAACATTTGCCACCGGCCCATTGATATACACAACCCGAAATCAAACGCAAACTCTTCCGGCTTTTTGCCCGAGGAGCGTGAGTGGATGGAAAATTTTATCAACTCAGGTTATATAGATACTTTTCGTCACCTGAATAAAGAGCCGCATAATTATACATGGTGGAGTTTTCGCGCCAATTCCCGCGCCAAGAACTTAGGCTGGCGCATCGATTATAATATGGCTACTCATTGCTTGGAGCCAAATATTAAGCGGGCAGCGATATTGCCGGAGGCAAGGCATTCTGATCATTGCCCGGTGTTGCTGGAGTTGCAATTCTGACGACCATAATAATAAACCATGTCATTGCGAACGAGGAACGAGTGAAGCAGTCGCGAACTGTGCGGGCGGTAATGCATAGCTGTAGTGCAAAGTTCGCGATTGCCGCGCTGCGCTCGCAATGACATGTGGTTTTGCAGGGCCGTGGCTTGTACTACAACTTCAAATCACCCCAGCCGTCACGATAAGTCCGCCGGATAAACTGGTTCGCCGGATCATAGTTGGTAACCCGTTTATTTTCCGCGTCCCATTTTAACCCTACATAACGCCCGCTGAATTTAAAGCCTTCCATATTGCCGTAAACCGGATCGTTGCGTTTGATCTTTTCCTGGATATCGAAGCTTCTTAGTAATAAGTTGCCCAACAGCACCGTTTCTGTTAATGGTCCTGCATAACCTTCAAATGGCGAATCTACATCCATCTTGCCATAGCCAGCGATGGCTGCATCCACAAACTGCCACCAGTGGCCGTCCATGCCACCTTGCACGCGGGGATATTTTTCGGGGATATGCACATCTTTATTCAGCGAAAGCGGCAATAGCCTCGGATGGCTGCCGCCCCAGCCGCAGGAAACCCTTCCTTTTGTGCCGATAAAAAGCGTACATCCTTCAAAATCGTTTTCACTGGGGATGTCGCCTAAAGCCTCATTCATGTTAATATCGGGATCGAGTTCAGCAAGACGGTCCGGCGTAATACCGCCGTCCATCCAGTGCAGTTCCAGCGGTTTGCCATTTTTCAAGGTAAAATCAAATTTGATATGACTCGAAACCGGTCCGCTTTCGGGGAAGATACCTTCTTTAAAAATGCCGGTATAAACCGTGCTGGCGCTGCCTGATATTAAATTCGGATAACCCAGTTCCAGCAATTTAAATGGCGGGCCCATAATATGGCAACCCATATCGCCCAGGGCGCCGGTGCCGAATTGCCACCATCCGCGCCAGTTAAAGGGTACGAGGTTGTCAATATAATCCACATATTGAGCAGTACCAAGCCACAGGTCCCATTTCAGTTCGCTGGGTACGGGTGGCTTTGCGCTTGGCCACGAAATGCCCTGCGGCCAAACCGGCCTGTCAGTCCAGCAATACACTTTTTCAATATCGCCTATAAGTCCGGCTTCAAACCACTCGCGCAGGGAACGCATGCCGTCGCAGGATGCACCCTGGTCGCCCATTTGCGTAACCACTCCGTACTTTTTGGATGCTTCGGTTAATACCCTGGCTTCGTAAATATCATGCGTTAAAGGTTTTTGCAGGTATAAATGCTTTCGCAGCTGCATAGCGCCTAAGCCCACAATGGCATGGTTATGGTCGGGAATAGCGACCGTTACCGCGTCAAAATTCTTGTGTTCCTTATCAAACATTTCCCGCCAGTCATAGTAAAACTTTGCCTTCGGGAATTCTTTCCGCCGCTGTGCACCTGGCCGGTCATCCACATCGCACAAAAAGGCTATTTCCGCATTCTTTTTCGGTGCAGTGGCAAAATGGTGTATATCATTCTCGGCTTCACCACCGGTTCCTACCGCGGCTATGTATAGCTTGTCACTCGGTGCGGTATAACCTTTACCCAATACATACCTCGGGACAATATAAAAACTGGCAGCGGCGATGGCCGATTTTTTAAGGAAACTGCCCCGGCTGATCGTGCTTTTTTCGGTGTTGTTTTTATTTTCTTCCATTGTTCCGGGATTATTTTAGGTGTAATGGTCTTACTTCAACGGTCTTAAAAAACACCACATCATCATCGCCGTGGTTCTGTAAGCCGATAAAGCCATAATTTGGACGCAGCCCGCGAAAAGGCTCATAATCAAATTTACGTTCCGGTACGGGATCGCCTTCGGTATAATCGGTTACCAGCTCCCCGTTCACATAAACAATGGTACGCGGGCCATCAAGTGTAATTTCCATCACATTCCATTGCGGGCCGGGCCGGCCTGGTTTAGCATGCGGCTTGGTCAATGAATACAGCGACCCGGTAATGTGATATTCATCCTCGCCGGATGTTTCCGGGTGATTGTCGATCTGTACTTCATAACCATAATACACCGGCATCCAGGCCTCGCGCGGCTCAATGGGTACCCGTATAAAAAAGCCCGAATTGCTGTTCTCTTTTTGCATTTTATACACCACGCGGATCACACAATCGCCGAATTTTTCACGGGTCCAGTAGCATAGTCCCATGCCGCCATGGCTGCCGGTCAGGCCATTTTCCACATACCTGACGCCAGGGCCAACTTGTTTCCAGCCGTCAAGGTCTTTGCCATTGAATAACTGCCGCCAGCCGCTATCAACCGGTTTGTTTACTTTGGTAAAGTGCTTCCCGTTTTTTGCCGGATGATTTGATGAGGGCAACTTTGCGCTGCACAATACAACGGCCAGTGCACAGGTAAACAAGCAAAGGCCGCTGATGGTAAGTTTTTTGTTCATAATTGTTTGGTTAGTAGTTGAACATAAGATATGTGGTAAGAATTAATAATATGAAACGTAGTTGTTTCATTCGCAACTCAAACCCCGTATCTAAAATGTTTATAATGGTAGTCTAAATTAGCGATATTTTGCGGATGACTGCAAACATTAAATTAAATCTGATGAAACAAATCACGTGGTTACTTTTCGCACTTCTGATGGCCTGCTTACCTTCTTCATACGCGCAATCGGTTATGGTCCCAAAAGAGGTGCGGTTTCTGGTCGATTCTGCCACCAAAAAGCAACTTGTCGAATCGCTCGATCAATTTCTCGCACAAAAAGAAAGCCCTAATAATGCCAATCAATATGTATTGCCGGCTGACCTGCCGGCTATGTCGGCGTTACTGGACGAGCTAAAAGGGATGGACAAAAACGTCAAGCTGAAGGACGATCATTTCTATGTACCCGTTTTGGAAAATTTGGTCGACGCTGGCAACGGCTCCATGGCCGTGCAGCTCGCTTATTTAGGATATACGAATGGGGCACCTGTGTTGCGTGCGAGTTTTAGGCTAATGGCCCTAAAAGAAAATGGAAGGTATTGCTTTTATACCATGCTTAAGCAAAATACCATAGGATGGAAATTGAAAAAAATAGATTTCTGCAGTTTTTATTACAGGGATTCGCTTAACATTAGCGAAGCCAGGGCATACGTTGAATTTTTAGCTTCCTGCAATAAACGCCTGAACGTAAAAGCCGAACCGGTTTTGTATTACAGTTGCGCCAACTATCCCGAGGTGCTCCAGTTACTGGGTATCGACTATAAGCTGGATTATAGCGGCATACGTTACGATGGCCTTATAGCGCACGAAAATAACCAGACAGTTACCCTTATAGGCGGCTATACCGACAGGTCCCGCTTCGACCGGCACGACTTATGGCACGACCGCCTGCACATGGTATTGTCAACGGATAAAATAAACCGCCCGGTAGACGAAGGCTGCGCCTATTTATATGGTGGAAGCTGGGGCAAAACATGGCCCGAAGTACTGGCCCTATTTAAAAAATATGCTGCCGATCATCCTGACGCGGATTGGGTAAAGCAGTATGCCGGGTTAAATATTTTTTACCTGGAAGGCAATAAAACCTTCGTAGTAGCTTACGTTATCAATGCGCTGTTGGTTCAAAAAACAGAAAAAGAAAAGGGATTTGCGCCGGTGATGGAATTGTTAGGTTGCGGCAAGCGGGAAGCCAGCGAGGACAATTATTTTAAGGCCCTTGAAACAGTGAGCGGTATTAACAAAGCTGATTTCAATAAAACGGTTTGGGAACTGATAAAAAGCAACCAAGATTAAACCGGGAGGGCAATGCTTTGTCAAAATTTAGCTATAATCGGCAACCGCTGACCTATAAAACCGCCAGTTAACGCAATTTGTATAACTTTGGACCATGCGCATCATTGCCCAAACGCCCCGCTTTTGTATCCGGGAATTCTCTGCCACAGACGAAGCCACCTACCTTTCACTTTTCGACGACAAGGAAGTAACCTTGCACCTGCCTAAACGGACCAGGTACGAAAATTTGCAATTATTCAGGGAAACATTCAGGGATTATTTAGAAAAGAAAGTTTTGGGTCGTTGGGGTATGTTCAATAATGGCGACGAGGAATTTATCGGCATTTGCCTGTTACGGCCCTACAATAACAACCCGCTCCAGGTTGAACTGGGTTATGTGCTCAGCAAAAAATTCTGGGGTAAAGGTATTGCCGGGGAAATGGCGCAAATCATGGTGGCCTACACTTTTACCCATACAGATATTCCGGAAATTGTTGCGGTAACCACCTTGCAAAATGTGGGTTCCCAAAAAGTGCTGATGAAAGCCGGCCTGGAGCGCATGGACAATATTTTCAGGGACGGTGAAGAACTGGCTTTTTTTAGCCTGAAGAAGAACGCGCAATAGTTTTCAGCATGCAGATTATAGTCAATGCCCCGCGGTTGTATTTAAGGGAGTTTAGCCCTGATGAAGAATATCTTTATTTAGATCTGTACGCAGATGAATTGGTTACGAAATTTGTAAATGAGCGATCCGCAGCAGAAAGAAAGCTGCGTTTTGCCGAAGGTTTGGCCAGGTATAATGATGGCTCCGGGCTTGGCCGCTGGGCAATATTCAACCGGGAAGATAACGATTTTATCGGCGCCTGCCGGCTCGAGCCCACTAAACAAAACGCCCAATGCGTTGAATTGGGCTACGTGCTGCACCAAAAATATTGGGGCAAAGGTATGGGCAGCGAGCTCGTCAAAAACTTAGTCGATTATGCGTTTAATAAAACGGACACAGATAAAGTTTTGGCGTTTACTCACTTATCAAATTTCGCTTCACAAGGAGTATTGGGAAAAACCGGGTTTAAGCGGCAAGAGAATATTTTAAAAGACGGAGAGGAACTGGCATTTTTTAAACTTACGAAAGCTCTTCAATAATCACCCTGCACCCCTCCTCAATCATTTTAAACACCGGCTCAAACTGGGTATCGTCATAATAAGGATCAGGTACAATTTTATCGCCCAATAAGAGCCTCACCTTTGCTGCGTCCGCGTTATTGCGCGCCATCGCCAAAATATCGCTCAAATTATTCCGGTCCATCACAAAAATATGGTCGTAGGTATCAAAATCGCTTACCCTGAACAGGCGGCAAACCTGTTGGCTGATGTCAATGCCGTGCGCAAGGGCAGTGCGGATAGAACGCCGGTCAGGAGCCTCGCCAACATGCCAATTGCCGGTTCCTGCTGAGTCCACTTCCCAATCCAGGCCTTTTTCACTGGCCAGATGTTCCAAAATTCCATGCGCCAGCGGTGATCGGCAAATGTTGCCAAGGCAAACCATTAGTATTTTCATTAGTTTATTGTTGGAAGGTTGTAAAGTTGAAATGTTGTAAAGTTGCTATATCAGATCATTTTAACATTCCAACTTTACAACCTTCCAACAATACAGCGAAAAATCAACCAAATAAGGCATTCAACACCCCGGCCAATCTCACCCCAGCCTTCAGCAGCTGGTGGTTAACGATGGCGATATGGGTAAAATTGTAACGATAATTCAGCGTGTCGCCGGGTTTTATTTCGGTGTACAGCTTTTCCGCGATCTGGTTCGATTCAAACAACCATTCGCTGATGGGGTCTGCCTGCCATTTGGCCCGTTCAGCAGCGGTGCAGAAATGGATGGCCGAGGCATATTCGGTATAGCTTAATTGCTGAAAATCGATCAGTTGGGAATCCCATACCGAGTGCAGGTTGGTGGGCGTGCTAAACCAGCTTACCTTAAAATCATTGCCGCCCTTATCATCGGCGTGGGCAGTATGCATCGGCTGGTGAACATCCTCAACAATATGGATGAGCATTTTGAGGTAAAGTTGCTTCTTGTCCAACGCCAGGTTTTTGTTCTTTAACTGGCCGATCAAAAAATTGAGTTTGGTATAAGCATCGGTCACGGTATCGCGGTTCAAGTACGCTACCATTTCAGGGTAAGTGTACTGCTTATCAAAATCGATATAATGCCATGGCGATAAATAGGCGTAATTCGGGTCCGACTTGATAAAGTCCGCCCAGTTGCTGGCCAGTGCAATCGATTCGCCGCCCAATATTTCATCAATCGCTTTTTTGGCTTTTGGGGTGAGATAAAAACTCGCGATCTGCCCGCAAATACGGTGACCCTGAGTACCCCAGGCTATCGAATGCAGCGGGAAATACATAACCGCGATTAGAACAAAAAGCCGCTTAACAAATTTGTTTTTCATATCATAGTGGTTTTGGGTGGCAGGTAGAGCGTTTTATCAGCCGGGCGTCAATTGGGATCACATTGGTGGTACTGATCAACCGGACCAGCGAACCCGATCTTTTCATCACTTTAAAATCTTCTGCATAGTCGCCTGAACGGAAGCAGCCTGCAGCGTCTTTTACCGTAAAATCGGCATTGGCGAATTGTCCCTTTAAATGCAGGGTATCGTTGGTCTGCTGGTAGGTGCCGCGTGTATATTCCGTCCAACGGCCGGAGTTCATGCAGCTGTCCACACCGTTGTTTACCTTGCTAAAAGAGTGTATCGACATAAAAAATGAATCGCAGCTAAATTTAATATGATAAAGCGAATAGCTGAGCAATTGCTTTTGATTTGTTACAGAATCCTGCTGCCATTCTCCCTGCAGGTAGCTTTGTCCCGGCGTTTGCATGTTAGGGTTAAAACTGCAGGAGGAGCCCAACGCAAGAAAGGCGAAAGGTAAAAAGCGAAAGGCGAAAGGCTTTTGCATGAATGTTTTTCCTAAACTTTTAAGCCCCCTCTCCTGGCGCTGCCGCTAAAGCTACGGCGGCACGCGGTTGGAGAGGGTTTGGGGTGAGGCGTAATGTCTATTTTAACCCACCAATCATATCCTCCGGCCGCACCCACAAGTCAAACTCCTCATTCGTCAACAGTTCCAGCGCTAACGCAGCTTCCCGTAGCGACAGATTTTCCTTCAGCGCTTTCTTTGCGATCTTCGCTGCATTTTCATAACCGATATGCGGGTTTAACGCAGTTACCAGCATCAGCGAATTTTCCAGGTGCTTTTTGATCCCGGCATAGTTTGGCTCAATGCCGCTGGCGCAATGGTCATTAAAAGATACGCAGGCATCGCCGATCAGCCTGGCCGATTGCAGGAAATTGGCCGCCATCACCGGTTTAAATACGTTCAGCTCATAATGGCCGTTAGAACCGCCTATCGATACGGTCACATCATTCCCCATCACTTGTGCGGCCACCATGGTAACCGCTTCGTTTTGGGTGGGGTTAACTTTGCCGGGCATAATGGACGAGCCAGGCTCGTTATCAGGGATGTGGATCTCGCCGATGCCCGACCGCGGCCCCGACGCCAGCATCCTGATGTCATTGGCAATTTTCATCAGCGAAACGGCAATTTGCTTCAACGCACCGTGGCTCTCCACTATGGCATCATGCGCCGCCAGCGCCTCGAACTTGTTTTCAGCCGTGCGGAAGGGGAGGCCGGTAAATTTGGCAATGTATTCGGCCACCTTAACATCATAGCCTTTTGGCGTATTGATACCAGTGCCTACGGCCGTCCCGCCCAGGGCCAGCTCGCTCAAATGGTCCAGGGTATTTCTTAGCGCCCGCAATCCGTGGTCCAGTTGCGATACATAGCCCGAAAACTCCTGGCCCAGGGTAAGCGGCGTAGCATCCATCAGGTGCGTGCGGCCAATCTTTACCACCGTTTTAAACTCGTCCGATTTGGCCCTTAGCGTGTCCCGCAGCTTTTCAACGCCCGGTATCGTCACGTCCGTCACCATTTTATAGGCGGCAATGTGCATGGCCGTGGGGTAAGTATCGTTGCTCGACTGCGACTTATTTACATCATCGTTAGGGTGGATAAAGGTTTTGCCTTCGCCCAGTTTGTGGCCCTGCAGTACATGGCTGCGGTTGGCAATCACCTCGTTCACATTCATGTTCGACTGGGTGCCCGAGCCGGTTTGCCAGATCACCAGCGGGAACTCGCCTGCCAGCTTGCCTGCCAGTATTTCGTCGCATACCTGGGCAATCAGGTCGCGCTTTTCGGCGCTGAGTACGCCGCAATCGGTATTGGTGTAGGCCGCAGCCTTTTTCAGGTAAGCGAAGGCGGCAATAATCTCTTTCGGCATCGATGCCTCGGGGCCAATTCTAAAATTATTGCGCGAGCGCTCGGTTTGCGCGCCCCAGTATTTATCGGCGGGTACCTGTACCTCGCCCATGGTATCGTGTTCAGTCCTGAAACTCATGGATCTTGTATTTTTTTGACGCGGCAAAGTTAGAGTTTTAGTCCGAATGTCGGCAAGTCCGGATGTCCGAAAGATTGTTGTTTAGAATAATGCTAAACAACTTGTTTAGGGCTGTGCTGTGTCACTGAAACAGTGTGCCGAATGACACAGGTGACACAGGTGACACACACACCCTATGTAAATCAGTCACTTACGCAAAATAGCTGACACACTTTGACACAACTTGACACACCCTGCCTCCAAAAGGCAAAAAACAGCTATTTTTAGAGGTCATGAAACCCAGCCCTGCAATCCCTCACATCGGCATCATTGGCGCAGGCCATTTGGGGCTTACCCTGGCCGAAGTGTTGCTGCAAACCGGAGTTCCCAAACAAAACCTGTCCATTTCATACGGCGGCAGCGCCGAAACGTTGGCCGCCTTAACCCAACTCGGTTTAGCCGGCAATATTGCGCCAACCCAAACACTGCTGGCCACGCCGGGCATCACTTTCCTGCTCATCAGGCCGCAAAGTTTCCATGAATTAGCCATTGGCCCCGCAGCGCCGGGCGTATGTGTAGTTTCCGGTATGGCTGGCATTTCCCTGCACCGAATCAAAAACAAGCTGGGCAATAACGCCTGCCGCATCATCACCAGCGGGCCGGCCACCATCCGCAGCGGCAAGGGCCTTGTCGCTATTTACCCTGAAAATCAGCCGGTCGCCGGCCTGCTAAGCGCGGCGGGATTTACCACCTACACGCTCGCGCGGCAGCATCAGCTGCACCATTTCACCGTCGGCGTTTGTTTGCCCGCGGCCCTCGTACTGGCCGACCGGCTCAAACTCCCGGTTGCCCAAGGTATAGCTGCCTATAGTAAACGCTTTCCGCTGTTTACCGAAATAGCCCGGTGGGCGGCCGAAGTACTGCCCTCCTTCGGCACCCCTGCCGACGCCGATGCCTACGTGCACAAAATGGCAACCCCCGGCGGCATTACCGAAGCCATTATCACCCACCTGCAAACCCATCGCCGGCTTTACCCCGCCCTGCAGGCTGGTTACCGCCGAAGCCTTCAATTAGCAACTGAGTAACTAAATCCGCCTTGCTAAACTCATACATTATTCGCACCTTTGAAAAAAATATTTCGGAATTCGGATGTTCGTCCCGATAGGTATAGGGATCGGATTTAAGAAGGCAAGTACCCAATTAAATAAATCCGAAATCGAAATTTCGAAACTACCTCTTGAGCGTAGCGAAAAATCCGAAATCCAACCTGGCCCCGTAGTTCAATGGATAGAATAGAAGTTTCCTAAACTTTAGATATGGGTTCGATTCCCGTCGGGGCTACTTAAGGAAACAAACAATTACGTTTGTTTCCTTTTTTTATGCCAGTAAATATTGACATACAAATCCTTATAACCGAACTAAAAACGGTTCGACTTTTCCATGAATTTTCTTGATTTTTTATCTGCTAAGTCTAAAAAGTGGCTTTAATAACCATCTGGCAGCTTTTTAGCGGTTCGATGTTCCCTTAGGGTCAGGGCCTTTTGGCTGTTTAGTTCTGTTATATGTTTTGGCTAATAGGGCAGAAAGCCTGCGTTGCGGTGTAAACTAATAGGAACATACTAATCGACAATTCCATCTTTAATTTTTACACGAAACCTGTGTAGATATTAGCTACAACCTTGAAGGTGCAACACCATAATTTTTTTTAAAAACGAATGAAAAATGAGACAGGTCTTCGAAGCCTAAACCTAAATACACATCAGATGGAGTTTTCCCCTGTTCCTTTATCAAATAATATGCTTCCTGGAGTCTTCTTTGTTGCAGCCAGCGGCTTGGAGGTTTATTGAAAATTTTTTCGAAGTCCCGCTTGAATGTCGCGAGGCTTCTTCCGGTGAGGTAAGCAAAGCGTTGCATTTGCACATTATAATGAAAATTCTTCTCCATAAACCCTTCCAAGTCTATTTTCCCTGGCTCGGAAAAGTCAAAAAGAACACCTTTAAGTGACGGAACAAGCTCCAACAAAAGTAAAATGGCTTCTTTCTGTTTTACAAAAAGCAATTCATCAGTTCCTTTACGCGTCAAAATTGTTTCGTAGGCCAAAAGTGATTTCATATAGTTACCAATTTCCGCTGAAGCAATCTGTTGAAAAGCAGGCATGACATCATGCTGCCCTGCCTTATATCCGTATTCAAGACTGATGTTTCGAAGTGTTTGCTGGTCAAAGTATATGGATATGGATCGATACTCACCCCCATCCGGGGGGCATTTTGTGTACTTAACCAGATTATTTCGCCTGCAAAAGTATATGTCGCCTGCGTTGAAGCTTATGGTATGGCTGTTGTCCGTCATCACCAGTGAGCCGGAAATAATATAAACTAAAGTATGCTCCGGAACGAACTGCTCACCTTTGCTGCTTCTTGAGAAATAACACGAATATTGTATGGGCGGTTTTTTCGTCATTCGTTTAATCTGTTCGAAATTCGAAGTTACTAATCTTCAATTTATTTTAAATAGAATGGTTTGCGGGGCGCATGACGCATCCTTGCATGTATCCGTTCAGCAATCCATTGAAAATACTCACAAAGAAACGGGTCTGGGCGTTTCTCCCGCGAATCCCGGATCATTGTTTGATACTTATCCCAAGTAATGGAAACCAATGAGCCGATGGTTTTGTCCACAAGGTCAATATTGATGAGCCGTTCAGCCACAAGAATACCGAGCGATTCCATTTCCTGTGCAAACTGAGTAATCATGATCCCTTCGTGGGCAGGAAGCTTTTGCCATTCTTCATGGGTGGGCGGTATATCGTGTGAGGTAACATAATTCATGAGCTCTGAAAATTCCCGCGTATTGAAATTGCGCAACGCCTCCAGCGTGAACCTTTCCCGGCGGTCGCGTGCCGTTGTCTTTACCTGGACGATACCAAATGTTAATGCGATAATAGCCGATACGGCAAGCGCGATATTGGCGATAAGTGTGATTGTTTCGGAAGTCATATCCTTATTTGATTTGAAGAATTAGAAATTTCAGAATTAATGCGTAATGTAAGCTTTGGGTTCAAGGTACTCTTCAAACCCCAGGATACCACCTTCCCGGCCAAAGCCGGATTGTTTGAAGCCGCCGAAAGGAGCAAGCGGATCATGAGCTATACAATTGATCAGCACCCTACCCGCCTTGATTTGAGCACCGACACGATGTGCCCGATCAGTATTCGCCGAGCTGACATAAGAATTCAACCCGTATTCCGTATCATTGGCCATCTCGATTGCCTCTTCTTCAGTTTCATAGGTAACAATGGAAAGCACGGGCCCGAAAATCTCTTCCTTAAATATTCTCATTTCCGGGGTAACACCCGCAAAAACAGTGGGTTTAATGAAGTTGCCTTTTTCCAGGCCATCCTCCGGGTGGCCTTCGCCGCCGATGACAAGTTCCGCCCCATCGGCTATACCAGATTTTATAAATTCTTGTACCCGGTTATATTGTTTGACGCTCGCCAGCGGCCCAAGAGCAACTTCCTTGTCTCTCGGATCACCGACCTTTATTTGTTCTACAGCGGCTTTCACCAGTTTCTTTACCTCTTCAATACGGTCTTTTGGGACCAGCAACTTGGAAGCCGCAATACAAGCCTGTCCGTTATTCATGTAGCAGGCGGCAACCGCCATCGGGATCGCTTTTTCAAAATCAGCATCGTCTAAAATAATATTGGGATTCTTGCCGCTGAGTTCAAGTGCCACACGCTTTACGGTATCCATGGCGTCCTTTGCTACCATTTTTCCAATTGTTGTGGAACCCGTAAAAGACAACCGCTGAATATCAGGGCTTATGGACATTTCCTTGCCGACCACCTCGCCGAGGCCGCAGACCACGTTAATTACTCCCGGCGGAAGCCCGGCTTCGAGATAACTTTCTACGAGCACCTCAGTTTGCATGGCACTCATCTCACTCGGTTTAATCACCACCGTACAGCCCGCAGCGAGTGCCGGAGCCATTTTGATATGGATCGAACCTGCACTGGAATTCCAGGGGGTAAAAATTCCGACTACGCCAACCGGCTCGAATACAACCCTGGAGTAGCCAAGCGTTTTTTCAAGTTCATAATCCTTTACGACCGAAATCACGTGCTGAAAAATATTTAGCGCCAATTCGTTGGATCCTTTCGAGCGCACTTCCGGAGCGCCGTATTCTTCTGTGGTGGCCGCGATCAGCCTGTCCATTCGAGTGGCCAGGGCATCATAAAGACGCTGTAAATAGCCAAGGCGATCCTCCTTGGTAGTTTGCGACCAGGTCTTGATCGCTTTATTGGCGGCGGCGATCGCGTTGCGCGTATCAACCTCGTCACACATGGTAACCTTGCCAATTACTTCGTTGTTCGTAGGGTTTATCAAGTCGACAGCCGTAGTCCCGTGAGGGGTAACCAATTCGCCGTTGATAAACGCTGTATTAAAAGTTTTCATTACTATATAATTGAATTGTTCGAATGAATCTGTATTTGTTTGTTCTTGCTTAACTGATTCAGGCTTTGAATGCCTCAACCGGATGACCGGAGGTGCTTTCTTTGCCAATGGTATCATCATGGTCGATGGACAGGCTCACAGGCAGCCATTTTTTAAATTCTTCCTCGCGGCTTTTACTTACCGTTTCGATAATTCCGGCAGCGTCGCTGCCCAGGATCAGGTGAACCGG
>Ga0302140_10002903_pt1 | contig 22144 bp, 23 predicted proteins | sample I_Bog_E1_1_FD_202095 | JGI IMG/M metagenome (GOLD analysis project Ga0302140, IMG submission 202095) | Peat permafrost microbial communities from Stordalen Mire near Abisko, Sweden - I_Bog_E1_1 | ecosystem: Environmental > Terrestrial > Soil > Wetlands > Peat | place: Sweden: Abisko, Stordalen... | reverse complement strand
CAAGATGTTGTGCCAACGGGATACGTCCCATCGCACGGTAAAGCGCTGACCGGCAATCGGTCCCCATGCCCTATCATCATCTGGGCTGTGACATTGCGCACAAAGGCCGGTGCCTTGGCTGAGATCGTTGACAAAAATTCAATGGTGCTGGGAATTTGATCCGGGATCTTCACCTCTATTAAATGGGCCAAGGTCTGATCCACGGCTTCATAATTCATCCGTAAGATCTCTGCACCTTTTTTGCTGAAACTTTTCTTCGTATATTCTTTGATATGTTCAATGGCTTCTTTTTGAGGCAGGATATTTGAGATCGCAAAAAAGCAGGTTTGCATGATGGTATTGATGCGCATGCCTAAACCTACTTTTTTGGAAACAGAATACGCGTCAATGATAAAGAACCTTAATTTCTTATCCTTGATCGTCTGGGCAACCTTACGCGGAAGATGTTTCCAGATCTCATCCGGGCCATGGATGGTATTTAAAAGGAATACACCGCCTTCTTCGGCCTTTTGCAAGACATCCGTGGTTTCCAGGAAATTAAATTGATGACAGCCGATAAAATTGGCCTTGCTGATCAAGAAGGTTGAATGGATAGGTTGAGGCCCGAAACGCAAATGAGAAACCGTCCCTGAACCTGATTTCTTGGAATCATAGACGAAATAGCCCTGCGCATACATGGGCGTGCTTTCACCGATGATCTTAATAGAATTCTTATTGGCACTGACTGTACCATCCGCGCCAAGCCCGAAAAATATGGCCCGGACGCCTTCCGGATTTTCAATAGTGAAATTCTCATCATAATCGATGCTGGTATGCGCCAGATCGTCATTGATACCGACGGTAAAATGATTCTTGGGGTTTGATTTGCTCATTTCATCATAAACACCCTTGACCATGGCCGGAGTAAACTCCTTGGAAGACAGACCATAACGGCCTCCGATGATCTTGGGGATATGAGAGAATTTACCAGAAGCATTGGCCTCTACGATCGCATTGACCACATCTAAATACAAGGGCTCACCACTGCTGCCCGGTTCCTTGGTGCGGTCTAAAACACATAATGTTTTAACGCTCTTAGGTAGGGCTTTGATGAATAGTTCATTGGCAAAAGGCCTGTAAAGCCGAACTTTAATAAAACCTACTTTTTCTTTCTGACTTATTAATTTATCCACGGTATCCTGGCAAGTCTCTGCCGAAGAACCCATGAGCACGACCACCCGCTCAGCTTGAGGATCGCCATAATATTCATATAAATGATATTGCCGTCCGGTCAATACCGCGAATTTATCCATGGCCTTCTGAACAATACTGGGACAGGCATTATAAAAAGGATTGACCGTTTCACGGGATTGGAAATAAACATCCGGATTTTGGGCAGTACCGCGCATGACAGGATCGTTAGGATTCAATCTTCGCGAACGATTGGCCAAAACCAGGTCTTCATCGATCATACTGCGGATATCTTCAAAAGTTAATTGCTCGATCTTGGCAACTTCATGAGAAGTACGGAAACCATCAAAAAAATGGACAAAAGGAAGGCGTGATTCCAGGGTTGCCGCATGAGCGATCAAGGCAAAATCCATGACTTCCTGGACAGAACATGAACAAAGCATGGCAAAGCCGGTCATGCGCGCTGACATCACATCTGAATGGTCCCCAAAAATTGATAACCCCTGGGTGGCCAAAGAGCGGGCAGCGATATGAAATACCGTCGGAGAAAGTTCCCCGGCGATCTTATACATATTAGGCAGCATCAAAAGCAAACCTTGAGAACAGGTAAAGGTCGTTGTCAACGCTCCGGTTTGCAAAGCACCATGCACTGCACCGGCAACACCTGCCTCGCTTTGCATTTCCTGGACCAAGGGCACGGTATCCCATAAATTCTTCTTTCCCACAGCAGACCATTCATCGGTCCATTCCCCCATGGGTGAAGATGGGGTAATGGGGTAGATTGCCACCACCTCGCTTAAAGCAAAAGCAATATAAGCAGCCGCCTCATTACCATCGATCGTTACCTTCTTACGCGTATTCATATAACTCCTACCTTTCAAAAAACTGTTTTTATATAGATCTAGTAATACGTTGTTTCCTAAAAGAGGCTATTAATTATAATAGTCAAGTAACTTGCCTGTATTAACTATGCCAGCTTCTTGAAGTAAATGGTATGCGGAAAAGTGCTTCAAAAAGGCAGTAGAACTACGTAGTTGTACTACTATTTAATAGCTGTGTTCGTTTAATTTCACCTTACCCCGAAAGATCCAATAGATACTCACCGTATAAGCCAGGACGATCGGCATACCGATCAAAGCAATGATCAGCATGATTCCCAAGGTCTTTGGGGAAGAAGAAGCATTGTAGATCGTCAAACTATACTGCGGGTCTGGATTGGAAAGGATCATGTTTGGAAAAATACCTATACCAAAAAGGAACATAAATACAACGATCGCTGCGCTGGAAGAAAAGAACGCAAAAAAGTCCCACCCTTTAGAGATACAGCGTGGGACATTAGCGATGGCAAAAAGCTGGGCCATCGGGATTAAAAAAAGAATAGGATACTGCTTTAAACAAGCGACCATGTGGGGCGCATAAAGCATGGTGGCCATGGTCAGGGTCACATAACAGATCACAAAGAAAATTATGCAATTCTTGACCCATTTACGAACCTTATCATGAAATTCCCCTTCAGTTTTCATCACCACGTAAATTGACCCATGCATCATGCAAACGGAAACAATGGTGATCCCGCACAATAAGGCATAGGGATGCAATAAACCAAAAAAGGTCCCTTGATATTCCTTGTCAGCGCCTAAAGGGATGCCCCAGATCAAATTGCCAACGACAACGCCTAACAAAAACGCACATAAGATGCTGGCCACACAAAAAGCCACATCCCAAGTCTGCCGCCACCACGCAAAAGGCTGCTTGGAACGAAATTCAATGGCCACGGCCCGAAAGATCAAAGAAAAGATCAGAAGAAAAACAGCTAAATAAAATCCTGAAGCCAAGGTGGCATACACATCAGGAAATGCCGCAAATAATGCCCCGCCTCCTGTTACCAGCCAGACTTCGTTGCCATCCCATACCGGGCCGATGGAATTGATCATCAGCCGGCGTTCAGTATCTCCCTTGGCAAATAAATGCAAGGCCCCTACTCCCAGATCAAAGCCATCGAGAAGCGCATACCCCGTCAACAAAACACCCACTAAAATAAACCAGGTCAAATTAAGATCCAAGATTCCCTGTTCCTTTCTTTTCCAAACTATCTTTAAACCGTTCGCAATTGCCTACTAATCTGCTCGATGCCCATGTCCGTCTCGTTCAACTTCATCCGGACCATATTTGATCTTGCTATCGAATAAATAAATATACAGCACGAATAACAACAGATAAATAAAGGTAAACATGATCAAAGAAGTAAGGACAATATTGGCCTTGACCGCCTTGGATAAGCCTTCGCTGGTACGTAACAATCCATAGACGATCCATGGCTGGCGCCCGATCTCAGCGGTCATCCATCCTAACTGATTGGCTATCTGTGGTAACAAAACCGCGAAAACCATGATCCTCAAAAGCCATATGGTCTCAAACAATTTCCCCCGCCCCAAATATACAAAGCAGGTGATCGTTAATATGAATAACAAGACCCCAATGGTGATCATCAAATGATAGGTTTGAAAAACAATGTTGATCGGAGGCAGATTTTCTTTCTTAAAAGATTTGATCCCAGCCACTGGTTTGCTGGCATCCCCGTTAACAAGGTAACTTAGAAGTCCAGGGATCTTAAGGCCATAAACCTTTTGTGCCCCTTCATCAACATATCCGAACAAATACATGCCTGCCGGTTCGTTGGCTGGAAAATTACCTTCCATCGCCGCCAATTTTGTCGGCTGATATTTAGCCACTGTTTCAGCCGCGATACGGCCTGTGACCATCTGCCCTACGGCCGCGATCAAGGCCACGATCAAGGCCACCCGCATGGAGACCTTGGCAAATTCTATATGACGTTTATTCAAAAGATAATACGCGCTGACGCTCAATACAAAGAAAGCCCCTGTAAGCCACGCGGCAACAAGCACATGGGCCAAACGTTCCATGGATGAAGGATTAAAGACCATGGCCCAAAAATCCGTGATCTCCGCACGGGCTACAAGTCCATGCCCCACAATATGAAAGCCCGCCGGTGTCTGCATCCAGGAACCGGCCACGATGATCCAAACCGCGGAGAAATGCGCGCCCAAACATACCAAAAGTGCGGATAACCAATGCATCCTGGGGGAAACCTTGTCCCAACCGAATAAAAGAATGGCCAAAAATCCAGACTCTAAAAAGAAAGCAAAAACCCCTTCGGCAGCCAAGGCAGAACCAAACACATCACCCACATAGCGCGAATACGTTGACCAGTTGGTCCCGAACTCGAACTCCATCACGATCCCGGTGGCCACTCCGATGGCAAAATTAAGGCCAAACATCTTGACCCAGAATTTTGTCATCTTGTGATACAAAGGCTTTTTGGTGACCATGTACATGCTTTCCATGATCAGGATGATCAACCCTAAACCAATAGACATCGGTGGATAAATAAAGTGGAACATTGCGGTAATGGCGAATTGAATACGTGAAAGGATCAGCAAATCCATGCGGGTTCCCTATTCTTCAAATAAAAATACATACCTTTTATTTCATGTAAAATAGAATATACATGATTATTTGTATATACGCAATAATACGTAGGGTTTAAAAATAAAAACGCCCAGTAAAATTAACAAAAATGCCAACGGAATAAAAATGCGTAAAGGATAAAAATAGATAAAAAAACGGCACACATTCATGATCACATAGGCCGTGTCTTTGATCGGATGGAATTTCGAACGGCCTATTCTCTTATGATATTGCGTTGGTATATATTTAACCCGATGGCCATGGCATAAGAAAATGAGAGTCGTCAGCGTAGCATAAGAAAATTTATCCGGGATAACCCAAAGATAAGGCAGCATTATATCCCTTTTAAACGCCTTCAAACCTGTTTGAAGATCAGGGATTTTCTTATTGGCCAGCACGCTCGCAAACATACGGACCAACCACTTGGCTGGTGCGCGCAACATAGGCAGATCACCTTCTTCACTGGATCTCGCCCCATTGACCTGATCAAAATCCGGGAAATACGCCAGCATCTTAGGGATGTCAGCGGCGGTATACGTGCCGTCAGCATCAAGTATTACGATGATAGCCCCTTGAGCCGCCAGGATCCCTGTTTTATATGCTGCCCCTGCCCCCCGTTGATCGGGGTGATGGATGACCCGGCAAGATAGATCCTGCGCTATTGATGCGGTTTGATCGGTACTGCAATCATCGACAACTAAAATCTCATAAAAATATGCGTTGCCCTCAAATGCCGCACGAATATCCCCTATGACTTTAGGCAAAGCCTCTTGTTCATTAAAACACATCAACAATACAGTCACGTCCAGCTTCTCGTTGGACATACCTTCTTGGGCCATAAATATCTTTTCCTTAAAAATTCTCTAGGGCAAGCTGTTTTTGGTCTTCCGCCAATTTACCGACGGATCTAAAAGTTTTTTATCGATCCTGCCTGAAAATTCCAAAGCTTTTTTCATGATCGAAACAAGCACCGTATCTTCCAAATAATGAGGCTGAAGGCCTAACTTTAATAATGAGGTGTTTACGGCATTGTAATAATGATTTTCTGATTCCACCCGAGGATTGCTCAAATGATTGATCTGTACATTTAATCCCAATTTCTTCGCGCTTCGCTCTACGATCTGGGCCAAATGAGTGACAGAAAAAGTTTCAACGAACTGGTTAAAAACCCTGTATTCCCCTTGATCGGCAGGGTTCATCACCGCTATATCAATACAACTCATGGTGTCCTGAATATTAATATACCCTCTTGTTTGGCCGCCCTGACCGTAAATAGTAAGAGGATACCCGATCACGGCCTGAGAACAGAAACGATTTAAAACTGTTCCATAAATTTGATCATAATCAAATCTGGTCGCAAGCCGATCATCTATCTTGGTCTCTTGAGTTTCCACACCATAAACAACGCCTTGATTAAGATCAGTTGCCCTTATGCCCCAAGTCTTACAAGCGAACATAATATTGTGACTATCATGGACCTTGCTTAAATGATAAAAACTGCTCGGCTGTTTGGGATAAGGAAGCCTGTCTTTGCGTCCCTTATGAGTTATCTCTATAAAACCCTCTTCAATATCAATGTTGGGAGTACCATATTCTCCCATGGTGCCTAATTTCACTAAATGGCAGTTGGGGCAAAAATCCTTAATAGCATAAAGCACATTAAGCGTGCCAATGACATTATTCTCCATCGTAAAGACAGCATGCTCCCGATCGATCATTGAATACGGAGCTGTTCGCTGTTCGGCAAAATGGACAATGGCCTCAGGCTGAAAACCCTTCATTACTTTTGATAAAATGGAAAAATCCCTGGTGTCTCCGACAAGAAAATCAATTTTCTTGCCGGTCTTTTCTTTCCAAATTACTACCCTTTTTTCTAAAGGCTGAATGGGGATCAAACTATCGAATTTATTTTCAGAGTCAAAACGCCTCCTCATCAAGCTATCCATAATAAACACTTCATGGCCCTTGCTTGAAAAATACATGGCCTGAGGCCAACCAAGATAGCCGTCACCACCAAGGATAAGGATTTTCATTTAAGCACATCTCCCAATGACTTATCATTCTTTTTTAAATGAGAATAAAGAAGGGCCCGGTTTTGATAAGCATCTACATTTTTAGGGTTTAGTTTAATGGCTTTATTATAGTTGAAAACGGCTTGAATAAAATTTCCTTTTTTATAATAGGCCAGGCCTCGGTTATTATAAGCATCTTCATTGTGAGGATTGAACACAATGGCTTTATTATAATCAGCAATGGCTAAATCAAAATTGCCTTGTTTGAAATAGACATTGCCACGATTGTAATAAACATCCGGGAACTTAGGATACAGATTAATGGCTTCATTATAGTCGGATAATGCTTTAGTAAACCCTCCTAGTTGATAGTAGGCAAAGCCGCGGTTGGTATACGCCCTCACCTTATAGGGGGACTTATGAACAACATCATTCCATAAAGTAAGGTCATCTTTCCAGACGATATTTCTTTGATAGGTCAAGGCCCCATAACAAACAGTTATCATCGTTAAAACAACTGTTGTCATCTTGAGTGAAGCAAAGGATCTTAAAATACCTTTAGATTCTTCGCTCTGCTCAGAATGACGATATAACAGACCGGTCCAATAGTACACCCCACTTACCAAAAAAAGGCTGTAGCCTACCAATGGCAAATAAAGCCGGTGTTCAAAAATAACATCCTTGATCGGCAAAAAACTCGATTCAGGTAAAAGCGTCAAGAAAAACCAAAATATGGAAAAAGAAACCAATCTGTATTTTAAGAATAAACTCTTTGCCAAAAACAGGATGGCCGTTAAAAACAAAAAACTGGTCAACGTGTGCAGTTCAAAAATGGTCTTAGAAACAGGATAGGAATAGTCCAGGTTCTGATTTAACGGCAAAAAAACTAATCTGATATAGGTGACGATTACCCTGAATTGGGTCAAAAGATAATGGAAGGAAGATATCCCTGGCTCATTGTATAACTGCCGCATCCTCGCCGCATCAGTCTCGGTAAATAACATTGTTACGGGAATAATGAACACGGTAAGCAAAAAAGGAGCAAGGTATCGCCAGTTATAATTCTCCTTGGTTTTTTCAGCCTGAAACTGACCAGCCTTTGGCGGGAAAAAGCAAAACTCGTAAAGCAAGATCATCAAAGGAAGGGTTATGGCTATCTCTTTGGTGAACATGGCCAGGATAGCCGTTATCAATGAACAAATGTAATAAACTCCATTATTCTTGTCATTCCCGCGAAAGCCACCGCCTAAAGCGGAGCCCCGCCAGAGGCGGTGGCGGGAATCCATGATATGCAACCTTGCTTTAATATAAAAACACAAGCTAGCCAGATAAAACAAGGTTGCCATGGAAGCCGCCCGTTGCACAATATAGGTGACGGCCTCGGTCTGGATGGGATGCACGACAAATACCAATGCGGCAAATAAAGAAATGACCTTGGCATGCTGAGCTATTTTCTCTTCCTTCATCACTGGAGTTGAAAAGGTCAACAGCGTCAGCCACCAGACTAAAATAGCCGCTCCTATATGCACGGCCAAATTAAAGAGATGATAACCAAATACATGAAGCCCATTGAAATGATAATTAAGTGCAATGGAAAGATAGAGGATAAAACGACGAGGCAAGCAATTCCAGATATCTTGCAGATGATGGATATTCCGTATATAAATATTATCAACAACTGAAGCAGCGTCATCAAAATGAAACGAACAATAATAACTGTTAGAATAAACAATGATCCCTACGCAGGAGATGATAATTATTGAAAGCAAACTAATATAAAAAGACTTTAAAATAGGTCCCCCTGCGTGATTTGCCAACGCACCCTTAAGCATTTGTCCATAAGGATAGCAAAATAATAAACCCTTCGCAACTCATAAGGAGTCCTCGGCAGGGAAAAAGCTTGAGGACCGAAGAATGAAATGAATTTTACGAGGATTGATTCGGAGGAATGATGGAAGAATTGATCTTAAATAAAATATGCTTCTTTTAAAACAATCTCTTGCTGTTCCTGAGCTTCCTGGGTGAAATCCGCGATCTCACGCATCATCCTGACGCTTTCAATAGGAAAATGCCCGACAGCGGTTTCGGCAGATAGCATAATTGCATCAGTGCCATCCAAAATCGCATTGGCCACGTCACTGACCTCTGCCCTGGTTGGCCGGGGACTTGTGATCATACTTTCTAACATCTGTGTGGCAGTAATGACCATCTTCCCTTTTCTATTGCAACGGTTAATGATATCTTTTTGGGCCATCGGTACCTGCCACATGGGCAGTGAAACCCCCAGATCACCACGGGCCACCATGATCCCGTCGCAAGCATCAATGATCTCATCGATATTGTCCAGGCCGTCTTGATTTTCGATCTTGGCAATGATCTTACACTGCGGCAAATGCGGCCTCACCCTTTCCATCACATGCTCTATGTCCCATCGATTACGCACAAAAGATTGGGCGATAAAATCAACTTTATGATGAATACCAAATTCAATGTCCCTCTTGTCCTTGGCCGTCAGTACATCCATCGGAAATTTCAATTGCGGGATATTAACACCCTTTCGGGATTTCACGACGCCCGGATAGATAACCTTGACACGTAATCCCTGATGGACGCTTTCCAAAACTTTCAGCAAGATCATCCCATCATCTACATATATGCTCATCCCTGGGACGATATTACCTATCGGCAATTCAGATTCAAGCGGTATACCATTGCTGATCGGCATATGTGACTTGAACATCCAAATTTCCTGATCTTCACTAAGAACTACCGGCTCCTTGAGCAGACCTATACGTAAACGGTAACCTTCAAGGTCTTGCAAGATGCGGATATGCTGATCATGCTGTTGATTGACCGAACGAATGCCTTCAATAAAAGCCTGGTATAAATGGTGATTGCCATGGGAAAAATTGATCCGGGCAATGTCCATACCCGCCTGTGCCATACCCATCAATGCCGAAGGGCCTTGACTCGACGGACCAATAGTGCAAATGATCTGTGCTTTTGGTCTCATAATAAAAAAGCCCAATGTCTCATTAACTGAGCCATTGGGCTACCTCGTCCAATATCTACTACGGACATTCGACAACTTTGCCAAAGCCGTAAAATTTTTTAAGATGCAAGAACAAATTTAGTATAGGACGAATTAATACGCTTGTCAATAACTTACACTGCTAAAGTTTAAAATTTTCTTAATTGTAATAAATATCCGCTAAATAAAACGTAATGTTAGACTGATTTTCTTTGGCTGTGCCCACCCAGGCAAACCCGCCGATAATATGGGACAAATCCTTACCTGTAAGATCTATGGAATATTCTTTCCATTCTTTTGTAAGTGTGACCGGGTCACTCGAAGCAGCATCAGAATCAGGATAGGTATGCCCCATCCCGACCCCGCCCATTTTAAATGTAACGATCTCTCCGCCTTTTTCTCCCCTGGCCCAAAAAACTAATTTTGTAGCCCCGGTTAAATTAAAGCCCCCTTTGACATCCCCCCAATTTCCGGCAGGCGAAAGCCAATAAATCCCCGCCCACCCAGTGCCAGTAGCCGTACAATCCCTGTCGAATTTAGCCTGAATACAGCTTCTATTTCCATTACAATCTTTGATCCATGCATCATTGATGGCGACACAATTCCCGTCAGGCATAAAGCCGGAAGGAGTAAAATGATTAAGAAAACCTTTATCCTTATACACAACAAATTTCTCGAATTTCTTAACGGGCGCAGAGGCTGGATCATCCGCTGCTTGGGATAGCGCAGTTAATAAACAGCTTCCTAAAATGGCCCCAGCCACCACACCTGCAACAATATTTAATTTAGTCATAAACTTAATTTATCTCCTTTTTTATAAACCGCTATTACATCACTGATGTTCTCGTAAAATGCATCTTTCCCGAACAGTTCGGTGATCTCATACCTGTCGAGTTCTGTTTTAACAAGGTCCGTGACATTCACCCAAATAAACCGGATCCCGCGAGACTTGAGAATGTCATAGATCTCACGTAATGTTTCTGCCGCTGAAAAATCCACATCAGCTACTGCTGAGGCATCAATGCAAAAACAGGTCAAGGATGGCTTTGCCCCTTCCACAAGACCAATGACCTGATCAAAAAGTTGTTGCGCATTGGCGTAGTACATCGAATGTGCGAATCGATACAAAATAAGTCCTGGCTCGGCCTGCTCTGGCGCGGTCACCGGCAAAAGCTGCCAGGTCTTTGTTGTCTTATTGATCATCAGTATAACATTTTGTGATTGATAACTGCGCCTAACATGCTCCATCAAAGAAAGGACCATCGCGATGACGATCCCCTCCTCAACGCCGATAAGGACAACCACCACAGCCGTAACCAAAGCTACCCAGAATTCAGGCGGACGTTGACACCAAATTTTTCTCATCCCCTGGATATCAACCAATTGTAATCCAATAACAAATACCACGGCTGAAAGAACGGCGCTGGGCATCTTAGTAAGCGGAGCTGTAAAAAATAATAATACCAGCACAACGATCAGGCTGGTGATGATCTGGGACAATTGACTTCGTCCGCCGGCACTGTCGACCATCTCGGTCTTGGTCGGGCTTCCATTGACAACAAACGTTCCGGATATCGCCGCCCCCACATTAGCGAGTCCAAGGCCCAGAAGATCAATGTTCTCATTAAAAGGTTCATCGTAGCGTGCCGCATACGCCCTTGATGTTGCCGCACTCTGGGCCAGGATGACAACGAACATCGAAAAAGCTGTCGGAAGCAACTGCAAGATGAGAACGAAAGACCAATGGATATCCGGCAAACCAATGGCAGGCAATCCTCGCGGGATCTCGCCTATTGTATGGACGCCATAAGCTTTGAAATTAAACATCCAACTGATAATGATGGAACCGATCACCGCTATGAAAGAACCAGGAATTCTTTTTGAGATCTTTCGTGATACCAAAATCACCCCGATAACAATGCACGATATCACTGTATCGTATGAATTCAACTGGCCAATCTGTTGTCCATTGGAAATACCCAGCATGCCAGTGACCTGGCTAAGTGCGACTTGGATGCCGACCCCGGTCAAAAATCCGATCAATACGGTCCTGGAGAGAAAATCCGCCATAAATCCCAGCCCTATAACACGCGCCGTGATCAAAAGACATGCGGACATCAATGCTAAAACTCCGGCGAGGGCGACATACTCATGCGATCCCGTGGCCGCGACCCCAACCAAGGCCGCCGCAAGAATGGCCGCCGTAGCCGAATCAGCCCCAACCACTAAATGCCGGGACGACCCGAAAATAGCATACAAGATCATGGGAATAAGCAACGTATATAAACCGGTGATCACCGGAGTTCCGGCGATCTTGGTATAACCCATCACTTCAGGGATCGCAAGGGCGGCCAAGGTGATCCCCGCGATCACTTCAGTTGATATTTGGGCCCCTTTGATCGGAAGCATCCCCTGAAGTATAGAAAAACGCTTATCAATAACCCGTCTATCAAGTGATACCATATCATCCTCTTAGGAAAGTTAATTGAAACTTATGGTAATTGATGTGCTGAAAAAAGGCAATAAAAAAGCCTTAGCGATCAATGAGATCACCAAGGCTTTAGCCTAACTGAGGATGTTAGGACCTGTCTAGGTGGGACTATCCGGATCAACGCCTTCTAGGACCCAATTTAAACCGACATTCTCCCAATTTTTTACTTGCGAAGCATCGATCCTCCGCTCGAATTCATCAACTCCTGATTCTTGCGCCATCCATTTAAATTGATTTCGTATGAGAGTATTATTATATATAATCGCCGAGCGCTTCATCCCTAATTTCTTACATAAACTTTCTGCTTTTCTTATGCATTCCTGGCACTCGCTCTCTAACGGTTTAAGCATTCTCACATCGAGAAACACGCTAAATTCGGGAGGCGCAAGTAGCAGGGCCCTTTTTAATGCTTCCACCCATTCCTTCATCTCTTCAATATTAATGAGATCAACGAAGGTGAATTTAAACCCAAATTTTGTCTTTTCGATGATATACATATCCCAAACACCTTATTTTTTTAAAAACAGCTGCTCATTGCTCGCTCAATACCCTGCACCTTGGTGCAGGGTTCAGCCAGCGAGGAATGAAGCCTAATCTGGATACCCCGCAGCTTGCTGCGGGGAGTTATGGTAGGCTTCATTTCTTATATTTTCGATATATTTCACATCGAGTCGGACATTGACATATATAAGAGTCATACCCAAACAATAATGCGTACGGGCAATCTTTATTGATAGGCTTCATTTTGACGAACATAAGATTATCAGAAATATTTCCTTCCACTTCACATCCGGGACAGCCAAGGTCCGTTAAACATATAAAATTATGCCGGCATTTCGTTGTTTTATTACGAATTGATGAGTCAATCTGAAAAAGCATAATCCCCTTTTTAAAAAAGTTCATCCCATTTAATCAAGGACATGTCTTATTGTGCCGTTATTTAATAATATTTGGGAAGATTTGTATATGGGACAAAGGTCTCCCATGGTCCTACAGGAGAGATGGGGGACGATAAACTATACCGGCTTTTTCAAGAATCCGCGCAAGATTAACAACACTAGAAACATGCATCTTTTTCATGACACGGCCCCGATGCTTTCTGATGGTCTTTTCAGCCGTGCCTAAAGCGGCGGCTATCTGCTTATTAAGCTTTCCGGTAATGACCTGAAGCATTACTTCATGTTCCCGGGGAGTCAGTGATGAAATATACAAACGGATCTTTTTTTGCTGACTTTCTTGCTTAATATTTCGCTCATCCTGCTTCAAAGCAGAAATGATGGCTGCACGAAGATATTTAGTATTAAACGGCTTTAACAAGAAATCCACAGCCCCTTTTTTAATAGCCTTTACGCTCATGGGAACATCGCCATGACCAGTGATAAATATAATAGGAAGGGCAATACCTTTCCCCTGAAGCTCCCCTTGTAAAGCAAACCCATCAAGATGGGGAAGATAGATATCCAAAAGAAGACAGGCCGGACGCCGGATCGAACGCTCTTTTAAAAAAGACTCTGCTGAACTAAATCCATTGACCTTATAGCCCATCGTGCTAACTAATTCTATAAGGCTCTCCCTGAAATTAACATCATCATCAACTATATAGACCATCGGGGCATTAAGACTCATTGATCCACCGTCTCTTTCAATATCGGTAAAGAAAAAAGGAACGTTACCCCTTCATCCGGATTATTATGCGCCGATAACTGGCCGCCATGCGCCTGTATGATCGACCGGCAAATAAAAAGTCCCATGCCTAACCCTTCTTTTTTAGTGGTGTAGAAAGGCTTAAACAAATTTTCCAGATCATCCATGTCTATCTTCAAACCGGAATTGATCACGCTGACAGCGACCCATTGAGGATCTTGAAGGGCCGTCCTGATCATTATTTTCTTTAATGGGGCTTCACTTAAAGCTTCCAGGGCATTAGAAATAAGATTTAACATGACCTGCTGCAACTGAACTTTATTGCCCAGGATTATTTTCTCTCCAGGTTGAATATCCAAGGCCATCGTGACATCTTTTAAAATAAAACGGCTTTCTATCAATGCTGTGATATCCCTGATAACTTGATCCATATCAAGCTTTTCGTTCTCACTCGGCTCTTTTTTGATCATCTCGCGAAGATTTTGGATAACTCTCCCTGCCCGCTCATCTTCATCAATGATATGAGACAAAATTTTCTGAACTTGACTGATATCAGGTTTTCCCTGTGACAATAGTATCTTCGCTGTTGAGGCCCTGTTCAAAATAGCCCCTAATGGTTGATTGATCTCGTGCGCCAAAACCGCCGATAATTGACCCAAGACGGCGATCCGCGACATATGCGCCAACTCACTATACAATTCCTGAAGTTTTGTGTTCTGTCTGGCTATCTGTTGGGTGCGTTCATTAACACGACGTTCAAGGCTCAAATTAAGTTGACGGACCTCTTCTTCTACTTGCTTGCGTTGGGTAATATCCAATACAAAACCCAATAAATGTTCTTCACCATCCAAATTGATCAATTCCATAGAAATAAGCAAATCACCCATTTCTCCGGATTTTTGGCGGAACCTGGCTTCAATACCCTTTGGCTTATTATGCTTTCTAACTTCCAAAACAAATCTATCCCTCTCATCGCGAAAAGGCCAAAAGCCAAGCTCATTTGAGGTATGCCCCACGATCTCCTCGTGGGTATAGCCAAAGATCTTGGTGAAAGCATCATTGGCATCCACAAATTGATCATCCGAAACCCGGCTGAAAGCCACGCCAATAGGATTAACGCGAAATATTTTTGAAAAACGTTCCTCGCTCTCACGCATTGCTTTTTCCGAACGCTTTAACTCCGTATAACTGGCAGCAAGCAACATCCCTGATATCCCTATAAATCCCAAGAAAATTTGCGCCTGAAGTAAACGATCTGCCAAAGTTAACCCACCCCAACGAAGAGGGCCAATGATCACTGCCGGACTTGCGATCAAAATGATCTCTAAGAGAATGATCGCTGTTGCTACACCGCGCTGGCCAAATCGTATAGCAGGCCACGCGATCAAGGTGACGAGCATATAAGGCAATATGTAATGATTTTGAAGAAAAGGCCTGTCGTAGAAAGGAATGACCGAGACCACACACCAAAAAATCAAAAATGCTCCCCACTCGACTTGCTTTTTCCATCGCATATCAGTCAAAAAACTACAGCCGTCACTCCACGTCACAATGAGCGGAGTGACGATCAGTATCCCGAGCCCATCGGCAACCCACCATATCAACCAATTATGCCCAAATGCTGTGCCGGAAGTCAAGGTTGCGATACCTGCACCGAGACATGCGCTGCAAGCATTCACCATGGTCGCAGCCAAGATAAGCGCCAATACATCCTTGACCCGTTCGAATCTTATACGCTGCCCGCAGATTCGACTAATAAGCCAAGCGCATCCCCACGACTCCATGACGTTTGCCGTCATGAATCCAAGATTGTTTATGTATAACCTATGTTGAAAAAGATCTGCCGCATTACCAGCTATGAAAAGCACAAGGGCGATCGAAGGCCACAATCGACGAGGACTAAGCAGCAAGGCCGCAAGACCTACCCCACTAGCTGGCCAGACGGCCATAAGAATATTTTGAGTATCAGGGAATAAAAATGATATAAAGAAAGCGAAGAAATAAGCCAGAGCAATAACAAATAGTCTAGGATAATCGTTATTGGTCTTCATGGGCGACCTATTCCATAAAAAAGCCTTTCCAGCCAGATATGGCTGAAAAGGCAACGGCTTTCCACCGAGGGATATCCGTTAGAATATTAACACCCAATATTTTTTAAGTCAATCTAATCTCAATGCCTCCTGCTTATCTTCACTTGAGGTACTGTTCGTCGCTCACCTTTTCCATCCAATCAACCACTTTGCCATCGAGTTGTTCCTGAATAGCGATATGCGTCATGGCCGAGGTTGGTGCCGCCCCATGCCAATGCTTTTCACCTGGCGCAAACCATATGACGTCCCCCGGACGGATCTCTTCGATGGGGCCTCCCAAACGCTGCGCACGACCACAGCCAGCTGTCACGATCAAGGTCTGACCAAGTGGATGAGTGTGCCATGCTGTACGCGCGCCAGGTTCGAATGTGACACTAGCCCCGACCACACGCGCCGGAGATGGAGCATTGAACAACGGATCAACACGTACAGTACCGGTAAAATACTCGGCTGATCCTTTATTAGAAGGTTGAGAACCACTTCGTTTTATTTCCATTGTATTTACCTTTCTCTAATGTATTTCCTTTTAACTAATTTTTAGTTTATTCCAGGTGATCTTAGGATGCTATTACTATTTTGAATAAGGTTCGGCTGCGGCATATTCACAATACAAAAAAACAAATAACGTGAAAATAATTGCGACTTTAAAGCTGTTGATAAGATTATGCATTTTTCCCTTTAATATTAATTAGTAATTAATGCTAAAATCTGAGGGTACACCGCTGATATATTCTGGTCTGGTTGTTGGGGATCAATAAGATCATGACCTACATTGAAATTTTTTGGGAACTCATAATTTTGGATTTGAGCATCCCGCTTTTGCCAATCGCTGATAACAGCATTGATCTCTTCTTTGCTGACCGCTTGATCATTTGCATTGGTGATTACAAAAATTGAGGGTGTGCTGGGCCTTGATTCTTTCCCTAGAATTTTCACACACCACCCCAAACGGAATACTTCTCCAATGGCTCGTGAAGGAAATCCATAATAAGTCCCTTCAGGCACCTTAAGGGTCTTTTTCTTTTGAGGGTCCCACCAAATAAGATAACTAGGCCGCATGAGTAAATAATTGATGGCTGGCTTTAAAAAGTACTCCGGAAATTTGTAGGGTCCAAAACTAGGAGCAATGAGAACCGCCCTATCGACATCATGGCGTGATTGTGCCACCCAGCCAGTCATCACTCCACCCATCGAAATTCCAGCTACGGTAATATGCGCGCCTAACCCTTGGGCAATATCAACGGCTTCATCACTCATAGCAACAAGGTCTTCAGCGGTTAATCTTTTTAAATTAGCAGAGACAGGGTCTTTAAAGCCATGATCCGGAATACGCGGAATATAGACGTTATAACCTAAATTGTAAAATTGTCTACCTAGTGTTTCGAATTGACGAGGACTTTTAGTAAATCCATGAAAGAAAACAATCACCCGTTCCATCCTCTTGCCGTGACTCATCAAAATAGTGCGGCCAGATGGGGCTATCCCTTGAGGATCTGCTTTCCTTAAAATATCAATGCGTTTGAGGCTTTCTTCAAAACTTTGTGAAGGCCGGGGGTGAGAAACTAAAGAATCTGTTTTGATAGGATATAAATACAGAAAAGAAATTATTAAAACCAGAACTCCAGATAATCCGGCTAGAGTAAAAAAGAATAATTGTAAAGATTTCTTATTTCCCCCCATGTTTTAAATATTCTAACGAAGAAAATGAATGAATCAATTGTACCGGGGTATAATATTAATTTGAAATAAAAACCGCCCATCACGGCACAATGAAGATATATTTTCATCGAAGTGAATAAGTAATTACTTGTGATGACATCGCTCCAAATATTCAGGATGATCTCTAATGAACTGTCTGGCGACGGCTAGTGCTTTGTAATAGTCGTTTGTTTGATAGGCATGCCAACGTTTGGAGCTAAAGCCTCCGTCCAACTCCCAAACCCTGTATGTGTAGTCCAAATTGCATTCGGGATTTAAGCCGCAACGGTGCGCTTGAGGGTTACGTTCATCCTGCCGGTCTCCACTACCATACTCAAAGTTTAAATTTTTCCTAAAATCATTCATCTGCCACAAACCCGAGTCCTCACTGTAATTGTTCATTCCAGAAATATTATTAGCAGACACGCAAAAAGGATTAAGACCGGACTCTGCAGCGGCCAATGCGATGGCCTCTGTGAGATCTTCGCACGAGAATTTTTGGCTTGCCAGAGCGGCAACCTCTTCCATCGACCACACGAAACCTGTGGTACCCGGCAAGCAATCGCCCCCCAATACCGATGATAAAAAAGCAAAAGACCAAACTATTGTAAATATCAAAAGGCTCTTCATTAATGATCAATATATTTCTGTGTGCCTGTATTTATCTTTAATTTCTTCTGCGAAATACATATCTATTGAATGAGCCCTCATCAAGCGGGCATGAATGATCTTAGGCACTCCTTGATAGATATATTTTTCTGTCGATACAAAATTGACATGCAATCTCTTACTTCCTGATTCGTATCCAATGGATTCAATCGTTGTTGAGCCTACATTAACCATTTCGAACACTGGCTTTAGCCTCCTTCGTAGGGAGAGGCTTACACTTGATCCATGGTGTATGAACTTTCATCGGCGGCTTCTCCATTTTGCCGCGGTTACGGATAATAAGACCATCAAGAAAACGTCTTAGGATCTGATCCCCACAGGCCATATAGTTTGGATGATTTTCTTTACGAAATATGGCAGATAGTTCTGATGGAGTGGTCTCAAATTCAGCTAATTTTAGAATATCGATGATGTCGGTATCCTTTAGTTTAAGTGCTACCCGAAGCTTTTTCATAATGTCATTATTATTTATCATTTATTCACTCCAAATTAAAAAAGACAATTCCCCCTTAACTTACATATTGTTCCGCATCCGCCTCAAATTTCTTTTTGCATCGATAAGAACACAATTTGTATTTCTTTCCTTTATGGGCAACAATGATTTTAGAATTAACACTCAACCCACATACCACGCATCTTTCATCCGCCATATTCCCTCCTCATTAGATCTTCTAAGTAACTCAAACGCCCGTTCAAGCATCCAACAATTTGACGATCAGCTTTCGCAAAGGCTCTATCTGAATATTCTTCTTTGAACTGATCCAAAAAATATCAGCCATATCAACTGCAAGCTGCCCGGCAATCTCCTTCTTTCTTGCATCAAACTTTGAAGGTCCAACCTTGTCGGTCTTATTGACAACGATGTTAAAGGGGTAATCATTATGTATAAGCCAACTGATCATTGAAGTATCCAGCTTTGTCGGCCCTGCAACAGCATCCAGAATGACAAAGACCATACAAAGATTATTCCTGCCGGTTAGATAAGATTCAATCATCGGTCCAAATTCTGCGTTGCCTAATTTTGAACCGACCGCATATCCATAACCCGGAAGATCGACTATCCAGCGGTACGGCTTGACCTCGTACACATTAATAGTCCTGGTCTTTCCGGGAACCTGTGACACACGTGCCATGTTATTTTTTTGGCATAAAGCATTAATGAGAGTACTTTTACCGGCGTTAGACCTCCCTACAAAGGCCACTTCGGCATCACTCTCTGTGAGTTTCAACGTATCAGTTTCAGTCATTAAATGTTTGGTTGCGCGTAACATCCCTACCTCAAACCTTTCTAAATATTAATCTCAAGCAACTCATCCCATCGAGTGGTGAATCTTTTAGATTTATATGCTTCGTTATACCAATCTTGCCCCATACCTTCAGCAGCTATAAAGACCTTAGCTGTATTACGTCGATTATTCCAGCGATCCATTATACCCATTAATTTTTGCTTACGGCTGGAATTGTATGTTGGCTCAAACAGGAAATCCTGTGTTGCCGTTTGTGGTTGCAGGTTAGAAAGCACCACCCCTGCCTTCTTATAGCCATATCCAGGTTTATAAATAGATTTAATAAGCTTATGGGCTATGGCAATAAGATCTGGTGTGTACGCTGTTGGAGGGGTTAGATCAATGCCAGCGGCATTGGCATAATATTTTTCTTGCTTAAAACGATTGGTAGTCATATATACCTGAACATATCCACAGACTGATCGTTGAGATCTTAACTTTTCGCTGGCATTAGCTATATAGGCCGCAATAGGCTCACTCAGTTCCTCAAGACCAGTCACTTCTTTAGCAAATGTACGTGAGGTAGTGATAGCTCTTTTATCGATCGCATTATCTTGTGATTCTAGACACGGGATGCCGCGTAACTCCCATACTGTTTTTAATGACATTATTGTTAGCTTCTGCTTGATCCAAGCATCAGGCATGTCTCTAAGTTGTAATGCCGTCAGAATACCCTGACGCTTTAAAAAATCCGCCTTACTGTGTCCTATTCCCCAAATTTCTTCGACTGGTGTTTGCCCGAGCCAATGATCGATCGTTTTCTGATCCTGCAGACAGAACACTCCCTCGGTGGCGTGTTTCTTAGCCATATGGTTTGCGGCTTTGGCCAATGTCTTGGTTGCAGCGACGCCAATGGATACTGGCATTCCGGTATTTTGACGGATGGTTTCTCTTACTGATTTAATATAATCATAAGGATCAGCCATATTATCTAAATGTAAGAAAGCTTCATCAATCGAATAGATCTCTAATTCAGATGTGAATTCTGATGCCGTCTGCATAACACGTCCGGAGAGATCTCCATATAAAGGGAAATTAGCGGAAAAAACAGCAACTTTCTGGCGCTCGAGCAATTCTTGACATTTGAAGAATGGCGCCCCCATAGGAACGCCTATTGCTTTGGCTTCATTGGAACGGGCAATGACACATCCATCATTATTAGAAAGCACAACGACAGGTTTATTACGTAACGACGGATCAAAAACCCGCTCACAGGAGACAAAGAAATTATTACAATCAAGAAGAGCGAATAATTTAGGCATATTAAAAGGAATGAATAGCGTGAAGAACAACACCCCATACTTCGAAATCCATGCCTGGGATGATCTCAATGGGTTTATAATTCGGATTTTCAGCGATCAGAAAGATTTTTCCTTCTTGCTTGCGCAAACGCTTGACGGTGAATTCACCATTTAAAATGGCGACCACCACTGAATTATTCTTGGACTCTTGGGAACGGTCTACGATCAGCATATCCCCTGAATATATGCCGGCCCCTATCATAGAATCCCCCTTAACCTTCACAAAAAAAGTGGCGGCGGGATGTTTAATTAAATGCTCATTTAAATCTATGTTCCGGTCTAGATAATCATCTGCAGCTGATGGGAATCCTGCTTGCACTGAAGACAAATACAAAGGAAATTCTTTATTTAGAGTTGTATCAGAGTTAAAGATTTGCGTTACTTGTGCCATAACGCAATTCTAACCCCGGTAAGCCGGGCAAGCAATAGGGAATATTTCTACTCTAGAAAGGAGGCACTGGCGGCATGAAGTTAGAGCCTATTTATTTAATTATGTTAATGCAGCTCTGTGGGTCAAAATATTTGCCCAAGTCAACATGGACTCGGCCCAATCGGCATCCATCCGGACATTATGGCTTAGAAACTCAAAATCCTTCTTAAACCATTCATAGGTAGGTAAAAACCGGACTGATTTCGGAGCAGCCTCCAATGCCTTTAAATATTCCTGGGTCTCAACTAAAAATTGGTCAACCCTTGCCCTGCGCCCTTCCATCGACCAACGGCACAAACGTCCTAAATTGACCGCAATATTCAATGTTAATTCTTTAGCGCCCATTATTTACCCTGTAATAACGATCGCACGATCAATTCAACCTGTTGTCGGATCTGCTGATCTAATATTTCTCGACTTGCGTTTTGCGCAGGCCTGAGATTGATCATGGAATCAAAATCCATTTGATCGATTTCTAAGTCCAAACCAGCTCCCCAAAGGTCTTCCTGACGACTTCCTTCTTTTAGGAGAAGCTGTTCCCCATCCACATGTTTTTGTCCGCCAGCCGATAGAATTTTACGCCGAACATCCACGACAACTTTGACATAGCCCTTTAAATCCTCTGCCACTTGCTTAAGGGATTCTGGATTAATTTTACTACGAATGATCATCAACATATTCAATAGTATAAACGTGAGGTTTGTGTTACTCAAATTAATGGGGTGAGTGAGGGGACTTGAACCCCCGACCTGAAGATCCACAATCTTCCGCTCTAACCAACTGAGCTACACCCACCATAAAGGAGCACTACATTAGCAAAGAATCTCAAAAAA
>Ga0302140_10002901_pt1 | contig 22158 bp, 15 predicted proteins | sample I_Bog_E1_1_FD_202095 | JGI IMG/M metagenome (GOLD analysis project Ga0302140, IMG submission 202095) | Peat permafrost microbial communities from Stordalen Mire near Abisko, Sweden - I_Bog_E1_1 | ecosystem: Environmental > Terrestrial > Soil > Wetlands > Peat | place: Sweden: Abisko, Stordalen... | reverse complement strand
CCACACGCGGATCACGCAACTCGGCAAAATACGAAAGGGGATTGTTCATCCCTCCATCTCAACCGTTATCGCCCTCCGCTCATATAGCAATTAAGATGCGTCGGCCCTGCATCCAGGCCCATTCCCCTTGACCTGACGACGGCCATATGGTGTAAGCCGCGGCCGCTATTGCACTGTTGGCGTAACCGGCAGCTACCGCAACAGCCTGAATGGTCTCGTACGACGAAATCGTGATCGCTCCGCTATACACGCTCGAACTGGTCGTCGGCGTCGTGCTGTCGGTGGTGTAGTAGATCGTCGCGCCGGGGGTCGTATCCGAAATGGCTACTGTCTGCGCCGTTGCGTAAGTTCCCGCCGGCACGCTGAAGGTTGGCGTGGCCACAATGGGAAGATTCACGGTGTAGGTCGCCGTCACCGCCGCGCTGTTTGCGTAGCCGCTAGCTACGGCGATAGCCTGAATCGTCTCCGGCGACGATACGGTGATCGGCTCCGTGTACTGCGTGGGCGCATTGCTTCCATCAATGTAGTAATAGATCGCGGCCCCGGGTGTGGTGTCTGATATCTCCACTGACTGGGCTGTCGTGAAAATACCGGTGTTCGGTGAGAAAGTTGGTGTCGCGGCCGAAGCCAGTCCGCCTACATTCGACTGAAATTCCCAAAGGTCGTTCAGATCTCCTGAGCCGACCGATCCAACGCCATAGCCGCCGAAGAGCCAGAAATTGCCGCGCGGGTCCGTCCAGGTTGTTGCAGTACGCCGGCCACCGGGAGTGTTTTCGAAGGCGGGCGTTTGCAATGTGCCATAAACACCCGGCGGGCCCTCACTACATGAGGAAGCGTTGCAATAGTCTATCGGGTTGCTCCCTCCCATCCAGGCCCATTCAAGTGTCGATGGATTGAACTCCCAAAGGTCGTTGAGCTCCACCAAAGCGTCCTGGAAAGTGGGGCCGTATCCGCCGAAGAGCCACAGATTGCCGCCCCCGTCCGTCCAACCCACTGCGCCTATCCGTCCGCCGGGAGTGTTTCCCGCAGAAGGCGTCATCCATGTTTGGTACACGCCTGGCTGCCCGGTCTGGTCAAGACCGATGCCGGTGGTGCTGCTGCCGCCCATCCACGCCCACTCGTTGGTGGAGGGGCTGAACTCCCATAGGTCATTCAGTTGGCCTCGGGCATATTCCGAATCGTAACCCAATCCTCCAAACAGCCAAAGATTGCCCTTGCTGTCTGTCCAACTGACCGCCTCGGTGCGGCTGCCCGGAAGATTGCCTGCCGACGGCGTCTGGAACGTGCCATAGACACCGGGCATGCCAAGATCAGCCATAAACAACGTTTTGCTTCCGCCCATCCAAGCCCATTCATTTGTAGAGGGGTTGTACTCCCATAGGTCGTTGAGATTGCCATTAAGGTTTACCGAATCCTGACCGATGCCGCTGAAGAGCCAGAAGTTTCCCTTGTTATCAGTCCAGCTCGCCGCCATCCACCGGGCTCCCGGAATATTTCCCGGCGCGGGCGTGCCCAATGTGCCGTACACGCCTTCTTCGTTGCAATAGTTGCAATTCGATCCGTTGCTGCCGCCCATCCAGGCCCATTCGTTGGTTGTGGGATAAAACTCCCAAAGGTCGTTGAAATCCGCACCCCCAAAAAGCCAGAAATGCCCGCTCGCGTCGGTCCAGGTCGCGGTGGCCGACCGGCCGCTGGGAATATTTGCAGCGGAAGGCGTTCCCAAAGTTCCGTACACGCCGGGTTCAATGGTACTCGTCCCAAGCGTGTTGCTGCCGCCCATCCAGGCCCATTCGTTGTTCGAGGCATTGAACTCCCACAAGTCGTTAAGCTCGCCCTGTGCGCCGGCTGAATCGTAGCCAAAGCCTCCAAATAGCCAGAGGTTGCCCTTGCTGTCGGTCCAGGTGGCAGCCGATTCGCGAGCGCCAGGAACGTTTCCCGGCGCGGGCACATGCAACGTGCCGTATACGCCGGGCGGCCCATTGAGGCGAGGGTCCGTGCCCCCGCTCATCCATGCCCATTCGTTTGGTGCAATCGTCTGCGCCGCGGCAGGCAGAGTAAGTGCTGCGAACGCAAGCAGGCAACCACAGAAGGATTTAGACAGCACGTGATGCTTCCTCATTTGAATAGCCATATTATCTCTCGGAAATGAATGCACGAATTATAGACTTCATCCTTTCGTCTGACTTGGGGAGGGACAACTAAGGCGAGTCTTCTGCTTTGACTCGATCCTTTGCTCTCAACAGGTTCCCACCACCGCAACCGCAGGTTACTCCCGCAGTAACCGCGAACAGCCCATTTCACCCTCAACCGCCCTGCTCCCAACAGGTTCCCGCTCCGGTAACCTGCGGCAACTTCGCAGCAACCCGCGCGGGGTGACGTGTCCTGCCTACTGCCGACGCTTTAGCGGCGTCGTTCTTCGGTGGGTCGGCCACGAACGCCGGACGAAGCCTCAGACGCTAGCAAGCCGCCCCGGAGGACGGCTGGCGGGCGCTCGCGCGAGCGGTTCACTGCTGGCTGTCTTGGGCAAGTATCCGATGCGCAACCTCCCGAAAATCCGGCATACGCATTTCAAGTTCGTCATCCCCAAATGGCCCGAACAACCGTATCCATACATCTCGAATTACCACAGTGAGATGGTCTTCTGTGACGACGTTGTCGCCAAGGAGAGCTAGAGCACTCATAATGCCGCGCACTTCAGGCGTGTATTCGTTGTCTGGCGCACCGTGTTGAAAGAGCGACTCTAAATCTTCGGAACGAAGCACTTCTTCGACGGTTGACTCTCTTATGTTCATTGAACCCCCTACTTGAAGAACGCCGTGACGATTCTCCCAGCATTGCGCCCGGTTTCTGCAACAACCACCCTTATCCCATTCGCCGTGTACCTTAACTGCGGTCCATATCGTCCCATTCCTTTGACAACATCCCCCGATTTCTTCGCTGCTTGAATTGCATCACGTGCCTCCTGCGGCGAAATCCCGTGACGCGCCATCAAAGACTCTGCGTGTTCCGTGAGATCGGGGGCAAGGTCCATCGTCGTCATGCCACCCTCCAGAGTCAACTCTCCAAGAGCGGTCACCCCCATGCCTGCAGCGGCGTTCAGACCCAACACGGCCATTAGGGGCTTCGCCCCTTGGTTGTATGCGTTTGTCTGTGCAATGAAGCTCTGCGAAAATCCCGAAATCGGTTCATCCGCTGAAACTGTGGCGCTCACGGCACCGGGACTTGCGTCGAAGAATTGCCCAGCAAATGTTCCCGTCCCTATGGTTACGTTGACCCCTCCATTGGCACCTTGGCTCAGTGTTGCTCCGCCATTTTGCGTCTGCGCATCCGTTACAACCTGTCGGTTTCCGTCAGAACCCGTAACATATCCGTCCTTGTCGCAACTCACACCATTCTGCCCACACTGGCTGCCGCCAACCAGGTAATAGTCATGTCCATCATCATCGACATTCGACAACGGATTGTTGCCTGCATAGCTGTAGAGATTCAAGGTCTGAGGATTTGAAGGGTTGTAATAAGGAATTGCCTGCGGGCCATCTCCGTCGTCTGAATAATCCGGGGACATGAACCGGCCCATCGAACTTCCGAAGTACCGCGCTTCGAAGTAGTCGTTCCCTGATTCGGTATCGCGTTCTTTGCCGGTAGAAATCGATGGGCAGGCAGACGCTTCGCTAAAAAGACAAGCGAGCGGCGACGTCGTAGATGCATCGACTGGCTGAACTGAACCCAGGGTTTGCATCGTAGCGATATCCAAGTTCTCAAACGCGAGACCTACGGCACACCCGTGTTGTGATTCAATCAGCATTTCAAGACCTGGGCCACCCGCCTGTAGAGGATTAGCCGTTGATTGCGATCGAACTGATCATCTGCTCAATTGGTTCCGTCTCCCGATCCTTTGAGGCCAGCGAGACGTTGTATGTCACATAAACGAGCGTGGCCCCGCCCTTCAACCACCATTCTCTCCAATACCGCTTCTGATCCTCGAACTCTGCTGTAACTCCAGAGACATGGGCCTTCGCAATCGGCTTAAGCTCCCGCCCCTTTTGTTTAGTGTCAGAAGCAAATTCGAGCACATCATCATCCGTCAGGTGGCCAGTTGGCTTCCGGATCGCACTTATCTGGAGGACGCCTGAATCACCCGAAGAACGAAGGGAAACGCATTCGGCGCTCTCAGTTGCGCTCCAAGTTGGTAGTAGTTTGATCGACCACCAACTGGATCGAAATTCATTGGTTTGGCTGCTTCGGTTTGCCATGATAGATTACCCGCCCCTTCTTCCCGGTCGCACGCTCGTATTTCTTTAACTGGCTGCGCCCCTTGGCGCGTCCGCTGGCTGTATTGGGCTTTAGTTCAACCGGCTTACCCGTTTTGGTAACTGCATCTGGCTTAACGGTCTTGCCCGTTTTCGGGTCTATCAACCTTGGTTCCACCTGCCAGCCTTTCGCTTTCGCCTTCGCTGAAAAGTCCCGATGTGCATCTTGACCGGCTATAGTATCGTCATTCTGGCCACCTCGTCCGCTGCCGCGCATAGCACCGCCGCTTGCCGCCTGCGGCTCAGCGGGTAAATCCGAATTGTCAAGATCCTTCGGAAAGATCATCGCACCCACAACCCCTCCGAGGGGCCCAAGTGCCAATCTCGCAACAGATCCACCAATTACTGACCCGGCAACACCTTCAGCCGCATTGGCTGAAGCGCTCTCGACTAGAGGTCCAGCGACAGCGTCAACGACCTCGGGATGAGAGAGTGCAAAGTCTTCGATTGCATCAGTGGCGATTCCGATCAGTTCCTCGCAACAATGCCCATCAGGGTCTGTTTCGCTCAGTGGGTTGTTGCGCACATAGCTGTAAAGATTGAGACTCTGAGGATCATCCAATTGGGCGTACGGTACTGGCTCTTCTTGTGCACTCCAATCAGGACTTAAGAACCTTCCCATCGAAGACGCATAGTAGCGTGCTTCGAAGTAGTCGTTACCTGATTCGGAGTCACGTTCTTTGCCGGTGAATAGATTCTCAGTCGGCGTTGGCAGGCAGCTTTCCCCGTCGCCAAAAGGCAGGCTTGCGCAGTTTTGTTCCACCACGCCAGCATAGTCCGTCTGAACCCGCCGGGTACCCAATGGGTCATTGAGATAGAAGTGCAGGTTGTCGTTGTCATAGGTGGCCAGAAGCATGCCCCCGGCATAGACATTCGTATGCTGCCATCCCATGACGCTACTGCCGCCGGTCGTGCCCATCCCCATCTCGGTAACCTGCTCGCCCCCGGGGCCAAGAACATAGTCATTGGTCGCCTGGAAGCCACTTAAGGTCGGATCGCAACTCCAGGTACTGATGGTGCCTTTAGCAATTCGCGTCCCACCTGCGTCATAAAGGTAGCCTGTCATCACCGTCATGCCCGCAACCGGGCTGCTGGCCACTGCGCAGATGCGGCCGTCCCCATCGTAGAGATACTGGTTGACGCCATCATTCAGCATGTTGCCCGCCGGATCATATGGTACGCCGCCGGGAGATTGATTGGTTCCGGTGAACTGATTGTTCGCGTTATAGGTCGCCCAACTCGTGGGAGTAAGGCTGCCTGTGCAGCTTGTGGTCGAAATGGTTTCTGAAAGACGATTTCCAAATGCGTCGTAGCTCCAGCAGCCGTAGTTACCCGCAAACTGCGGAGCTAGGCTCGAAGCCGCGGTGTTCTGCGTCGATACCAGCCGATTCAGCGTGTCGTAACCATTGCTGAGGTTCCACGTCCCCGTGACCGAGTCGGTGTAGTTCCGCAGATTGCCGACACCATCGTAGCCGCCCGTGGGAACCGTGTAGCTATAGACCGTCACGCCTTTGTCTGCGCCCGTGAGCGCTCCGCCTTCGAGATTACCGCTGATTGTCCAGTTCGGCGGATATGCACCCAGGAAAGAGGGTGGAGAGAAGCCCGCGCTACTAACTGCCTGGAGGGTATACGAGTAGTTCGTCAAAATCGTCGGCTTGGCGGGCGTAGCCTCGATGTATATGGCATCGTCGACCGAAGTCACGGTTACCTGGGAATTCGACACTAAAGCAGCCGCGATCGCCTCTGCAATGGAACTTGGAGTCGATGTCGCGTTATAGCTAACGGTTGCGGTTGCAACGGGGCTGCTATTCACCGTCAATGTAACCGTTCCCTGATCGGCCGTGCCCGACTCAGGAGAAACGATTTCCGTTACTTCGGCAACGGCGGTGTAATAGTCGGTCGTATCGGTGGGGGTAAACGTTCCGGTCAGCGTGTGCGGTCCCGCTGACAAAACGGTCGGGGCGTTGGGTACATACACGAAATTTCCCGGAAGGGTGGCGCCAGTCACTCCAGTGGCCGCCGCGTCGAGTTGAGAGCCACTTAGCTGCGTACCATAAGCAATAGCAGCCGGCGTAGCCCAGGTGATCACGGGCGTGGCCTTATTCACTGTCAGCGGCACTGATACAGTAACGGTGGCAAAATCGGTTGTGTCTGTGGGAACAAAGGTTGCCGAAAGCGCTTGCGTCCCGGCAGTCAGGACCGTCCCCGCGGCGGGTGTATATGTGAATGTGCCGGCTATCGGAGTGGTGGCGTTGAGTTGCGTGGAGCTTAGTGACGTACCATAGATGATTTGGGACGGCGATGGCCACGAGATGACGGGAGCGGTTTTGTTGTACCCAACCACCCGGATGCGGTTGTTTTCGGAGTCGCCAATGTAGACATTCTCGTTGGCGCCCACGGCCACGCCCAACGGATAGTCCAGCTCAGCACTTGTAGCCAGGCCTCCGTCTCCAGAGAAGCCAGCTGTGGTGTTGCCCGCTATGGTCACGATGAAACCATTATCCGGGAACACCTTGCGGATCACATTATTGCCGACATCGGCTATATAGATGTCCCCTGCCGCGTCGACTGCCACATCGAAGGGTGAATTCAGCTGTGCATTGGTCGCCAGGCCATCGTCGCCGGAATAGCCTGCCGAGTAATTACCGGCCACCCTTGTGATGATGCCGGTAGAGGCAGTTACCTTTCGGATCGCATTGCCGGATCCGCCGATATAGACGTTATCGCTCGAGTCCACCGCAATGCCAAATGGCTGAACGTCGGCGCTCGTCGCCAATCCAAGATCGCCCGTATTGCCACAAGCCCCATAAGTTACGGTGCCTCCTCCCGGTACTGTCGCGGTAGTCAGGGACCCGGCGACGATGCTCAGATCGGTGGTCGAGGCCGCGACCTCAAGAACCAGGCAGCCTGAGGCAATGAAGATGTTGCCAGCCGCATCTACTGCAACACCGGAAGGACCCGCGATGACTGCGCTCGTGGCGGGTCCTCCGGTACCAGAGTAGAAGTAAGAACTGCCATTTCCCGCGACGGTTGTGATATAGCCAGTGGAAGCAGCTACTTTGCGGATGCGGTTGTTTCCCGTATCTGCAATATAGATATTTCCGGCTGTATCCACGGCTACCGCGGAAGGGAAATTCAAGTTTGCACTGAGAGCCGGTCCATTGTCCCCTTGAGAGCCCACAGATCCGGTACCTGCCACAGTTGTAATGGCACCGGTGCTCGCCGTCACCTTACGAATCACATTATTTGAGAAATCCACAAAATAAATGTTGCCAGCCGTATCTAAAGCAACGCTCTCGGGCATGCTGAGAGTCGCGTTGATTGCCGGGCCATTATTACCGGAGTACGTTCCAGTATCGTAGCCATAGGGGCCACTCCCGGCATCCGTGGTGATGATTCCCGCACCGGGCGCGAACGACACGGTAAGCGACACACTGCCGCTGGCGGAAGTGTAGTCGGTGGTATCTGTCGGTGTAAATGTGACTGACAGTGCTTGAGTCCCAGCGGTCATCACTGTCCCTACGGATGGGCTGTAGGAGAGGGTGCCTGGCACATTCGACGTCGCATTTAATTGCACTGAACTCAGAGTAGTGCCATCGGGTACGGCCGCCGGCGTCGCCCAGGTAATGATTGGCGTAGCTTTGTTGACGGTCAGGGTCACCGTGCCGGTGGCCGTGTTGTAGTCCGTAGTATTGGTCGGCGTGAAGGTCACCGACAGGGGTCGCGAACCTGCCGTGAGCACTGAGCCGGAGACCGGACTATAAGTGAATGTACCCGCAATACCACTCGTAGCATCAAGTTGGGTTGCGCTTAGCGCCGTTCCGTAGGTGATCGCCGCTGGCGTCGTCCAGGTTATCGCCGGGGTAGCTTTGTTGACAGTCAGGGTCACCGTGCCGGTGGCCGTGTTGTAGTCCGTGGTATTGGTCGGCGTGAAGGTCACCGCGAGGGTTTGCGAGCCTAGTGCGAGCACCGTGCCGGAGACCGGGCTATAAGTTAATGTACCCGCTACACTGGCCGTAGCATCGAGTTGGGTGGTACTCAGCGCCGTCCCGTAAGTGATTGCCGCCGGCGTCGCCCAGGTAATGGTAGGCGTAGCTTTGTTGACGGTCAGGGTCACCGTGCCGGTAGCCGTGTTGTAGTCCGTGGTATTGGTCGGCGTGAAGGTCACCGAGAGGGACTGCGACCCTGCCGCGAGCACCGTGCCGGAGACCGGGCTATACGTTAATGTACCCGCCACACCAGTCGTAGCATCAAGTTGGGTTGCACTCAGCGCCGTTCCGTAGGTGATCGCCGCTGGCGTCGTCCAGGTTATCGCCGGGGTAGCTTTGTTGACGGTAAGGGTGGCCGTCTTCGTGGCCGTGGTGTAGTCCGTGGTATCGGTCGGCGTGAAGGTCACCGCGAGGGTCTGCGATCCTACCGCGAGCACAGTGCCGGAGACCGGGCTATACGTGAATGTGCCCGCCACACTCGCCGTCGCATCAAGTTGGGTAGCGTTCAGCGCCGTCCCATAGATGATCGCCGCTGGCGCCGCCCACGTGATGGCTGGCGTAGCCTTACTGACGGTTTCGGCCGTTGCTGGAGAGCTTACGGAGGGATAGCCGTTGGAGCTATTGTAGGTGGCTGAAATACTGTACGGTGTGGTGGACGCAGCCAGTTGCGTCGTGAGGGCGAAACTGGCTGTTCCACCGGCGAGTGCGACAGTGGCGAGTTGAGTCGTACCGGCATAAAACGTTATGCTTCCGGCCGCTGCCGAGTTCCATTGCTTGGCAGTGAACGTTAACGACGAGCCGTAGACCATCGTTCCGCTGTACGGAGGGGTGAGCGTCAAGGTGTTGATGCTTGTCGAGATAGTCGGGGGGGTACCAGCCGTCCCAGTGACGTAAACCTGAAGGTTCGTGCCCTGGAAAATCGCTGGACTCGGTCCTTGCCAACCGGCAGAAGGGCATCCGGTTCCCCCGGCTGTGAAATAGTACATTGGATTTCCAGTCAATGATTGTGCGGAACCACCTGTGGGGGTAAAGGTGAAACTCGAGAATTCGTATTGAGTGACGGTCTGCGCAGGAGAGCCACAACTGAAGGTGGCGCTTGTCGCCTGGTACGAAACCGTCCCAAGTCCGGTGGTCCCTAGCGAGCCACCATTCGATGTCGCGCTGATATTTTGGGTGACTTGTGCTGCAGCCGTATAGTTTGAATTTCCCGCCTGGTTCGCGGCGATCTGGATCGTACCCGTTGCGCCGGCATTGAGGGTTAAAGTACTCCCGGAGATGACACCAGGTCCGGAGAGAACGCTGTATACGACGCCAAGACCTGAACTCGCTGAGGCAGAGAGAGAAAAAGTGCTCCCGGACGTCGGGGTCGCAGTAAAGGAACTAATTGTCTGAGATGCCGGGGAGACGGTGAACGTCGTAGATGCACTGGCGGCATTGTAGTTGGAGTCGCCCGCGTAGCTGGCAAGAATTGAGAAACTCTGAGCGGCCGTTCCCGGGCTGAAGCCAGATGCGGCTGCTGTGCTGTTACTAAGAGCAATGGTTGTCCAAGCGTTTCCGTTATAGGTAAAAGCAACACCAGCCGTGCTGCCGGGCGCATTCATCATCGCCGTGCAAGTTGTCAGAGTTCCGGTTCCTGATGGAACATACGTTACTGGGTTGGGAGAACATGACAACGAAGCGCTTGGCGTTGCCTTGTTCACTGTGAAACTCAATGCGGGAGACGTTTCAGATGGGGCACTGCCGCTGAATGCTGCGGTGATCGAATGCAATCCCGGCGCGAGTGCCGATGTCGGAAATGTTGCCACATCGCTGGTCATACTTGAAGTCCCTAGCGTCGTGGACCCGTCGTAGAATATGACAGTGCCGCTCGCATTAGGGTAAGCCTCGGTCGCTGTGAATGTGACGTTGGTGCCGTAGACTCCCGTAGTCGGCGTTGCGCTCACTGTGATGGCGTCGAGAGAGGCAGTCCCTGCTCCGCTGAGCGATGGAGTGAAGAACACCGTGTAATTTGATCCCGTCAACACTACAGGTATTGGCCCCTGCCATCCAGAAGAGGGACAGTATGAACCCCCTGGCGAATTGACGTACGCCACGCTCCCGGATAGCGACACGCCATTGTAGGCAAATGTATTGAAGAGAGATTGTATTATTGGGTCTTGAGGACCGGTAGGCGAGCCGACGGGGCACGTACCAGTGGGGGCGACAGTCTCAGTGTAGGTAAGCGTGCCGGAGCCAGCAGGAATACTGTAGTTCGTCGTCTGCGCGAGTGCATTCCAAGGCCCACATCCCAGGAGAATGATGAAGAGTGAGGACTTTAACGAAATCCGGGCCAAGCGAATCATATAAATTCCCTCTTTCGATTCTGATGAACTCATTCGCGCCTTGCCAGTTTTGGGTTTGCAAGTGCACGCAAATGATTACGGAACTGCAGTTCCTTTTGGGGTGTTAATTGCGCCGCTCTTCCCCAGTAATCGTCACCGTCGCTGACCCTGGTGTCCCGGCTGTGGTTATGATCCCAGTGTCATTTTCGCAATTAGTGCGCAGGCGTTTGTCATAAGCTCGATTGAATGTAAGTCCGTTCCCAAAGTTCGCGTTTGCCAAGCCGCCAAAAGGCGCATATGGCGACGAGAAGGCGTTCGGGCAAGGCATCGTCTGTCCGGTTTGCGCGCTAAGAAGGGTCGTCGGGTAGGTTCCAGCACTCCCACTCCAGTTGCTTATCACCGTGTTGAGGTGACCGGCCCCGTCGTAGGTATTCGTAAACGTGAGCGAGTTTTTTCCGCCGAGGTACGACGGGCTGTTGATCCCATTTGCATAGAACGTCTGATTCCCAGCTAAGTCGTAGCAATAGGCAATCCCGGTGACGCTTCCCTGGCATGGCGAACGCGATGTCCCTGTCGTAGAGTTCGAGGGAGCAAGTTGCTGTTCATTCCAAATCCGCCCCATCGGATCATAAGCAAGAATCGAACGCATGGCCCAAAACCCCGTCCCTGGTGCGATTGCTGCGCAGGTCCCTGCGGGAGAACCTGCGGAGGCGCTCTGCGTCCACTCATTGATCAGGCGCCCAATAGTATTTCCAGTCAGCGACGTACCGTATTGATAGCAGGAAAAAGGTGTATTACTTGGGTCGTGGGAATATGTCTTGCTCAGGACTCGATTCAGGAAGTCATACGAATAGTTCGTGATCACGCCGCGCGCATCGGTTTTGTGAATGAGATTTCCGTTTGGGTCGTAGCCACTCACGCAGTTTGCTCCGCTCCACAAGCCGTAACAAACCGTTCCCTGTTCCGGATTGGTAGAAGTGAGCAGCCGAGCTTCATTGTCATAGCTAAAAGATCGCGAGCGTGCGGCTGTGGATTGGCAGGGGCTGGGTCCGCCACATTGCATTACCGAGAGCAAATCGCTCAAAGGGTCGTATGTGTAGTCAGTTTCCATGGAGGGAGCGGAACTAGCTCCGTTGGGCTCCAGTACTTTCGCTAGCTGCCCAATCCCGTTCGTCCACCGCTCCCATTGATTACCAACCTCATCTTGAAAGATGACTGCATTACCACTGTAGGTCCACTTCTCATAATCATTTGTCGGCACGCATGTCGTAGACGGTGTCACAGTGTTGTCCGATTGGCACTGAGCTATCTTTCGGCCCAATGCATCGTATGAATACGAAGTAATTCCGTAGGTCGGATCACTTGTCGTCCGGTATGGGTTGGTGACGCCCTGGAGTCTGCCCAACGAATCGTAGGTCGAAGTTACATAGTCGGTTACATAGCCGGTGCCGCTTGTATCTGTCGTGAGTTGCTTCTGGGCAACCCGACCAAGCTCGTCATATAGAGTCGTGTGCACGATTGAACCGCTTGTTTCTCCCGTCGCGGTCGTAACCATGGTTGAAGGCGGGGTTGCATCGACATAGTTCATTTGTACGTCCCCATGATCGGGATACTGGACCTCAGAAAGGCGGCTCATGTGGTTTGGATCGTTGTGCAAATACTTTGTAGGCTGCTGATTCAAATCCGTGTGAGATGCAATTTGTCCCGATGGGCAATAGTAAGAATATGTCTCTTGGTTACCGTACGGATTCGTTATCTGTTTGACATAGCCATCGGTTGGCACCGCAGGGTTCCCGCCCGCACAGTTGTCGTCATATGCGAAAGTGGTTGTATTGTGATTTGGATCAGTAGTGCTCATGACCTGGCCAGCCAAATCATACGTGTGAGTCGTGGACAACCAATTGCCTGTGCAGGCACTGGCAGCGCTCGACGCGGTCGCAGCGGAGAAGCTCGCAGATTGATTCAACACCGTGCAATGGCTTTCAGTCGTGAGATTTCCGCGCGGGAGCGTGGATGCCACAGCGTAGTTCGCATCGTCATGCTGCGTGAAGCCGGTGTAGCCGGTTGGCGCAGTGACCGCTACTTCGTCGTAACCATATTTGGTAAGTGAAAAGGGGTGACCGTTGCCGTCTGTCACCAGAACTAGCGCTGGCTTATTGACAATATGCGCAGTTACCCAAGACGGCTTACTCGTATACGCGTACGAAGTAAACGTCATTCGCAGCCATCCACCTGGCGGTGTTGCAGAGACGGCGCAGGGATTTCCGCTGCACCCATAAAAATCAGACTCATCCTTTTCGATGACATTGCACCAGCTATCGTAAACATAATTTGTTTGCATCTGCTGCGGCGACGGTCCGTCGTAGAGTGTGGTTGCAATGTTTTTAGGTAGCATTCCGCAACCGTATGCTGTTGCTACGGACTTGACTAAGGCGCCTTTGCTGTTGACGACTTGCTCTGATCCCGCCTTCCAAGACGGCCTCGTAGCATAACTAACGTCAGGGAAGATGCTCGTCCAATACGGCACGCCTGTAAAGGACGTTGTGGTGTTGTCAGGCGCTAGGACCGACGAGATGAGAGTACGCGAACCAGCAGGAGCAGACGGAAACGTGTAACTCCAATGATCTTCTCCCGTTATCGGATCGGAGACCCACACATCTGTAACGGTTATTGATGAGACCTCAGCAAAGTTTGAGTAATGGGTTTCATTGTTTCTAATTCCGTATTTGAAGCGAACATGGCCTCCAGTCGGAAACTTGATCTCGGAGAGTGTTCCATATGGGTTTTCGTTGCCATATTCGTCTTGCCCATATAGGAAGGTGTACTTCAAGCCATTTGGAAGACCTACGGATGTTACGGCTGGAAAACTCGCTCCTGCAACCGGTGGCGCTACAGCATAGCCCGTTGGGCATGTGAGGTCGTTAATGCAATCCCCTTCCGCGCTAATATCGGAAGGCGAAGTAGAAACGGACGGGTGTGGCATGGAGAACGAACCAATCGACTCCGTCGAGAATGTGACCGAATACGATTCGGGGTTGCCGGCTGCGTCGTTTGTCGTCACAGAATATGTCCCGGCCGGAATCTGTCCCGGCATTCCTATGGGAATAGTGGTGGTGTAGGGTGTCCGCCCTTCACTGTCCTGGGCAAATGAAGATATATTTCCGTTTGTATCTTCGAGATTTGATAGCAGGTAAGTTGATCCGCCACCTGTAGGGATACTCGTATATTGCTGTGCACCGGGGACAAACTGTGTTCCATCCGGATACAATACTCCGCTTCCACTCGCATTCCCTGCACTCACAAGGCCTGAGCCGTCATGAGCTATCCCTTGACCCGACGCTGAGGTGTCGTCATTATAAATTAACTGGCATGGCCCGGATAGCAGATTGCCTGCGATCGGATTGGCAAGAAAAGTCCCATATTCTATATTCATGTCATGCACAGCGCCATCCTCATCGCCATACATAAATTGCCCCCAAACGGAGCATCCAGCTCCGTAGTTTAGTTCAGTTATTCCAACATTGAAATCTTCGTTGGGATATTGATTGAAAGAGTTGTAAATAAAGGGGCCGCTGGTTGTCCATGGACCGGAAGGTCCTGGAGGAGTTAGATAAGGCCCAGTCAACCACGCGTAATTCTGGGTGATCTGCATACTAGCTCCTGACATATCCGGGCCGATAGAGACGATTGCGCAGTTACCGAGGCCATTACATGATATGGTTCCATCGTATCCACCTCCGAAACCTCCTCCAGTGGCGGTTGTTGAGGTGGTCTGCAAGGTGACTGTCGAGGACGAATTGTAGAGAAGCGAAAATGGAATCGTCGGACCGCGCCCGCCTATCGGCGTTGTTGCAAAGGGAATCTTCACACTGAGAGCTCCGGTGAGCGGATCAACCTGCCAGATGCTGTCTTCCTTTTGCGGGTCTGGTGCGCCGGAAGGCGAGTTGGCGTCGGCAATCGCTCCGGGAGCTACCTGCGCGATTGCCTGTTGAGTAAATGCAAAAATCACTACTATCACGCTAACCGCGCTAAGAAAGGTTGCCATTTTCATTCTCCCCAGCCGTCTATAGGGGTCATTCCAAGCGAGAGAATTCGCGCCACTCGCACAATAGCGTCCCGGAAAGCTGTCTTGACTGTTAGCCTTTGTGTAAAGCGCAGAAAAATCGGTGATCATGATCGAGCTCCTCTGTCCGACTGGCAAGTTCTAAACCAAGTAGTGGATTACAGGCATCAGATGCCCGAGGATGTGAGCCTGAATTTGGAAATTATGGAAGCAAGAAGATGCTTGCGGATAGACCCTGATTAAACTGAGGTACACCGACGGTGATAGTGCTTTGCGCAGTTCCATTGTTCAGGGTTTGTAGCGTTTGGGGCATCAAAATGGTCGGCGTCTTCTGCCAGCTTGTGAAAAGAACCGTCGCCGTACCATCCAGTGACGGAGAAGTGGTGTTCGGGAGATAATAGTCCACTCGCGACGGAAGGCCCGTCGTCATATCGATGTACCAGTCTTGTTGAGTCAACGGGATGAGAGAAGAATTGCTAAGTTGCTGCAGGAAACGAACGTGTACGATGGTTGTGCTCGCCCCGGCATCCTGAACAACGGACAACGACTCGTTTGAAGCATTGAGCAGATTGAACAGCACCACCCCCGGAAGATGGTACGGGAAGAGTGTCAATGCCATCCGGGAATCCATGGGAGACACGTTCCCCGACGCATCTTCGACTAATCCTGCTCCATTTTGATCCGCGTAAGCCGAGTTTCCAGACTGGGCGGTCGTTACACTTCGAATTGACGTTCCTATCGTCATCCATGTGATTTGCCCAGACGACGCCGTATTGATTGAATTTGGTGTGTAGGCTTGGGCTGTAACCCTAGCATCCTTAATTGAGCTAAAGGAATATGTCCCTCCCATCGAGGTAATCGCCATATTCACCGCCGATACAGCAGCAGGGTCTCGCAACGGGGCGGTTACCGAACTGCTTTGCGCGGAAGAATACAAGCCGATTGTCAGAGTTAGCAAAAAAAGAACTGTTATTCTCGGATGCCGAAGCCGCCGAAGTGAATTTTTGGTGAGAATGATTTCGTATAGAAAAGGACGGGACGAGCAAAGTGAATTCACGAATCGAGCCTCTCGACAAAGTTTTCGCACGAGAATGCCGAGAAGCGGCCGCTCGTCACAGAGAACGCAGATTGGACATCAGGAGGTAACTTCGCAAGTATTGCACATATCTGTTTCCTGTCAAGTAACCATTCTTGTTTGCTTAGTAGTTAATAGGCACTTCTGCCCAGCAGTTAAAATAACACGCTAATTGAGGCTCTTCCCATCGCGGAAATGACCTTGGGTGCAACGTATGAATGTCCCTAAGCGGCCTGAGGAAAAAGCGTCGCACCCAAGATCGATTGGGCAGATCAGTGATTCTATCTTTTGAACTGAGCATTGAGAGCTAATTCAAACGCTCGATATCTGACGCATGAATCAGTGATGGCATAATAAGTCCACACTGCGAGCCAGTACGCGAAGCGTGCGACAAGGTCAACCGCGTCAGTGGTTGGACCGGCCGGCTTGCACTTTTGAATGATCTCTTCGACAGGCATGTCGATGGGGGCAGCGCCATGCGGGAGTCTGTTTGTCTGTTCTGCATTTGCCAGCTGGCATTGCGCTTCACAAATTATCTGCTCGCCGTACCCGCCTGACACGCGCTCCCGTACAAGCCACGCACAGATTGCTTTTGATCCGCGGACAACATTCTGTGTGCGCTCGAACTTGAGCGCCTCACGCTCGTTGGCTGTGCGGCGATCTCCCGCCGCCTTTGCGCGACGTATGAGTTCACTGGTTGAGATCGTCCCCTGCCGTGCAAGGAGCTAGTCTTCAATTGGCGCCTGAATCGCTTTCAGCAAACGGCGCAGAAGAGACTCGTTGCAATTGAGCTTGCGCGCCAGTTCACGTAGCCGGGTCCCATCCTGTTGGATAGCGAAAACGGCGCGGCCGCGGTCAAGGTCATTAAGGGTGTGCCATGTTGATTGCAAATCGGCAATAGCGGAGGAGAGGCTAGTCATCGGGGGCACTCTTTCGTGAGAGAGATCTCTCTGCCACCCTGTCTAGTATAGGTCTGCACCAAGAATCGATTGCTTCTCAAAAATGTCAGACATCGCGCATCGCTGAGCGCCGAATCCTGCAGTAACGCCTGCGGCTTCCTGGTCGCGCGCAACGAAAACGGTCTGAACATAGCCGTTGCGCAGAGCGCTGCTGGGGCGTGCGCAACGGTAGAGGCTTTTCCGGGTGCGAACGGTATCTTGTCCGGGCCCCAACGAGTGATTTTGCGCGGTCAGCAGGCGCATCCGGATGGATTTCGTCATATTCGGCATCGGCGCGTTACGGATCTACGCACATTCACCTCACGGCTCCATACTAGAGCGGGGAATTTACTGTCAGCCACTGACATTAAGAGCGAAAAGTCCCAATGCTCCGTAGGGAAAACACGTTTTCCCTGCTCTTCCGTAGAATTTCAACCGTGGAAACGGAAGGCACTTTTCGACTATTTCGAAGATTGACTACACTTGGGTAACCCACGGTGTCCGGAGGTGTGAACCGGCGCTGCGGCCGACAGGTCCGCGGCGAGTTCGTCGGCGCCAACAAGAGCCATGCAGGTTCATAAATCTTATCCATAAACTCTATATAGACAAGCAGATCCATTGATTGCCAGGAAGGCAAGTCCAGGCAGATCACGGCGGACAATCAGACCGGCAAACACATAAGAATTACTGTCGTCCTGTCGATCTGACCAGGCGATCAGACAGTAAGTGCCGGACATGCCGGACAAAGGGAGCACAGTAGCTGCAAGCTTGGCTGATTTGACTACCGTCTATTGTGGTGTTGCGGTGTGTCTCCTACCGCCTAGTGCGATTTGCTGAGCAAACTGAACATGGGAAATCGCCGGTTTCATGGTGTCGACGCGTGAGGTACTTGTGCCCATGACCGGATGCCGTTGAGCTTGCAGCAGGCTAACAGTGCCAGCAAGAGCAGGACCGGATCAGGTCATGGACTAGGCTTCGGTCCGACGCGCGCGCGTGAGGTATTTTGTGTCCGGAAGGACGGCGACACCATTCGACATTGCCTCCCTGAACGGGATCAGTAAGCCAGAGCGGGGAGCGGACCGGATCATGGGCTGGGCTTCGGTCCGACGCGCGCGCGAGGGCTTTTGTGTCCGGAAGGACGGCGACACCTGGTCATGAATCGGTCTTTGCCACCGTCGCATCCTGGTGCCGACTACCTCGTTGTTGATGTACTCGGCGAGGGGCGTCCGTTCCTGCCAGAACTTGGTATGTCCTGGTGTCGGGATGTAGTGCATGGGATTCAGAGCACTGGAATCTCCCTGGAATGCCAGCCCTTCAGCCAGGCCGCCTGTCAGTTTGCCGATCGCGCCGTGCATGGCGCGCGCTTCGGATCCGCCCAGGTCCTCACGGTACTGACCATATCCCTGATCAACAAGTTCTCTGTTGAGGTTTTCTCCGTTGGCAAGAATGACTGCCCGGATCTGCTCGGCGGAGTCGGTTGCTCCTCGAGGAACAACCAGACGTGCAGATGTGCCGGCAAAGCCAGACAGGTACTTGTTGAGATCGGTGCGGCGAGACATGTCTTTGGTACTGACGTAATTGAGTAAATACTCAAGAAGTAGTCAAATCTGCGCGGCCCGGATTTAACTTGACCGGCGCGCCCATTAGGAGTATGGAGTATATGAGTATGAACTCTTTCAATGAAGATGCCCTTTGCCAGGTCCGCCGCATGGCCTGGGGGCGGCTTTTTGGCAGCTGTATCGAGGAAACCCGCATAGCGTGCGACCGCTCCGTCGATGAAGCTGCCCACCTGGCTGGCATGGAGACATCGGAATGGCTGGCCGTCGAGGCCGGTCGGGTTCCCGATCCAGCCCAGTTACATCCGATGTCCGATTCACTTGGGCTTCGCTTCGACAAGATCGCCTTGCTTGCCTTTATCTGCCAGGGATCCTGGGAACAGTAAACCTGATCTGCTGCCGCCTCGGAGCTTGCCTGGGGCGGTGGCGGCAGATCCTTACAACTCATATACTCACCTCTGAGGGAAGGAGGTGGGTCAAATCAAGAAAAAGGAAGAAACGGGAGTCAAACGAATGAACGTCAATGTCCCAACAGATCTTCACAACAGCTTCAAGGCCGCAGCCGCAGCTCAGGGCCTTGAAATGACTGTCGTGCTGCTCGATTTTATAGAGAAGTATGTCGCCAAGCATGGAACCATTACTCCGAAGAAGGGCAGGCGCGCATGAAGCGCGCCGCGCTCTACATGAGGGTCTCAACCGTCGATCAGCACCCGGAAACACAACTGCACGATCTTCGACAGATGGCAGGCCAGCGTGGCTACGAGATCGTCAACGAGTACACCGACCGGATCAGCGGCGCGAAGGCCAAGCGGCCAGGGCTCGATGCCATGATGGCCGACGGACGCCGCGGCAAGTTCGATGTCGTCCTGGTCTGGGCCTCAGATCGGATTGCCAGGTCGACGAAGCACTTCCTCGACGTCCTGGACGAGCTGAATCGGATCAACATCGAATACGTCTCGTTCCGCGAGAACATCGACACTGCCGGCCCGCTGGGCCGGGCCATCGTTGTCATCATCGGCGCGATCGCTGAACTCGAAAGAAGCCTGATCGTTGAGAGGGTGCGCGCCGGCATGCGGCGCGCCCGTCTCGAAGGCCAGCGTATCGGCCGTGCCCCTCTGGTACTCGATGATGAAGCTATCCAACAAGACCGCCGCCAGGGACAGAGCATCCGCCAGATCGCCAGGGGACACAGTGTTTCCACGGCGACGATCCAACGTGTACTGCGAAAGCAGCCAGTCCAGGCCCAGGCTCAGGTTCATGTCCTCGATAAAACGGCCTGAAATCAACCCATGCGCCCTGTAACAAAAGGGGTCGAAAAGCCCACGCCGTAAACTCAACAGAATCAATGACCGGATCTACCCGATCCGGCCGTGTCAAAAGGTGTGGTTTACGTCACTGCCGGGCAGCAAGCAAGTTCACTCAGTAGGGGGAAATATAAAGGCACTACCGCTCCGACTTTGACCAAGGTCCGCCAGGTTGCCATCTGAAGGTTGGCAATGGCGGCTTACTCAATGGTACGAGAAAACTGCGCAAGTCGGAGATCACGACAGCGAACTCGTCCGGCGCAGCCTTCATGTGCTCACGCTTGAGAAAGGCTTTCCACTGAGCAGCCCACTGTGATGCGTATTGTTCTGTCAACCCGGTCGGTATGTCGACTGGCACTGGAGTTTCCCGTCGTTGAAATGTTCGCCTCACTGCGTCATTCAGAACAAAACTCTCGAAGTGGAAGGTTCGGGAGATTAGCCAGAGATCGTAGAAATCCTTGAGGCGGCTGTTCGCAATTCCAAGCGTAACCATCGCCTCAAACTTCTCGGCAACGACCGTTTCAACGGGGTAAGCGCGAAGATGAGGAGCGGGCGAATCGAGGAGGGTGGGATATTCAATTTCCACTGGGCCTGGCGTGATGATGTCTCCATAGCCAATGTCTACCTGAATTGGGATGCGTGCCCCGTCAATTGTGGCCAGCGTGCGGACCCGGACTCCACCGTATTCCACGTCTTCGCGTATCGGCACAGCTGTCAGCCCGGCAGTATCGAACGTGACGCCATCGTCCGGCACCGGGGTCATGCATATCGTTTTGAAAGTTTCGACCAGGGTCGCTGGGTCGTCACTGCCGTGTCCAAGCAGATCCAGGTCCCGTGTTGGCCGGAACGGGTCGGGAAGCCATGTCGCTAAGAGCAGCGCGCCTTTGAGTATGAAGCGTTTGCTGTGCACTGAGACGCTGAGGCGATAGAGCAATCTTTCCAGCGCATAACGGGTCAGGAGAATCTGATACTCCGATCCTTCGGCTCGTGAGCGGGTGAGCAGCCTTGCTCGTACCGAGGCCCCGATGTTGCGGCTTTCACGCGACACTCGCTATCACCGTTTCGACGTAGGGACGCATGATAGTCCAGACCCGTGCCTTCTTCCCATATTGCCAGAGTTCGTCCGCCATACACTTGCGTTGCCGGATCCCTTCTCGTAGTCCTTCCATCGCGATGTCCAGACCGATCTTGTTTCGATACCGGAAGCAGTCCACGATCGTTCGGGCAGGATTTGTTATAGGAACATCTCGCGACTGAATGGAATAAAGTTTTACTCCCTCGGTCATTGCCCAGCCGCTAAACCGCACGAAGCGGACGGGCGGATAGCTTATGGTTGGACGCCATGCGGTGCGTGCGATAGCCATCCAGACAATCGAGGGCATTTGAAGAGTGAGACCATGAAACTGAAGTGCGGAGATGAGGCAAACAATTCCCTTGGGAACGAGCACTGCAGCCTCGGCGAACATATATGAAGCGTCAATCGGCACATCTGGAAGTTGATACAGGCCCCGAACAGGACGAACAACCTTTGCATCTCTGACAAGACGCGCTAGGGTCTCTGGCTCAATACCTTCGGCAATGAAGTCACGAAGGCGGAGCATTCCCTTTGCCTTCAGTAGCTCGAGGGCGCGGCTTCCCTGGGTGGTCGCCATGTGACAAATCCTATGCTTATAAACACTATAGACGATGTTTTATAACATGACAAAACCAGCAGGCAACGAGCAGCCCAAATACTCCGATATCCCCGACCAATCCGGCCATCTCAAGAGATGCTGTTTCGTGGACCTGGCAATGTGCACAGAACCTCAACGAATTTGTGGAACTATTCACCCTTCTGAGAAAGTTGCGGGGCGCCGCACAAACAACCCTTCTCAGATCCCTCTGGCTGAGCGACGCCAGGGGTTTTCGGCCGCACCTCATAGTCCTCCACAATTCCCATCGAGTTCCTTACAGGACGCACTTCGAAAGGACCAAGGCCTCTGAGAAGGACAGTCAGTTTTTGCTTGCCATACTGCTTCGAGCAGAATCCTTCATATTCTCGACAGCCTGCCTGATTGATGGCTGACAAGGTTGTCTTCCCCTTACCAGCCGCCAGTCTAAAAACGAGATCGATCAGTTCAGCCGAACCTTTCTTGATAGCCGTTCTCTGGTTCGCTGGATCGGACGGTCTTGTCAGGCCTTCAGGAGCAGATGACTCCTTATCCTGCGACGGCTTGGATTGCAGCAGATGGAATTCAGTGCATGCTGTCCGCAACGCGACCGGCGTGCTCTCGGGGCCGAACACAAGGACTGGCAATCCTCGTTCACGTATTATTTGTGCCAGCCGACTGAAGTCGCCGTCCCCTGAGACGATGCAGAAAGCTTCACTGCGACCAAGGCTCAATTCGGTCATAGCGTCGATGACAAGCGCAATGTCCGCTGCATTCTTGCCAGTCGTGTTGTGGAGGATCTCTATGGGAATAATGCTCAGATCACGGAAGAGGTCCCGATGCCTGACCAGTCCGAAGCCATAAGCGCGCCTGCAAATGGGATTCCAGCCTTGAGCCAGAAAATCAAAGACAGAGCGAATGGCAGCACTGTTGCCGAAATTCTCAATGTCGAT
>Ga0302140_10002899_pt1 | contig 22159 bp, 23 predicted proteins | sample I_Bog_E1_1_FD_202095 | JGI IMG/M metagenome (GOLD analysis project Ga0302140, IMG submission 202095) | Peat permafrost microbial communities from Stordalen Mire near Abisko, Sweden - I_Bog_E1_1 | ecosystem: Environmental > Terrestrial > Soil > Wetlands > Peat | place: Sweden: Abisko, Stordalen... | reverse complement strand
TTCTACAGCCTTCAGAGCATCCTTGTGTGGTGCTGCCGAGGCAATGTCAGTATCATAATCACCCTCATACTCGGTAACCTCTTCTTCGCTTTCCTCTTGAGCTGGCCGTGAAGGTGGAGGAGGAGCACGTTGATCGCCGGTGGATGAGCGACTTAGAGGTGCAGCGGCCGGAGGAGGAGGTGGTGGAGCTCGGCTTTGGGGTTGAGGAGCAGCAGCACCGGGAATTGGAGGGGGCAGACGACTGGCACGCTTGTTGTTCAACCCTGGAGTGGTAGGTGAAACTGGAGAGGCTTGGTCGGTTCCAAAGTAGGATGCTCGCCTTATATTGGGGGATTTTGGCGATCCTGGTACTTCTTCTGGTCTCGGCGGAGCACGAGGCGCTTCGACGGTAGAAGTTGCCGTAGTAATGGTTTGAGCACGTTCAGACATCTCATCATCCGATTCGGATCCAGCACTTGGAGACATCGGTGCAGCAGGTCGCGCTTTTTAAATTAGTTTCGTGGGCTGCAGTAGGATATTTTACAGACTTACAATCTTTTGGCACAGGGGGTGGTGCTGGTCTTCCACCTGGAACGGGAGGAGCACCTGCTTCTTGAGACGGAGCTATGGCGATATTAGCAAATGCTTGCGCTTAAAACAATTTTGACGTACCAGGAGGGGCAACCCTTTCTTGAGAAACCACGTCCTCGACACCCGCTAACTCATCAGCAGGGCGGGACCTCGAGATAGGAGTCTTTTCTTCCTCAAGTTCAAGCTGCCTGTTGAGCTCCTCGGGGCTTCGAACTCGAGATAAACCAGGCATTGGGACAGGAGGCGCACGGGAAACTGGAGAGCTTTCTTCTGCTCCGTAGTCTCCTGTACGTTTATCACTGGACGTAGTAGACTTCTTCTTCTTTGGTGGTGCCCCAAGTCCTGGCATCGGCATACCACCGGCAGGGCCAAACATGCCATGCATACCCATTCCACCGCTCATTTTCGCCATTCGTGCCCTTAGTTCTTCCTTTCTTCTTACCTCCGGATCAATGTCGTCCTCTTCTTCTTCTTCCTCTTCCTCTTCCTCACCTTCTTCTCCTTGAGGTTCCTCTTCTTCCGAAGCTCCCTCTTCTTCTCCTACGTCAGGTTCCCGTGAGGGTGGCGCGGCAGAGCGAATGGGTATAGTTGGTGGTCGAGACCTTGGCTTCTCATCGCTATCATCTTTTCCAGTCGATATATCTTCCACATCCTCGGTTGTATCGCCAGCCCCAGACATATCAGCTTCATTTCCGTCGCCGAACGATTTCCGAGGGTGAAGGCCAGGCGTTGTGACAGCACCCCTTGAAGATTTACGTTTTCTTGGACCTTCGCCCTCTTCTCTCACTGAATCCATTGAAGGCTTGGCAGCACTTTCTCCTGTGACATTCCTCTCCAGTAGGGCTCCATCGACCTCCTCGCCCTCTGTATGGCCATGCGATTCAGTCCGCTTTTTGACTGGACGCTTGGGCTTTTCTTTCTTCTGTGCCGCCTCTGCATGACGACTTGCCTGTTCCATCTGCTGCTTTTGCAGCAAAGCAATCCTCTCCTTCAGACTTGTAGGCTTTGGCTGGTCTTCGTCTTCGCCCTCATTAGATGTTGGAGCTAACCCGGCCCGCTCCGCCAACTCCTGATCTTCCTTCTCCCTTGCAGCTATCTCCGGGTCCTCTTCGCGCCTGTAAATCTTCTGCGGGGGCGGAGCGCGCTCTACAGGTACGTAGGCATTTTTGCTAGGTGGTGGCGCAACGAATGGCTTCTTAATGAACGTATTCGAACCCCCAGAACTGAATCCAGCAGGCTTGAATGGTGCTGGCGGCGGAGCTGCTTTGTTGAAAGCTGCGATGCGATCTCGAAATGAACCACCACTTGGCTTATCAGAAACAGGCGGGGGCTCAGGTTTTGGACTAGAAACAGTCGGTTTGGCAGCTGGTGGTGGTGAGATTTCAGCAGGCCGCGAAGATGACGGAGATGTAGCAGCTTGGGGTTTGGGAGCTGCTGGTGGTGGCTCTCGTGCAGCTGGAAGTTCATGGACTGGTTCGGGGTCGGGCTGTGGCTCTGGATCTGCGTCCAGTTCATATGCTTTGGGGGAAGGTTCAGCTGGCAGTTCTGCTTCTTTCTTTGGGCGATTTGTTCGAATTGGTCTTGGAGGAGCCGTAGGTTCGTATTTCTCCACGAAGTTCTTCGGAAAGATGCCTTCTTGCTTCGCACCGGAAACATCCACGTAGTTGCCCGCATACCAATCATCGTCCTCCTCCTCGGTGACTGTGATTATCTGACCATTAGGGAAGTGGAGGTCGTCATCGTGAGGAGAGGTGTATTCGAACACGGCCTTGACTTTAAAAGGCGGATTTGACATCTTGGGCGTCTGTAGCAGGAAATTGTGTTTTGACAAGCTTGCTCGGCCTGCTGCCTATGGAGCTGTTGACGAAGACAGCCCGGAGGCAGGCCTGGCACTCGGCTTGATGGAATTCGTAGACTGAGCCGTGTGCAACGGTACGCAATGCCACAGTATGTGCTGTCGTATAGGCCAGGGAAGCAAGAGTGCGAAGTGTAGGAGAGCGGGGCGTTGTTGTGTATCTAAACGTGCTAGTCTACGTCAGCGCATGAATGGTGATGGGTGAAACGGCTTTTGTCAGACTGGATAATTATCCAGACCCGTCAAATGCAAGAATTGCAGCAGCGTACCAGACGAGGCGTTCAGACGGCTTTCAGGATGGAATTACAAAACTGCTCGCAAGTCTGAGAGAGCAAAGGAGCCTTGGCCGCATCACACAGCTACGGGACATAGGCGGTGGAGTGGCAGACGTTGCTCCGGGTGAAGTGGGACGCGGCGACGATGGCGAGCAGGGGTGCTCATCGCTTCTGTTGCCTCCGACTTTCCCGTATCATCTCAGTCAGATGTTTGCCTTCGAGCTCAGTAATACAGTACACTTCGAATTGGCGCGTCTGTGACCACCGCTCCTTCCTCGAGAGATGGTTACCGGTCACTCAACTGCACGGTAGCAGCTATGGCGACTGCCAACCAGCCCAAGTCCATTCTCAAGAGGGCGTCTTACCCCGCCACCACCTCATCGAAGGAAGATAGAGACCGCGAGGTTGCTCTGTACCATGCCAATCTCATACAGCAGCGCAAGGATATCGAGCTCAACATTCTCTTGTCGACAGAGACTCTCATCGATTATCCTCTCGCAGGACCCCCTTACGACGCCTCGAATCCATCTCTTGCCGATGCAAGGGAATTCAAACGGCTCCTGCGCCCCTTTCAGCCAAATGACTACGATGAATTGATCCATGAACGCAATATCAACGAGAAGTGCGGCTATACGTTGTGTCCGAAGCCTCGAGTTAAGGATGGTAGTGGGGGCAAATACAGGATCATAGGCACGAATGGCAAAGCTAAAGACTTCAAGGTCGTGGAGAAAGAGGAGCTGGAGAAGTGGTGCTCGGAGGCATGTGCCAAGAGAGCTCTATACGTTAGGGTGCAATTGAGTGAGAGTCCGGCTTGGGAGAGAGAAGCTGCTGGGTCGACGGTTAACATTGATCTTCTGGACGAGCCAAAGTCTGTGGAAAGTGTCATTGCCGAAGGCATAGAGAAACTGAGCCTAGTTGGAGGCAAGGAGAGCAAGCAACAAGATGCGGCAGACCTCGCGTTGGAAAGAGGCGACACTGGAATGGCTGCCAAGAATGGTTTGGTGGATGTGAAGATCCAAGAAAAGCAGGTGCAAAGACCAGCTCAAGCTCCTTCGTTGGACGATCCGAGTGGGAGGTTGGATACAATGCATTTGACTTTAGAAGGGCATACGCCTGAGTTTGGGAGTCGAAGACAGAGGCGTCATTCCGAAGAATTAGAAGACGACGATGGTCCTGATACGGATTGGAAGATGTAGTCAGGCATTTCGGCGTTACAGGAAAGGTTGATAATTATGATACCCACACGTACTAGGACGTTCTTCAAGAAAGTATTCGAAAATCTTCAACCAAACATCTTGATGCGCCATCTATACAGTACGTGATTGAATCATTGAGTACTTACGGTTAGAGGTCTCGTTGTTCCTCTGAAATCCGTGGATGCAATTGGGGCGTTCGTACTCAGCCTTGCACACAGACTTAAATCCGGCAGAGGTTTCGCATAGCATGGAAAGGAATTGGCAATCAAGCATCATCTCCAGAGAAGAATCAGCGACACCTTGGGTGGAAAATGTCTCACATTGACCTAGTATGCACAACCTGCCATGTATACGCCGTGTAGCAACCAGATCCGTGTCATTCCATCCATGCCCATCTCGCTGCAAATGCCTCAAATCTATGGTCTTGGGGGACGGTCGTTGAATCTGCGGGGTCGCTCGACGGTTTGTTGTTGCGCAACAGCGACGACGTTCACTGGAATAGAATCGAACTGCGGAATTATCAGAATATACCATCTCAATGGGAATGTTATAACTTACACCAAGACTCTTGAGAAGATCCTTTGTCTCGGTATCAACCTCCAAACCATTCTCGTTCTGGGTGAAGTCGAGAGCGGAGACCTCGGGGACGTATTGATCCTTTCGCTCACGCTCCTCTTCTTGAAGCTTAAAGGAAATACCACGGACGGGACCACGTTGAATACGCTTCATCAAATGTGTTGTGTAACCGGCAATCTTTTCGATCGTTAGAAATTGACCCAGCTCTCTTCGTACTGTGCGCTCATACCTTGTTGCGGAGACGCTTCGAGGCAATAATGGCAATCTCATCGCAGATTCTCTTGTTGGTCTCGAAATCGAGGGTCAACTTGGGGTAGTATCGCTCAATGATGACCTTGGCGGACTTCTTGACGGTCTTGGTACGAACGCGACCCATGATTGCGGTTGTGAGGGGTTGTCGAATTGAAGTTCTCGAGATTGACGGAATTTCTCAAAGCTGGAGTCGGGTTGTGGGAGGGCTCGCTTATCACTAGCGGGGTTTGGCATGCATCACGTGATAGATGAACGTATCAGACACCGGATTTCTGTTATGGGGCCGCTTCAAACATCGACAGGTGTCGAGAGTTCGTTGGGGATCATTTACTCCAATTATTCCTCCATTGAAGACCAGACCTAAGCTGCTAAAGTTCTTGTCAAGCGTCCAAGGCTCCAGTACAAGCTTCAAAGCATCAGAACACCGTCGTAACATCTTGCGAACTCCTAGGCTTCTCGACCTTCGAGAGTGTCAGCTCAATTCATCGTTTTGAATTGAAGCAGGATCCTCTAGAAGCGATGTCTGTCTTGAACCACTCTCTCACTCGCATCTTCCGCTCTGTTCCCGGCTTACTCTAGTTCTATCGCTTTCGCGTGTCCCTCAATCCTGCGCAGTCTTTGCGGTCTTCGAAAGTCTCGAATTTCACAACTACATCTGTCGAACGACGCGGAGATTAGTGGGAAAAGCATGAAGGTATTATCAAAATCAATTTGTAACAAGATTCTGGAAGAATTTTAAAGCAGCACCTTGGGATTTTCATCTCGTGATCTGGATAACAGTCATCCCTTCGGCAACCATTACCAAGCACTTGGCTGTTCCAGTTCTTCCCTCCTATGATCAAGAGCGGTATAACTCACGCTCTATGTACCCTTTTCGCTTTGTAGCAGGTTGCTTTGGATGGGACATTTTCCAAGCAGGAGCCAGGAAGGACGAGGCTGTCCTGGAGGACGAACATTTTCGATCAGATAAGCCCAATGAGCCCGAGCTGCCTGAAGAGAAAACGTGGTGAGCAGATCTACATGTTTCTGCATAGACCGTGACCATGCGAACGTGGAGTCATCGACGCCTCCGAAGTAATATGAACGACTCGTTCTCAAAGTACTTTTAGTCTGTTTGACGCCTTCCATCATTTGCGCAAAGCTATACTCTACGGCGTCAATATTATAGTTTTCTGTTCTTTGGCTACCACATCATAAGGCAAATATCAAAGTTGATGGGAGCATTGATGGATTGGCGGCAAAGGAGATCTCTGGCGTTGAGGATCGGACAATATTCTCGCGTTACAACTTGCATTTGAATTCGGGACGTTGAACCCTCCTTTCTAAAGGATATACCAGTGTATCATTCGCTTTCTACCTCGGAAACAAGTGTGTGTGTCTCTAGCATCCAGTGTGTAATGGACTCATCAAAGTCCGATCCCCGGTATCTCGGGGAGAGTCGCTGCTTGGTATTAGTACTAAGTTACTCGGGCGCACTGCCATATAGGCACACCATCGTCAATGGGACGTTATCAATGGTACGAATATCGATGGTACTAGTAGCAGAGGGAATGCCATCGTGGCGGGCACGTCATACGAGAGTCAATTCGATTTCAAGAGCTCTTGAATCAACTAATGCCACTGCTCGCAAATGTTGGATTGATACTGCCGTTCTTGTGAATTTTGTGAGCCCGTGGTAGCAGTTCGGTTCGAACTCTTCTGAAAGACAGAATTTCTTTCATGAACCAAGAACGTATAAACGAATTCGTTATTGTACTGTACACGAAAGCTCGGGTTCGGTGTACAGCGTAGCATCACATTGTAGAGGTGTGCAGTCACATGATCTGTACTCAATAAGTGCATGTTGGTGCTGTGGATATTTAAGGGACCATGGCAACATCTCCCGGTATTTCTTATGCATGGGATTGAATCCTATACTGTTCATAAGCCACTCTCTTCTTGTTGCATTGTTTGACAAGTGTGTGCTGTACAACATCGTTAACTTTACCCACTGAACTGCGCCACCTTCGCCCCATTGGTTTTATTGCCTCCATAGTATCTAAACCAACATTTAATAAGACAAGTCCTTCCGCCTGAAGAAGACTCACATCAAAAGACCTCCCTACACTTTACCCGGGTGGTTGTGCAGCACGACCAGCGCGACAGGGGTCATCTTCAACTATAAATATATGAAGAGATAGCTTTCATGCGCGACCGTTTCTCGGGACATCGAAAGAATAATTGCAACGACGGAGATAGTTCAAACAAGTTCTGCCTTTACTATTCTCCAAATAGTCCTACCTCTAAGTGAAATATAACCAAACACCGACATGCGTCTCATTTACCTGACAACCACTATGTCTGTCCTCGTGAGATTGGTTTGGGCTTTACCTACCGATTCGTGCGGTACCATCGTTGCTGAAGACTGCACATGCGCCGGTCTTCTGGGCCAAATGGTCGCAGAAAACAACAAAAAAATCCCGAAAGTAGTATGTAAAATTAACTCATAACCGCCTCCTCCGCTCCTACTCCTGTTCCTCGATATCAACTAAGATTCCTGACTACCTAGACAATATGCGACAACTACTCACAAGCAGACTTCAATAATTTTATTGATGGTTCGCCTATTGTAAGTTATGGATCGAAGCTCCTTGATACTGATGTGCAGGACGAGGCTTGAGAATGAAGAAGTTTGTGGCTAACACGTAACGTATAAGCAATGTACTTGCCCTAATTCCCCGACTCCGGATAAGAGTTTTTTGTGCAACGACAATGGGCAGGAGAAGTGTGGGGCGGTGATCCTCGTGTCAAGATGGTAGATGCGGAAGTGCGTTTCTTCTTGTCCACGAGCTTGGGATCGTACTTTGCTGTGACTTGCTTTTCCAATTCCATGCCAAAGTTTTGTCGATTATTTTGGAAAATATATTCATGCTTTTGCTTCATTCATGTGCCTTCTTGGAGTTCATGTAATTGAGCCGATCGGCGATCTGGATGAGCGCTTCTTGCTGCAGCGCTGTACTCATCCCAAGGCTTACCGGAGGACGTGCGCTGATCCACTCTCTGGCAGTTCAGTGGTTTGATTTAGCTTTAAATCTCAAACGAGAGCTTCACATGTGGCTAGAGGAGGTGGAGATGGCGATTGGTATAAGCTCAATTGACTGAGTAGAGCAGAGCAAAGGAAATGAACCTCGAAACCCTATCACGATTGGCTCTATAGAATACATCGAACAACTTCGACTAGAGCCCAACAAGTCATTTTCAGCTCGAGGTCCATGACGACCCACGCCCAGACGAAAACGACACAGTTGAAGAGATTCCACGAGTTGATTCGTCGTATTATACACTTGGCCTTGGGATACGAGCACCCTTCTCGAGGAGAATTGATTGTGACTTCGTCCCAACTCGCTGAGTCACAAAAGTTCTTGCTAAATACCGCGTCCAGAAGCTTCTAAGAATATTTTCTCCCAAATAGACTGCTCAAGATCAAAGTTGATCGTGAAATTGTCCGAACTATGTAACCAAGAATCTTGTCTTTTGGTAATGGGGAATGGCTCATAGCTCCGATCCTGTGGCCTGGCCTTCCCCATGTCTGCCTTGGGATAAGCCTGACGTGCTTCTTCGTGCATGCTGCAACTCTCATTCGGCAAAGCTGCACGTGTCTCAGTTGGGCAGAGCCCAACCTCAAGGCTCTCCATTCGAAATCATGAATTCTTTCTTTCTTTGTTTTGCAATCTCTTCACGAGAAGCCCCGAATCTTCGTTAGCTGCTCAATGTCTCGGTGAATGGTCCAGCTTCTGCATATTTGACTGCCACTCCAAAAATGCTCGATCCTCTCTCAGCCGTCTCCCTTGCTGGTAATATCGTTGGCTTCATCGAGTTCACTGCGGAAATCATATCGAAGACGCGAGAACTGTTATCACATGGGGCAACGCAAGAAATTTACAATGCTGAGATTGTGATCCGCGACTTGTTGCAACTCTCGAAGCAGTTGAAAATTGGAGCTCAATCTGCTGGCGCAGCTCCTCAGACTGACGATGACAAGGCCCTGGAAGATTTTTGTAGTTGTTGCATAGGCCTGTCAGAGACGATAATCAAACGTTTGGAGAAGTTAAAATTGAAAGAAGAGGCTAGCAAGCCACGGGCATTCCTCCATGCACTGAAGGCCGTTTGGTCACAGAAGGAGCTTCAGAGTGAGGAGGTCCAGTTAGCCTCATACAGAAGCCAGCTTGAATTTCGGGTTTTGACATCTCTTAGGTAAGTTGATTTTGTGTTAGCTTGGATTTTCAATGTTAGAGCCTATGTTTTCATCATGGTCAATCGTGAAGATGTCCAGGATCATACGTTGCTCTCATCACCGTCACTTCAAAGTTAGCTCTCTAACCGTTTAAAGGAACAAATTAAATCTGACGGCCATATCACTGAGCTCTAATGCCTTGGATGACGTTTCTCAACGCGTATTATCAGCTTTACTTCACCATCGCAGGTTATTTGATTTGACAGTCCATGAGCAAACAAATACTGTCACTCTACTGCATACGGATACCAGAAGAAATATTGTCCGGGAGCATGAGAGAACTCGATCGATACTTCTCAAGGCTATCCGTCCTGGTATCGACACGGACAGGAGGACTACCTCAAATGCCAAGACTGGTCCTGTCGGCGAGAGGTCAGAACCCGAGATCCGACAACGCGCAGAGAATCACATACTCCGCAGCCTTCGAGTACCATCAATGTCGGAGCGTTATGACAAAATTGCGGAAGCTCACGCTACCACTTTCAAATGGGTGTTTGAGGAGGAACCTCCAGCAGGCCAGCCTGGGACCGATTTTGCACAGTGGCTGAAGTCTGGAAGTGGCATATACTGGATCAACGGAAAAGCTGGTTCTGGAAAATCCACACTGATGAGATATGTGTACGACCAGCAACGGACAATTGATCTCCTCAAGCATTGGTCTGGAGATGTACCGCTCACGACTGCGTCTTTCTTCTTTTGGAACAGCGGCACACTAGACCAAAAATCCCAGAATGGTCTATTAAGATGTCTTATATTCGAGCTTCTCTGTCGAAATAGAGATCTGATACCCATCTTACTTCCAGATCAGTGGCATGATGAATATGTCGACCCAATTGATTGGCAGCAGGACTTTCAGTGGAACTGCGATATTCTCCGACGAGCTTTCGATACTCTTCGATCTCGAAATCGTATTCGCATATGTCTGTTTATTGATGGCTTAGATGAATACCAAGGCGACAAGACCGATTCTTACGACGAGATCATTTCGTTCTTCATTGAACTAGTCGATTCTCCTATCATCAAAATATGTCTCTCGAGCCGCCCTTGGCTTGTGTTCGAAGACGCATTTCGACCCTTCCCGAACCTCAAGCTCCAAGACCTTACTTTCAACGATATTACTAAATATGTCAACGATAAAATAAGTGGCCACGAAAGGATGCGGGAACTACAACGTATGAATCTCAAAGGCGCCCATGAGTTGACAATGGAGATTGTAACCAAGGCCTCCGGAGTCTTTCTCTGGGTTCAACTTGCTGTAAAGTCACTTCTCGATGGTTTCACAAATCGAGATCGTATTAGCGACCTTCAAAGGCGTCTTCGCGAGCTTCCCGCTGATCTAGAGAGCTTTCATAGACACAACCTGATGCACCATGTTCGTCCATTCTATTTCGAGCATTCCTCACAACTGTTCCAAATTGTAGGAACTGCACATACTGCAATACTTCAATACAGATTTGGAAGTCCTCCTCCACAGGTATCTCTTATAACAGTAGCATTAGCCGATGACAAGGAGAGTGATTCTTTTGTTCTAAGTCCTCCAGAAGGGTTCCTGGGTTTTGAAGACACCATTTCTCGAGCTAAAGAAATGGCTGACAGGCTGAAGAGTCGATGTGGAGGGTTGCTAGAGGTCTGCGGTCCTGGCAACATGTCAGTCCAATATCTTCATCGAACAGTCCGAGACTTTCTCGACCTTCAGGAAACACAACAATTGCTCATTTCTCGCACCACGAGCACCTTTAACCCCGAAGAAAGATTACTCACGGCGTATCTTCTTCGATTTAAGCATGCCGCCGAAAGTCAGCCCAGTCCACAAGTTCAGCCAGTGATTCATATACACTTTGCCCTCTTACATGCTCGCCGCGCAATGGAAATGACTGGTCAGTCATATGCCTTCATCCTTGATAGCCTCGACAAAATAGCCATGGAGAAATGGTCATCCTTACCTCGACATATCCAAACCCCCGAGAGAGATGTTCTGGACCTTCGCGAAGGGGGAGTTCATTGGGCGAACTTTTTGGAATTTCGATACCCAACAGAAGTTGCTACTCAAAATAGCCAAGATAGCTTTCTGAGCCTGGCGGTATCGTTTGGATTGAACAAATACGTCGAAGCGAAACTGAACCAAGTCCGAGGCACGCTGTCGGCAAAAAGGGGTCGTCCTCTGCTTGACTATATTGTTTTCTCGGAGTATCCTGTGGGTTCTGGGATGGTGTCTCTCTTACTTCGAGATGGCGCTGATCCAAACGAAAATTTTCGTGGTATCAGCGTTTGGCAGTACGCCCTTGAACTCGTCGAGCTCCTATTGAAACCATCGACAGTTACTCGGGGTAGCGCAACGGTCGACGTCAGGCTCAACCCAGATCATAAAGAATGGTCAGACATCTTCCAGTTGTTAGTGGAAGGCGGAGCAGATCCAAACGTCCTCTGCATGCGAATCAAAAATCTTGGAGATCATAATGAGCAACCACTTTATACGGTGCATTTCTCAACACCTTCAACAATTTTCTCCACTTCTGGTCTATTTCCAGACGCCACATTGATCGAAGCGATCAAGTCCCGAGGAGGCATCGAATTCTTAGACACCATTCAACTTCAGTCTACCGATTGGGATGACGCAGAAGCAGAAGCTATGAGACTCAAGCCCGCGGCCGCTCAACGACTGCAAATGATTCTGAGGTTGCAAAAGCAGAAGAAAGAACCTGTGAAGAAGAACAACCATTGGCGATCACGCCGAAAGAAACTATATCGAAGACATGAGCGGGCCGAGCGGCGCTGGTAGGCCTGTCCACCTTACTTGGATACAAGAGAGAAATTGCTGCACAGCGTGGAAGAATTCTACAGATTTTCAACTTCACACGCATTTTCAAAGGCCTGTGTAACCATGCCTCGAGGGGAGATTTGAAGCTTTCTGATAAGCAGAAATGTAGAAAAGGGGCTGCTTGGCGAGATGCTGGCGAGTCAAGTCAGTTGTGTGAAAACCATGCTTTTCTAAACTAACACCGAGTAGTTTACAAGAAAACGACAGAACTCAATCGCAGATCCGTCATTTCTTTCAGTGCGAACTGTCGGTGATTATTCTGTCAAGCTTTGTTTTACGGATGTAGAGGGTGGGGTGGAATCCAAGATAGGTCAAACCATGTTGGCCATCCATGCGAGCTGTAGGAATTTCGTAAACTGGAATGCCGTGGCTCTGTGGCGTACTGTGACTCCCTGACGCACCCGGAGTCCCACCCGGGGTTTCCGTTAACTTAGTCTCGGGCTTGCTTCCCTCGTGTGGCTTCTGGGATGGCGTGCCTTTTTTTGGGATGGTGGATGAAGCTTTTTCTTTCAAGCTCTTCAGCAGCTTGGTGGGCTTCGTGCCAGGGCCTGCAGTCTGTTTGTCTTTCGACTTTCCGGGTATGACCCCGGTTGTAGAGCCATCTAAAGAACGACCGCTAGCTCGCATCTCAGCCAGGGAGACTCGGTGTCCCATCTCAAGTCCTTCCAAGTCTAGGCTCTCTTCTCGATAGTCCGCCAGAGCTTGTTCGACAATTTTTCTATCTGAACTGAGATAATTGTCAGCGAGAAAGTTTTCCGGGTCGAGAAACGAGCGGGCAATTAAGATGTTGGACTTACACTCCGCTTCCTGGGAAGCAATGGATTTTCTGCAGCTTATACTTTGGAGTTGGTGGAAAATCGTGTTCTTCGATACCTGATTCTGGTTCCATGAAGTAGTGGTATATGGCCTCTTCTTCGAGCGCCTCCAGGGATTCCTGGTCGTACGAAGCATGCGTGAGAAAACCGGCGGGTCTCGTAATCTCAAAAGCGACAGTCGCAACTGGCCATATTGCTATGAAATCGACAACCAACGTTTGTGCGTCAAGGAGACAAGCACCGATTTGGAAGCCCATGTCGGAATTTACTACTTTGATGTCCCACTTCTCGAGAATGTCCATGTCTTCCTGCAAATATAGCGGATCCTGGACGTAAATATCAAATTTACCTTCATGGCTTTCCTTCCATGCATCTCGAATTGCTAACAAGGTAGCGTGTTGATTGTGGTTTCTCAGCGCCTGAATGTTATCTCGCCCGCCGCCCACCACAGAGTGTAAATTGCCCAATCCAAAAGCGACAATTTTGTTAACGGGTTGTTCCCGAAATAGCTTTCCAGCAAATAATTTCATGCGCTTGCATAGGTTGCTTTTCTGGAATATCTGAACATGTCTCTCAAAATCATCGGCAACCTTCTTAGGATCTGGGTTTTTCGCTTTGCTGACGTAAAGCGCCTCTTTTGGTGTTGGGACATAATTCCCAAAAATATTTCTCTGCAAAGGGGTACATCCTAATTACCTTTCTACGAATAGCATAAGTTCACCGATCGTTGAAAGACCAGGGAATGCTTACTCTAAATTTGGTATCGTGAACTCTATGCTCCTGACCTTGCTGTAACGTTTGGCTTTCTTTGCCTTGACGAAACAGTCATGCCAGCCAATGCTGTCAAGAAGAAACAATCCATTAGTGTAACTGATGAGGTTGACGCGCTGAATAATTTGTTGGTATCTGCTTGCTTTCGGCTGTCCGAGAAGGCTTTTCCAGTTCAGTGCTTCTCGCCGTAATCCAAAATCGGGCTTTTTCACTGTATCTTGCCAACCAACATGTCTGTAGCCTGGGCCCCAACCACAACGAAAATTGTCGTCGGGAAGGTACATTTTTCGCACATACAAGGTAGGCGTCTTACCAATATGAGTCGTTCCACCATATCCATCTAGGGTAAGAGTTTTGGGAAGCTTTTTCGTTTTGTCAGCAGCTCCTAATCTCAAGCCTTTCAGATCCATTTCGATCTTGTCATAACCCCAAAATATTTCATCTGTAATGGCAGACGGGTTTCTAGCGGTGGAATAAGTAAATGAAGCAAAGAGTGCTCCTAACTGAGAAATAGAAGATAACTATACAACTTACGCGCAAGATGCTGGAACTATAACTTCCTTTCCTTTGTGCCTCAACGAGAAGTCGTGTATTGGAATATCTCGATAGTCCTCCTTATCAAGTGGGTCGTAGCGGAGGATAGCTACCGGCCTCGCCATTTCTGCGAGAAGAGGAAACACAGAAGATTGAAGACCGAAATCAACCACCAGCGTGTCTCTGTCGATCAAAGTGAAGCCCATCCTAGAGCCGTGGCTACCATCAACAACGGTCATGCCATACTTTTTAAGCACATCGATGTCCAATTGAGTATATCTCTCATCTTGAAGGAAGATCTTGATTCCGTCCCCCATTGAGGCATTGTTCTCTTCCAATATTCCTTGAATTGCAAGCAAAACTGCATGCCTATTCAGGTATTGTTTGGAGATATGATGCTCTGGGTCGTGGAGAGGACGCAGAGTCCCAGCCTCAAAAGCAACAATCTTGTTACACTTCCGTTGCTCATGATATTGTATAACCTGAATAAAAGCACCGAGTTCGGAACGCAGAGAGCTTCTGATGAGCTCACTCCGGACATTGGTGAAGTTTTTGTTGACAGTAGCAATATCAGGGTTGTGAACAGCTTGTTGTTCTGGATTTTGTGCTTCATTCTTGGCGTGGTCCTCAGAATGAGGAAACATTTCTCTCAGCTCCCTAAATTGGAAAAGCAAACAGTAAGCAATCAATCTCCAACTGTATAGGATTGGCATACTGGTGAGGCATTTCTGCAGGAACTGGTCGCGGATGTTCATTGTACGCCATTCTGCCGTGAGTTTCCTTCAGAGCTTTCTCACAATCATCTCTCGTGACACCTGGTGGACAACAAATCTCCATGTAGTAATTGGCGCGCGGAATAATTGCTGCTTCTTTTTCTGCCCTTTTTGACTTCAAAAGTGGTTCCCATTTGAGTGGTTCTCGACTAATTCTGTTGTATCTCTTGTGTGGGCCAAGTCCTAAGGCAGGCTCCAAGAGGTTGGGTGTGTTCGACTCTTGGCCGCTGTGAGACTTCGATGATGCGGGAGGGTGAACAGAAGTTTTGGGAGCGTGACTTGGGCCAGGCTTGCCAATTTCGGTATCATGAGACTTTGCTGAGGATGACGATCCTGAAGATGGAGGGCGAAAGGGGATCCCCTGTCCACGACTCGGTTCAGGCTGACCATCGTCGCTTGGATGAGAGGAGGAAGAAGCAGGTTGGGGATGATGAAGGCTAGACATCTTGAATCTATTCAGGACTTTGTAGAAGACAGTGCTGTGTTTTGTGTGCAAAGTAAGCCCTAAGACTTGAAGGATTATGTTGATGTGGAGAAGAAAGTGGTGGGTTCTAGGTGGAGACAGAGAGATTAAATAGACTTCTCAATGATCTAGAGATGACTCTGAATCTTGAGCAAAACTACAAGACTCTTGGAACATTCACACATGGTAAGACTCGTAAGTACGCTGGACTGACGTCTTAGTGACTTGGTATAGATGATTCACAGCTCGTGAACTTCAAGAACAAAACCTCGAGAAAGTCAAGGACTTGTGAAATTGCTTGTAGACTGTACCTCATATCTCTAGCTATCTTCTGATGGAGGCGATGGTAGCTAGGTCGCCCAGATCACCCCTAGGAAGAAAAGGCATCAACAACAAGCAACTCGAAAAACCACCCTCATTGTCAATAGAGAGTAACACCTTCCCTTACCATCAAGAGCCAAGTTCGCCAGCCGATCAACCTTGCCGTTGAGTCGCCCAGAACCCCACCAAGGACCATCAATAGCAAGCAAATCGAGACACCATCCTCATCGTACTCCAGAACCCTGAGCAACTTCTCCCTTTTTTCATCAAGAGCTAAGTTCGCCAGTCGATCTGCTTCGCCGTTGAACTCTCTCCGAGCATGCCAGAACAACACCTTAACGCCTTCACTCTCTAAAATCTTCATTTTACTCAGCAAGTCCTCGAATAAATCCCTATTAACCACATCCTTACCCGTGGCGGTCTTCCAGCCATTGACCTGCCACTTAAGGATCCAGTCCGTCATGCCCTTGACCAGGTACTCCGAGTCAGACTTGATGATGACCGTATCGAGCTTATCTTCCCTATCCTCCATCAAAACCTTGCTCGCCACCATCAAACCAGCCCAGCCAGCCATGAGCTCAGCAACTTGATTGGTGAGGGCCCAGGGGAGTTTTTGGTGAAAGTTGTGAGGGGAAGAGTGGCCAACGAAGATGCCGAGAGCTGATTGTGGTGTTGCGTTTTTGCGACCGTTAGAGCGACAAGCGCCATCGACGGCGATGATGAGTGTGTTGCTGTGGGCGGGAAGACGGCCACATTGAGAGCATGGCAAGGATCTGTCGCAGGCAACATGGATCACATCGCCATGATCAACCTCAACGACGGAAAGGTCGATATCGAATTCCCAGAGCTTCTTTGAATCGAAGAGGCGGTCTGGTCGAGGAGTGGAGGTGCTGAGCTTAGGAGCCATGTTGATGGACCTTGGGAAGTGCAGCGAGAGCGTTGGAGAATCACTTTGCTGTCAGACCGGACGCAGTACTAAAGAATGTTCAGTAAAGTTCAACAATGATTGCAAGAGCAACTGACCAGATTTTGTAGTTCGCGGATTCTTGCTCGGGAGAATCTGCCTGTTCCGCGTTTGCAGAGGCGCAAAGCATGCGGAGGTTGTTCGCGGCTTCCCTTCTCACCCAGAAGATGGCTGCATTTATAAAAGGAATTATCAACTGCCCTCAACCGGAAAATTTATGCGAGAAACTTATAATCTTTTTGCTTCCAAATTTATGATTTGCCTGGATCGAAGGGATAGAACCATTGAAAGCAGCAAAGAGAGGTGAGATTCTGATCAGTCAGGAAGATAACTTAAATGACCTCTTTCTTGACAGAGAGTGTTCCCCTGTCACAAGCTTTCTATGTCTCTCGGGACTTCTCGACCCTTGAATTTGAAAGAAGATTCCTTCATTAGACAAGTACCATTCGACCAAGATTCAATGAGAAGCCCCGAGGGGATTGCAGAGTATGGTAATACATTGCCGTTTCTATACTACAACTATCCATCCGCTATGCACCTGATATACAGTTCTACTTCATCATTGCTGATCTAACAAGTCGTCTAAAGCTTGATTTGCATCCTCCTGACTCACCGAAGGAGCTGGGAAATTCGGCCGCGGCGGCCCCTCCCCACTATCACTCAGTCCATAACCAAGCCCATAACCCCTCGATTCATCCCTCCTCGCAGAAGTCGAGCCGAGATTAGTACTCTTAAAGAAACTTGAAGGGCCAGGGGCCAGCCTCGATGGTGCAGGAATCTGATCTGTGGTTCCCTCTAGGACGGCCACAGCCTCCGCATCCGCAAGCTCCACATTCAACAGCACGCGGCCCTTTGGATCGATTCTTGCATGCTTGGGTTTGACGTGGACCTTGCTGCCACCCACTTTGTCCGGCTCAATGTGCAGCACGCCAGGAATATTAACTTTACTATTGGTTCTAGTCTTGAAATCGTCTCGGAATCCTGCTGTCTGACCAGGAACTTCGGTGACGAAACCACCAACTCCAAGCGTCGGTGCAAAACTGCCAACTGCTGCTCCTTTGGGCATGACGATACGGGCTTTCATAGGGGCCTTGTTCTGCTGAGGGCCGAAGGAAGGATGATTGTAGAGATATTGAGAAGTGCGGCTGTATGCCAGACCAGCAGAGGGATGTGTGCTTGGAGGTCCGTGTTCAGCGTACGGCGATTGAGAACCTATGAAGTCGGTGCCTCTGGCTTTTTGAGGCTTAATGGATCCTAACATATCCAATACCTGATCCTGTAGCTTTGCTGCAGGTCCTGGTGGCAAGTCAAGGAAAGACCGGATGAGTGCATACAGAGAAGTCTGCTCTGCGCGCAGTTTCTTAACGAAGGTAGTCAACTGCTCTTCCGTGACATCGCTGACTTCAATCGCTGCAGGTGCCTCCTCCGACTCGCCTGCAGCAAATGCAGCCCTCTTCGCTTCTTGCGTGAGAGCTTTCGCACATGCCGACCGTATGTATTCCTGGAATTCGAGCTTTCGTTTTCGAACTTCAGTAGCGATGTATGCATTGAATTGTCCTTCAGTCTGCCCAGCCAACCACGGCCCGTCGAACTTCCACCTGTGTTCCTCCTTGCTCGACTGGCCAGCAGTGGTTGAATCTAGCTCGCTATCGAACACACTTCTCCGTGTGTCCGAATTGAACTCGCCCTTTCTGGGAATTGGGACGGTGAGGGGCACGCCCATCTCCTGCCATTTCTGCAGCGACAACGCATGGTCTGTCGAGGAATTGAACTCGGTGATGTGCTCGAACGTATCAATCGCTTCGACGCGTATGAAAGGTGTGGATGTCTTCGTGGTCGCTCGTAATGGTAGGGGTCGTTTGAATCCCCAGTCGCCCCTCGCCCGTGAGGATTGGGGCGTTGTGATTGTCTGATGGATGGGATGTGGAAGTGTTGCGGAATCGGAGGTGAAGATTGCTTGGGAAGAGAGATCGCTTCCCGGGCGCGGTAAGGGCGGTGGTATTGAGAATACCCTTGAAGCTCTTAGCAGGGCTCCACCAGGCGACATGCTTCGAGATGCCATCGTAGCCTCGTGGTAAGTTGGGCGTTGAATTACGCCCGGGTTGTGAGAGCTCGGGCAGAGATAAGAGTTGCAGCTCGACGCCCTCGCATCTGCATCAAATTTGTGCCCAAGGTGTACTTTGAGCTCCCAATGTTGCCCTGCCTTCGCCCGAAGGATCCTTGAGCTGAGTTGGGGCGATTGTTAGCTCTAGACTTTGAGTTCGATGTTGGTGATGTTCGCGATATTTTTTGGACTTGCGCTAGTGATCCCTGTAGAAAGCAGCACGTGATTAAGCCCCCTTTTCACTCTACTCGATTAAGACTGGATGAGACTCTTGCTGGTTAGTTAGTGAGCTTAGTCTGAATCACATGTTGGGAGTCATTCAATCCACTTTTCACATTTTTTGTGTTGGGCAAACTACAAGCTACTCTTTCAATTATTTTCCCCTAGATCATTTAGTAAACTCGTAAAGTCAAGGAGTATACTTAGGAAGGATGAATACATAGAGTAGGAGGTAACCTAGTATGATCCTATGATGTACCAATTGGTGATCTTTTTAGCAATTGAATGAGCATTTCTATGAACGTCGTCTGGATTTCTTGGAGTCCAATGCATGACAATCAAATTACTGCCGACAATAATAAACGGCAGGCTGGATCCTTACCTGTCCCCTCAATTACCACAATGTTATGATAATGTTAGATCTAACATAGCATGTTCTTTTCGAAACACTCGAGGCTGTATAGGATGGAGAACGTGACATGAAGAAGGATGGAGGGAAGAAGGCATTGGCCAGCAGTGATATGCTAAGGCAACCGAACTCAAGCTCGGGAAATAAATAATCAGTGCATACCGCTTACATTTACCTCTGTTGTCGTATTTCAAGTGAAAGTTTAGCTTACAGTCTCGCGAAGTGAGCAAACGAGAAGGACTAATAAGCACCCGGCATAAGTACTACATGCACAAAGCTAAATTTCACTATCGTGATCTCGATCCTCTACTCGCATCAAGGCTCCCAGAAAGAAAAACGATAGAGAAATGGAGGCTAGAAGAACAATTGTCCACTAGAACAAAGCCTAGAAGGGCGACTACTCCAGACTAATCGACCCATGACTACGCCTCCTTCCAACATCTAATACGCAGCGGCGTAAAAGCCTAGCTAGGAGTCGACATGCAACAAAACGACCCATCTACTCACCTTACCGCCCAAAGACTCAAAGAAGGCAAGAGAAGCTGCGCCGCAAGAACCCTCCTCCAAAAGAGGGAGGTGAACAATCTTCACGACTCCGCACGTGACACACCCCCGACAACCCATCCACCTTCCGCATCCATCTTCTCGCCGTCACAAGCCCAGCTGACGCCTCCCTCTCCAGCTCCGCTCTTTCCACATCTTACCCCTCAGAAGTCAGAATTTCTTTCGAGCATTTTCCAGAACAGCAGAAAGAACGACGCGTACAGTCAGCGTTGCAATCGGCCTAGCCGTCGGCTCCGAAAATTGTACCGAGGTGCTGAACTCGGCTTTAACGTTACAGTACAGAACAAGCAACTCTCTCGTTGCGCGATTCCGTAATTTCCCTATCTACTGTACGTCTGAACATTCGTACGAAGACTTGAGGTGATTACAAATTTACAAAGCGGATTTCGGATTTACAGGATGGTAAGACTAATGGCGCGGTCGATCCACGGATCGTCCCGTCCCAAGTGCCAGCGCCAACGTGGTGCGCTGTGTCGGGGAGGCGGATTTTGAAGGGCCGACACTCTGCTCGATTTGAAGGAGATTTGAAAAGGAGATTTCCCATTCTGGAGGGTGTACGGATAATGGAATCGGGAATTGAGAATCGGCGCCGGAATGGCAATGAGAGAGATATGACGTCGTTGTTGGCGATGGCAGGGGACTTATCATCCGATGGAAACATGCGACTTCGAATTTATCCAAGTGAGACGTTTACTGTAGGTTTGGATGACTGCGTACTTTCTGTACCGTCGTTCCACGAAATGCACGTCATCGTACTGGCGAGTAACAATGCACAGCATCGCCGTTGTCCGGATTACATCAGGTGATCATAGGAGAAGTATCTCCTTCGCGGACGTGAATGGCTACATAAACTTGCGAATAATGATCTCTCATTCTGATGACGACGTGGACTTCCGGTGTCGGGTGAGAGTATGTGGTGTGCAATCGAGTAATTGAATTAGACAATGACCCAAGGGAGTAAAAAATTGCTGCAGAAGCTACGTGGGAGGTTTCTTGTTGGCATCTGAACTTCCAAACGAGGTTGGGCAGCAACAAGGCTGTTTGCAGCCTGCTGGATTCCAGGAGTGGGTGAGCGATCATCTTACCCGTCGGAAGGATCAGGAATACGAATTGAACCGAAAATTCTCGAACGACTGCCTTCTTCTGGAAGCTCCAGCCAGCCTCCATCACGTGTGGGGGTGAGCTCTGAAGCATGAAACATGTTCGAGGTAGATTGAAATTTCTTCACGAAGAGTTTTTCTCTGGGGAATGCCTGCCTGGTAGCAAAAAGCAAATCTGGAGATGATCACTGCACCCCGCGGAGCGGGCTGGTGGGCTGTACCGAATCTGTTATGCCTTGCAGCCCGCTGCATGCGGAGTATGGCGAACCACGACAGCCGCTGAAAAGTGAGCCGATGGCCGAAAATGGGCGTTTTTCGGCCACTCAACAGGCCTCTCCCGGCGTGCCCAGGGACTGGTTCCACGGCAGAACAAGGCAATTGTCGGGGTTCCATTGGAATCTGGTTCCCTTTGCGTCGGGTAAGACAGTCTGGCTTGTTGCGGAACACAAGTCGCTGGGATTGCAAGAATCACTTGAAGATGCTTCAATGTTGGGCATCGCCTGAAAATCGATTTGGCATCGACTGTTGAAATGCCCACGCCTTGCAAAAGTTCTGGGCTGAGTTGAAGCATAGCTCCGGGCGAGGCTTTCGAGGAAATCCTCTAAGGTAGGGCATTCTTCCAACGGGCACACGTGCTGCTATAGGTGCGCGGTATAATGCTGCACTGCCGATGGACGAATAGCGACATGACAACGCTTCTTGCGTAGCAGGTAATATTCAACCCTGTAGCCTCGCGAACCATACAAAGTGGAGGTAATTTTCAATTCGCCGTGCTCTGCATTTCGCCCTGAAAGAGGCCATCTCATGGCCAACTCTAACCTGGGTCTGGGGCCGTCTGGCCTTCCATGGGAGTGCTGGCAGCAATCAACCTCGTGCGCAGCTGCATTGAGACTTCTCCCTGGTGGTCAGGTGCGGCGGAAGAGCAGAAGAAATATAGCAAAGCAGCTTGAGGATAAGCGAAACATTTGGGAGGAACAAGACCTGAGAATATGAGAGCTCGACGAAGGACAGACACGTGGAGGTCCAAGACCTGAAAAGCTTGAGCAAACGAGTGGATGTTACAAGCGCCTGGAAACTGATCACTGACCCCTCCACAGACTTTGTGGTGGGGTAGCGACCTATGAGATCTAAATCCCGATCTCCTCGAGTGACGGGTCGTGCAGATGGCGGCAAGCTGCATGTCATTGGCTATTCTTGGCCTCTTGGAGGGTCGCAGTCAGCCGTCGCATTTGGCTCGTTGTAGTAGGGTTATTCAGCTGGGGGATAATGCTATTCGTGACGAGGCTGGTTCCTGTGTTCCATCGGTG
>Ga0302140_10002898_pt1 | contig 22165 bp, 17 predicted proteins | sample I_Bog_E1_1_FD_202095 | JGI IMG/M metagenome (GOLD analysis project Ga0302140, IMG submission 202095) | Peat permafrost microbial communities from Stordalen Mire near Abisko, Sweden - I_Bog_E1_1 | ecosystem: Environmental > Terrestrial > Soil > Wetlands > Peat | place: Sweden: Abisko, Stordalen... | reverse complement strand
AGAAGTCTTTGCTGGCGATCGCTGAAGTAGATCTTCGAATGCTTCTCCGGCGATGAAGAATGCCGACAGGGCCAAGCCCAGGGCGAATCCCGCGTGCAGGTTCACCCAGAGAACTGTGAGCGGCAGGGTCCACCAAAGAATTTTAGGATCACGACTGGAGCGCTCCAGAATCAGCAGCCACAAACTCGTCAGCAGAAACGAAATGATCTGCGGCCGTACGCCCCACACCGGCATGGTCACCCAGGCCCCATATAAAATCGCCACTCCGGCAACGAAGGGGTCGGGACCGCAACGCAGGTATAGCAAGTAGAATGAGCCGAGAGTGATCGCGGCAAAGAGCACGATGAGCCCCGCCATCCCTGCGACACGATCCACTTCAAAAAGCAGAAGTTCTGTCAGCCACTCGTGTGCCACCCACGGTTGTCCGGCGCGAGTGTAGGAAAAAGGGTCGGTGTGCGGAACGCTTTTGTGCTGGACAATGTATTCCCCGGTTTTCAAATGCCACCACACGTCTGGATCAGTGACGTTGCGCGCCGCCATGGCGAACAGGCCGAGGAAGATTATGATCAGGAAAACCGAACCCGGGCCTAGTACCTTCTTCATCGCGGTCCCATCATAGCCGACGGGAATACTACAGGTTACAATTGCAATCCTCTTGACCTCGGGGGCCACACAATCCGCAGTTCCAACTCGGCCAAAGTTCCGGCTTCGCTTTGCTCAATTCTTTGTCCTTGGGATGCTATGGATTAACTTGCTCTTTTTTTTCGATTTAAGGGAAGGCATTCGCCGCGGATATCCCGACTTCACGATCTTCTACACAGCCGGCACCATGTTGCGCCAAGGCCTGGGCCATCAACTCTACGACCGGAAAGTGCAGTATCAAGTGCAAGAGAGCTTCACCGGGCATATTCCCTTCCGCTTGGGACCGTTGCCCTATAACCATCCGCCCTTTGAGGCCGTGATTTTCGTTCCGCTATCGTGGCTGTCGTACCAGCGCGCGTTCGCAACGTGGGATTTTATCAACATCGGCTTCCTGTTTGCCATCGCCGCAACCTTGCGGAGATCAGTACCCTTACTGCGCTCGTTCGCGGCATGGAAGTTTGTCATTTGCACCCTCGCTTTCTTTCCAATTTTTGTCTGCTTACTGCAAGGCCAGGACTCAATCTTGATGCTCTTATTTTGCACGCTGGCATTACGCGCACTGAAAAACGAGTCCGATCTTGCAGGTGGATGCTGGCTCGCTCTGGCCGCCTTCAAATTTCAGTTTATGCTTCCCATCGTTCTACTTTTATTCTTGTGGAATCGGCGACGAGTGGCCGCGGGCTTTTGCGCTACCGTTCTCGCTCTTGCCTTGATTTCGGTAGCACTCGTGGGTTGGGAGCCGTTGCTGCGATATCCAAAGTTCGTGCTGCAGATAGCGAACCAGCCCGGCCTCGGTGGAGTGCCTCCGCCGTATCTGCCCAACGTTCACGGTTTAGCGATGGGCTGGGCTCGATTTGCGGGCGCGTTCGGGACATCACTGGCAGTCCTTATCTCCATCATGGTCCTATTATTCGCCGCGTGGAAGGGTAGGGTGAAGGCTGGAGAATCACCCGCGGCCGTAAATTTCGAATTGCAATTTTCGCTGGCTATCCTGGTGTCGGTATTGATTGCCTGGCAAACAAATTCGCACGATCTCAGCTTGCTGATTCTGCCGCTGCTATTGATTGCAGATTACAGTGTTGGCGCAGTACCAGAATCGCTCCCCTGGAAACGTAACCTGCTTTTTCCGGCTTGGCCACTTCTAGTCAGCCCATTGTGGATCGCTCTATGGATCGTGATCGGCAAAGTGAATCTGATTGCTGTTCCATTGTTATGGTGGACGTGGAAAATCGGCAACCAGCTTTCTCGTCCGGAGCCTTCCCGCGACGATTTCCCACAGAAAGGCCCTCCCCAGAACGATATTCCCATCGCCTCCGATTTCGTGCAATAACAGTAGCCGGACGAGAATGGCACTTGAACTCGACAGGTCGCCGAAGCCATCGACTATTGTTTTTCTTGCCGCTGTGCTCTGTGCCGCGAGCATGTGGTTCTACGTGCAGCGCGTGCTCATTCCTTACGAAATTAAAGATGCTGCCGCGCACCAGCGTCCGCGCGGCAATCTCTCGGACCTCTATCCGCGATGGCTTGGGGCGCGGGAGCTTTTTCTGCACCGTCGCAATCCCTACAGCGACGACATTACAAAAGAAATCCAGCAGGGATACTACGGCCGCGCGCTGGATCCGGCCCGTCCGAACGACCCCAAAGATGAGCAGAGATTTGCCTATCCCGTTTACGTCGTATTTTTTCTAGCGCCGTTTATTCATCTTCCGTTTCCCATCGTCCGCGTTGTTTTCCAGTGGCTGTTGGCCGCGCTAACCGCCGCCAGCGTTTGTTTGTGGCTGCGAGCGCTTAGTTGGCGACTTCGTCCTTATGAGATAGCCGCCTTCATCGCGCTTACGCTGGGGTCGTTTCCGGCCGTACAGGGAATCAAACTTGGCCAACTCAGTCTGCTGGTGGCAGCGTTGCTGGCGGCAGCCGCGGCCTGCCTGACCAGTGGACTTCTTTTTTATGCCGGCATATTACTGGCCTGCGCTACCATCAAGCCCCAACTGACGTGGCCTTTGGCCGTGTGGCTTCTGGTTTGGACGATCCGCGAATGGAAGTCCCGCCGCAAGCTGGTCTTGGGATTTGCCCTCACCCTCGCCCTCTTGCTCGCCGGTGCGCAGATTATTCTTCCCGGTTGGTGGGTTCTGTTTGCCAGTGGCATGCGTGAATATCACCGCTACACCCAGAACCAGTCGGTGCTGGAAGTATTGTTGCCCGGCGCACTGACGGGAAAAATCGTCGCAGTTGTGGCTGTCGTTGCATGCGCTTTAACTCTCGCCCAGGCTCGCCTGACGACGGCAGGCAAAGATCAGTTCGATCGTGCAGCCGCACTGGTGATGGCATTGACCATATTAGTGGTTCCTATGTGCGCTCCCTACAATCAAGTATGCCTGGCACCAGCCGTTATGGTGCTGGTGCGGGATCGATCTTTTTTTGTCTCCCGATCGCGTGGGCTGCGCTTTGCCTACGTGGCGGGAGCATGTGCCCTATTTTGGCCCTGGATTGCAAGCCTGGGCGCAGATTTCGCGTATTTGTTCGGATTCGAAAAACTGGCGCTGCGGGGATGGTGGTGGCCGGGGATGGCAACATTCGTTTTTCCCGTGCTCGTTTTCGTGCTGATGTTCCTGGATGTGCGAGCTTTTCGACTAGGCAGCTTGTCCACGCCGCAAGAAAAAAGTGCTGAGTAAGAATAAGGCGATCAAAGGGATGCCAACGAGCTCGTAAAATCCGGCCCGCAACGCCACGATATGCAGCGGGGGTAGAAAGAGAAGGGCGAGCAAGGCCAAAGTGATCCTCTTCTCATTGCGAGTAATTGCCAGGTGTTCTGCGAATGCGTAGCTCCCGCATAGAGAAATCGGTAGCAAAGCCAGACTCAGATCGTGCGGATTTAAGTGGTAGCTGACCAGCAGTGCGAACAACAGGCTCGTCGCGAAGGAAAGATCGAGCTCGCGTAGATTCGTGCCTGCCGGATTTCGCGAGAGGCCTATGCCATCCCACGCAAACAGCGTCTGGATCAGGGCGGCCACAGATAAGACCGTCAGAGTGACGATTGCCCAGCCCGATCGCTCGCTCCGAGATAAAAGGAAGACAAGACCGCGGAAATTCGCCATCCCTTGTGGAACCACCCCCGCATACTGCTGCGTCCTAAGATCGAGAAGAAATTTTGGATACGCACTGAAAACGGACCAACCGCAAATGGCGGCGGACAACCCGGCCAGCGCCAGAGCTACAAGGGCAAATCCCTTCGCAAGCTTGGCTCGCGCCTTGCTTCCTGCCCTGACAAAAAGAACGAAAATCAGCGGCAGAACGATTTGAAATTTAAAGAGGCCGAGTGCCAGCAAGCATCCCGCTGCGAAGGCCCGGCTGCTGTGCAGGGCGGTGAATCCGAGAACCACCAGCAAAAGAAGAAGAATCGAATCCTGGCCTTGCTGCAGGCACAGCAGAACCGGAACGAACGTGAGCGATGCCGCCAGAAAAATACTCCAGTGCCATGGGTTTAATAAATCCGTCGTGAGCCGACGTAAAGCGAGGGCGAGAAATCCTATATTCAGCAAACACCAAAGAAGATAGGCCGGCAGCAGCGGAAGCCAAGCGACCGAAAGGTAAAGGACCGTTTCAAACGGAGGATGAATATAAAGAGTTCCCACTCTTCCGGCATAGCGCGCCTGATATTGGCGTTGGAGAGCGGCATCGTAGAGTTGATGCCCTTGGCCGTCGGCCACCATCCGTGCCGCGCAATAAAAGTCGGGGAAATCGGCGCCTTGAATTGATTTAGAAAAGCTTGCCGCCGCAAAGGCAGAAGCGCCTAGCACGAAGACCAGCAGCACCAGCGCTCGAATGTTCGACTTTGTTTTCGGCTGTCGAGTTGTGTCGTGGTTCAGCACGCCGCCGCAGTCTATCGAAGCTCGGGCAGAAGCGCCAATGCCAGTCTCCCGCAAGCCTCTTCCCGTCGAGGCATGATTCCTGTCATTATTCATATTCACGCGCTTCCAGGCAGGCTTAGCTACGCAGGTATAGGATGGAGCCGCGCAGAACCCCATGGTCCTGAATTCCATACGAACGCCGAAAAGCTCTGGTTCGGGAGTGTTTCCCGCGCTGGTTCTGGTCACAGGCAACGAACAGAAAAATATTGTTCTCAACCGCACGCCCTTCAGCGTGGGCCGCAAGGTCGATAAGGACCTGGTCATCGCCGATCCCCGCGTGTCGCGCGACCACGCTTTGATCGTGCTCGAGGCCGAAGGATTTTTTCTCGTCGATCAGGGCAGCAAGCACGGCACCTTCGTCAACGGAGAGCGCATTCAGCGGCAGAAGCTGGAGCGCAATGACCGCCTCGAATTTGGCGCGCGCGATTCGGCTTACGCCATTTTCAATCCGGCACACGGCACTTCGAATACGGCCCGCGAATTCCTCAGCCAGATTTCCGGCATACAGATTTCGCAGGAGGCCACTGATCTCGAGAAGCTGACTCTCTTCCTGGAAGCGGCGCGTAAACTGAACACCGCCGGCGTGCTCGACGAAATTCTGATGACCATGCTGGAAGTCACGCTGCGCTTGACCCGCGCCGAACGCGGCTACGTCTTCCTGAAAGATGATGAAGGCAAACTCCGCCTGGTCGCCGGCCGCAACAATAAAGGCGAACCGCTGCTCGATGACAAAACCATTTCGCACTCGGCGCTGGAAGAATCGCTGCGGTCGAATTCAGAGTTTCTGCTCACGGACACCGGCAGTTCCATGGACCTCGCCGCCCGCCAGAGTATTGTGGCCTACGATCTGCGAACGGTGATTTGCATTCCGTTGCGCAAACGGCAGGTGCAGTCCGTGCGCGATCAAAATACGCCGGCGCCGAACGCCGCTTCCGAAGTGGCCGGAGTGCTTTACGTTGACTCCCGCTTTGCGTCACGGGAATTTTCCGGCGTAGGCCACGACATTCTTCGAGCCATTGCGACAGAAGCAGGATCGCTAATCGAGAACGCCCGCCTGGTGCAGGCGGAAGAAGAATCGCGCCGCTATCAGCAGGAACTCAGTATCGCCGCCAGCATCCAGCAACGGCTCATGCAGGTGAAAATCCCCGACGTGCCTTTCGCCAAGCTGCGCGGCAAGAATTTATCTTGTAAGGAAATTGGCGGAGATTTTTTCGATGCCGTCAATACCAAAGAAGGCCTCGCGGTCGTACTCGCCGATGTAAGCGGCAAAGGAGTTTCCGCCGCCCTTCTGGCTTCTACTCTGCAGGGAATGATCTATTCCCACTTGAGTTCGGGCATGCCGCTGCTCGAGGTCGTCAGCGCGGTAAACAATTTTTTTACCGCCAAGTTGGTTGGAGAAAAGTATGCGACTGTTCTTCTGGTGCGCCTGCGCCGCGACGGCGATCTCGAATACGTGAACTGCGGCCACGTACAACCGCTCTTGATTTGTGGCGGAGAAGTGATGCGCCCGCCCCACGGCAATGTTCCCGTCGGGCTGCTTCCGGACGCAACGTTTGAAAGTGCCCGCTGCCAGCTGAATTCCGGCGACCGCTTTATACTCGTCACCGACGGCGTGACCGAAGCGGAAAATTCCATGGGAGATTTTTTTGAGGACTTCCGTCTCGAGGCGGCGGCGGCGAAGACTCCCACGCTCGAGGGAATTTTCACCGCCGTCTCTGAGTTCTGCGCCGGCAATCCGCTCAGCGACGATTGCACCGTGGTGGAATTGCTGTACTCGAATCCGAGCGCGGAAGCCTAAGCCGACCCAGTCGGGTACGAGAGTTATAGCGAGGTGGCGGTGACCAGTCTTCGTATTTCTCGGTGGATTCTCCGGTCAGTTCTTCTCGGTGTGGTCCGGACACTCGCGACCTCGTGCGTCGCGCTCAGTTTGTTCGCATCCGCGCAGGACTATTACCTTACCAAAGAAGTCCGCATCGATGATCTGCCGCAGAGCACAGCAAAGTCCAAGGATCGCTCCGATGTGCTGGCCGCTGCGGTAGAGATCGTCTTCCATGATAAGGAAATCTGCTGCGGACGAAACTCCGCTTTGGGAGATGCCGTGCAGGCTGCGGATCCGAAGTCTCTGAAAGATGTGAGTGCCAAGCTGCAGGGAAGACATCCATTGAGCGATGGGCGGCCTATTCTAGTAACTGCGGAATACGTGCCACCCGCTTCGGTCAATTCTGGCGCGCTTATCGCTGCGCTTGCGGAGAAGCGTGCCTTGCTCATGGAGTGGAACTCACGCGTGTATGTGGCCTATGGAGTCGGCTATGTGGAAACCGTGGACGCACAGTCTGGCGCGATCGCATACGCGATCCGCACAATCTTTCTGATCGATGCGCGCTTTCCCGATGATCGCCGAAAGGTCACTTTTAACCGCGAGACCGATGACTGGGGCAAGGTACAGGGAGTTCTGATGCTGAAGGCTTCGCCGCAGTAGCTGGAAGTTAACTTGAGTCCTGAGATGTAAGTTACATCCCACTTAGGCAGTATGGAATGCTTTTCGGGATTATAACTTATAACTTGACTTTTCCTGAAGGTGCGAGTAAGTATTCGCCTGTTGCTCCGTGAACATTCCGTAGGTATAGACGACTCATGGCTTAAGGTGAACAATGGGTGAACACATTATTGACGTCGTCACGGGCGCTTTTGTGGTCATCGTCGGCGTTGGCATCGCCGGTTTGATGGAAAATGGATTAGGCAAGGATGACCTCGCATTTCGGACTGATGCGGCTCAAACCGCCTCTCACCGCGATTCTCTTTATTGGGTCTGCTACGCGCTAGGCTTGATGATATTGGTTACTGTAATCCTGCGCTTTCTGTTAGGCAGCGACACCCATCTTCGGCATGCGTACGCGCGCGTCTCTACAAATCCCGTCAGCGTCGGGAACTTCATCGCAGACGTCTCCTTCCTGATGTTCTACGGAGCCTTTCTCACAGGGGCAGCCCTCTCAAACCTCGTCCGGACATTCATGGGTTGGCTGAGTCTCAGTGCTGGTGCGGGCGTAGCGTGGAGTGTAATAGCTTTAATCCGAGGCGAGCGCGACTTAGTGTTCTGGTGGCTAACCGTTAACGCCATCCAATTCCTTTTGACCTTCGGGCTCTATATCTGGGCCTGCCAGATCGATCAGGAAGTCGGCAAAGGCAGGCGGCAAGTTTTAGGGCTGTTGGGCATCGCGTGGGCATGGTACGCAATAATTTTCGGTTTTGATTTGCAGAAGATACTTAATTGGAAAACGTGACGGTCAGCGAGGGAGAGTTACTCAACTGCCACCACAAAGTCCGTACCCTCCCACCGATTTTCCAGAGGCCAATAGAAAGTAAATACAACCTGACTGCCCGCGTCCAACGATGCTGTCGGCAAATCGAGTATGTGGATTCCCAGACCTGTGTCTCGAGTATTGGTGTCCACGGCAGTCGTCCATCCGTCGATGCTCCAATGCACGAGCGCCGGCGTCAGCAGCACAAGGCGCAGCTTTTTGTTGCGCGGGATGGACCGGGCTTTGTTGTTGAACCTCCATCCAAAGACTTGCCGCACTGGCTTCTCCACCAAATAACGCTGTACCGTTTGCGGGCACTGATCGAAGATCTTTCCGTCGCGCATGGACCGCCGCAACTTTATGTATTCCGCGTGCGCCCACACCAGCGGGCAAGCCGATCCTGTAGGCTTGCCTTTGAAAAGCTCCAGCGCTGGAATGTCATCGGCATCCCACACTTGTTCGGAAAGCAATCGGCTGTGGCCAGAGGTACAGTTCTCCATCATCGTCAAAAGCGCATCTGCCTCTTGATTCCGTCCGGCGGCTAGTTCGTAGTGGGCACGTTCTCCCGCCAAGAGCGGCCACGGACGACCAATCCCTGTGCCGTTGAAAGGCGAACCGTCTTTGTGCTCGCCATAGCCATCGCCGTTATAACGGTACCAGCATGGCCCCTGGGGCAAATCTGCGCGCAGCAACGCGTCGATCACGCGAATCGTATTCAGAATGCGGGGATCGTCGGGAGCACGCAATCCAAACCGTACCAGCGCCAGCGCGTCCGGACTAACCAGTTGAAAAGCTACCTGCGAGCTTTCTCCCGGCGGCTTGTTCTTGATGGGAACAAAACCCTGGGTCGGCGATGCGGCTCCATCAATGTCTGGCGGCGCGATGCGGACGTAATATCCCTCTACCCCGATCTGCTGCGCCAGATCTCCGCCCGTGGCATAGGTCCAGCGCTCGATATTGTCATTCCAAGCGTCCGCCGCATCGCGCAGAGTAGAGACCGCATCGCTGTGTCCGGTGAGTTCGGCGATGTCGGCCGCGGCCAGGAGCGCGGAAATTTCCGCCGCCAGCGTAAACGGAGAATAGCCCGCGTCCTCTTCCCAACGGTCTTGCTGCGTGACCGGACCGTTGCGCAGAATAAAGCTGGCGGCCTTGCGTACCATCGGCCAGTAGCGATCGAGTTTGCCCAAACCCTCGGCCGACTCGCGTCGCAGCAAATCGAGAAGCAGAATAGGAAATGCGGTCTCATCCATCTGGACGCCGCCCCAGTATGGTTCGCCGTCAATCCACAAGTTTTGCGCCCAGTTTCCCGCAGCTTCCTGTGTGGATTCCAGATAGTGGAGCACTCTGACGGCATCTTCGACGGCGCCGGCGGCCAGCAACGCCCCGGCCGTTTCCACCAAATCGCGGGGCCAGATCAGGTGATAGCCCCCCAAGTCTTCATCGCCCTTATTGAATCCCCAGGGGATCGAAAGGCTGGCAATAATTCCACCCAGAAAATCCTTGGACTCATGCGTTCGCAGCGCGGCTGTCGATGAGCGGTAAAGATCGTAAGGGCGCTCCGGTTCGTCCAGTTTCAGCAGCGTATCTTGCCAGTTCTTCCAGTGAAAGACGTAATGCTGGCGAAGTTCGGCATAATCTTCGAGCAGGCTCGATCGCACTTGCTGGCCCGCTTCGCTCCAGCGCGCGCCAAATCCCAGGGCCAACACGAATTCTCCATTGCAGGTTGCCAGGTCGATTTCCCCGGTGCAGGCGAGGTTCCCGTCTTCCGCGCGCTGGTATTCCCATTCCATTTGAAAATGAGCCGACAAATCCTGCCAGCCGTCGGACGTGCCTACGAATCCGACCGACATTTTTTTCCACGGTGCGGAAGATCCCAGGGCGAGCGCCGCGCCACCATGCTTCGCAAAAAACATCGGCACGCCTTTGTAATCGCTTACCCAGCCCGTGTTGCCGTAACCGCAGTTGGCCAGATGCGGCGAGAGCAACACGTAAAGATGAAAGTCCGATAGCTTTCCCTGCAGCGGCTCAAAACGTACCTTTTGCAGCACCACGTTGCGGTCCGGATCGGTGAAGACTTCTTTGTGAATCCGGTAGCGGCCGTTGATCTCTGTATTCGTCAATTCGTAGAAAGGAACTCCCGGCTCGAACGGTTTGTTTTCAAAAGTGCAGTGGCGCTTCTCTTCGGAAAAAAAGTCTTGGCCGTTGGTGACCAGGAAGCCCAGATCGCGAGTGCAGGCCTGATCGACGCGAGGGAAGTAAACTTCGTTAAGAATGCCATGGCTTAAAGTGAACCAGACTTTGCTGTGTTGATTCAGCGCCGTTCCAACTCCGGTTTTTGCACTTGAGGTCCAGCGCGGCGGAATCCCGGGGCCACCGGGGGCAATACGGACGGCGGAATTACGGTTAGAATCGCTCATGAGATTTTGGATTCAGATCGCGCCAACTGCTCAGGGCCGGAGTCCGAATGGGAATTCTACAGTTCTCCGGCTCCAGAATGGGATAGACGGACCACCAGTTAGTTGCATCCAAGCAACCTGTGGAGAAAGTAATCTTGCATTGTTTTAGAAAGTCGCGATAATAATGCCACTTAAGCGCACGCCATGATGGGACTCTTCAAATTCCGCAAAGTTGCAATCGCCGCTATGCTAGCAGCCATTGCGCTGGGGGGAGTGCGCGCGGCGGTTGCCGCTGCCCCCGACACGCCAGTCACGGCCCTCGATCGCGGATTCGCCGGCCTTTACAATCTGGATTTCACCGGGGCCGAAAAAGATTTTTCATCGTGGGAGGCGCAGCATCCGGATGATCCCGTAGGTCCGGTCAGTGAGGCTGCCGGATACCTTTTCTCCGAATTCAATCGCCTCGGCGTGCTTGAAGGCCAGTTCTACGACAGCGATGAATCATTTCTTTCGAGATCCAAACTCAGTCCCGACCCAGCCATCCACAGCCGTTTTCAATCCGCTCTCGACCGTTCCGAGCAACTCGCGCACAGTCGCCTGAACAAAGATCCCAAGGACCGAGACGCTCTTTTTGCCTTGACCCTCGCCTCCGGATTGCAAGCCGATTATGCGGCCTTGATCGAGAAAAGAAATTTAGCTTCGCTGCATTACACCAAAGACGCCTCCACCTGGGCGCAGCAACTGCTCGCGATTTGCAATGACTGTTCTGACGTGCTGGTGGCTACGGGGTTCAGCAAGTACATCATCGGAAGCCTCAATGCGCCGACGCGCTGGCTGCTGCGCATGGGCGGACTGCCTGGAGATAAACAAGGGGGCATCGCGGACCTGCAGACTACGGCTCAGAACGGCCATTATCTGAAGCCCTTTGCACGCATTCTTCTAGCAATCGCGTATGTGCGTGACAAAAACAAGACCCGCGCCCTCGAACTACTCGTGGCGCTGCGCAGCCAGTTTCCTGGCAACACGCTGTTTCCCCGTGAAATTGCGCGACTGCAGCCCTCAGTGACGAAGTAGGCCATTCTTGGGCGGCTACCAAGGTATGAGGAACGAACCCCTGGAGTCGTGCGCCCTCAGTTAACTCCTGTCCTTGGCGGTTGACGATTTGCCCCATTCATCAGAAATTCATTCCGTCGTAACCGTCCTGTAACATGGCCTCTACAGACTGAAGACATCTAATCTGAGGAGGAACTATCGAGTGACACGCAGACTGATGCAGCTCTTGTTGTGCGCTGTTGTAACCTTGCCCGCGATGGCGCAAACCACGCTCAACGGAGCTGGCGCCACGTTTCCCAACCCGGTTTATTCGAAGTGGTTTAGCGAGTACGCCAAGTCGCACTCCGGCGTTCAAGTCAACTATCAGTCGATTGGCAGCGGCGGCGGCATCCGCCAGGTCACAGAAGGTACAGTCGATTTTGGCGCCAGCGACATGCCCATGACCGACGCTCAACTCAGCGAAGCAGAGGGCAAGCTCAAGACCAAGATCCTTAACCTTCCCACCGTGCTGGGGGCGGTGGTTCCCGCCTACAACATTCCCGGAGTTTCCGGAGAAGTGAAGTTTACTCCCGATGCGCTTGCCGGAATTTTTCTCGGCAAGATCACTAAGTGGAACGATAAAGCCATCACCAGCGTGAATTCGGGTATGAACTTTCCCGACAAGGACATCATCGTGGTTCACCGCTCCGATGGCAGCGGCACCACATTCATATGGACCGACTATCTTTCGAAAGTCAGTTCTGACTGGAAAAACCAAGTGGGCAGCAACACTTCGGTGAAGTGGCCGATCGGGCTTGGCGGCAAGGGAAATGAAGGCGTCGCCGGATTGATTCGGCAAATGCAGGGTGCGATTGGCTACGTGGAGTTGATTTATGCGGTGCAGAACAATATCGGTTACGGCAGCGTGCGAAATTCTTCTGGAGCTTTTCTGAAAGCATCGCTCGAAGGCGTGACCGCCGCCGCCGCTTCCGCTCCGAAAATGCCAGCGGATTTCCGCGTCTCCATCACGGACGCGCCCGGCAAAGATGCTTATCCGATTTCCAGTTTCACCTGGCTGTTGGTTCCACAGCAATCCAAGGATCCGGCCAAAGGGAAGATTATCAATGATTTCTTGAACTGGATGGTGACCGACGGGCAGAAGATGACAAACGCTCTTTCCTATGCTTCTTTGCCCGACAATGTCGTCCAGAAGGAAAAAGACGCAATCAAAACTGTAAAGTAAGCACCTCAGATCGCTGATCCCACCGGCGCATTCGGAAAATTCGAGTGCGCCGAGTTTTTTCCCATCCAAAGCTGCAGGCCGTGCCTGCTTCGCTTTCGGCCACTCAGCGCCAAACTGCCGGGATGCTTTATACTATGCATTCGCAGCTTCCGGTCTGAAGTTTTTGCTACGGCCGGATGAAAGTATGACCCTCGCAGATGGCTCGCATTTCGCTGGACAATCCCCAGTATTATCTCAACCGCGATACCTCCTGGGTCGCGTTCAACAGCCGCGTGCTCGAAGAGGCCGAGGACGAAGGTAACCCGCTGCTCGAGCGGCTGAAGTTTCTCGCCATCTCGGCCAGCAACCTCGACGAGTTCTTCGAAATCCGCGTCGCTTCCATGATGCAGCAAATCGAGGATGGCTACAACGAAGCCGGTCCCGATGGAATCACTCTGGCTGAAAAACGCGAGATACTTTCTCGCCTCACCCATAAGTTCGTTGACCAACAGTATGAATGTTGGAACGACCTGCGTCCCGCGCTGGCGGAACAGGGAATTCGCGTCTTGTCTCTGCACGAGCTCGGCGCCGAAGCTCGCCGCTTTGTCGACAATTATTGCGAGAAAGAATTGGATCCGCTGCTCACCCCGGTGACCGTGGATCCCACGCACCCTTTTCCCCGGGTCATCAACAAGGCACTGTGCCTCGGCTTTTTGTTGCGGCGCAGACGCCGTTCCGCGCTCACTTACACGGGCGTAGTTTCCGTGCCTCGCGCTCTGCCGCGCCTGGTCCGTTTGCCCTCCGAGACTACCGCGGATTTTATTTTTCTGGCGGACCTGGTCGCGCATCACGCGCAGAATATGTATCACGGCTACGATATTGTTTCGTCCGCGCCCTTCCGCGTCACCCGCAACAGCAATCTGTATCTGCAAGAGGAAGAAGCGCGCAATCTGCTCGAATCCGTGCGCGCCGAATTGCACAACCGCCGCAAAGGCGATGCGGTTCGCATGGAAATTGAAGCCGACGCCGATCCCGAAATCATCGACCGGCTGCGAACTGTTTTTGAACTCGACCCCTGGCAGGTCTTTCCGGTCAACGGACCGGTCAATCTTTCCCGGCTGTTCAATGTCTACGATCAGGTGCAGCGCCCGGATCTGAAGTATCGGCCATTTGCGCCCCGCGAGCTGCGGCTGACGGCCAAGTCGCAGAATCTTTTCGAAGAGTTGCGCCGTCACGACGTGCTGCTGCACCACCCCTACGACTCCTACGACGCGGTTGTCTCATTTATCGAATCGGCGGCGGAAGACGATCAGGTGCTATCGATCAAGCAAACTTTGTACCGCACCAATGAGCATTCGGCCATCGTTCCCTCGCTGATGGACGCGGCTTCCCGCAAAGAAGTCACCGCCGTGGTTGAGCTCAAGGCGCGTTTTGATGAAGCCCATAACATCCGTTGGGCGCGCGAAATGGAAGACGCCGGCGTACAGGTGTTTCACGGTTTGGTTGGCCTGAAGACGCACTGCAAACTTTCGTTGCTGGTGCGACGGGATCCCGATGGCGTTCGCAGCTACGCGCACATCGGAACCGGCAACTACAATGCCGCCACGGCGCGCATCTATACCGACCTGAGTTTGTTCACGGCGAATCCGGAGATCACGCGCGCGGTGCACGACGTGTTTAGTTTCCTCACCGCTTATGCGGAGAATCCAAGTTACGATCCGTTATTGGTGGCTCCTCTCGATCTCGCGGAGAAATTAATCGCCCTGATCGACCGCGAAGCCGATCACGCTCGCCAGGGCCGTCCGGGACGCATCATCGCGAAAATGAATGCTCTGCTGGATAAAAACATGATTCAGGCGCTGTATCGCGCTTCGCAAGCCGGAGTCGAGATTGATCTCATTGTGCGCGGCATTTGCGCTCTGCGCCCTGGGGTGCGCGGGTTGAGTGACCACATCCGAGTGCGCAGCATCGTGGGACGCTTCCTCGAGCATAGCCGCATTTATTATTTCGGCAACGGCGAGGATGAAGAAATTTATATTGGCAGCGCCGACTTAATGCCGCGCAACCTCTACGAGCGCGTCGAAGTCTTAGTGCCTTTGCGCGACGAATTTTTGCGCCAGCGCGTCCACAATGAAATTCTCGATGCCTACCTCGCCGACAATCGCAAAGCTCGCATCTTGCTCCGCGACGCCAGCTACATTCGCGCCTGGCAGCCCCTTCACGGCAAACGCAACCGCCGGCCACCCACCGGCGCGGCAGCTTTTAGTTCGCAGGATTTTCTTATCGCCGTAGCTGAAGGCAAGCAGCCTGCCGGGGCAATTCCGCAACTTCCCACACGCAGGCGTAGAACTTCGGTCACCCGAACACGATAACTTCTCATGATTATTTATTTTTTACGACACGCCAGCGCCGGTGAGCACTTCATCAATCCCAAGAAGGACGAAAAGCGCGGCCTCGACCAGGAAGGCATCGAGCAGTGCGGATACGTAGGTCGGGCCCTTGCAGCCGTCGAAGCGCATGTGGATTGTGTGATTTCGAGCCCGCTCAAACGCGCCACGCAAACCGCTTCGCTGGTCGGAAATGAAATGGGTTATGAAGGCAAGCTGCTGATGGAACCGGCGCTTCGTCCCGAAGCCAGCTTCGCGGACTTCCGCCGAATGCTGGAAAAATACTCGAAACAAGAATCGGCGATGGTGGTCGGGCACAATCCCAATCTCAGCCAGTTCCTGGGCACCGTGATCAGTGAATCAGGTTGCGAAGCTTCCATTGACCTAAAAAAAGGAGCCGTAGCTCGCGTCGAAATGCGGCGCAACTCTGGCACTCTGCACTGGTGCCTGACTCCGAAAATTCTGCGCACGCTCTATACGGCCGCGCTGGAAAGTTCCCGTCCGAATACTTCGCGGAAGTAAGCCGCGTCTTTTTCAATCGCCCACAGTTCCAGGTCCACGCCCATGCGCCGGCGCGGAACCAGCGTCAGGTGTACTCCCGCAGCGTGTATTCTTGCGCGGACTTTCTCCACGGCCCGGCTGCGGCCCAGGTTGAGAGCTCGCGCCAGTCGCAACAGCATAATGGCTTTCTGCACTCCGGGCCGGTCGGCCGGGTCGATCGCTTTCATGGGCGCTTCCTCCAGCGATGGCCGCGATTTTCCCAAGTAGCGCGCAATGGCGGCAATTATGCGGCGTTGCTGCGGTGTATAGCCGAGGATTTCAGAATTCGCAATGATGTAATACGTATGCCGGTGGTGCGCGTTGCGATTGACGTAATCTCCCACTTCGTAGAGCATGGCCGCAGCCGAGAGCCATTCGCGAAACTCCGGCGCGAGTCCATGCACGGAGCGCAGCGCCGAAAATAAAAACATCGCAGAGTCGCGCACATTAAGCGCGTGCTTCATGTCCACGCGATAGTGAGCCACCGCGCGCGTAATCGATTCCCACCGCTCCGACTCAATCTGTCGACCCGACCGGGTGCTGCGATCGTGTTCCGCGGCCATCTGCGCCAGCAATCCATCGCGCAAACCCAGCGGCGAATAGCGGAAGCCTTTCAAGTGAAAACGATCCAGCAATTCGTGATAGACCATCGCTCCGGCAATAATGATTTCCGCCCGCCGCGGACCGATGCCTTCAATCTGCCTGCGCTCTTCCACCGGCAGCCGCGACAACTGCCTGGCGATCCGGCTCATCTCCGCGGCCGAGACAATCGCGCGCTGGGTTCCGTTTCTCTTGCGCAAACGGCTGGCCGCCGCCGCCAGCGCAGCCGCGGTTCCAGAGGTCGCAATCACGCTCTTGACCTTCCCCGCCACCACGCGCGCCGCCACCCGGTTCGCTTCCCGCGCCACGAATCCTTGCAGACGTTTGAGCTCACCCTTGCGCGGCGGATCGTGACGCAAAAATTCGTCGCTCAACCGTACCGCTCCAAGCGGCAAACTCACCGTGTCGCGAATCTGCCCGCGGCTTGAGATAGTAAGCTCGCAACTTCCGCCTCCAAGATCCATCATCAACGCCGGTGAACTATCGATGCGAAGGTTGGAAACCAGTCCCAAATGGATCAGGCGCGCTTCTTCCAACCCGGAAATAATTTCGACTTTCCATCCCGTCGCCGAACGCACCCACTCCAGAAATGCCAGTGAGTTGCGGGCGTCTCGCAAGGCGGCTGTCGCTACAACTCGCACCGGATCGGTGACCACTTGCTGGGTAGCGCGGTGAAAACGGCGCAGGACCTTCACCGTTTCCGCCATCGACTCGGGAGTGAGAAATCCGGAACGAAATACTCCTTCCCCCAGACGAGTGACTTCGCGGTCTTCATGGATCGCCCGCAAGCGTCCGCGCGTCAGTCGCGCGATCTTTAACCGGACGGAGTTAGAACCGATGTCAACTGCGGCAAAGGTTGGCATGAGGCAAGGCCAACAGTTTACATGGCGCAGGCGGTAAGGTCATTTGGGAATGAATTAAATGTCAGGCGGCAGAGGTGACAGGCTGGTCTTTCGTGGCAACTTTGGGTCGAGCGGGCGCAGATGCACGAGGCTTTGCAGCGCTGTCACCCCGCACCTGGGCCAGCAAGGCGACCGCATTCCGGAATTTCGCCCCCGTGACATTATGCAGCTCAGCAACCAGAGGCGATTCGCGCACCTCGCCCAGGTTCTCCGTTGCGGTTTGCGTGAGCGTAAGCCAGTCGTGCCAATCGCCCAGCGCATCCTGGATCCTCTTCACCCCAGCGATGAACTGCCGCGTCTCTTTCGAAGGCTCAGCGAACTCCGCGGCGTATCGCGCTCGCTTGCTCAGTATGCGGTACTGGTGCAGCAGCGGCTCGGTGACAGGCGCGCCGCTGTTAATCGCAGCAAGAATTCCTTTGGCGACAATCAACGGATCGCGACTGCTCTTGGCCTCGAAATCTTTACCGGCACGCTTCAGTCTTCGGCGCAGTTCCCGCACTCCAGCATCGGCGACTGCCTTGCGCAGTTTCTTTTCCTGCTCACGGCGGAGTTCGATCAGATGATTCACCAATTGGGTCTTGCGCCGCGGTTCCCGGGGAATTTTCAAACTGCGCAATGCGGCCAGTTGCATGTCGAGATCGCGAACTCTTCCGGCCCGCTTGCGGATGCGGTCCAGCAACTTCAGCAATTTCTTCTGGCTCCTCCCGAGCTTTGGCGAAAAATCTCCCAGCAGGATTTGCAGACGGCGAGTGCCCGTGCGGAAGCGATGGACACTTTCCGCCGATGGTTTCGTCGAAAGCTTGACCAAGTCCTGCTCAAGCTTCTGAAAAACCGAGCGACTTCGCTTCAAGGCGATCGACATAAGCACAGAAGAAATCGAATCGGGAGATGAAAATACAGCCTAATCTCGGAAAAGGCAACCCCAGAAAGCTCGGCTATTTTAACATTCTGTTAACAGTGATCTGGTAGCTTCTACCGGAATGGCCTTTTCGGCACTACCTCGGCCCCATATGCCTGCTCCGCAACCCGTTGCAGTGACGAAGGTTAATAGCCTCCCTCCGGCGGAAAAGCAGAACTTGCCATTCTCTCGTGTCCGCACTGGCGAAGTGGGCGATCAGATCTTCAAGTACGCCATGTTGCTCTGCGGTTCGGCGGTACTGGGCATGCTGGTTCTGATCGTCTACGAACTGGTTTTGCGCTCCGGTCCCTCGTGGCACGCCTTCGGATTCAAGTTCTTCGCCGGGCATGATTGGGATCCAGTCAACGAGCAGTTCGGAGCCGTGCCGTTCATTTACGGAACCTTGGTCTCTTCGCTTCTTGCTTTGGTCATTGCAGTTCCGTTGTCGATTGGCGTTGCGGTTTTTACGACCGAGATGTGTCCGCCCGCCCTGCGCGCCCCGCTTTCTTTCTTTGTTGAATTGTTGGCGGCCATCCCCAGCGTCGTCTACGGACTCTGGGCCATCTTTGTCCTCATTCCCATCCTCACGAATTATGTGGGACCCTTCCTCGGCAAAACGTTAGGCTGGACCGGTTTATTCACCGGTCCGTTCTATGGCGTCAGCATGCTGGCCGCCGGAATTATTCTGGCCATCATGATCGTTCCCATCATTTCGTCCATCTCCCGCGAAGTTTTGATGGTCGTTCCGCAGCATCAGCGGGAAGCCGTGCTTGCGCTCGGTGCGACGCGCTGGGAGATGATCCGCATGGGCGTGTTGCGCAACGCGCGCGCGGGAATCATGGGCGCGATTATCCTCGGCCTGGGTCGCGCTCTTGGAGAAACCATTGCGGTCACCATGGTCATCGGCAACCGACCGGAAATCGCGAGATCGCTTTTCGCCCCCGGCTACACCATGGCGAGTGTTCTGGCCAATGAATTCAGCGAAGCTACCGGCGACATTTATCTCTCCGCTCTTATCGAGATCGGTCTGGCGTTGTTCCTCGTCACGATTGTGGTCAACGCCTTGGCTCGCTTGCTGGTTTGGACAGTCACTCGCGGCCAGCCTTCGAGGGCCAATGCCTGATACAACCCTGCATGCGGAACGGCCCATCGCTTTGCACCGCCGCGTCACCGACAAAGTCATGACGGGTCTGGCGGTGCTTACTGTCATCCTGGTTCTCGCGCCGTTGTTTGCCATCTTTGCCTACCTGGTTTACCGCGGAGTCGGTTCCATCAACTGGGCCTTCCTCACGCAAACTCCGAAGCCCGTGGGCGAAGCCGGCGGCGGCATGGCAAACGCGATTGTGGGTTCGGCATTCATGCTGGGCCTGGCCAGCCTGATCGGAGTGCCACTCGGAATCGGGGCGGGTATCTACCTCGCAGAATATGGCCGCAACCGCTATGGGGACGCAATCCGCTTCACCGCCGACGTACTCAACGGCGTGCCATCCATCGTAATCGGGATTGTGGCTTACGCCATCGTGGTGCTCTCGCAGAAACATTTCTCCGCTTTGGCTGGAGGAGTGGCGCTGGCTTTCATGATGATTCCCACCATCTCGCGCACGACCGAGGAAATGCTTCTCCTGGTGCCGCAGGCCTTGCGGGAAGCGGCATATGGCCTGGGTATCCCGCGCTGGCGGACCACACTTTCCATTACTTTGCGCACAGCAACATCGGGAGTGGTCACGGGAATTATGCTGGCCTTCGCCCGTGTAGCCGGCGAAACTGCGCCCTTGCTTTTCACCGCATTGGGAAATCAATTCTGGAATGTGCGCGTCAACCAGCCCACCGCGGCGCTGCCGCTTCAGATTTACACCTATGCTCTTTCTCCTTATGACGATTGGCACCGTCAGGCGTGGGCCGGAGCGCTCGTGCTCATCATACTCATCGTCACGGCGGTAACGGCCGTGCGTCTCGCAGTGCGCCGTGGTACTTTTGGAGCGGCATAAGTATGGGCGTTGGAATCCAGGTCGAAAACCTGAATGCCTGGTACGGCAAGACCCAGGCGTTGTTCGACATCAAGATCACGGTCGCGGCGAACCATGCCACCGCGCTGATCGGGCCTTCGGGCTGCGGTAAATCCACTTTTATCCGCTGCCTGAATCGCATGCACGAGACGATTCCCGAAGCACGCGTCACAGGAATGGTTCGCATCGGCGATATCAGCGCCTACAATGGCACTTCGGCTACGCAGCTTCGCCGCCGCGTGGGCATGGTTTTTCAGAAAGCCAACCCGTTTCCGACGATGTCGATCTATGACAACGTAGCCTCCGGCCTAAAGCTGAATGGTTTTCACGACCGCCGTAAACTCGATGAAATTGTGGAGCGATCTCTGGACGCTGCCGCTCTATGGAGTGAAGTCAAGGATCATGTTCACAAAAAATCGGGAGCCAGCCTCTCCGGCGGCCAGCAGCAGCGTTTATGTATTGCCCGAGCCCTGGCCGTGGAACCTGAAGTCCTGTTGATGGATGAGCCCTGCTCCGCGCTCGATCCCATCTCCACTGGAAAAATCGAGGAATTGATCTTTCAACTCAAAGAACGGTATACGATTGTAATTGTTACGCACAACATGCAGCAGGCGGCGCGCGTCGCCGAATTTACCGGATTTTTTCTGCTGGGCAAAATGATCGAGTTCGACAAGACGGAGAAGATTTTCACCAAGCCGTCCGACAAAAAGACGGAAGATTACATCACCGGCAGATTCGGATAACAGTCTGCATCTCGGGAGAGACTTGAAAGGGCGCGGCTTCAGCCGCGCCTTAAGACGGCACACTGATTCGCGGCTTTAGCCGCTCGGAGGAAGGGTTCGCACAATGCGCACGCGCTTTCAGCAGGGGCTCGACGATCTACGGCAAAAACTGCTCCGCATGGGTGGACTGGCGGAACAGGCGGTAGACCGGGCCCGGCAAGCTTACATCGATCGAGATCTAACCCGCTGCCAAATGGTGCTCGAAGGCGAAAGCCTTATCAATACTTCGGAACGCGAAATCGACGAGGCTGCCTTTGATCTTCTCGCCATGCAACAGCCCATGGCCGTCGATCTTCGCTTCATCCTCGCCGTAACCAAGATCAATTCCGATCTCGAGCGCGTTGGCGACCAGGCGGTGAACATCGCCGAGCGCGTCATGGATATGGTCGACCTTCCCGTTGTCGATCTTCCCGTAGATATTGCGCGCATGGGCGCCGCCGTCAGTGCCATGGTTCGCCGCGCGCTGGAATCCTTCATCGAAGGGAAAGTTGAACTCGCCCAAGCCGTCCTGGAAATGGATAACGTGGTCGACCGCATGAAAGACGATGCGTTCATCCAGTTAGTGAAGTCGATGAACCAGAATCCCGAAGTCGTGCGCCAAGCCCTCGACGCGTTGCTCGTCGCCCGCAATCTGGAACGCGTCGCCGACCATGCCACCAACATCGCCGAAGATGTGATTTTCTGGGTGCAAGGCGCCGACGTCCGCCACAACGCTGCTTTGGCTGCCACCGAGGATCGCCAGCAGCCCACGCAAGAACAGCCCTCCCGCCCTTCCGGGGCATGATGTCAGTAGCGCCGCCGTCCCGGCGTCCGCGAATGCAAAGACGGCGCCGATTTCCATAGGTCTTGCGTTGGTTTTGACCTCGGCTTCGCGATTGGAATACGCTTTTCCTCGTAGTGAGCAGTCACTCAATCTCGCGGAGGCGCCGTGACCCGATTCGCGCAAATTATCTTCGCAACCGCATTCCTATATCTCTCCATCGCTCTGCCTGCCCAGGACCAACAATCTTCCTCGATCTCGCTGCCGACCAGCAAGCGCTTAACGCTCCCCACGCCCGGCCGCATCGGCCCTACGAACGGCTTTTCCGCCACCATCGCTCTCAGCCCGGATGGCCACTACGCCGCCCTGCTCAACGATGGCTACGGTACGCAAGAAACCATCGCCACCCAGTCGATCGCCATCCTCGATCTCAAAACAAATGAAATCGCGGACTATCCCGACAAGCGCTTCGGCGAATATGCCCGCCAAAGCTATTTCCTCGGACTGACATTTTCTTCCGATGGCAAGCACCTTTATGCGTCCGTCGGCTCCATCACCGATCCCACCGGGCAAAAACCTGGAGACCTCGGTAACGGAATCGCGGTCTACAGTTTCAACCAAGGCAACGTCGCGCCGGAGCGCTTCATCCCTATCGATCCCCAGCCGCTCGCTGGCGGAAAAAAAGTGGCATTCGCGTTACAGAAAACGCCGGCAGGAACGGCAATCCCTTACCCCGCAGGCCTCGCGCTCATTTCTGCCGGAGGCAGCGATAAGCTTCTGGTCGCCAACAA
>Ga0302140_10002892_pt1 | contig 22185 bp, 10 predicted proteins | sample I_Bog_E1_1_FD_202095 | JGI IMG/M metagenome (GOLD analysis project Ga0302140, IMG submission 202095) | Peat permafrost microbial communities from Stordalen Mire near Abisko, Sweden - I_Bog_E1_1 | ecosystem: Environmental > Terrestrial > Soil > Wetlands > Peat | place: Sweden: Abisko, Stordalen... | reverse complement strand
GTAGCCGCCATCGCAATTTCCTGCGGGAACAAGGTGCTACCCAGCGTATAGGTTACCCCATGAATGGCATCGATACCATAAATAACGGGTATTTTCAGGCGGTCCTGCGCCGCTTCGGCCTGTATGGCGGAGATCACTTCGTACCAATGCTTCCGGTCATATGCATGGCCGCTCACATTTAATATCGATCCGACGTGGTATTTTAATATGGCTTCTTTAATTTTCTCCGGGTCGATCTCATGTACGCCATTTTTGGTGGTAGAAACCACGTCGGACGTAACTTCGGTCATCTGCCCTACCTTTTCTTCGAGGGTCATTTGGGCGATCAGCGCATCTACTTTTTTATCGATATCGCTTTCCGGTTTTTTGGGCTGTGCGGCAAGGCACAAAGCCCCAAGCATTGCCGTAACGAGTAAAAATAGTGGTTTCCTCATGTTCTGTTGGTTTGGTTGGTTATTTGAGTTTGATTGATTATAATGTCCTAATTTACAGGTTTTAGCTTATTCTGCAACGCCTCCAACGCGTTGGCCAGGTAAGCAAGGGGCGCGTTCCAGTTAATCGCAATTTCGTTAACTGCATACGCGTGGTAATTATCGATATAAGCCTCATCCGGAACAGTCGACGGTACCTTTACACCATCTTGCATTTCGGGATTCGGGCCGCCAACCACCAAGCCTGGTATCGGGTCAGCCACGCCATCTGACTGTGACGGCCGGTGGTGTGGGTTCATAGACGGTTTGCTGCCGTAACCGGTAACATAGCAATACCCTGTGCCATTTCTGCCCAAAAGATAATCGAGGTTGTCCAAAGCGTATTGCAAGTATTTGGCATCGCCCGTAAGCCTATATACCTGGATGAGTGCTATCCCTTCATTCCCTGCGACTGAATTACTCCCCCAGTTAAAATTACGCTTTGATTTGTCCATCACAACCTCATAAGCTGTTTCATGGGCTCCGCTGATAAGGCTATCGGCAAATCTTATGAGTCGTTGTTTTATTTCGGGTAATTCTTTCACGTTCGGCCCGCTGTAATTCTTTGCTAAGGAGTAGTATCCCAGCAACCTTACCTGGCTCCAGGTTGGCAAGGGCATATTATCGTCAGGCAATAGTTTGATACCTTGTAAATATTTTGGCAGATGTGTCGTTACCGTTAGTTCTGACGCAGCCCATATAAATTCGTCACTAAAATTACGGTCGCCGTAAGCGCCGGTATTGACTTTTGGACTAAACTTTTGATTCATCGCATTTTGGTCATATACAACATTTGGGTTTTTGTTTGCCCAATCCCAGGCCAGATTAGCCGCATTTAAGCAGGAGTCAGCCAAACCCGGTAACTCTTTAGGGAACTTGTTAAATATCCGGCTTGCCTGTGCCATTACCGCTGCAAAATCAAGTGTTGCCGCCGTACCTTTCTGAACGACATATCGCGGCGCCGTGGCTTTATCCGGCATTTCGAATTGATCAAATTCGGCATTGGTGAGCTTATGATAAACACCGCCGTCGTTAGGGTCCTGCATGGTAAGCATCCAGCGCAGGTTCCACAAAACTTCATTCAAAATATCGGGGATGCCGTTGCCGCTTTCGGGGATATTTAATTTAACCGTCTTCATATACGCCGGAAAGTCCTCATACAGTGAAAGCAGCGTGCTTGTACTGATACCGCTATTGACGACATATTTATTGTAGTCCCCTGCATCATACCAGCCCCGCGGGGCAGAAATGGTAGTCCCGGCAGGCCGTTTATCCGATGCCGCCGAGGGATGGATCAACACGCTCGTGTCCGGGTGGCCCTCAGCCCGTGTCCATTTACCGGCAAATTTTGGATCGAGCGCCGTGGAGGCGCGCATAAAATAATAGGCTTTGATGGAAGCACCGGCTACGTCGCGATGTACATTTTTTTTGATCTCAAATGGGTATGAGCGGCCAACACCAGGCACAAAAAGCAGATAGGTACCGGGTTTGTGGTAAGCCGTAAAATCGGCAATAAGCGTATAGTCACCCGCAAAATCAGGTTTGGAAGACTTTTTTAATCGACCTTTAAATACGATCGTCTTTTCGATGGTTTGAATGGAGAACATGCTATCTCCTGTTGCCAGAACGATGCCGATCTTTGGCGCGTCCGGGTAAAACCCAACCTGGTCGAGCCTGATCTTCGTTTCGCCGCCCTGCTGCGCGTAAATATTACCCACTAAGCATAGCAGGACTGTGACCAAAGAAAAGAAACGGCCAAAATTTTGAAAATACTCATTGCTCATTTAAAGAAATATGCTTTATAGGTCATTACCCTGTGACGCAGGTAACTGGCTGATAAAGTTAGGTGTAACTTGTACAATAAGTATAATACTAATTTGTCACTTTTTTGGTAAAAATTGATACTAAATAAACAGGTGTGTACCGGGAAGGGACAACTTTTCGAAAATTGTCAAATCTCAAACTTGATAAATATGGTGACACAACCCTGTCGCTGACAAAACGCTGTCAGTACATAAGCAATTAATGGTCAGATTTGTATCGTTTTGCAGAAGGGTGTAGCATGTGTAGCGCGACAAAAGAAAGCGCTATAGTTTAAACAGGCTATAAGCCACACTCACGTTAAACAAGTTAACACGAGTATGATTGTAACCGTATGTTTGCTCGGTTATACCGGCTTCGGCACGCAGATCAATAGAAATTTGTTTGATATCCAGCCCCGCGCCTAATTGCCAGGCAAAGTTTTGATCCTTGTAATCCAGGCTGAAGGCTTTGTCAACGGCGCCGCCCAAATTCTGGTTTTTATCAAGCGCGAATGAAACGAGAGGCCCGGTGTAAAAACGGGCGCCAACGCCGAATGCGCCGATCTTAATCCCTACCAGCAACGGCACGTCCAGGCTGGTAAATTTGGCGCTGGTGGTACCGCCTCCCTGCGTGGTTATATCCACATCTTTTGAGGTGACATACATTTCCGGCTGAAAATTAAGACCGGCAGCTCCGACCCGTGCCCAAATGCCCCCCAAATAACCCGCCTGGTTACTCGAGCTAAAAGTAGCTGATGCAGATGACTCAAGGCTGGCAATATTAATACCTCCTTTTACTCCAAATTGAAATGAAGGTATAATTTGAGCCGAAGCAAAATTGAGGGCTATCGCGGCAACGACAATTGTTGTAAAAATTCTTTTCATGGTAGTGTGTTGGTAATGTTTCAACAACTATGATAAGTTTTGGTTTTAAAGGTTTAATACCTTATAAAATTAGGAATCCGGTCCTCTGCCGAAGAAAATCGACTGGGGACCGGATGACTCGTTTTCTGCAATAAATGTAGAAAACAATTTATAAATGCAAAACTAATGTTAAAAACTTGCCAGTTTGCCCTGGTAATAATCCAATATTTTGCTGTAGATCAGGTAATCATAACGGGCGCCGATCAATGCCAGGTTTGCCGCATCCAAATTGTTTTGTGCAAGCAAAAATAGGTCTGACGTAATTACGCCGGCATCAAAACGTGCCTTTTGAACATGGTAACTCGTTGTATAAGCCGCTACGGCGTCTTGCAGGGCCTGGTACCGCTTATAGGCGCCCGCCATATTATAATAGTTGGTTTCGACACTCTGTTTTAGCTGTATTTTGGTGTTGTCTTCTATCGCCTGGTAATTCAGCAAATTGAGTTTTGCCAGCGTGACAGCATTCTTTTTTACATGATTTGTAAATATTGGGATATTGAGGTAGAATTCTATGTAAGTTTCGTAATTATTCCTGAACTGGCTAAAATAGCCCTGCGAATTTAAATTGGAATAGTTTGTCCCTACGCCGCTTGCAAGCCCTAAAGTCGGAAATAATTGCCCCTTGGCATAACTCACACCCTTTTCAGCACTTTGGCGCGCCAGTGTAGCTGCCTTTACATCAGCTAATTGCTGCAATGCAGTATTATAAACCTGGTCGACATCGACGCCATATTGCCCCTTAAGGTCTTCTGCGTTTAGGGGCTGCAGGTCGGAATTTTTAACATAAGGGATATTCATCAACTGATACAGGCTAAGTTTGGCAGCATCCAATGAGTTTTGCGACTGTACAACGTTAACCACATCGCTTGCGTATTGCCCTTTAAAGTCGGAAAGCGTAGAGGCGGTTGTATTGGCGCCATAATTTTCCTTGGTTTGGGCGATGTCTACACTTTCTTTTGCGACGGCCAATTGGCTTTTGGTTTGCGACAATATTTCCTGCGCATCCAAAACCTGCAGGTAGTTGGTGATGATCTGCACCACTATCAGGTCCTTTGCGGCCTGGAAAGCCATTTTACCCGATTGATAAGCCAATGACGTTTGTTTAACCGCATTTTGAAGCGAGAGGCCGTTAAATAGTGTTACCTGTCCGTTCAGATTGTAATTATCAGACGTTACCGATTGGGTGGTATAAGTATTGGTTACCGGGCTTGCTGCACGGCCTGACGAGAACGTACGGTTCGCGCCGCCGGTAATGGACGGGATCAGGTTATCTTTTGCTTGTTGAAAGCCTACCCGGTCCTGCTCGGCGGTGATAGAATCCTGTTTAACGGTAAGGTTATTCTTTACTGCAATATCAAGGCATTGCTGCAGTGTAAGCGTTTGCGTTTGTGCATGTACCAGCACATAAACGGTTAAAAATAGAACTGTTAGAAAATATTTAACGAATCGCATCTTGTCTGTTACTGTTATTTGGTTATATTTTTCGTGAGGATGATATTTTACCATCGAGCAGGTCGATAATTCGGGTGCCGTATTCGGCATTTTTTTCGGAGTGCGTAACCTGTATAATGGTCACGCCATCCTCCTTATTGAGTTTGCGGAACAATGCCATGATCTCCTCCCCCTGTTTTGAATTTAAGTTCCCGGTTGGTTCGTCGGCCAGGATCAATTGTGGTTTCGCGATCAGCGCACGTGCTATCCCGACCAATTGCTGCTGTCCGCCTGATAATTGCGCGGGAAAAAGGTCTTTCTTGCCCACAATTTGAAAGCGGTCGAGGATGTCGGCTACCATTGCTTTGCGTTCGCTGCTTTTAAAATCCTGGTAAATAAGTGGTGTTTCAATATTTTCGTAAACAGTTAGCTCATCGATGAGGTGATAAGCCTGGAAAACGAAACCGATATATTGTTTGTACAAAGCTGAGCGCTGCTTTTCTTTTAACTGGTGAACGGGCTGCTCTATAAAATAGTGGTAACCTTCCGAAGGTTCGTCGAGCATACCGATAATATTTAACAGGGTTGATTTACCCGACCCCGACGGGCCCATGATCGAAATAAACTCTCCTTTGTCAACATCAAGGCTGACATCGTTCAAAATCATGTTCTTATTTCCGCCAACCTGGTAGTACTTGGAGATATGTTGTAATGATAGCATCTGTAATTAATGAATTATTGTTGAGTAATTTAGTGAATTGACCGTTCTAAGTTATTAAATATAATCATTCGCCCGTCTGTCTATTCACTGTGACACAAGTGCATCAATAACATACCAAAAAGGCAAGGTATTAGCTATCAGTAATTTAGATTATAAACCATTTATAAAAACTGTTCGCTTATGTAACACGGAGCGTACGGTTATGATACAATTCAGCTTATCGTTGATAGTTCATGGTCCATAGCCATTTTGGCGCTCATAGAAATGCTCACAGAAAAACCTTTTACTTTTCGCCTTTAACCTTTCACCTAATGACAATTCCGACCGCAAACGCTTAACGGGGTTGGTCATCGCTGAGAACCTGTTTAAAAACCATTTCAGCATAATCACAATTGACCTAAGTTTTTTATTCTGTTGCTTTGACCAACGGATAATTTGTTTCAACCGTAGCGTTCGCAACAAGCTAAATTTATATGTTGCAACATTTTGTAGTGTAGCGCTACACATGCTACACACTGCTACAACACGCTACACGGCTGACATTTAGCTATTTAAGTACTGACAATATTTTGTCAGTGACACGATCATGTCACCACTTTTCTAGCTCTGCGCAAAATCGCGGTGCGGCTTCTGTATCCGATTTGTGGCTTTATCCGCTATTAATCTGCTAACTGCAACTGCAAACTGCCACTATTCTGAGCGAAGGCTTTTCACCGGGTTTGCAATAGCGGCTTTGACAGACTGAAAGCTTACCGTACCAAAAGCGATCAATATAGATGCCACTCCGGCAATAACAAATATCCACCACTGGATGTCGATGCGGAACGCATATCCCTGCAGCCAGCGATGCACCATGTACCATGCCGTTGGCCACGCGATCAGGTTTGCAACTAACACCAACTTTAAAAAGTTGCCTGAAAGCATTAGCGTTATATTTTGAACAGATGCACCCAAAACCTTTCTGACGCCAATTTCTTTCACCCGCTTCTCGGCCGAATGGGATGCTAAACCGAACAGGCCCAAACACGAGATAAAAATAGCCAGCCCTGCAAGTATGCCCACGATCTGGCTCACCTGGTTATCGGCCTTATAAACTTCGGCAAAATGATCATCCAAAAACTGGTACTCAAAAGGGTAATCCGGGTAAACGCTCTCCCATGTCGACTTAATAAAAGCAATTGCAGCAGCAGTATTTTTCCCGTTGATCTTTACCGAAAAGTCCCTGAAACCCGTGTTATGGGCGGCTACCAGGAACATGGGCTCAATTTTATACTGTAACGAATTAAAATTGAAATTTTTGGCAATACCGACGATGGTACTCACCGAATCGAACCCAAACCGCTGACCGATAAGGTCGGTGAGCGGTTTTTTTGGATAATCTTTCATCAATTCTTTAGCCAAGGCTTCGTTAACAATAAATTGCCTGTAATCCGGAATTTTATCGCCCGAGAAGTTTTTACCTGCAGCTAATTTCATTTTAAACAAATCGAGGTAATTGGTATCCACAACTAAAAGGGTGGTGCCTAAATCCTGCTTTGGCCCGAACGAAGGCCTGAAGGTAACCCCCGTCTGATCTAAATGGCTGCCTAAAATATCCACCGATGCGGTAACGCCGGTTATCAACGGGTTGCCGGAAAGTTCTTTTTTAAAGAGGTCATACTTTCTCGTGGTAATACCGTCAACCGGGATATTCACAATTTGGTCGCGATTATAACCGGGATCCTGCGTTTGCATCAGCTGTAGTTGCTTTAATACAAAAACCGTGGCGATCATCAGGAAAATGGCGATCGAAAATTGGGTTACCACCAGTACATTCCGCAGCAAACTTTTGTTTTTACCCACTTGTACCGATCCCTTTAAAACCCTCGACGCCTGGAAAGACGACAGATATATAGCCGGGTAAATACCTGAAATTATGCCGATAAAAATTGTACCACCCAACACTGCCGACAAAACCTTAATACTGCCAAAAAGGTCGAAGGTGATGTTCCGGTCGCTTAAGTGATTGATATAAGGCAACGCCAGTTCGACTAAAGCGATGGAAAACAGCAGTGCCAAAAATGCGATCATCACCGTTTCGCCTAAAAACTGAAATGCCAGCTGAAAACGGTAAGCGCCGATAGATTTGCGGATACCCACCTCTTTTGCCCTCTCGACAGAACGCGCGGTGGACAGGTTTATAAAGTTTACACAAGCAATCACCAGTACGATAAGTGCTATTATGGCAAACAGGTTGGTTGATTTTTTATCAAACTTTTGATAGTTAAGATAATCAAGCCCAATATCGGCTGCGTTTGCATGAATATCCTTTAAAGGGAGTGTAAACAATTTATAATATTTCCATCCATCTCCCTTTAAATGTCTTTTCAGGTAAGCGGGGAACTTTTGGTCCAGTGCAGCTGCATTTGCGCCGGGCGTCAGTTCAAAATAGGTATCCAGCCAGTTACCGCCCCAATTAGTGAACATCCAGGGTTTGTAAATACTGCTGAACGAAAACAGCGCGTCGAACTGCAACTGCGAATTTTTAGGTACATTGGCTAATACCCCGGTTACCGCGAATGTTACCGTATCGTCGCCATAATGCGTTATGGTTTTACCGATTGGGTCTGCGCCGCCAAACAGCTTTTTTGCCGTTTCTTCAGTGATCAATGCGGAATGTGGTTTTAACAAGGCCGTTTGGGCATCGCCCCTCACCACTTTAAAATCAAACATCTGGAGAAAGGTCGAGTCGGCGAAAAATACCTGTGGCACAAATATCCGCTTGTCGTTTTGCGTCAATTGATATTTATTGTCCCAATGCACCCGCGTAAAGTTTTTTATTTCAGGGAACTCCATTTTAATTGTTGGCCCCATCGGGAACATCGACAAGCCTACTTTCTGGGTAGCGCCCTGCGCACCTATGGTTTGCACCTCGTTCACCCGGTAAATGTTCTTTGTCTGAAAATCATCGAAGCTTTTTTCGTACGAAACGAACAACATGATGACAATACAAGCGGCCATCCCCACAGATAAACCGACAATGTTAATAGCCGAAAAAACCTTGTTTTTCCAGATGTTTCGCCAGGCGATTTTGAGATAATTTTTTATCATTTATTTAGGATTATTCGCGTATTGTTGTTTTTTAATGGCGCTCATGAGGCCGCTTCGCTTAGTTACAGCGATTTTTAAATTGATTACACCGATTTAAAATATTCTTAACTGCTAACTGCTAACTGCCACTGCAAACTGCTCACTCCGAACGAAGGCTCTTCACCGGGTTCGTCAGCGCGGCTTTAATGGCCTGGAAACTTATTGTAATTATGGTGATGACCAGCGCTGCAATTGCGGATAGCAGAAATACACCCGGGCCGATAATTATCCGGTAATCATATTTCAGCAGCCAGCCGTGTAAAAAATATAAGGCGATCGGCGAGGCGATCAAACAACTGATCATCACCAGCACGATAAAATCTCTCGATAATAATAGCCACACCTGTGCAATGGAAGCGCCCAATACTTTACGGACGCCAATCTCTTTGGTGCGCTGTTCGGCAACATAAGCTGCCAGGCCGAACAAGCCTAAACATGATATAAAAATAGCCAGGCCTGCAAACACGCCGGCCAGTTTGCCAACGAGAACTTCCAGGTTGAATTTTGTGTTGTATTCGTCATCAACAAACCGGTAGGTAAAGGGATATGCCGGGTTATAGGCTTCGAATATTTTGGTTATCTTTTCCATAGCCTGGTGTGTATTTACGCCGGCTGATAAGCGGTATAGCACAAAATCACCGCCGCGCCCATGAATAAACACGGTCGGTTCTACCGGCGTAAACGGCGATTCCATCAGCGCGTCTTTCACAACGCCAATTATTCTTGCCGGCCCTGTAATACCATCAAAAGTGATCAATTGATTGATCGGCTGCTTTAAGCCCATGCGTTTAACGGCGGCTTCGTTGATGATCAGGTTTGAAGTATCCGCACCCCAGTCGCTCGAAAAATCGCGGCCTTCCTTCAATTTCATGCCAACCGTTTTAAAATAATTATCCGATGCGGATATCGCGCCTACATTGATGCCCAGTTCACCGGGTTGCTGCCCCGTCCACTTTTCAATACCGGTATGCCAATAAATATCAGTGATCGGGCTTGATGATTTAGCGACGCTTTCAACAACGCCGGTGCGAATCAAGTCGTTCTTAAGCGCATCGTAATGGTTGTTTAAATCATCGCTCATATCGGTGGTAACCAGGCGGTCTGCGCTATACCCCGTTGGCCTGTCTTTGGCGTGCTGTATTTGTTGGTAAACGATAGTTGTGCTGATAATTAATGCAATAGAGCAGGTAAATTGAAGTACTACTAATATCTTTCTCGGCAAAGCCGCTGCCTTACCCACCTGGATGGTCCCTTTTAATACTTTAACCGGGTTAAACGATGACAGGTAAAACGCAGGCCTGCTGCCCGCCATTAAGCCGGTGGCCAAAACATAGGTGATCATGATCGCCCAAAAAGCAGGGTTGCCATACGGGATACTAACCGCATCTCCGGTTAGGTTATTAAACGAGGGTAATGCAAGCTGCACGAGCGCCACAGATAGCAGGAAAGCTAAAAAAGTGATCAACACCGACTCGGTTAGAAACTGAAATATCAGGTCTTTGCGCTGCGAGCCTATCGCTTTTCGTACACCTACTTCCCTCGCGCGTTTTTCAGACCTCGCGGTCGAAAGGTTCATGAAATTGATACAAGCGATTACCAGCACCAGTATGCCAATGATGCTGAACATCCGCACGTAGTCGATAAATCCACCTGATTCCTTGCCATTTTTGAATTCGGAGTACAAATGCCAGTCGGCAAGCGGATGCAAAAAAACTACCGGTTTAACGGGTCTCATCTTTGGGCCGCCATTATATACGATATTTTTAATTTTAGGCGCGAATTTGGCATAGTCAACGCCTGGCCTTAACTGCACAAATATGTGGAAGGAATTGTTGTAATAGGTAGTTCTTGCTTTTTTTACCCAATCTTCCGTTTGTACGCTAAAGCTGAATGGCATCAGGAAGTTAAATTGAAGTGTCGCGTTTTTTGGTACGTCCTTCATTATCCCGGTGACCTTCAGGCTATACTTGTTATCTATCTTAATCATTTTTCCTATCGGGTCGGCATCAGCAAATAAAGCTTTGGCGGTAGATTCAGTCAAAACGATAGAAAAAGCATCGTTCAAAACAGCATTAGCATTGCCTTTGATCAACGGGTACCGGAACATTTTTAAAAAATCAGCCCCGACAGCACCGCCGTTCATATAAAGCTTTTTGCTGCCGATCAGCAGATCATGCTGCTGCACCCAGCCTGCCTCGGCAACGTATTTTATCTCCGGGTACTGTTTTCGCAGCACATCTGCTATAGGCAGCGAAACCGCCGGCTGGGTATGTTCACCTTCATGAGGATCGGTAAAATTCAATTCCACCTGGTATAAAGATTTATACCCCGGCAGAAACTTATCATACGAATATTCATTAACCACCCACAGGGCGATTAGCAGCGCCACGGCCATACCGGCGGCAAGTCCAACAATATTCAGCGCGCTGTAAACCTTGTTATTCAGCATATTGCGCCAGGCGATTTTTAAATAATTTTTTATCATTTTTTGGATTTCACCGATTTTAAATTGATTATTCACCCGTGTTTGTTTTTTTAATGGTGTTCATGAGGTCACTGCGCTAAGTTTCACCGATCAAAAATATTCTCTCTACTAACTGCAAACACTACTATTCCGATCTCAAACTCTTCACGGGGTTCATTAAGGCTGCCTTGATCGCCTGGAAGCTCACCGTTGCCAGGGCAATTATTACTGCGGTCAGGCCGGCTGCGGCAAATATCCACCACTGTATATCGATGTGGTACTGGAAGGCCTTTAGCCAATTGTTGGAAAAAATATACGCCAGCGGAAAGGCGATAAGGCACGATAATAGCACCAGTTTAAGGAAATCTCTTGACAGCAAACCGGTTAAGCCGGACACCGTTGCGCCCAACACTTTGCGGATGCCAATTTCCTTGATGCGGCGTTCCGCAGTATAAGCGGCCAAGCCAAACAAACCGAGGCAGGAAATAAGGATAGCCAGGGTAGCAAACACGCCTGCCAACTGACCGGTGAGCGTTTCGGTTTTGAATAGCTGGTTAAAGTCATCGTCGATAAAATGGTACTCAAATGGATAACCGGGATAATCGGCTTTCACGATATTGCCGGCCTTTGTAAGTGCATCGGGAAGATTTACACCCGGTTTAAGGCGAATGGTCAGCACACCATAATTAGGCCGGTTATTGTACAACAACATAGGGGCGGCCGAGCCGTACATATCGTTATACAAGTAATCCTTCAATATACCAATGATCTGGAAGGGTTTTTTGCTCCCGTCACGGATGATCCCGCCCACCTTGCCAGCCGCGCCCATCTGCCTGGCGAACGCCTCGTTAATAATTACGTTGGAACTATCCACTGCCGGGTTCGGATCGAAATTATGACCTGCAGCGAGCTTCATCCCCATCGTAGAAATAAACTCCGAACTCACATTCTCCCAGGAGATAAGGGGATTTTTGGACGCATCTTTACCATCCCAGAAATAATTGTCGGAATTGCTGCCCACCTGCAAAGCGATATCATCACTTAGCGCTGCATCAGCCACCACGCCAGACTGCTTCAGGTCATTGTAAACAATCGGAAAGTGCTGCGCCTGGTTGCCCTGAAGATAGATATAAACCAAATTATCCCTGTTATAACCTAAATCGCGGCCTTTGATATGCTGAATTTGCTGGTAAATAATAATGGTGCCTATAATAAATATGATGGATATGGCAAATTGCAATACCACCAGGCTCTGCCGGATGAAAGCCGAGGCCGCCCCTCCTTTTATTTTGATCGTTTTTAAAACGGCGACGGGATTAAAAGATGACAGGTAGAATGCGGGATAGCTGCCTGCGAGCAAACCGGTTAGTAACGAGATACCAATCAAGTAGCCCATGTGGGCGGGCTGTAAAATATCAACTGATAGTTGTTTCTGCACCAATTCGTTGAACGCCGGCATTGCTGCGTAAATAAGGCCTACGGCAACCAGCACAGCTAAAAAAGCCATTACCACTGCCTCACCAATAAATTGGCTGATCAGTTTACCCCGGCCCGCACCCATTACCTTGCGTACGCCCACCTCCTTTGCGCGCTGCTCGGAACGGGCGGTAGCAAGGTTCATGAAATTGATACAGGCGACAAGCAGGATGATCCAGGCGATGAATGAAAATGTGTGTACGTACGTGATCTTGCCACCATCCATTTTGCCATCAGTGAACTGGTTATGCAGGTTCCAGTCGTTCATCCCGAAAAGGAAACATTCAGTAGTGTTGGTTGCGCTTGTTTTGGAAGCGAGGAAGCGTTTGAGTTTTGCATTGATGGCCACAATGTTTGCGTTGGGCCCCACTTCTATCAAAGTACGGCACCAGTTGGCGCCCCAAATGGTCATCCACGGTTGTTTATGGTCGATATTGGCCATCGGAATAAGCCATTGGAACTGGTAAGTGGAGTTTTGCGGCAAATCCTTAAAAACACCGGTTACTGTATAGTTGTCGGTGTTGTTTAATTTGAGCTGTTTACCCATCGGGCCGGCATCACCAAAAAACGTTTTGGCCATTTTTTGACTGATAACGACAGATTGCAGCTGCGCAAAAGCATTTGAAGCCGAACCTTCGGCGAATGGTAATTGCAGCATTGACAGCAATTGCGGGTCGGCATAATTGCCTTGCTCGGTAATTACCTTATCCCCCAGCCCGAAAAGCTGACCGCCGTCGCCGCTCATCCTCGCCGCGTTTTTTATACCTGGAATTTCGGCCACAACAGCCTTCGCAAAGGGCCCCGGGGTTGCAAAAAAAGTGCTTACCTTACCGTTATAGGTTTGATTTTCATAAACCTTATACAGTACATCCCGCTTGGCGAAGTTTCGGTTAAAGGTTACCTCGTCCTGCACCCACAAAAATATCAGCGAAGCACAGGTAATGCCAATCGCCAGCCCGGCGATGTTTAAAAAGCTGTAGCCCCTGTTTTTCAGCAGGCTGCGCAGGGTGGTTTTGATGTAGTTCTTTATCATGGCAAACTAATTAGTGATTGAGTGAGTTAGTGAGTTTTGAATTATCGAGTTATCGAGTTATTGAATTATTGATTTATTAACTGCCAACTGCTGCTGCCACTGCTACTCTGAACGCAGGCTCTTCACCGGGTTAACAAGCCCGGCTTTAACCGCTTTATAGCCAACAGTTAGCCAACCAATTAGCAGGGATGTAACCACCGCAGCGACAAAAATCCAGATACTTACAGGTGTCCGGTAGACAAAAGTTTGCAGCCATCCACTCATCAAATACCAGGCGGCAGGCGCTGCCAGCGCAAAGGATATGGCAATCAGCACCATAAATTCTTGCGAAAATAGATAAACAATGCTGGCGACCGATGCGCCCAGCACTTTGCGGATGCCTACCTCTTTGGTTCGCTGTACGGCCATAAAGGACACCAATCCGTACAAGCCCAGGCAGGAAATAAATATGGCAATCAGCGCAAATATTTTGTAAACAAGGGCCAGTTGGTTTTCCTGTTTATAAAACTTGTTAATACTGTCATCAAGGAAAAAACCGGCGTAAGCGTATTCGGGATACCGGTCCTGCCAAAGCTTTTGCACCGCAGCCACAGCGGGGGCTAACTTGCCGGCTTCAATTTTTACGGCTATTTCCGATTCAAATTGCTTTTGCGGATATATTGCCGTTGGCTTAACCGCTTCGCGCATCGAGTTGGTTTTAAAATCCTGAACCACGCCCACTATCGGCACCCAGTTTTTATTATCCATACTGAAGGTTTTGCCCAGGGCATCTTCTGGCCGTTTAATACCCAGTTTATGCATCAATGTTTCGTTAATCACTACCTGGCGCATAGTATCGCTTTGGTCATAACCTTTACCGGCTACAAACCGAAGCCCGAATGTTTTGAAATAGTCGGCATCACCTTCCTTCAAAAAAACATCGAAACCGGGGTCTTTACCCGAATGGTTAAAGTAAAAATTAGTTGCGCTGTTATTGTCCGAGGATGGCACGTCCGAAGCAAAGCTGGCCGCCTTAATGCCGGGCAAGGTGAGCACCTGTTGTTTAAAGCTGTTAATTCGCGATAAGCCAATACTATCATTTGAACAAGGGACAACCAGTACAGCGTCCTTGTTAAAGCCGAGGTCGGCATTATTCACAAAATTCATTTGCTTAACGGCAATGACTGTGCCGATGATGAGCAATTGCGAGATGGCAAACTGCGTTACTACCAGGGCCCTGCGCAACGATATCCCCCCAATGGAAGCTGCGTTGATCTTATTTTTAAGTGCCGAAACCGGTTTAAAACCCGAAACAACAAGCGCAGGATAGATTCCGGAAAGTATAACCACGGTAACTACTACCGCTGCGAGGCACAGCAGTGTTGCGGCGTTGAAAAGACCGATGCTATCCGGTACGCTGGCGATATTTTTTAGCAAGGGCAATGCTAACCCGGCTACTACAGCGGCGAGACCGGCCGAAATTAATACAATAATGGTTGTTTCGCCCATAACCTGCGCAATCAATTGCCGCCGGCTGCTGCCAAGTACTTTACGTATCCCAACCTCTTTGGACCGGCCAACCGATTGGGCAGTGGAAAGATTGATAAAATTGATGGAGGCCATAATGACGATAAGCACCGCGATAAATGACAGCGTACGCAATGTGGCTTTGCTGGTTACATGATCGCCGAGGCCATCGTCAAAACGGGTATCAAAATGGATGGCGCCCAGAGGCTGGGCTACTGCAAATTTCTTTCCGCCGGTGCGTTTGTTATTGCCCCACTGTTTATCTGAAAAATTCTGCAATTGCAGGTCGATAGTGCGCTGCAAAACATTATCAGGGAACCTGATATATACCTGGCAATTGCTGCTGGTGCTGTTCCAATTGTTATAATAGCCGTAGTCTTTTGGGTGTTGTTTCCAGGTGAGATAGGAAACCAAAACTTTCAGGCGGAAATCGGAGTTAACCCGCGAATCCTGCAGTATACCGGCAACCTTTAAGGTCAACAGGTTATCCATCCTGAGGGTTTTACCCATAGCCACATGCCAGTCGCCGAAATATTTGGTAGCAGTGCTTTTATCCAGCACCACCATATTAGGGTCGTTTAACGCCGAAGGGCTGCCCGCCAGCCATTGTGAGGATAAAACGTCAAAAAGCTGCGGCTCGGCAAACATCACCCCGGCATCCTCAATAAATTTTTTGTCGTCAGCCGGATTACCATTTACAGCAGGCGCAGTAAGCTCGCTCCCATAATTCAACTCAACGCCTGCAACTTTGGCCTTCGGAAAATACAGGCGAAAAGCATCCACTGCCGGGGCCGAAATACCCGCGTTATAAGCGATGTTACCATCGCGGAGGGTTTGCGAGGTGATGCGATAGGTACTATTATAACCGGGTTGAAAAGTATCGAAACTTAATTCATACCGTACCACTACAAATATGAGCAGGCATGCCGCAATGCCCACGGTTAAGCCGGCAATATTGATGGCCGAATAAGCTTTATGGCGAACAATATTTCGCCATGCGATTTTGAAATAATTTTTTATCATAAGATTTCCTGGTTAAAGAAATATAAATTCTGTACCAATTTATTAAATAAATATAAATCAATTCGTTACAACATAAACCAAAATACGAATGTGTTCGTATGTGCAACAATCGGTGTACGGTTTTGATACAGATTGTTTGAACCGTTGATTAATCAGATTTGACTGATTAACCTGATAGGCATTACCAGCGAAATCAAAAAAATCAGCTTAATCCAGGTTCAGACATCTCACTCGCTCCTCAAACTATTCACCGGGTTAGCAATAGCTGCCTTGATGGATTGAAAGCTCACGGTTATTAGCGCGATAAGCAATGCCGTCCCGGCCGAGACGATAAACAGCCACCATGAGAGGTCGATTCGATAGGCGAAGCCCTGCAGCCATTTGTTCATGGCCCAGTACGATAAGGGAAATGCGATGACGCTGGCGATACATACCATTTTTACAAAATCGACCGATAAAAGCCGAACGATATTTTGCACACTGGCGCCTAATACCTTGCGGATGCCGATTTCCTTTACTTTTTGTTCGGCGGCGAAGGCCGCCAGGCCCAGCAGTCCGAGTGCAGAAATGAAAATAGCAATTACAGCGAACACTGTTATCAAAACGGATTGTTGCTGTTCGGCGATATAGAGGCTGTTGTAGGCATCGTCCAGAAACATATAATCAAAGGGAGAATCAGGGAAATATTGTTTCCAGATTTTACCGGCAGCGGCCACAGCAGCGGCATTGTTGCCAGTGGCCGTCCTGATATAAAAACCACTCGTGTTTTTTTCGGTCATCAGCACCGGGCCAATCTTATCGTGCATGCTTTTATAGTGAAAATCCTTTACCACACCGATAATTACACCGGTATCGCGATGATGGATAAAACGCTGCCCTGCAGGGTCGCCATGAAGATTAAGCAAGGCGATTCCCGTCTCGTTCAGAATAACGTTATGCTTATCGGCGGGGTCGTTGGTAAACCATCGCCCCTCCTTCATTTTAAGCTGCATCAGGTCTTTAAAATCCGCATCAACCCCTACCGAAGCAAAGGAAGGTTCGAAATCCTTCGGGCGTCCTGACCAGTCAAAACCGCCTGAATTTTTGCCGCTAAAATTCACAAAGTCAGCGCCCGCCATAGCAACCATCGACGTTGCGCTTTGTGTTTTTAGCTGCTGCTTCACCGTTTCCATTAATGCGTCGCCTTTTTTAAAATCAACATGGGGAATCGACCACCAGGGAAACTGGAAACTGAACACCTGGGAGCGGTTATAACCGGGGTCGGTGTTGCGCATGAAACTTAACTGGCTGTAAATAACCAAAGTACCCACAATAAGCACCACCGAAATAGTAAACTGGGTAACAACAAGCACACGGCGAAGCGTAACATCTTTAAAATTTAATACGGCCTTACCTCTGAAAACATTTATTGGTTTGAAGGAAGAAAGAAGGATTGCAGGATAAAGTCCGTTTAATAAAAAAGAAATTAAAAGCGTCGATAGCAGGATAAGCCAAACAATAAGCGATTGCAACGGTTCTCCGAAATTTTTTCCCGTAAATGTCCGGAACCACGGCATTGCAGCTTCGACGAGCACAAGGGCAAGCAAAAGCGAAATAATGCTCATCACGATCGATTCGGACATAAATTGACCAAACAGCTGCAGGCGTTCGGCGCCGACAATTTTGCGTACGCTCACTTCTTTTGAACGCAGGCTGGCCCGCGCCGTAGTTAAGTTGACGTAATTGATGCAAGCTGTTACCAGCAACAAAGCCGCCAGCACTATAAAAACGTTAACAATAGTGCGGTTGCCATGGATAAGCGAGGATTCCATCAGGTCGCTTTCAAAATGCATCCCGGTCAGTTTTATCAAACTGTATTTAGACTTTCCGTTATCGTCTTTCCGGTCGGCGCGTAAAATCGACAACAGTTTGGCCGCAACCTTGTCGGGGTTTGAGCCGGGACCCAATTTCAGAAAAGTCTGGTAGTTATAGTTGCCCCAATCCAGGTCGTTTTGTTTGGTTTGCGGATTGGCCAGCCATGCAGCGACCGGCATGAGCATATTGAACTGAAAGCTGGAATTGGCGGGATTGTCCTTTATTACCGCCTGAACCTGGTAATTGCTGGTGTCGATGCGTAGTACCTTGCCAACTGCTTCCTGGTTACCAAAGTATTTTTTTGCGGTGGATTCGGTAAGAATCACGCTGAACGGATTTTTCAAAAACCCCTCGGAACTACCATCGACAAAATCATAGTGAAATAGGTTAAACCAGCGTTCATCCACGTATGCTGCTTTCTTTTCGGTAATAATATTATCACCAAAATGCATATTCACATCGCCATTCGGGATCATCAGGCGCGCAAGGTCTTTCACCTCAGGTATCTCTTTTTTCGCATGCTCGCCCAGGATGTATTGCGAAGTCTCCCAAAGCCAGGTTTCCGTTTTAGTGATCGTCAATGAAGATTTGATGCGATAAATGCTGCCGGCATCAGGTTGAAAGGCATCAAAACTTAATTCGTTTTGCACCCAAATTACAATCAATACGGTAGCAGCCATGCCGATACCAAGACCAGCAATGTTGATGAAGGCCATCCGCTTGTGTCGCAACAGGTTGCGCAAGGCGATTTTGAAATGGTTTTTTATCATTTTTTTTGTGATTACACCGATTGATTTATGATTACACCGATTGCTGCCGGGGAATTTCACCAAGTTTAGGTTGATTCCCCGATTAAAAAAATATTTTTTACTGCTGTTTAACCTACTGCTACCAGGCAATACCACTACTATTCCGAACGAAGGCTGTCAACCGGGTTGGCTATCGCAGCCTTGATCGATTGAAAACTCACCGTTATAAAAGCAATCAAAATAGCCGCTGTCCCCGCCAATATAAATACCCAGGCGCTAATGTTAATACGATATGCAAAATCATGCAGCCAGCTATTCGCGAAATACCAGGCCAGCGGCGAGGCAATAATAACTGCTATGAAGGTAAGTTTCAAAAAGTCCCTGGCTATTAGCCCCACTATACCGGCCACATCGGCGCCGAGTACTTTACGAATACCGATCTCCTTTGCGCGTTGTGCCGTTGTAAATGCCGATAATGCAAACAGGCCCATACAGGCCAGCAAAATGGCGAGCGTTGAAAAGGTGCTGAACACATCCGCCGTTTTTTGCTCGGAGGCATACATGCTGTTGTAATTATCGTCGAGAAATCGATAAGTAAATGGCATGGTGGGGACCCGTTCTTTCCATAATGCCTGCAAAGCCTGCAGGGTTGCCGGGGCATTTTGTCCCGTGGTTTTTAAAAGAATATAGTTGGTAAACGAAGTATCCAGGAAGAGCATCATTGGGCCGATGGGCTGGTGCAGCGAAGCGAAGTGAAAATCTTTAATAACGCCTACAACGGTACCCGGAGAACCTTTAATAACCGTTTTGCCGATAGCCTGCTGCGGTGTCCAGCCCAAACTTTTAGCAGCTGTTTCATTCAAAATAAAAGAATATTTGAAATTCTTGTATTTGTTGGTGGTATCCATCAATTTAAATTCGCCATCGTTAAAGTCATTTCCGGCGATGAGCTTCATATTCAGGGTTTTTATCAGGCCCACGTCAGATGGCAGGCAGATAATGTTCAAATCCTTTTTACCATGGCCATCGTCGGCTGTGATGCCATCTCCCCATTGTACCGAAGTAGGCATTGCGTTTGCGCCGCTAACACTGGTTACACCAGGTATGCGGCTAATCTCTGTTTTCAGCGCTTCATAGTGCTGGTGGGCATTGTCGTCAGTGGTGATAACAATAACATGGTCCTTGTCATAGCCCAAATCCTTGTGCCGTATATAGTTCAGCTGCTGGACGATAACAACCGTTGCGATAACAAGTACCACTGATATGGTAAACTGCAAAACAATTAGCACCTGGCGGAAGACACCACCGGAAGATGTTAGTTTTAAACCTGATTTAAGTATGCTGATCAGCCGCACGTTTGAAAGTATAAACGCGGGGTAACTCCCCGATATAAACGCAATCAGCACGCACAGGGCCAGCATAATCAACAGTGGCAGTGGATGTATCCAAACCATAAAAGATAGCTGCTTGCCGATCAGTTGGTTATAGTAGGGCAAAAACAAGATTGCAAGCACCACGGCAAAAACAAGTGCAATCAGTGTCAGCAAAAACGACTCGCCAATAAATTGGCCGAAAAGCTGGGTTTTTTGAGCGCCCAAAACCTTTCGAATACCAATCTCGGTGCTTTTGGCGCTGGATTGTACGGTTGCCAGGTTGGTATAATTGATACAGGCGATAAATAGTATAAGAAGGGCGACGATGCCGAGGCCGTAAACAGCGGTGGCACTGCCCGATGGCTCTAGCCCGTCAAAGGGCGAATGCAGGTGCACCTGCAGCATCGGCTCCAGGTTATAGGTAAGCGGACTGCCGGCCGGCAGCTTAAGCTCGCTCCTGCTAACACCCTTCATATAAGTGTTCAGTTGCCGCTGGAAGCCTGACAACTGGTCTTTGTTTTGCAATAACAGGTATGTGATATAGTTGGCTGTAAACCACTCTTCGTGCTTCGAAGCGTCAATAGTGGAGAACGATCCGATAAAATCAAACTTGATCTGCGAATTTTCGGGGGCATCGGCTGTTACACCCGTAACCTGGAATATTTTTGGAGGGCCATACCAGGCCACCGATAGTGTTTTACCGATGGGGTCGGCGCTGCGAAAATACTTGGTTGCCATAGATTGTGTGATCACCACTTTATTCGGCGCATCAAGCACTGTTTTCGGGTCGCCTTTCAGCAACTGGAATGAAAAAACCTTAAGAAAAGCGGAATCGGCATACAAAAACCGTTTCTCGATATACATCTGGCTGCCGTATTTCATCACCACGGTGCCATTGATCGTACGAACAAAATTTTGTACCTGCGGAAAGGTGCGCTGCAACTGTGGGCCAGCTTTCGATCCTGTAGTTGCATATTTTTCCTTACCGCCCTCCCCAAATTGCATGGTCATGCGTACAATCCGGTCAGCGTTTTTGTTAAAACGGTCGTAGCCGAGCTCATTTATGATAAATAGCCCTATCAACAGGCAACTGCTTATCCCCACGGTTAAAACCACCAGGTTTATCAGGGTGTACAGCCTGCTTTTTTGCAGCTTGCGAAATGCGATTTTAAAATAAGTCAAGATCATCTTTAAATCAATTAGTGAATTGGTGATTTAGTAAACTAGTGAATTAGTGATTTACAGTTTTCAACTGCCAACTGCTACTGCCAACTGCTACTCTGAACGAAGGCTATTCACCGGGTTTGCCCGGGCTGCTTTTATTGTTTGGAAAGCCGATGTAATGATAGACGTCGCCAGCATCAATACACCGCCGCCGGCGAATATCCACCAACTGATGGTTGTACGGTCGGCAAAACTTTCCATCCATTTATTCAGCGCCAGCCACCCGATCGGAACAACGATAACAAAAGCCAGCAAAACCAGCCATACAATTTCGCGCGAAAGCAAGGCTACGATTTGCGCTACCGTGGCGCCGAGCACTTTGCGTACGCCGATCTCCTTAGTACGCTGGCTGGTGGTAAATATAGCCAAACCGAGCAAGCCAAGGCAGCTGATCAATATGGATAAACCGGTAGCCCATTTGAGCAAAGTGGCGGTGTTTTCCTCCTGACTGTACAATTTAGCTACCGTTTCATCCACAAAATGATATTCAAAATCGTCGTTGGGATAAGTTTGTTTCCAATATTGTTGCATCGCTGCTATCGCTGCATGCCAGTTATTGCCGCTTGAAGGTTTCAGGCCAACATGGAAAATGGCTTTAAAGCTTTCGTCGGTGCTGGTCATGATCGCAAGCGGCGCAATAGGCGCATGTAATGATTGCTGGTGAAAATCGGTAACCACACCGATGATCTGCATGCGGGTATCACCATTAAAATTGTCGATATTTTTACCTACAGCATCATTAGGGTTTTGAAAGCCGAGTATTTTGGCGTAAGTGTTATTGATGAGAAATGCTTTACCGGCATCGCCTGGCTGTAGGTTTCGTCCGGCTAATAAACGGATATGATAAAGTTTGATGTAGTTTTCGTCGCCGAATTTTTCATCAAGCCCCTCAGTTGTTATTGCTTTCTTCCCATCGTGGTAATGGGCTTCGGTGCTGCTGGTATTTTCGGAAGAGGGCTCGTCGTTACCCATGCTTACCATTTCTACCTGCGGTATCGATTTGAAC
>Ga0302140_10002891_pt1 | contig 22188 bp, 21 predicted proteins | sample I_Bog_E1_1_FD_202095 | JGI IMG/M metagenome (GOLD analysis project Ga0302140, IMG submission 202095) | Peat permafrost microbial communities from Stordalen Mire near Abisko, Sweden - I_Bog_E1_1 | ecosystem: Environmental > Terrestrial > Soil > Wetlands > Peat | place: Sweden: Abisko, Stordalen... | reverse complement strand
TTTGAAATTAAGAATTTCAAATTGGAAATTTAGTTGAAAAAACAATTTTTTTTCTTGACACATTTGCAGAAAATTTACTAATATTAAAATTTGAATTCTTTAATTTTTAAACTTGATAAATAAGAAAATCATATTTGTTTATAGAACAAAATTCCAATCAAAATGAAAAAATCATGTAATTATGAACGTTTCCTTATAAAATTCGCAGTGATTTTTCGATTGACTTCCATATTTTTAAGTCTGGTTTTCGATGCATCCTTTGAGGATTATGACATGAGCAGCGAGCTTTTAGCTTCAACAAAAAATTTTCAAATAAGCTTCAAATATCTGAAGGCTTTTGTGAGATGGGATAGCTTATTTTTTTGTGAAATAGTTCAAAACGGGTATCAATTCGATAAAAATCATGTATTTTTTCCATTGTACCCACTAATTTTGAAAGCTTTTGAAACTGTTCAACCGACATTTCTTTTATCTGACCCTATGATTTTCATGATTTTTGCAGGATTGATTATTAATTTAATTTTGAATTGCTTGAATGCAATTTTGTTCTTTAGGTAAAATTAAAATAAATATATATTTTATTAGTTAAAAATTTTAAGGCTAAGTCAACTAATATTGAAAAATCAAAAATTAAGCTTCATTTCCACCATAATCATTATTGCTAATCCTGCATCAATTTTCTTTACAGCGGTTTACACAGAATCTCTTTTTACCTTAGTGACTTTATTCTCTTTCTATTTATTTTTTTCAAATATTGAGAAAGTCGAAGAAAAAGGTTTTCTTGATTATTTCAGAATTCTGAGAGCCCCCATTGGACTTTTAATGATATCAGTTTTCATAAGATCAAATGCCTTATTTTACATTTCTATCCCAGGATATTATATATTGAAAGACTTTATTTCTTGTATTTTTGATCATAAAATCAAAAAAGCATTTATGTTGATTTTCATCGGATTGCTCTCTTTAATTTTGTTAATGGTTCCATATTTTATGGTTGTGTATTATGCAGATTTGATTTATTGTTCTGTAAATTCAGAAGCCAAACCTCCATATTGTTTTGAATCTTTCCAAAATGCCTATGATTATAATCAAAAAAAACATTGGAATGTAGGCTTTTTAGAACAATATAAATTGTCCAGAATCATTTTCATTTATTGGGGTCTGCATACTTTGATCATTGTCGGTCTATTGATCATCGGCTTTTTAAAGGAGAAATGGCTTTCCTTTTGCACTCTTGGATTTTTAGGAGAAAAAAAGGAAAATAAAGAATATTCAGAAAAATGGAATCCATTTATGATTTATACTTTGATTTTGTTCGCAATTTCAGTATTTTTGGCTCATACGCAATCATGCACTCGTTTCTTTTCCTCTTGTCCTTGTTTTTCATGGTATCTTGCCTCTCAAATATTCGGATTTCAGAAGAGCGTAGACTCGAATGAAAAAGAAGAAGAAAAATTAACCATACAAAATAAATGGCTTCTTCTTTATATTATCTATTTCAATGTCGCTGGCCATTGCATGTTCTCAAATTATCTTCCTTGGACTTAAAAGAGCTCAAATAATAATAATAATAAATCATAAAATAAATTTTAACTCATAGATTTAATCAACATATTTTGTTCCCTATTTTTATTTCGACAATTAAAATAATATTCATCTTTTTCAATTTGTATTGGTGAAAATTTGATTTCTCTTTAACCCAGAAAAAATCGTTTTCCGAAAGAAGTTTTCTTTATTTTTCTTATTAATCAAATTTTCCTCATTATTCTTGCAATCTCGGCTTCTTTTGTAATAAACCTTCAAAGTGAAAATTTTTTGACCGCAATGTGGAAAGTGAGGCGAATAAATGGCAAAAAGATGATTATTCCAATTGATTTGATCGAATTTGCTTTGGGTGTTTCGCATTTCTTTAAATTAAAAATTTGTTCAAACGCTTTATGAGGATCATTCACCGAAACTTATTACTTCCTTCTACATAATTCCACCTTATAATTCCAATAATGGATTACTTCAATTCTTGACCATCCATTTAAAAGCTTGTCTTAAGGGTCTTAAATGAAGAGAACAACCAAATTTATATATTTCAGCGTCATTGGATAAATCATGCCCTTGAATTTTATCAAAAACCACTATTTTTAAAGTCGCCTCAGGAAATAATCAATTTTTTCGACCATTGTTGTCAATTTTTTTAATTTCATTCTCCTTTATTTCAATGAATTGTCAAAGAGTTTTTTTCTGTGAAATACTTAAAACAAAAAAAAAGTTCAAATAATTTTTTTTTTTTTCAATTCCTAGAAAAATAAACAACTAATGTTGTGTTTTCCGCAAAAAAAAAAGCTGGCCTTCTCGACAATATTTTCAGAAATCTTCCACTCAGTAGATCCATCAACCGAGACAACTTCCTTCATCGTTTTAAAAATCCCTAAATTTACTCCTGCTATAAAAGATCATTTGAATAATGAAATATTATTCCTTCATTCTCACAGGCTGTCAAACATCATTCAATTAAAAAATTTCCAATTTACCGTAGATGAATGCTTTCTCATACCAGAAAATTCCAAGGATCTTTTGCTCGCGACGTTTATCGCTCAAAAAGGAGTTTTTTATGAGAGTCAAGCTCTATCCCAACTTTCAAACATTATTAAAATTTACGATTTATACAAGAAAGAAAATATGCCCCTCAGAGACTTTTCTTTAGATAATATCTGGGTGGATTCAGGGGAAATCAAAATATTCGATTTGGGAATTTATTACAAATGTGAACTGGGAAAAACCAATCAAAACGAAATGAATTATTGTAAACCCCCCGAGATGTTTTTTGAAGGAAAATATATAGCTGATGTTTCTGAAGTTTGGAGTTTGGGAATGATCTTGTTTTATATGTTGTTTGGTAATTTACCCTGGAGAGGAAAAAGCGAAGTTGGTTTCTTCAACGCTTTAAAGGACATTCCTTTAAAAATCCCTTCACAAAAACAACAATTGAATCCAAAAACAATTCTTTTATTAACCCAAATGCTTAATTTCGATAAAACAAAAAGAATCACTTGGAATGAAGTAAAAAATAATGAAATTTTGAAATCTTTGCAAAAAGATTATTTGGAAAAACATCCTCCTTTGGTTGACTCGCCTGATAAAAAATGGAAATTTAACATTTTCTCATTTTATTGTCAAAATGATTTCATTTTGAAGAATTCATTCACTTTGGAAGAAAATGCCATAGAAACAAAAAAAAACATAAACTATCCTTCGTTGGATGAAAATGTGAAATCTATATCTGAATGCGCAAACGCTCAAAGCAGAATTAGTGGGAATTCCAGGATATTGGAAAACAAGCAAATAAAGACCAAAAATGATGAGAAAAGAATTCTTGAAATCGATGCCTTAATACAAAAGATTATAGATACAGATAAAATGAATTTCAGTCTCAAACAAAACTCACAATATGATAATAAACATCAGACAACATTTTTACCAGGATCTGGAGAAAGCCTTTTTAAACCGAAACTAGTTGAAAATAATTATAAAGGAATACCTATTGAAAGTAATTTTCAAATGAACCCTAATGTTCAAGGCAAAAGCAATTTCAAAGGAAGTCCTGTTGAAAGCAATTTTAAATGGAACCCCCCTGCTGAAAGCAAATTTAAAGGGAGCTTTGTTGAAAGTAAAGGGAACATTGTTGAAAGCAATTTTAAAGGGAATCCCCTTATTGAAAGCAATTTTAAAGGGATCCCTGTTGAAAGCAATTTTAAAGGGAAGGAAAGCAATTATAAAGGAATCCCTACTGAAAGCAATTTTAAAGGGATCCCTACTGAAAGCAATTTTAAAGGGAGTGTATTTTTAGGCAAGTCAGTTTTTAAATCGAAAATAACCGAAACAGATATGGATCAAATTTTCGTGAAAAATCTAAATGCGATCAACAATCAAATTGAAAAATATGATTTGTTCGGGAAGACTATCGGAGATTCTGAACTCGTTTTTCGGAAAATAGTTAATTTGGAATTATGGGGAATTCAACGGTTTTTATTGATGAAGAAACTAATAAAATTTAGACTTGCTTTGAATGAATCGTTGTCTCAGGAAGAAAACCTTCTAAATCTTCCTAATTGGCATGAATTTACCAAAAATGAGAAATTTTTGAATTTAATGAAAAAATTACAAACCGAGAACAACTCACTCTTGAAGGACTTCGAAAAATTGTATCGAAAAACAGTGAAAGGATTAAAAAAATTCCAAATGAATGAGACTAACAAAATTGAGAAGTTTTTAAATCTAGACCTCACGCAAAATTTCGACAGTTTGTTCTTTATTTGTTTATTTTTGCACATCAAAACCATCGGTCCAAAGGTCGAGGTTTCATTAAAATATAATGATTTTGACAAGGCTGTAAAAATGCTAATGCATAAGGCGGAAATTATTGATTGCATTATTATAAATGAATTAGAATTCATGTCCGATATTTCTGAATATTTTGATATTAATGAATTCAACAGGGTTATAAATTCTCTAAATATTGAGACCTTGGAAAATTATGTTGAGAAAAAAGAAAAAGTTTTGGAAATTTGGAAGCCGAAATATATATCATAATTTATTAAAGAACGAAATTTAAAATAGGTTTGAATATATATATGCAAGCATAAATTTGAATTTAAATACAAAAAATTTGAAATTTATTTTGCCTCTTTTTTTTTTCCCTTAAAACAAATTATTAAAGTGTTGTAAAGTCTTTCCAAAATGGCTATGGTTTCTTTTAAAACTTAAATGGTTAAATTTTGTCAATTATTTTTTAGAGAAAACCAATGACAGATTCTTCGAATCATCCTAAACACCATTCACATCTTTCCAAGAAAATTTCCAAAAAGCAATCAAGAAATCAGATAGCAACCGGGATCAATACCCATGAAGAGGCTAAAATGGAAGTTTCTGTTGAAAATTCACAAATAGAAAAAGATTTGCCAGTTAAGAACAATGCCGGAATCATAGATTCTGATAGTGAGAATCAAGATGAAAATCTCGACCTGAATGTTGAGGATGTGAAAAAGTCGAAGATTGTTCTAGAGAAAAACCAAGACAAAATTGCAGAGATCTCTCATTATTTGATTTTGAAGAACGTAAGGATTTTTTGAAAAATGGTTTTTTTAATTATTTGATCTCTAGAAAATCAATGCCAAAAACGCATTTGATATTCCTATGCTAAACGTCAAGGAGATGAGCGCATTCAATAGTATGACTTTATTTTAAAATTCAAAAAACATCATTTTTCAAGAAATTGAGGGAGAATTCTCTTGGAAAAATTTATCTTCGGCCTTGGAAGCCGGAGCCAAAATTTATGGCTTTCGAGTTGATTCAGTTCATTCTGAAACTTACAAAATTTTAGGGGGTCTTAATCGAACTGAATTAGAAGGTAATTCATTATTTTGATTTTTTTAAATTTTTTATTTCAGAAAACAAAGAAAAGGAAGGTGATGGCAACCCCAATTCCAACAATGAAATTAGAGCAGAAGACCTTATTCGAAAGAAGCATGAACCCTCGGATTCTAACACTTTGGAAAGAAATCTGAGTAACATCAACACCCAAAAATATGATCTTGAGTTCGATGTTGATCCGCTCTTTTCAAAGACTTCAGCGAAATTTGATGAAGCTGGTTCAAAGGGTTTGCTCCTCAATAACACCTCAGTAATATTTTAGTTTTTTTCTATTGTTCGTTTATGAATTTTCTTATTTAGATCAATAAGAACCTGGAATTATTATTTGATATTCAAAATCCCAGAAAAAAAGATTTTGTCGAAGAAATTCAAGCGAGTTCAGAGTTGAAGAAAAAATACGCTGAGGTATCTGATATTTTGGTAGAGGATCATTTCGGCAAACAGATTTTTGAGAGGAAACTTTGTCCTGAGATAGCTTCTTTTAATGAGGAAATAAAAAATTCAGAAACTATTTTTAACATGAGCAAATATTTTCCTTCCGGCGAAAAGACTATTTGTGAACAGAAGCCAAATGAAATTGATTTGGCTTTCAAAGATATGAATTTATTCACTGAATCTTTTGCGATTTCTGACGATAACTATTTGAACGATATTGATTTTCCAGATATTTACCAAGACAATCATGTCATTTTAGAGGAGAATTATGACAATGATATGGCTGCTCGTGAGTACAATAATGAAATGTATGAAGAATCTAACACCAATATGAATGGGCAGAACGTATTTCTAAATTTAATAGTTATTAATTTCTGATTTTAAACTTAGAATATTAATTTTGCACACAATGAAGGTGGAATATCAAAACTTGATGAAATTCATTCTGCCGAGAGCAAATTTAATTTGAATTCAATCCAAGAAAAAAATTTCACGATTGGGACAGGAAAGACTTTTTGCAATTTTATTGACATTGCGTAACAATCTTTTTAAAAATTCATAAACTAAATGATTTTTTTAGGAGCACAAAATGGATGGGCCCTGATCAATGGAAAATAAGTACAAAAAAATATAAATTTTTATTAATTTCAACGTCTATTCCCAAGAAATTATTTACTCTAAGCAAAAAGAGGTTGCAAAGGAAAATGATCCAGCAGCGAAGGAAAAAACGAAAAAAAATGCCAACCCCAATGCTATTGATTTTAATTTATCGACTAAAGTAATGTTTTTTTTTGGAAAAAAAAAAAATTCAATCAATAATAGGAAAGCTTATTTGATATACTTGGCAATAATAGCAAGAAAGGGCATGCAACTAATACGATTGGAAAATCTCAAGATAATCTTCCAATCAAACATTTATTTTTATTGCCCTTGGATTATCATATTGATATAAATCGTCTTGGAAGAACATTTTTAAGGGATCCATCTTTAAATATGTCTGCTCTTCACGAGGAGCAGGAAGGGCTTCAGAGTCAGTTCAATTATATTGAAAGAATGGAAATCGAAGAAAATGTTGACGATGACGTTGTCATTATAGAAGCCGATGAAAAAAATGGAAAGGTAATTAATTTAAATATTAAATTATATTACATTATCATCCAATAACTTAATAAAGGGAAAAAGAGTGACACATAAAGGTCAAATTCCCATCAAGGAATTGAAAGAAAAGATATGGAATAAACTGCAAACTTTAAAAAAGTTTGAATTGAAAGTAATTGCTCTATTTTATTTCGGATTCCATAATTATAATAAAGGAAGAAGATGATCATGAAAGAATGGTCAATGAAAATAAAATTGAATATGAAGAAGAAGATAATACTCAACAAAAACAGAAACATGGTTATACTTTTGGGTCGATAATTCAAATGCTTCCGGACATTGTTGGCGAAACCAATTCACGAAAGGTCTCAATTCAAACCTGCTTTGTAACAATGTTGCATCTGGCGAATGAAAAGATCTTAAGGTTCTCTGAAATGAAAGAAGAACAAACTGATTTCTTCATTGAGAAAGAGAAGATTAATGTTTAATAATTAATTTAAATGAGGATGATCAAGTTTAAACTTAAAATTATCATAAAATTTATTTTATTTCATTTCTTTTTTCATAACACTTTCGGGTTTAACTCATATTGAAATTCTTTGATGTTTATTAATCCTGTTTTGTTTCTATCGAAAGTCTCCATCAAATTTTCGATATCCTCTTTACTTGGATAAAAATAATATTTTTCAAAAAACTTCAATAAAGCCTCTTGGTTTATCGCCTTCCCTTTCACAAGCCCTGCAATGAATTCAAAAACCTTTGAAATGTTGACTCTCTTTTGATTTAAATCTTTTCTTATCAATTCGCAAGAATAATGGCAATTCAAAAGCATTTTCAAAAGATGGGAAATGCATTTATTTGTCTCCGGAGTCATTTTCTGAACAGAATTAAAAATTAAAATAAGATATAATTTTCAAAAATATAAAATTTTTTTCAATGTTTCAATACTTCTATTCGTTCTTCTTTTGCCAAAACTGACGATTTATTAATTTCCGAGGAAGGAATTATAAGTTGAGAAAATTCTTTGTAGCTTTGAAAACAAAAAATCTTAACATTTTTTTCAATCTTTACTCTAATTTCTTGTCCCCGTCACGACTATAACGATTGATGATAAGCATGATATCAGGGTCATCTGCTTTTACTCCGAATTTTTTCAACCCATTTTTGAACTCAGTGAAAACTATTTGTCCGGTCTCATTATCATCAAATTCTTTGATCAATCTGATCAGTTTGAAATCTGGTCTTCTACAAACTGTTTCTTTGCTTTGTTGTACACTCCTATCGAAAAAAATGTATTCTTTTAAGGCATCTGCAATTTCATCGTAATCTTTATCCAAATGAACTTTTTTGGGTTCTTCAATTCTACTTCCCTTCAGCGGAATCGTCGGCTGAAAGCTGAAATCTCTAACTGGAAAATTTATAGATGCTGGCATATGAAGAAAATCATCATTATTAAATTTTGATGTGAATCTCGTGGGGAAATTGATGTTGGGCTCTTCTACAAAAAATTTCGGAGATGAATTTAGAAAGCTTGGTGGCATCTCTCTGATGGCAAAATCAATTTTCGGCTTAATCTTCGAAGAATATGGCATCAAATCTTCATAATCTCTGCTTATCACAGGTTTCAATAAAAAGTCATCACGAATGCCATAGGGATTTTGGAGGATAGGCTTTTGAATATAATCATCTCTTAGTGGGAGAGTTGACGAAAGGGGTGGTTCCATGAATCTTTGATAATTTTTTTCGAAGGGAATTGTCATCTCAGGGATTTTTGTATTTGGATAAAAATCAGGAGGAGTTATGAATCTTTCATTCATGGGGTTAAGAAACGGCCCTTCTCTTGGTAAAGGTTGGTTTAAAGGTTTTCTATATTCATTATTGAAGAATGGTTGATATTGAGGGGATGAAGGATGCTGTTCCTGAAATCTTGGATTTATAATGAGACCTTCATTTCCTAATGGAAAATCCCTCCTAACTGGAGGAAATTGGCTATTTTGCATGGTCGGTGATAATGGCCTATCAAAAATTCGTTTTTTGGGATTTTCAATATAGCCAGGAGGAGAAGTTGCTCTTTTTTTGATAGTATGATTTAAAAATGGAGGGTTTTGATTTATTGGTAGTCTTCTTATTTCATTTGGGGACCCTTCCCTAAAATTACCATTTTTTAGAAAATTAGGTGGTGGAATTTGATTATAAAAATCATTTCGGTTCGGTTGGTAGTATTGAAAATCAGGGGGATAGTTGAAATCTTGCTTAAATGAATGGAAATCATTGGGGTTACTTCTTGAAACCACCTGATTTCGATATTCCTGATTAAAATTTCGAATACCGTTGCCTTTTGAAGACAGGAGATAAGGAGCGTTGGAATAATTATTTTGCGGAGTCATTAATTTGGGATCATTTAGTTCAGAGAAATGTCTAGGGGGTGGTGAGAAATATTGTCTTGCTAACATTAAAAAAAAGCTGCTTTTTTTAGAAAACTTATCGTTATTTTTTATTTTATTTTTATTAGAAACACTCCTTAAATTTTTGATTTGTTTTTCCAATTTTTACTATTTTAATTAAATATACATGGATAAATATATAACTTTATTTTTTTGTTACGAAAGGTTTAACCAAGTTCATTTTTTTAAAAGTTTTGCTGGCTTCTTGGAACAACAATCCTTTCAAATTCATTTTCGAAAAATTCATATTCATTGTTTCGAAATCCAACGCCCTAATTTCCCATAACTTAAAATTTGATAAGATTTTCCGAATTTTCTTGAATGTGAAAATAATCCCCATCGGAAACTCTCTTTGTATTTTCAAACTGCTATTCAACTTGTTTATTATATTAAAAATTATCTCCTCTCTTGAACTTTTTTCTAAAAAATCGGGATACTTCAAACAAATTAAAAGCAGGTTTATCTCCATAAGATGGCTTTTAAGTATAAGAGTGGAATTTTTCCGACAAATATCTTGACAATTATGGACAAGTTTCTTGATAAAATCCTGGAAAACTGTGAATAAGATCATTCGGATATATGAATTTTTCAAGAGATTATCAGAAATTTGAAGAATTTGGGAAAAAATTTCATCTGTGATTTTCATATTTTCGTTTTCCAAAAAGGAAATGATCAAAACTCTAACCAAAAATTCCAATTTTTCCTCATTCATAAAATATAGTTTTTTTGAGTTTCTTTGTAAAAAAACCATCAAAAAATCAAGACAATCGAAAAGATGGAAAGGCAGCTTTGTGAAATTTGTAAAGATAGTTGAAGAAATACCCTCAAAAAATAGAAATTCCTCAACTCCATTCAAAATGAAGCAAATAATTCTCTTTTGAGATGATTTGAAATCCTTCGAATTGCTAGTGCTTTGACGTAAACAATATTCAATGAGCTTTTCAATGAGAGTCTCAAAAGAATTTGATGATTTCACGTCAAACCAATCCAAGCTCAAAATTAACTCAAAATTTTCATAAGAAGCCTGACTTTTTTCAAGTTTTTTCAGAAAATTATCGATTTCCTCATTGATATTGATGTTTTTATCTTCCATCTCATAAATATTCAAAATTTCTCCGAATTTCAAAATGGTCTCGTTTTTTCTATTTGCGTTTGAAATCGACTTCTTCTTTTCTTTACTCACAATCTGGGATTTATTGACGTTTTTACTATGTATACTGGGTTTATGAAGTAAAAGCTTTCCTTCATTCACCAAAGGAATTGGTGCTTTCATGGCATTCGTTTTAAACGAATATTTATTTGCAGAAAACGATAGTTTATGCTTGATCAATGAATCTCCCTTTATAGTTAAATCATTATTAACTTGTTCTTGTTGAGGATTTTTACGATTGATAGGAGTTGCTCTTTTAGGTGCTAAAGAAATTTTCTGAAATGCCACTAATTTTAAGTGATTTTTTTGGATGTTGCTATTTTTTGAATGTTGAGCGACGATTTTCAAGGATTCTTTATTTTCTTTATTGTTGGAGCTTCTCATCTGTGATCGGTTATTATTTTTTCTTTGATCAATTTTAATAAAAAGCTTTTGTTAATTAAATATAATTTTTAATGTTTTTAAAATTTCCACTTAAAAAATTTTTAAACCTGAAGAATTTTGTAAATGAACTAAAAGGAAAAAAAAAATTAGCTATTTTCTTTCTCAAAATCTTAATATCAGACAAATCCTTCAATTTATTTAAAATATTCAAAGTATTTATCATTTTTTGTTTCCTGATTTATATTGGGCATATGATAAATAGCAATTCCAAAGAAGCCCAAGCGAATTGGCATAGAGAACTCTATAAGGAAGAGGAATTAAACCGAAATTTATCATCTGAGCTGCTGGCCATATTTTCCAATTGACTATCATAGTTGGCCAAAATTTTTCTTTTAAACTCTTCCAGGCATGGTCCACATTTTGTGAATCAATATAATCCATGATCATAAAAAATGACACTAAAAAAAGCGTGGCAAATACAGTTTGATCTAAAAGCACACCAAAAAGCATCTTTTTATTGGCAGTGGCATAAGGTTTCAATGCGCCATAAGAAAAAACGAAGCTCGTGCATTTCGGAATAAGATTGGAATACCAAATATTCAAAGTCGGAGCTGCAAAAAAAAAACCGAAAAGGGCCATATTTCTGGTACGATAACTTTCATAGTTTTTATTCTTTTGAATAAAACATTGAGTGATTAAATCTCCAAGCCCAAAAAGAAAACCTTAAAAATATATTGATGAATGGATTTTTTATAAAGGTATTAACCAGCAGTGGTGCATTTTGTGGTCCATGGATATTTCATGAGCAAAGAATTATAAGAAACAAAAATGTTCATGTCAAAAATCTAACAATAAGTAAATATCCTAAATCAAAATTATTTTAATTTAATTTGTTTTATACAGAAATTTCAAGACTAAAAAATATTTTTGAGGGAAGTAAAAAAAAAAAAAAATCTTAAATTTTTGTTTCAAAAATTAAAAAAATGAATGTCTGAAAATGAATATATGTCACTCCTTTTCTAAAAAAAATAAAAAACTTGATTTGCTTTATATTATCACAACATATTTCAACCCAAGCAAATCTCAACGTCGGTCCCAGCTTCACAAAGAGTTTCATCAAAGACTACAAGACAACAATAACATTGTTTTGGTGACCGTTGAATGTGCTTTTAACAATGATCCTTTTGAAATGACTTCTAAAAACAAGGAGCCTTTGGAAATTCAAATTAGTTCCAATAGTGTGATTTGGATAAAGGAAAATTTGATCAATATCGCTATAAAAAAGCTTTTTAAAAATCGAACATTTCAGGAACAATGTAAATATGTGGCTTGGGTCGATGCAGATATAGAATTTATGGATGTGGATTGGTTTGAAAAGGTCAAATTGAGTTTGACTCAATATTCAATTGTTCAAATGTTCAAATCTGCTTTATATTTAGATTTTGATCAAAATGTTATGGAAATTCATACCAGTTTTGGGTATTATTATGTCACAAAAGAATTGAAACTACAAAAGGGGGAATATCCTCATCCTGGTTATGCCTGGTGCACAACAAAATCAAATTTAATGAAATTGGGAGAAATATATGATAAAGGAATTTTGGGAAGCGGAGACACACATATGTCATTTGCTTTGGTGGGAAATTATGAGAAGGGATTTCTCAACTGTTTTAAATATGAACAAAATTTTAAAAAATGTGTTGGTTTATGGCAAAAAAAAGCTGTTGAAGTTTTCCAAATGAATTTAGGATATGTCGATATGACAATCCAACATTTTTGGCATGGAAACAGAGAAAATCGGCAACAAATTTACAGATGGCAACTGTTGCAGGATTTCAAATTTAATCCAATGAAAGATTTAGTCAAGAAGAAGGATGGACATTATGAAATTATCAAAAGCAAAAAAGATCTCGAAAAGAGGCTCTTTGAAATATTTATGACAATGAAATATGAAGCTGATGAAACTACAGGTGAAGAGGTTTATGAGATCCCAGAAGAGAAAAACACTATTATAAATATTGCTTTTCAACATACTTTTGAAAATAACAAATTTTCAAATGAAACTAAAAAATTTGAATAAAAGGACTTTTATTTGAAGAAAAGACTTAAAACTTAAACAAAACCTTTTTTTTTTAGGAGTTACCCAGTTTTTTAAATATATAATATTAGGAAGAAAATATATATATAACTCGATTCTTAATGTTAAGCTCCTGCTTCAGCTTTAGGTCCAGTGGCTCCGATTTTGCTCCAAATATGTAAAAGAACAACAATTCCAATATATACTAAGCTCACAACCAAAACGGTTTTTGGGTGGATTTTCAATCCAGGGGCATCCTCCGTAAAAAATTTCATTTCTCCAACTCCTCCTTTTAGAACTTTTCCTCCTGCTAAGAAATAATTAATTGGATGAATGGATTTTAATATATACCTGAAGCTTTGGCTCCAGAGTTTCTTTTTTTAATGGCTTCTTTGGCCGCTTCTCTTCCTGACATTGGGTGTGGGTTTTAGATATTTTTTTGATTTTTAAGGGATTTTGTTTTTTGTTTTATAAAAATAGATTTCAAAACCAAATTTAAATAATTTTTAGATTTGAAACATTTTATCAATAATTTTTCAAAACACGTGGTTTTTATTATTTTTTCAAAAATTTGTCTAAAAAAATGTTTTTATTTATTAAATAAATGAAAAATTTCCAAAAACTGTTCTTTTCCTTGTTAGGAAGAATAATTTTCAAAGGAGGGATTTAAAATTTAAAGAAAAAGGTTAAAGATAAAACGACCTTCATTTTTATTTCAGAAATTCTTTAATAAAAAAATTTGAAATGGCAAAAAATATTTTTTTAATTGTTTTAACTAAGGTTTTTTTTAACCCACGCTTTAAAATATTTTATGTATAAACTGTTTTATTCCATCATGATTTCTTCGTCGACTAGAGAAAAAGCAAAAAAAATCAAATTTAAAGTAAAAAATTAATAATAAATACTTCTTTCAGTATCTGGAAGATCTTCAGCTTCTGCATCAGCCTTGTCAATAAGAGGGTGAGGAGCGATGACAAATTCGTCTATATAAAGATTCTTTTGCCCAATGGCGACATAAGCCAAACCATTTTGACCCCATCCTTCTCTCCAAGAGTTCTCAACGATCCAATATTTTTCTCCTTTTTCAGTCTTGTCCCATCCAATGACTTTCAAGGCATGACCTGAATGGAATTTGGAGGTGCCTTCAATTGTTTGGTAAACACCATCTTTGTAGACCAAGAAATCTCTGTAAATAGGGATCACAGCGATGACAGGGCCGTTCTTGAAGATTTCTCTTTTGATGCCTTCTTCTCCTGATGTAACACAATAATCAGTGACATGGTATTTGTCACAAGTGCCCAAGGTTGTTGGGCAAATGACTTCTGGATCTCCAGTGAATGGCAAGCAGCTTTCCTCAACAAGTCCTTGCTTTTTGGCGTAATCGAAGACTGAAGTGACCGAGCCTCCTTTGCATCCGTTGTTTTTATTTTGATCACAAGCCAAAACGGTTTGAGCTGAAAGAGCTGGCTTCTTTTCACCCTTGGTTTGGATGCAGAATCTGTCTGAAAGAGTTGACACAGCGGCGACAGAATAGCTTGAGGAGCAATTGACTTATAAAAAAAATAATATTAGAGGTTTATGATGATGTTACATTGATCAGGAATAGGTCTGGAGCATTCACTGTGTTGTTCCCTAGTGTTGTAATTTTCAGGAATGATGGTCGTGTCCTCAATAGTCATACATCTTGGCAATGAACTCTTACTGGAAATTTGATTGTTTATAATGTATTTGGCGTCTGAAAGCATCCATCCCTGAGTTATGGCTTGTAAAAACGTTTGAATATATTAATGTACTTACTTCAAAGAAATCATTTTTTCCAATGGTGAATGAATGATCACCATTATTGTGTGTTGCTATTTCTTCTTCATCAACGACTGAAATCAAGCTGAGTTTTTTGGTGCCTCCCATCAAGGTCGAGATTAAAGCGGCTACACATATCAAAATAAAGCCTCCAATGACAATGTGATACCCATAGTTTGACAATGAGTTCTTTTGGGTTTTTTTCTTGATGGCTTCCTTGGCCTTTTTTCTGATCTCTTCGATTTTTTCTTGCTCTTCCTTCGAAATATTCTTTGGAGAGCCTTTTGGAGATCTTGGAGATTTTGGGCCTGAGTCATCAGTCTTTCTTTGAGTGGGACCTTCCATTTTTTGCGTTAGTTTAGATATTTTTTTTTGAATTTTTATTTTTTCTTTTTTTATAAGGTATTTTGGATTTTTTTGCGTTTTTTAGATTCAAATTTGGGTTTCATCTATTTTTCAAGGAATACGTGGAATTTTAAATTTTGATATCAAAATTAATAAATATTCAATATTTTCTTAATTTTAGTTTTTTTATAAAAGAACTTCTTAATAAATACATATAAAAAAATTAGACTCGTTTTAGCTTTTCTAATAATTTATTATAAAATCGAAATTAGATATCATAAATAATATGGAAGCGCAAATCGAACAAGAAAATAAAGATTTCCCTGAAGAAGAAAACATTGTGGAGGAAAACCTGGAAGAATTTAATCGGGAAATAAATTTTGAAAAGGCCGATGACACTAAAGAAGTACAATAAACTTCTGTTTTAAATTTTCTCAAAGAAAATAAAAACATAGAAAAAGAAAAAGGTGGATATCCGAAGAATTCCAGTTCCCCCACATCGAAACACTCCTTTGAAAAATAATTGGGAAAAAATTGTCACGACCATTGTGGTAGAATGAAAAAATTGTTGCATATTACAAAATAAATAAAGGAAAATATGAAATTACAAATACGAATGAACTTAAAAAAGAAATGTGTAGAAATCAGAAATACTGAACATACACCAGAAAAAAGCGCCTTACAAAGAGGAGCAGATTTCCTGAAAATCTTTATGTTGGGTTTGAATAAATGTCAAAATCATCATTTCATCTAAAATTTATCAAGGATTTGATTTAACTGATGCGATTGCTGTTCTTCGATTAGATGATTTATATGTTGAATCCTTTGAAATAAAAGATGGTCTTTTTTATATTTTGATTCATTTATAATTTTTAACTTTTTTATAGTGAAGAATTTGCAAGGAGAACATCTTTCGAGATGCATCGCTAGAATATCCGGAGAAAAAGGAAAGACTAAAAATGCCATTGAAAATTCAACTCGAACTCGAATTGTTTTAGCTGATTCAAAAATACATTTGCTTGGTGATTATACATAATTATATGTTCTTATCGTATTTTTATCCTTAACAAATAGGAAGTTTTAGCAATATAAAAATCGCGAGAGATGCCATTTGTTCGTTGATATTGGGAAGTCCTCCTGGAAAGGTGTATTCACAATTAAGATATATTTCAAAAAGGAATTTGGAGAAATTTTAAAAAGGTTCATTCACATTTGTTGTATTCATATTTATGAAAATATGATTTGAAAAAAAAAACTCAAAATTATTTAAATTCAAAATCTTTTTTATTTAAATCATGAAAACTTTCTTGTTATCAACTCTTATAAGCTTTTTATTTCTCATTGAAACTCATGGAATTGAATTCGAATATTATGGTACTCCTTTGAACACTGAATGTTTTGGGGAAGCTCTCAATGAAAATACTTTAATGATTGGAGAAGTTCGATCCTCTCTCACAAATATTGCTGTCAAATTATTCGATCCCAATGGAAAAATGCTATTTTCAAAATCTAACGAAACAATTAGTAAATTTTCTGTTACGGCCCAAATCCAAGGAACTTTCCAAGTTTGCGTCGATAATTTATCCAGACAATTCTTAAATTATGTAGTGAAAATTGAAACTGGAGTCTTTGCTAAAGATTATAGTGAAATGGCCAAAACAAATAACGTGAAACCTATTGAAATTATTTTGAAAAAAACAGAAGATATGATGAGCGATATCAAAAGCACAACTACTGCCTTTATTCACAAGAAGGAGGAATATATTGATAAGTTGGACTTTGTTAATTTAAAAATTATGATTTTTTCTGTCATTACAATAGTCATTATGGTAATTTTGGGGTTTCTCCAAGTCAATTACTTAAAAAACTTCTTCAAATCAAAAAAGTTATTATAAAGAAACGATAACTTATCAGAACATTCATTAATTTTCGATATCATTGTTTTTTTTTACTTGTTATTTATTTTGTTTGAAGTTTTTTTAAAGTTCAAAGTTTTAATTTCATTTTTTTAATTTTAATAATTAAAACTTTTTAATTATGAAAGGATCCGTCAAGGGAATTCCAGTGGTTCTTAATAATAAGTTTATCCTAGAGTTTCTTGCGTCTTCTTTGAATTTCTTGAGATTTTTCTCGAATTTCTTATGATTTTCCTCGACTTTATGAATTTGTCCTTGAGTTTCTTGCGTTTATTTTGGGAATTTCAGTCATATTCTTCTTTCTCAACGCATTTTTGGGTGATTAGTTCTTTGACTATTTTTTTTAAGGTATTTCTTCACAGATCAATGAAGTTTGTTGATTAAGCTATTTCCAATAATGCTATCATGTTTTTTTAAACTGAATTTATAGAAATGAAATTTTTTATAAGTTTATTGTTAAAAACACTAAGAATGGAAAAACTAGAATTTTATCCGGGAATAATTCCACTTAAATTCATTTCTTAAAATATTTTCTAAATATTAATATCATAAGAATTTTTCCTTAGAATGCTCGGTGCTTTTTTATTCTTCATTTCAGGAAGCAACTTATGCAATTTTTCATATTCATCAATCAATTGATATATCTCAAAACTATGAGGTGTATTAAATCTGAAATTATTTTTTTCCGTGCTTATTTCTATGGAAGTCGGATATGATGAAAATTTCATTATCTGAGAATAAGAGAATTCCATAAATTCCCGTTTATCATCGGGATATAATAAAGCTAAGGACGTAAACTTAATAGCAAGCCATAAGTTATCAGGAATTGGTACAGAAATTTCAGGAGTATCAGATTTTTTATGGAAATTGACCCAATATAAAGCTCCTCCATATAATTTATGTTTCTTCATTGAATTAATAGCTATTAATCTTGCGACCATTTTATTGTCTGTCAGATTATCAGAGGATTTTCTATTAGGGGAAAAGGTGCTTTTTAAGGAATTGACGCTTTTTTGGCATATTTGATTAATTTCAATTGATAATTTCTTCCATTTATTGGCAATGTTATCATGCCAAAATTTATCACCTTTTCTTGCAAAAATGCTTTGCGGAAGGAAACGAGAACAGATGTTTTCAATGAGGAATATATCCTCTTGGCAATCTTCATATCTTCCATGTTCGATATAAGCCTGTAAGGAAGCAATCAATGAATATTCTTCCAAATTTAAAATATATTTGAAATTATGAATATCATCGAATATCTGCGCGGAAATCAACTCCATTTTCACAGGATCCAATTTCATATCATTTTCCTCAAAAATTGATGGCAAATATAAATATTTTTTATATATGACATCAGGGATTGTGATCTTCCCCTTTATGTTGTTTTTCAATTTTGAAAATTTTGATTCAACTTTTTTCTTGAAAGTTGCGAAAAAGCCTTCGGTTTTGCGCTCCTCCTTTTCTTTATTATCTTCTCTGTCGACATTCTCCCAATTATCGAGGTCCAATGCTTTCAATAGATATTCATCATCCTGAATAATCCTAATATCTTCATTGTTATGGAAAATGAAGAGTTTGAAGTCGAGAGACGATTGCAAGTTGATATCCGCAGCAATTTCTTCACAGACTTCAGATGCCTTTGTGTATTTGTTGATGGACACTTTGACATGTTTCGTGTTCATTAAGCGCACATTCAACTCTATTGAATCCATATTGGTCATTAATTTCGACATGCGGTTAGCCGGCATATGAGATTTATGGGACTCTGCAATTGCTGAAAAAACTGATATTCTACCAAATTTCTCACTGATTTCTTTTTCTTCAGGCATTTCATTGGCCACTGAGAGAAAATGTTGAGAGCTTCTATCCTCAATAGTCGGTTTATAATTGAAATATTCAGCTAATCCCAGAACATTTAGGATTTTGTTCTTGCTTTTCTTGATGAGATCTTCCTTAGAAAGCACTGATTGTAGAAATGTTTCTATTAATAGTTTCCTAGATTCGATTGTTTTGGTCTTCTGTGAACTGAACCAATATTTAGGTGGCAAATGGTTGATGCCAAAACTGGGAAAATCTTGCTTGATCAAGGCATTCAATTTTGACAATTCACTATATCTAAAGAATATCTTCGTGCTCACCTTTTCATTATTCAGTTCATAAGTGATTTCTATCACATAAACAGTATAGGTCCTATTATAATAGCCTCTTTTCATAGTTCCAAGAACATGAACTTGGATTTTTTTAGGGTCGTTCTGAATTTCAATTTTTTGAAAAGATTCTTGTCCACATTGTTTTTTCAAGTTCATTTTCAAATCGGCTTTCTCACGGAGATTCTGCAGAATGTTTAATTCGATGAATTTCATCATTTTCTTCTTGCTTTCTTTGGAATCGGTGGAAAAAGTCAATCCTCCATCTTTTCCATATACACTGAAGATCCATTTGAAATATTTCTGATTTGCGAGATCTCTCACATAACTATTATGATCTAAAATGAGAAATTTTATAAGAGTTTCTCCTTTGATCGTTTCCGTCACTAAAATCAAATCACAAAAGAAATAACAAATGACGGGTTTCGGCATATTATCCAAAATTATGTGCAAAGCTTCCTCCTCAAGAAACTCACGTTGAGGGTCCACGATTTCAATATTGAGTTCTTTTTTAACTTCTTTTCCGAATTTGTTATCAAGTTCGATAACTTTCCTTTTTTTTATAAAGATATTCATCTTGCTATTGTTTTCTTGGTTGATTTCCTGAAATCTTAGCAGACATTGTGCTATATCATGATAGTCAGGATGGTTTTCCTCTGTGTTTTTCATTAGATCTTTGAATAACAGCACATATTTCGGCAATCTTTGAACAGGTTTAATCAATAGAGAGCTCAAATCCAAATTTTGCATTTCTTCAGTAAACTCTATTTTTTTGATTTTCTCAGTAAAAGGATGTTGGTTTAATTTCATTTTGTCTATTTCTTCATTGGAATGATGAAAGTTGTTGCAATATAGATAATACAGCTTGAAAAAAGGAAGCATTTTAAATATTCCATTGGCAACCTTGGTTGTTTTGGTGAAATTTTCGTAGGATTTTTTCAAATTAGAATAGAACTCTTTATGAAACAGATAAATGGACTCCACATTGCAAAAGATTTTATCTGATTCTTCTTTTGTAAGAATCTTCTCTCGCAACGATTCCTTCATAAGTTTCTCCACTATCAAAGCCAAACTATCAAGATACTGTTGTTCTGTTTTCACCAATTCTTCAATGACATATTTTCTATGCTTGACCATTTTTCTTTTAATTTTTAGAAGGCGTAGGCATCTCGAAATTGACCAAGCCACTCTTACGACTCTTGCAAATTTCTCCCCTTTTTTATAGTCAAATGCTTCTTTCATTTCCTCAAGATTGAAATCAGAAGGTTCATTATTTATCTGACCTAAATTTTTCATTGCCTCCTCGAAAAATAATCCTGATGCCTGATCTTTAACATCGGTTCGAATTGCTTTTAAATTATAAGATAATTGCTCAAAAAATTTAGAAAAGTTACTTTTTTTTCTTCGATAAGAAGGAGTGAGGTCCATATTTTTTATATATTAAAATAATGAATATTTTATTAATTTTATAGTTTTTTAAATTCGGACTTTTTTTCAATCCACATTTCTTAAAAAAAACAGAATATTTATTCGATAAGAAATGTCTTTGGGTTTATCAGATTTGTTTTTATTATTTTATTTCACTTAAAAGTTAGAATGATTTCGATTCGGTTCATTTTTTTATTAATTTGTAGTTTTGATTTTTTAAAAATGTGATGTTATGGATTTGAAATCAGGCATATCAATCCGAACCCTTCTTGTTGAGACTTAAAGCATGGTCTACAGAGTTCTGCTTTTGTGCAAGTGACTTCACATTCTTCTTGGGTCTGAATGAGGCACAAATCATCACTCTCAAAAGGATTTATTGGCTTCAGGTTGGGCAATAAGGAGCTCGAGTCTTGGTTCAATAATCCTTCATGTTCTTTCCTGATTTTTGCAATATTGTCCAAAAGTTCTTTCAATTTATTGTCATTATCAAGTTTGCTGCTGCTGGGATCATTTTGATTTGGAAAGTTGTAATCATCATCAGCTTTATTGTTTAGAAAGAAAAATGTTAAGGCAAAAACGATAAATATAAATTTCATTAAATTATTTGAGTTTTATATTTTATTATCATAAAATGTAAAAAAATCAAGGAGTATGCTTTTTTCTTTTCTTAATGTTGAAAAAATTCACAAATTTAATTGAAAAATTTGTATTCTAGAAAAAGTATTTTTTAAGTGATGGAAACTCTTTTGTTTATCTAAAAAAAACTCGCATTTTGGAAAATCAAATAGATTATGATCAAAAATTTATGATAATCCCGTTTTTATCATAAAATTGGAAAATCGAAATATAATTTTTCTTTCTTTCTAAATTTCACCATGTTTTGAAGGTTTCTCTTCGAATATTAACTAAAATTTACTGGAACTTTGTTAAACGTTGAAAGGGTTTTACTCCTAATAGTGTGGCAGTTTATAGGCATTCGCTGAGATTTAATTTTGTAATTAAAAAAATTAAAAATAAAAATGGCTATATTTGAAAAAACAAATTTTGAAATTTTAACTTAAATAAAGAAAAATAAATTTTTGGAAATTATTTTCAATATTTTTTTTGCTTTTAAAAATGAAGAATATCAAATCTAAATTTCATTCAACGATGTTGAAGAAAAATATAAAGTTAAGATTTATTCTTAGTTGTTAATTTTTTTTCTCTCTCCAAACCTTGAGAACTTTTTTTCCTTCGATAGAGAAGAAGCAACTTGACTTTCAGAATCACTTTTTTCTAAAAAACTTTCTTTGCAATAAAAGTTGAAAATATATCTTTTCAGTTGTGAGTGTGCCTCATAAATTTTTCCAATCTCTTCCTCATTATATTCTCTTTTCAAAAACAAAGCAGAATATTCATCTCTTTTCTTTATTTTTAATAAACAAGTATCAAATATTGTTTTTATTCGCTCTTCTTTTAATACAAGTTGAAACAGCTTTAAAATTGTTGGTTTATCATTGTAATTTATTATCATATAAGCAACACTATTCGAGATCTC
>Ga0302140_10002887_pt1 | contig 22207 bp, 21 predicted proteins | sample I_Bog_E1_1_FD_202095 | JGI IMG/M metagenome (GOLD analysis project Ga0302140, IMG submission 202095) | Peat permafrost microbial communities from Stordalen Mire near Abisko, Sweden - I_Bog_E1_1 | ecosystem: Environmental > Terrestrial > Soil > Wetlands > Peat | place: Sweden: Abisko, Stordalen... | reverse complement strand
GGCGATTGCGCATGAATACGGCTATAAGATTCGCGCCTTCCACCATGCGCTGGAGATGTACAAAGTGGCCGACAAAATCGTGCCCGAGCAGACCGCCATTGCCACATTCGCCGACTGGTGGGGCTACAAAGATGAGGCCTGGGACGCGATTCCGTGGAACGCTGTGATGTCGATGCGCAAGGGAATTCGTGTGGCGCTCAAGAGCGATTCGAACGACCACATCCGCAGGCTCAATCAGGAAGCCGGCAAGATGGTTCACTACGGCGGAGCCACCGAAGACGAGGCGATTCGTATGGTCACACTGAATCCTGCATGGATCATAGGCGTGGACCAGCAGACGGGCTCAATCGATGTGGGTAAAGACGCCGACCTGGTGCTCTGGAACAAAGATCCGCTCTCAACATATGCGCGGGCGCAGAAGGTCTATATCGATGGCGACCTGTTTTTCGACGTCTCGCTGCCGGGCCTGGGCACACCACACTTTTCCGGTGTAATGCACGGAGATAACGAATCAGGGTCTGACGATGGGGAGGACGGCCAGTGAAGAACCGAAACGGACACGCCTCGAATGCCCCGTGCTCCATTCTTGCGAATTTTTCGTGTCGCAAGGGTGGGAATCCTCAACACTATTTGGGCGCCGGATCAATACCAACATTATTGCTGGCCATTCTATCCGTGTACCTCTCTGTCTCGCTCTCCGCAGAGGATGCCGCGAAGAAGGTCATCGCGATTTCCGGCGGACGCCTTCTGACTGTGAGCCATGGCACCATTGAAAACGGCGTGCTCATCATGGCGGATGGCAAAATCACCGCGGTAGGCGAGATCGGAAAAGTAACGATTCCCAAGGGCGCACAAATCGTGGACGCGCATGGAATGACGGTGTACCCCGGCCTCATCGATCCCGAGACAAACTTCGGGCTCATGGAAGTCGGGGCGGACGAAAACGCAAGGGATCTGTCGGAGCCATCCGACGAAATCATGCCGCATATGCACGTAGCAGACGCTTTTCACGCGGAGACAGAGCTGATCCCGGTTGCCCGCCTCAACGGAATTACGAACGCCGTCGTCGCTCCTGCCAGCGAGGACACAATTGCCGGGCAGGATATCTTCATTCAGCTCGCCGGCGCCGACCGGGACGCAATGATACTCGGCCGCGATGTCGCGCTGGCCATGAATTATGGTGCCGATCAGCGGCGTCGAGGCGGGCGAGCGGGCGGCCATGCCGAATTCCCTTCAACGCGCATGGGCCTGATAACTCAACTGCGCCAGACGTTTCTCGATGTGCAGGATTACATAGCCCATCGCGACGCAGCAGCCGCAAAGAAAGACGAGAAAGCAGACGCCAAGCCAGACGCAAAGAAAGACGACAAGGGAGACAAGATCTTCAAGCGCGATTTGAAGCTCGAAGCGCTGATTCCTTACCTGAAGGGTGAGCGACCGGTCGTGATTGGCGTCTATGAGGGATACGACATTGAGACCATCATGGCACTGGCACAGGAGTTCCACCTGAAAGTGGTGCTCAATCACGTCACGCATAGCCAGGAGGTTCTGGACAAGATCGCTGCCTATAAAGTGCCGGTGATTATCGGCTCAATTTACGACTTTCCGCGGGCCAATGAGCGGTTCGATGCGGTCTACACCCTGCCGGCTGAACTGGCCAAGCGTGGCGTGAAGATTGCCATCTCGTCAGCGGATGCGGGCGGTCCCGTGAGCAGCCACTCCTCGCGCAACCTGCCCTACGCAGCGGGTTTTGCAGCAGCTTACGGCCTTCCCTACGACGACGCTCTAAAAGCCATCACGCTGAATGTTGCGGAAATATTCGGCTTCGGCGACCAATTAGGCTCGCTCGACGTAGGCAAGACCGCCAACGTGGTCATGTCCAATGGCGATCCGCTCGATGTAAGGACAGATGTGAAGCAGGTCTATATCCAGGGCGTCCCGGTTCCCATGGTGAGCCGTCAGACCAAGCTGAGGGACGAATACAGCAAATAAGCGTGGTTTGTTTCTTGAGTGCCGAGGCGCCTGCCGCCCGAGGCATCACGTGTTCCGGAACGTTGTGAAATTGCGTCGAAGAGAGATACCTAGCTCCCAGTAACTACCGGTGGCCGTGGCTGAACAGGCCGCCGCCGTGACCTCCGCCCCCATGCCCGCCGGACATTTTAGGGGCCTTCGGTGCCTTGGGAGCTTTGAACTCCTTGGGAGCCTTGAACTTTGGCTCCTTGAAGGAGGAGCGGTAGTTCTCCTCACCATGATTGCCGCCAAACATGTGCGATCCGCCCGATCTCCCCTCGTTCGCGTAGGCCTGGGTATAGCTTCGTTCACCGGAGTAGGAGCGCGGTTCGGCGTAGGAGTGCTGGGCAAATTCGTTGCGCTGGTAAGTGGATGCGGGAGTGCGCCAGGCCTCGCGGGAGTTGTCGTAGGTGGCCGATTGCCGCGCCGCATAGCCTTGCTGAACGTAACCGTTGGTCCGGACGTAGGACTGCGGCTGTGGACGCGTCGGCATGACCGGTTGCTGCTGCGGCCGGTTATAGGCATATTGCGGCAGGGCGGGGCGCGCGTAGCTGCCGGCAAAGGGCCGGCTTGGCGTTCCCCCGGGGCGATTGTAGGTCTGTTGCGAGCCACCGCCGAATCCGTTGGGTGTGCGATTAATGCCGCCGCCCCCTTGCGAGCCACCGAAACCGTTGGGCGTGCGGTTGATGCCGCCACCCCCTGAGTTGCCCCAATGAGCTACCGAAGTGCTTTGCGAGGAGTACGGCGACTGATGGAAAAGAACGGAAGACGTGAGCCAGTTGAGCGCCCAGCCCGCAATACCGAAAGGTGTATGGCTAAAGGCCGACATGGCAAAGCTCAGTCCGTTCTGAAACAGTCCTGAGTTGGCGACCGACTGAAGCGCGTTCGTAAGCGAGAAACCGGGATAGGGAGAGACCGGCTGGCCGTACGAGGTCCACGGGTTATAAGTCGGAACGTAGACAACCTGGGAACTGGCGGGAGTGAGCTGGATATACCCCTGATTATAGGAAACAGCTTGTTCGGGTGAGCTTTGCAGGGTTCCGGCATTCTGGGCGCGTTCGCGCATCACCTGGATTGTCTGCAGAACATCCTGCGGCTGGTTGTAGTATGCATTGCCCAGGTCCGTGGTCCAGTGGAGGTCACGGTTCATCAGGTCCAGCACCAGGGGAAACGCAGTGAGGCCTTTGACGCTGGGGTCCCAGTTTGTCTGAGCATTGGCTCCGTAAGCGACTTGGTCCGGCGAGGCGAAGGCCTGAGAGTGAAGCCAGTTGTCGGCGGCAATCACCTGTGCCGGATAGGTGGAAGCGGCCAGAATCTGCGCGACCAGCGAATCCGGATAAAGCGCGATGGGAGCGACCAGTTGCTCAAGCTGTTGCGGCCCAATGGACTGCCCGCCCTGCTGGGACGGACCATAGGCTGCCTGCGGCGCATCCTGACCTGGGTCTGCGTAGGCAGGCTGGGAGTATTGCAGCTGTTGGGGGTACTGCGTTTGCTGGGGATACTGCTGCTGGCCATAGGCCTGCGGTTGTTGATATTGAATGTAGTTGGGGTTCGCCTGAACGAATTGGGAGTTCTGGTACTGGGGCCCCTGCGGCCACGCCGGCTGGGCGCAGAGTGCCAATTCGGTAATGGGCACGAGAAGCAGAAGCAGGGCTAGAGGCGCGGGGCTGCGAGGTGCTGGCGGCGAGGTTCGGCGATTCTTCGCAGAGTGGTCCGAGAGCAGGGAAGGCAATGCAGCGCGCGATGGGCGCAAGAAGAACTCGGGAATCATATGTCCTCACAGAGGCCCGTTCGCCCCGACGCGAGACTATTGTCCAGCGTGTCCAGCGCCAGCAAGCTGCATCGCAGACTTGAAGACGGAGGACGGTTAACTAGCCTAGACACGAGGTTGCGCGGTTAGTTGCGAAAAATCTTTGGCAAGGGTCGATTCAGTGAAAATGGTGCCGGTGAAAGAGCCTGCGCACCGAGCATTTAAGGTCTTCCCCAGCGATGGATGCGCAGAGGGTTTATCATCGAAAATGGTGCCGGTGAACGTGGGTGCGCTAGTTATGCGAGCGAAAGATCGCTGCTTCGTCCGCTTCGCCGCGCTTTACTCGGGACGGCAATCATATATTTTGATGGACTTCAAGAGACAGGACAGACATGCGAGCAAAGACGGCAGTAGTGCTGGGCGCCCAGTGGGGCGACGAGGGCAAAGGAAAGATTGTGGACGTGCTCAGCGAGCGGTTTGCCGCCGTGGCGCGCTACGCGGGCGGACACAACGCCGGCCACACCGTCATTATTGGCGGGCAGAAGTTTGTGCTACAGCTCATTCCTTGCGGAGTGCTCAGGCCCAGTTGTAAGGGAATCATCGGCAACGGCGTCGTCCTTGACCCGATCGCATTTTTGAAAGAAGTTGAGAAACTGCGCACTCTGGGCGTGGCTGTCGATGAGCAGCTTTTTGTTTCAAATCGAGCGCAAGTGATTTTGCCCTACCATCGCATGATCGAGCTGGCGGCGGAGAGCGCGCCGGGACGCCAGAAAATTGGCACCACAAGCCGCGGAATTGGTCCGGCATATGAGGACAAAATGGCACGCAGCGGGTTGCGGGTCGTCGATCTGCTCAGGCCGGAATTGCTGAAGACGCACATTGAGGCTGCCTGCGCCGAGAAGAACGCAATTGTGCGCGCGCTCTTTGGAACTGGGACAGCGCCTCTCGACCCCGAAAAGATGTATGACGAATATGCGGCAGCGGCTGAACAGGTTCGCCCTTTCGTGGCGGATACGGGACGCCTGTTGAACAAGATTCTCGCCAAGGGCGGCAGCGTCATGTTTGAGGGTGCGCAAGGGACAATGCTCGATATTGACCACGGAACCTATCCGTTTGTCACTTCATCTTCTGCGACGGCGGGTGGTGCGGCAACCGGGACCGGCGTCGGTCCGACCGCAATCGGCACCGTTATTTCTGTGACCAAAGCTTATGTGACGCGCGTTGGTGGCGGACCGTTTCCCACCGAGATTCACGATGCGGCGGGCGAAGAATTGCGAGCACGGGGCAACGAATATGGAGCAGTTACCGGAAGGCCGCGGCGGTGCGGATGGCTCGATATTCCCCTGCTGCGCTACTCAAACCAGGTCAACGGCGCGGAGTGGCTGGTGATTACCAAGCTGGATGTGCTCGACACCCTCGCCGAGATTCCCGTGTGTGTGGGATACGAAATTGGCGGCAAAATCACCGACGAGATTCCCGCTGACGTAGACGGCCTGGAGCAGGTCAAACCCATTTATACAACCCTGAAGGGATGGCAGGCGTCGACCGAAGGCATCACCGATTTTGAGAAGCTGCCCCAGGCTGCAAAGGATTATTTGCGCTTTCAGGAGCAGGAGAGCGGGGCAAAGATCGGTATGGTCTCAACTGGGCCGGATAGGGACCAGACGATGGTTTTGCCTGAATTTGCTTCTGCTTTGGACAGCATTCACGGGTAGACTCAAAGACAGCAGCCTCGGAACGTTTATTCGAGAATTTGCACGGGCGAGAGAGAAAACGATTCTATGGTAAGTTTCATCGTTCGTCTTACTTTCCATCAGGAAGATCGCGCCGATGTGGCGGAAACCCTGCGCATTCTGGCGGCTGCCTCGCGGCAGGAGCCAGGCTGTGTCACATACATTCCACACCAGTTGGAAGACGATCCAAACACGGTACTGATCTATGAGCAGTATGTGGATCAGAAGGCGCTGTCCGCTCACCGTGAGACTGACCACTTTAAGAAGCACGCCGTTGGCGGAATCTACCAGAAGATGCGCGAGCGGAGCGTGGAAAACCTGATTGCTCTCGTTTAAGACGGGAGGCTCGTCCAACGAGTGGTACGTCTCAAAAGAGTGCAACGCGATTGGTTTTGTGCCAAAGTGAATCCAACAGGGCGATGTGCCGATGGAAGCCGGATTGACCGGCACCCCTGTGCGAGATTACTATCCGAGACGCCAATGCCAGAATCTATAACCCAGCCTCTAAAGCGAATGCGTCGTTTTGCGACCTGCATGCCGATGCTGGCCGTTGTGCTTGCGCTCATATTCAGCCCAAGCGCCTATGCGCAGCAGGCAGGAATGCCAAGATCGCAGAAGCACGAGAGCCGGCATGAGATTGACCAGCTTGAGGAAGCATGGCGTGAGGCGGTACTCAAGTCGAACGCAGCACAGATGGAAGGCTTGCTGGCGGACGACTACATGGCAATCACCTCTTCGGGAACACTGCAAACCAAAGAGCAGGCAATCGACAACCTCCGCTCGGGAAAAACTCATTTCACGCAGCTTGAATTCTCAGATCGCAAAGTGCGATTCTACGGAACGACCGCGTTGGTGACTTCCGTCGCCGAGGTGCAAGGCTCAACCAGCGATGGGGATATTTCCGGCAGCTACCGCTACACGCGGGTTTATGTGCGTGATCCGCAAAGGGCATGGAAAGTTGTGAGCTTTGAAGTGAGCCGGATTCGCGAGCCCGGTGAGCGCGCCGAGCACAAACAATAGGCGCTTTGCTGCAAGTATCAGTCGGCGGGAGCGCCGCTACTGCCTGGCTATGACTGCTTTGTTCTGGAAATTCGCCAAAACGTGAAAAAACGTAAGCTATTTACTTTCAGTAGCTGGAAGTGGACGACGATATACCAGACGAATCACGCTGGGTTACATCAGTCGAGTATATTATTACCGATTTTCAGGCCTTCCCGTGAAGTCGGCTGAAAACGTCGCTCTTTTCGCGGAAAGAGCGAGCACCGCAGCAATCTCAGGTGAATCCGGCAGCGTGATCTTTGCGGCTGCCGGAAATTGCAGCTAGGGTCGCCTGCCACCAGGCTTCCTCCCGCTTGGACGAGGACCGCCAGGGCGAGGTCCGGTCCGCTTGGCGCCCGATCCACTTGTCCCGCTGGGCTTGCCCTTGTACCCGGACTTCGAGAAGCCTCCGGGCTTGGACCTGGAGCGATCTCCTGAGGCGGGCTTACCGGCGAAATTCGGCTTAGGCTTCCATCCGGTGCCGGTCTTGCGCTCGGGCCGGGATTCTTCGCTGCGGGGACGGAAGCCTGCGGAGCCCTCTGTGCGCGGAGTGTAAGGTCTCGAAGGACGGCTCGAAGACGAGTTGCTTCCTTCGTCCTTGCGGAAGGGACGCTTCGGGCCGAGGCTTGGGCGGGAATCTGAACCTGTGCGCGGTCCACCGCGTCCTGCCGGGGGGCCAAAGGAGCGACCGCCTTCTCTTCCCGGCTTGCTGCTCGGCCTTGCTCCGCCTGGGCGCGGCTTGCCGCTACTGGTGGTGAAGGGACGCGCTAATCCGCCTTCGCTTCGGAAGGGACGTGTGGAACTCGAACGGCCACCGCTCGGGCGAACCGACCCGGAACGGCCCGCACCGGGTCGGCCCGATCCTGCGCGCGCTGGTCCTGAGTATCCGGATGCAGGACGGCTTGAGCTGGGACGGTCAGTTCCGGTCCGGTCAGTTCTTGGCCGATCTGTCCTTGGTTTTTCCGAGCGTCCGAAATCCTGAACCGGCTCAATGTGCAAGCGCGACGGCTTGCTGGGCCCCAGCTCTTCCATCGGCTCTGGCGCGGGTCGGGTTGATTCCGGCCTTGGCGAGCTTGGGCGCTTGTAAGCGGGACGACCACCTGATTCAGGCTTCTTCCACGCTGGTTTGTCCCCATAGGGTCTGCCACTTCCTGGCTTTGCCCCGTAATTACGTCCTGCAGGAGGCTTGCTGCCGAAGGTGCGGCCGCTTGCCGGTCTGTCGCCGTAGCTCCTGCCTGCAGAGGGACGGCCTTCACCTGTGGATCCGGCCTCGGATCGCGCAGGGGGATGTGCAGGTCTGTCATCTTTCTTCCACGCTGCCCGCGGTGCGGCGCTGTCTGTGGGTCGACCTGGGCCAAACTTCGTAGGGCGGGAGCCAAATCTGCTTGGACCGGCCCCGGTTCGAGCCGGTCTGTCATCCCCGAACGCGCGCTTGGGTTTGTAGTCTTTTGGTCCTGCGGCGGGCCTTTCGCCACGCGCCTTGTAGGCCGGCTTCTCCGGGGGCAGCGAGTCGATAATATTCCGCCGTCGAATCTCTTTGGCCTTTGGAGTCTTCAGCTTGCCGTCCGCGGCCTTGCGCAGCAGCTCCAGTTCCTGAGAGTCGAGCTCGCGCAGATTGCCCGGTTCCTGATCCAGAATCAGAGGGCCGTAGCCAACGCGTCGGATTTTCTCGACAAAATGGCCGACTTCCTCGAACATCTTGCGCAATTCGCGATTACGGCCCTCGATCAAAACGACTTCGTACCAGGGATTGTCACCTTGTCGAACCTGGCGAATACGGGCTGGGGAGGTGCGAACCTTGCTCGAACCGGGCTTACCCTTCTCGATGGCAACGCCGGCGCGAAGAATGTCCAGCTCGCTTTCGGTTGGAATTCCAGCCACCTTGACCAGATAGGTTTTTTCCACGCCGACGGAGGCCTTGGTCAGTTTATTGGCTAGCTCACCGTCATTGGTGACCAGTAGCAGGCCTTCGCTCATGTAGTCGAGGCGGCCAACGGGGTAGAGCCGCTCGCGCATCTTGTCGAAGAACTGCATCACGGTGGGCCGACCCTCGGGATCCTTCACCGTGGTCACGAAGCCGCGCGGCTTGTTCAGCACAAAGTAGCGCAGGCGTTCTGCGCCCTGAAGCAGCTTGCCGTCTACGCGAATATGGTCGCGGCCGGCGTCGGCCTTGGTGCCCAGCTCGGTCACCACTTTGCCGTTTACCTGCACACGGCCTTGCTCGATCATTTCCTCGGCTTTGCGGCGGCTGGCTACACCTGATTGAGCCAGAATCTTCTGCAGCCGCTCCAGCTTCACCGGCGGACGAGCCTTGGGCTTGAATTCAGCCTCGTCTTCGTCTGCACCTTCTTCGGCGTCGGCTTCCGCTTCACTTTCGGGGTCGACTTCGGATTCGGCCAAGGCATCTTCTTCCGCGCCCTCGATCTCAGACTCTGATTCAAGGCCGGTTGGGGTGGCTGCCTCGCCGTCGGTTTCATCGCCGATTGGGTCTTCGACTTCAGCTTCAATTGGGTCGATCAACTCGTCTTCATTTGCTTCAGGCCGATTTTCATCAGTCATGGGGTACAGTCTCAGTTTCTGCCTGCTCTAGGGGGGAAGGCGCAGCAGGCGCGGCCTCTGCGGTGGTTGTCTCCGCTTCGATTGCCGACGGTTCTGATTGCTCGGCGAGGGGTTCTGTTGTGTCCGGCTGCTCGTTCTCCGGAGCGTCTTCTCTGTCCGCCTTCGCGGCGGTCTCTTTGCTTTCCTTTTCGGTAGTTTCTTGTTTGGGGCCTTCCTGGGGTGTCTCCTGCGTGCTATCTGACGCAGCCTCTTCTATCGGCTCATCGCCGTCTCCGTCCTCTTCGAGGCGCACATCTTCGTCCACAACGACGGCTGCTTCACCCTCGGCAGCCGTGGCCATATCCTCGAATTCAAGCTGGGCAATCTTCTCGAACTCCTCCATCGAAGGCAGTTCAGCTACGTCCTTCAAGCCGAAGCGGAGGAGGAATTCTTTGGTCGTCTTGTACAGAATGGGCCGGCCAATCACCTGTTTTCGCCCTGCTGTAGAGATGAGCTTGCGCGCCAGCAGTGAACCGAAGACACCCGATGAATCCACGCCGCGAATCTCATTGACTTCAGGCGCGGTCACAGGCTGCTTATACGCGATCACTGCAAGTGTTTCCAACGCAGGGAGGCTCAGCTTCAAGGCCGGCTTGAGACTTTTCACGAACATCCGCGCCGCGTCATGGCATTCCGGCTTGGTGGCCATCCGATAGCCGCCGGCTATCTCCTTGATTTCAATGCCGCGATCGTCGCTGGCGTAGGTGGTGATAAGCTCGTCGAGCAAACCTCGCAGAATGGCGCGGACTTCGCGGTCCTGCTGCCGGGCAAGGCGCTTGGCCTCTGCTTCCGGATCGGGAGCGACCTCGGGTGCGGCTTCTGTGGCAGCTGGCTCAGCGGATTCAGTTGGAGCCTCGGAACCCGGTTCCGCAGCCGCAGATGCTTCGGGAATTGCTTCAGCTTCCGCTTCGGACGACTCAACCTGCAGCTGTTGTTCAACCTCCAAATAGTCGAACGCATCGTTCATCAGCGGTAGAGGTTCTTGTGGGGTCTGCTCGGCGACCGTCGCGGCAGACGCGGCTTCCTGCTGCGCTTTCCACTCCAGGGCTTCGGCAGCAAACAATGCGGAGAGCTGGGTCAAGGTGACCGGCTCCTCCGCGGCGTAAATGACAGCTTCCAGCTTTGCTTTAAGGCTCATTCTGCAATAGGTACCTCAAGTATGGTACCGGAACTGGAGCGTTCCCGCCGCCTGTGGGGTACGAATGGCTTGTGCAAGGTGCGGAAAAAGGGCGTCCGCCGAAGCGAACGCCCTTGAAAGCAGCCGAATTCAGGCTAGTGAGAGACTTGCCGGAAGAGCCAGAAGAGCGTTCCGGACAGGAGCGCCGCGGCAGGAAGTGTGAATACCCATGCCGCTGCAATGTTGCGGATCGTGGATAGCTGAAGGCCACTTCGGTTCGCCGCCATTGTGCCCGCCACGCCCGAGCTCAGTACATGCGTGGTACTTACAGGTAATCCGTAGTTGTCCGCGGCAAAAATGGTGGCCATGGCGACAAGTTCTGCGGTAGCGCCTTGCGCGTAGGTCAGGTGTTCCTTGCCTATTTTTTCACCCACAGTCACCACAATTCGTTTCCAGCCGACCATGGTACCCATGCCCAGCGCCAATGCTACGGCCACCTTTACCCAGGTGGGAATGAATTTGGTCGCCTTGTCCACCTTGGTCTTGTAGTTTCCAAGGGCGGCATTTTCATCCGCCGTAAAGGCCGGATTGTGGTTCTTCTGCATCAATCGGATGGCTTCGCTGGCAACGTACATGTCATTGCGGACGTTAGTTTGCTGGCCGGCCGGAACCGCTTTGAATTCCTTGTAGAGACCTACTTCGTGGTTCAGGTCCTCGACCAGCTCGCGGAGGGCCAATACCGTATCTGATTGAATCTGCTTGGTACGGATGTAGTCAGTAACCTCAGCGCGGGGGTCTCCCCCAAGGATTCCAGTGCTGTCCACGTGGCGATCGAGAACGCGGCCAGCTTGTTCGGATGCGGCAATGAAGTCCTGCGTCTCGGCCGGAGTAACGGCGTGGTTAAGCGCGTAGGCCGTGGGGACGGTCCCAATGAGGATAAGCATGATGAGGCCCATGCCTTTTTGTCCGTCATTGGAACCATGGAAGTAGCTGACGCCAGTGCAGGTTAGCACCAGCAATAGCCGAATCGGCCACGGTGGAGGCGACTGATCTTTGGGAGCCTCATAGAGTTCCGGGTACTTGATGAGCCACTTGGAGAGCAGGAACAACAATGCGGCTGCGCCAAAACCGACGACCGGCGAAATCAGCAGGACCTTGAAGACCTTGGTAGCCTGCTCCCAATCCACGCCTGACGTTCCGCTCCCGTGGGCGCTCATGAGCTGGTTGGCGACGCCTACGCCGATGATGGAGCCGACCATGGTGTGTGAGCTGGATGCGGGCAACCCGAACCACCAGGTGCTGAGGTTCCAAATGATGGCTGCAATGAGCAGCGCGAAAACCATGGCAAAGCCCGCACCCGCGCTGACCTGGAGGATAAGCTCGACAGGCAACAGTGTAATCACGGTGAATGCGACAGTACCGGTTGACATGAGCACGCCGGCTAGGTTGCACATTCCCGACCAGACAACGGCAATATTCGGGTCGAGCGAGTGGGTATAAATGACTGTGGCCACAGCGTTTGCTGTGTCGTGGAAGCCGTTTACAAACTCGAAGCCAAGAGCAATTGCCAAGGCCAGGATCAGCAGCGCATAGGGCCAGATGCTGCCCAGAGTTACATTGCTGAAGTCCTTGGAGATGTTGAAGCCGATGAACCCAACTCCAATCACCAAAGCCACCAGTACAACGGCTCCGCTGATAAAAGCGTGGGATTTTTTCATCTTCTTTTCGAGGAGTGCTGATGCTGGTGGTCGGCCAGATAAGGTTGCCGCTACTTCGGACATGCTCTTGCTCCAATAAATGGGATGAATGCGATCAGACTTTGTCCGGCGCATCTTTGTCCGGCGCGACTCGGGGAAGCAAACCCCGGACCCATCCATGGATATACGAAGCAGATGAAAGGGATGTGAATTGTTGTGCGGGAAAGCAACCGGCGCAACAATTCACATCCCTTTTTACGGCGTATTTAGATTGAAGAACTGAGCGCGGTCTCGGCCCAAACGACAGCGTCGGCATAGCACCGCATCAGTTGTTCCCGGTTCAGGCGAACCGTTTGAGCGATCTGATCGCATGGCGCCCAGTCGCCCCGCTCGTGGCTCTCAAGCCACGCAAGCAGGCTGCGCTGTGGGTTGGCTTTGCCGAGCAGCGCAGCGCGAATCTCATTCCGCAGCGGCATCGAAGGCGTGACTTCTTCCATGGGAAGGCCCAGCATAGCCGGCACCAGGCTCAGCATTCCCAGAAGATACTGCTCGGAAGCATCCATCTTGCACTCGCCGGCGGCAAGCTCGCAAAAGCGGGCCCGCATCAAGGCCATGCGCAGAACTTCAGTGGACTGTCCGCCATTCATTTCGCTGAGAACCGCAACTGAAATGACGCGGCGAAGTGTATTGTCGCCGAGGATAATCAGCGCCGACTCAATGGAGCGTAGTTCCTGTTGGGTATGGTAAAGCGGGGAGTTCACCAGCCGTAGCAGGCGGTAAGTGAGCGACGCGTCGCGCATGACCAGCTTGCTCAACTTCCTCAAATCAATGGGATCATGGTGCAATTCGCGCACAATCTCAAAGTGGAAGATCCGGTTGGCAGGCACTTTGCGCTTCTTTACCAGGACTGGATGGCAGATGTAGCTTCCCTGAAAGAGCGTGAAGCCTCTCTCGCGGGCTTGCTGGTAGTCCGCCGGTGTTTCTACCTTTTGGGCGACAACCGTAATTGAGTCACACTTCAAACGCCGCAGGTGTTCACGCTCCGTTGCACCGAGTTGGTTGAAATCCACGCGAATGTAATCGCATAGCTGCAGCAGAGGTTCAAGAGTCGCGTTCCAGGCGAAGTCATCCAATGCCAGCCGGTAACCGCGGGCTTTCAGATCGCGGCAAGCGTCAACCAGCTTTTGCGCTTTCGCCAGACTTGCCGGAATTCCCAGAACCGTCTCCCCTGGGGGCAGAACATGCACCAGGTTCTCGGTGAGCCCCTCAACACTGCAACTCACAAAAGCCGGAAGTCCGTTGGTAAACCGCTCCAATCCGAAGATCACGGCATTATCGAGCATGGTTCGGGCGGCCATATCGCCGTCGCCGCGGGTGGCGCCAAGGGGGCCTGCGCGGAACAGCAATTCGTATCCGTGGACACGCCCTTCGAGGTTAAGGATGGGCTGGCGAGCGACATAGCGCATCTCAGAAGCCCAATCCTGCACCCCGGCGTCCGGGTCTTTTGTCACTTCAGTTTGAATAAATACTTGTTCCATCTGGGAGAATATCGGCAGGACAGCCCCATCTGTTGAATGAATTCCCGGCCTTTGCGAGGAATTCCTCGAACCGGAAGGCTGCTTTTGGGAAAAGTCCAGAGGCTTGAAGACGTATTCAGGAGGGAATCCAAGGCTGCCAAACGCCATTGCAGAACCGGGCTGGAGCTCGGTGCAGCGATTGTGCTCACTGGACGGCGGTATGTTCCGCGAACCAAACGGCCAATTGGGCTTCGGTGATCTCGCCTGCGGCAAGGCCGAGAATTGTGAGGTATGCCTCCTCCTGACTTGCCGTTACTTCCAGGCCGTTCACGTCGAGAAATGCAAAAGAGACTACAAGTGCCGTACGCTTATTGCCATCCAGAAACGGGTGATTCGCTGAAATTCCAAACGCGTAGGCTGAAGCGAGAGTAGAGAGCGATAGCGCGGATTCCGTATAAGCCCATATATTCCGGGGTCTGGCCATCGCGGACTCGAGCAACCCCGCATCTCGAACTCCTGCGGAACCTCCGTGAGCGGCAAGCTGAAGATCGTGGATAATCACCGCGTCGGCAGCATCCATCCAAATGGGTTCTTGCATTACTCAGCCAGTTTACGCAGCGCGTCACGGTATTTCCGCATGACACGTTCACCGGCTTCCATCTTGAGCATGAATTGGTCGTCGTAAGGGGTCAGGTGCGCCCCATAAGGAGTTTCCGAAACGCAAACTGTGTCGCCCTTTTGCACATTCAGCCGCGCCAGAGTCTCTTTGGGCAAAATGATTCCTGCCGAGTTACCAATCGCAATGATCTTGGTGGTGGTGGGCATGAAGGGTGTCCTCGCAGAACTCAGTATAACATAAGTTATAACACGCCGCTAACGCCAGTCGTCTCTCGCATTGGCGAGGCCCTCATTCATCACCGCTTCGAAACTCGTGTGCTTCTTGATGAAGATGTCGCTGAAGGCCTTGTCCTGGCGGAGCAGAATGGCCTGCAGTCGCACCAGTTCCAGCAAGGCCAGAAATGTGGCGATCAAGGCTCGCTCCGACCGAGTGTGGCTCAGCAATTTATTGAGCGAAACCGGCTTGTCTTCCATCGTCAGCCGACGGCCGAGGAAGCGGATCATCTGCCCAACAGTTACCGAGTCTTCTTCAACGTTCAGCACTGGCCGGTTTCGCGCGCGCTCCAGAATTTCACGGAAGATTCGAACCAGGTCGACCGTGTCGGCGGCGATTTCCGGCTCGGCTGCTGCATCGTCTTTGAATTCGCGGAAGCCCGGATTGGTCCATGTGGCCGCTTCCAGCATCTGCTTCTGCTGCAGCATCTGCGCTGCATTCTTGAACCGCTCGTGCTCCAGCAGGCGGTCAACAAGTTCGCGCCGCGGATCTTCGGCCGCTTCTTCGGGACTCGCTCCGGCGCGGGGTAACAGCATCTTGCTCTTGATGTGGATCAGCAACGATGCGGTGTAGATAAACTCTCCCGCTACATCGACATCGGAGGACTTGAGCTGGTTTACATAAGCCAGAAACTGGGCGGTGATCTTAGCGATCGGAATGTCGTAGATATCGATGTCCTGCTTGCGGATCAGGTCCAGCAGCAGGTCGAGGGGTCCGTCGTAAACCAATCCCACGCTGACGGAAAAGGGAGACTCCTCCGAGCTCTCGTCGCGCTTCTTCTGCACCGCTGCTGCCTTGGCTGCGGCTTTCTCATCCGGCCCAGGCTGGATGTGGAGGACTAAGTCGGGAACGGTTGGGTGCTCCGATGACGCTGCAGGCGTCACCTCCGGGATTGATTCGTCCGCGATGGGGCTCGGGTTGGTTGGTTCTTCGGTCAACGGCTGCCCCCACCGCTCGAAGTCAACTGCATGGCGGCACGCACCTCTTGCATGGTCTGTTCAGCGCGGGCGCGGGCGCGGTTCGATCCATCTTCCAGGATTTCGGTCACCTGGGCATCTGTGAAGCTCGCCCGACGTTCCTGGATCGGTGTAAGCAACTGAACAAGCGCATCCGCGGCCCAGCCCTTGCATTGGATGCACCCGATTCCCGCCGTCCGGCAGCCCTCATAGACGTTCGCCAGGGTTTCCGGGGGCGAGAACACCTTGTGCAGGTCGCCAACAGGGCACTTGTCCGGGTCCCCTGGATCGGTTCGCCTTACCCGCGCCGGGTCCGTCACCATGGTCTTCAGCTTCTGCCGAACTACCGGCTCGGGATCGGTCATCAGAATTGTGTTGCCGTAGCTCTTCGACATCTTGCGTCCGTCAGTGCCGGGCAGCTTGGGTGAAGGGGTGAGCAGGACGTCAGGCTCCGGAAGTACTTCATCCCCTTCCCACCGGGATATCACCTCCGGTCTCACATCGGGGTGCTTTCCAGCGTCTCTAGTCTTTCGTCCGCCTCTTGGAAAGAAAAAGTTAAAACGCCGTGCGATTTCGCGAGTGAGTTCAACGTGGGCAGCCTGGTCTTGGCCAACAGGCACGTATTTTGGCTGGTAAATCAGAATGTCAGCCGCCTGAAGAAGCGGGTAGCCCAGAAACCCATACGTTGTAAGGTCCTTGCCAGTCAGGTTCTCCTGCTGTTCCTTGTAGGTAGGCACACGCTCCAACCAGCTCAGCGACGTGATCATGGACAAATCCAGAAACAATTCGGCATGCTGTAGCACTTTGCTCTGCTGGAACAGCACACTCTTTGCTGGATCAAGGCCCGCTGCCAGGTAGTCGAGCAACACTTCCCGGGTGCTCGGTACGATCTGTGAAGTATCCCCGTAGTCCGTCGTCAGCGCGTGCCAGTCGGCGATGAAGAAGTAGCACTCGTACTGATCCTGTAGCTTGACCCAGTTGGCCAGCGCGCCCATGTAGTTGCCAAGGTGCAGCTTGCCGGTGGGGCGCATGCCGCTCAAAACACGCGGCCGGGGAGATGGAATTACATTTTCAGGCATTGTTTCTTATCGATTCCGTGATTTAACGCTGGTTTCTGCCGGGAGCTGCCGCCGTTTCGGGCGAAACATTCAGAACAGGCTCGTTCTATTGTACGGGCCTGCAGGGGGACACGGGCAGGCTTTGGCTGTGCTCGATTTCGCCCTAGATCAACTTCAGCACCAGGTACACCAGGAACATTGCCGGCGCAATCAACATCCTCAGCACTTTGCCGCCAACCCAAACCATGATCAGGTAGCTGACCCAGATCGGCACGCGGTCGTATGCCTGCACCGCGTTGTAGGGCAGGATGTTGCGCACCAGCCGGCTGCCGTCCAAGGGAGGAATTGGAAACAGGTTAAAGAAAAACAAGCCTACATTAATCTCGATTGCCAGGATCGCCAGCAGCACAAACGCAGGAAAGGCCGAGGGCACACCCACGGCGATGCCGTCGTTGAATATGGACATTACTTGATCGTGGCCTCCAGGTACCGCAATCGAAATCACCGCCAGAACCAGGAAAGCGACAAGGGCGATGAGAAGATTCGAAGTGGGACCGGCCAGGGTCGTCAGGTTGTCGTCGCGCACGATCTTGGTGAAGTTGCGCGTAATAACCGGCGTTGGCTTTGCCCAGCCCACGATAGCCCCGCTGAAAAAGCTGAACCCGATGAACGGTCCGAAGATTGCGAGCCCCGGAAATAAGAGCGTTCCAATCGGGTCAACGTGATAAGCGGGGTTCAGGGTCACCCGCCCCTGTAACCGCGCCGTCTGGTCGCCGAGATACGATGCCGTCCAGGCATGAGCGCACTCATGAACGCTGAGCGAAAAGATCAGCAGAACGAACTTGAAAACCGCAATGAGAAATACGACAGGTTGCAAACCACTCTCCAATTTGCTGGAAAGCTCAGGTTAGCATGGCAGGGTTCCGATGTTCACACCCTGTCGGAAGGGAAGCTTCCCACTGCTTCGCCCGCGCCAACGTTCTGGCCTGCCAGGATAATCGCGTGGCTGGCGATGCGGGCACCGTCTCCAATCACTGTCGGTACAAGCGTGACTTTGTCGTAGTCGTCGGGAGCGTGAGTGTGCGAGTAGATCCGTGCAAACGACCCGATCACCACATTCTTGCCGATGGTGATCCCTCCACGATCATTGAGCAACGCGCGTTGGCGGATGGTCACTCCGTCGCCGATCGAGAGGTTATAGCCATAAGTCAGGTCTACGCCGTGGTAGATCTTCACGCCTGTACCCATGCTTTTGAAGATGTGGCGACCGAGCATGCAGCGGAAACGCAGACCCAGCCAATGGTTGAGTCCCACAGGAGAGCGGTCGAACATCTGCCAGAACCATAAGAGCGGCTTGAGATCGTCGAAGCGTGCGCAGTCGGCGTCGGCAAAATGCTGCGCTTCGAGGGTCACATTCTCGGGGTCCAATGAAAGATTGACCACGTTTCCAGGAAGCTCGCTGGTGAGCGTGAGGTTAAGTTTGCCTCCGTGGGGACGTCCCAGGTAAAGCTGGTAAAGCTGGTCGCGAACGATTTCAGCACGGCGCTCCTGAGAGCCATGCCGGGTGAACTCGTCGTCCAGGAACTGGATCCAGCGGCGATAGACCTCTTCAGCCTCAGGTGCGGGACGCGGGGCGTTGCTCACGGTGGTCATACGAATTGGACGATACACCAAGCAGCCGGGATGCATCGAGCCTTGCAGGCAGCAACCCTGCGAACGAACCAGCTGTGATCGAACCTCAACCGAATGGGCGATGCGGTTCTACAACCGAGATAAGTAGTATTTTGCACGATGAGCACCGAACCGCGGGCACGGCAACAGACCGGGCGGCAGATGGGCGTGTGGGCTGCCACCGCCGTTGTCACGGGCGAGGCTATCTCCCTGGGCATTTTCCTCACCCCTGCCGGCATGGCTCGATCGCTGGGCTCTCCCGCCCTCCTCGCCGCGATCTGGTGCGGCATGGCATTCATCACACTCGCAGGGGCGCTCTGTTTTACTGAACTTGCTGTGCGCTATCCGCAGGCCGGCGGCGAATATGTCTATCTGCGCCATGGCTTTGGACGCCGCATCGCCTTTCTATACGGATGGATGGCGGCCATCGTCATGTATCCAGGGATTGCAGCTGCCTTGTGTGTGGGATCGGTCCCTTACGTTCAGTCGCTCGTCTCTCTTCCCGGCTGGCTGGCTTCTTCTCTACCCGCCCTGATCTTGATCGCGCTGGGCGCTATCAACTTTGCCGGAACCCGCCTCTCAAGTGGATTCATGACGGCCCTGAACTGGCTGAAGGTTCCAGTGCTTGCTGGACTGGTGGGCTGGGCACTCGTTTCCGGACACGCCACCATAACCAACCTCGCTCCGCTTACCTTGCGCCGCGGTGGTTCCGATCCCCTTGTCGGCGCCATCGCAGGAGCAGCTATCAGCGCGTTCTTCTGCTTCGGAGGTTGGTGGGAGGCAGGTAAAATCGCCGGGGACGTCAGCAACCCGCGCCGCAATCTGCCAATCGCCTTCACCGCAGGCGTTCTCATTGTGACTGCGGTATATCTGCTCGTCAGTTTCGCGTTTGTCGCGGTTGTTCCCATGGAGCAGATTCAGAACAACACCGCTTTTGTCGCCCAATTTGGACAGGCACTGTTTGGAGCACAGGGTGGCCGTGTGCTGTCAGCCTGCGTGCTGCTGTGCGTGCTTGGAGGCCTGATGGTGCTGAGCATGGCCGTACCGCGTGTGACGTACGCGCTGGCACGCGAAGAAGCCGGCAGCAATAGCCAATCGAGCCAGTCCGGACCATTAGCATTTTTTGCTCGCATTCATCCTCGATTTGGTTCACCGTCCAACGCGGTCCTGTTACAAACCTGTATGGCGCTTGCGGTGTTGGCCCTGGGAGCTTTCGACCGAATCCTGGCATTCATCATCTTCTCCGCGGTTGTTTTTCTGGCGCTCACAGTTGCTACGCTCTTCCGCACTTCGGAACCGGTCAGGCGCTGGTGGTTTCCGCTGGCGCCTTTTGTCTTCATAGGCGGCAGCGGGTTGCTCGCCATCATGCTCCTGATGCACAGCCTTTGGCCTTCGCTGCTTGGAGCAGCGGTAGTGCTGGCAGGACTGCCTGTGCGCTGGCTTCTCTTACGCGGAAATCAGACCGCGCCGAAGCTTCTAACCGAAATTGATTTATCGTGAATCTCGATTTCCATTAACCCAGCATTTCCCTCAAAAAGGAGCATTTATGCCACACATCGCCCTCCCCGCTGACCTTCCCGGCATTCGCGGCGCCATGGCTTTTCGTCCCGAAACAGCCCGTCCGCTGAATGCGCTTGTAGAAATCCTGCTCACCGGCCCCAGTACGCTCAGCCGTGGTGAACGCGAGTTGATTGCTACCTATGTATCCAGCCGCAACTGCACGCATTATTGCCACAGCATCCACGGAGCCATTGCCGCAGCCCACCTGGGCGGCGATGAGGCGTTGGTCAAGCAGGTGAAGACCGACTTCACCCAGGCTTCCATTAGCCCTAAGCTCAAGGCGCTCCTGACTATCGCCGGAAAGGTGCAGCAGGATGGCAAACTCGTGACGGCAGCCGATGTCGATGCCGCCCGCAACCTGGGCGCAACGGATCTTGAGATTCACGACACCGTGCTGATCGCCGCCGCTTTCTGCATGTATAACCGCTACGTCGACGGTCTCGGAACCGACCAGCCAGACGACGAAGCCCTCTATCGCGAACGCGGCCGGCGTGTCGCACGCGATGGCTATGTCACGGTAAGCGAAGAGTATCTCGCCAGCCACACCGAAGCAGCCCACGCACACGCTTGATTCCGAGGAGACACACATGCCGCATATCAATCTTCCTGAGGGATTTCCCGGCATCAGCGCCGGGTTTACTTTCCGGCCTGAGACGGCCAAGCCGATGCGCCAGTTGGCCCAGATCCTGCTCCATGTGCCGAGTTCGCTGACACCCGGCGAGCGCGAGCTTATCGCTACCTACGTCTCTTCGAGAAACAACTGCCACTTTTGCCAAGCCAGCCACGCCGCCGCTGCTACCGCGCATCTCGGCGATGCCTCCGTGGTAGACAAGGTGAAGGCCAACTTCCTCGAAGCGCCGGTCAGCGACAAGCTAAAGGCGCTGCTCGCGATTGCCGGCAAAGTGCAGCAGGATGGCAAGCTGGTCACCGCTGCCGACGTCGAAGCCGCGCGCAGCCAGGGCGCGACCGACCTTGAAATTCACGACACGGTGCTCATTGCCGCGACATTTTGCATGTTCAACCGCTATGTCGACGGCCTCGGCACATGGCAGCCAACCAACCCTGAGATGTACGCGCAAATGGGGCGGCACTTGGCAGATGAAGGGTACATGCAGCCCTCCATCAAGCAGCCGCTGGAGCAGGCTGTCGGCGCTGGCTGATACGGTTTTAGCTAGCCTTGGAGGTAGAAGCTGTTTAGGGCTCCACGCGGATGCATTTTCCAAAAATGCTATGCGGTCCGACCCAGCCGTTTATTCCGCCTCGGTTATTACCGATCTGGAACTGTTCGCCCCTGACGGCTTTCACGAGATGCAGGTATTCGGCACCCCGTACCTTGCAGAGCACTATGTCTCCTGGTAAGAAAGCAGAACAATCTACCGGAACAACCGTGCGGAGGTTGCCGGATTCGATCCTTCCCTTCATCGATGAGCCTCGGGGGCGAAAGGAAACCGCCTCTCCAGCACGGAGCTTTTCGATGTAGTGTGTTGCCCAACCCATGTACACAATGCTCTCACGCCAAATGGTGCTATTTTTTCGGGGTTCGGCCGAACCCACAGTTGTCCCGGAGTCGCTAGCACACGCGATCTTCTGCATGCGTTGATATCACCTTTACTGAAATGAAGGCAATGCATACAATATGGCGTGAGGTGAGATCATGCCCAGTTTGACGGTTCGTAATCTTCCCGATGAGACCCACCGCGCCCTGCGCGTGCGAGCTGCCCAGCACGGGCGCTCCGCCGAGGCCGAAGTTCGAGCAATCCTGGAGGAAGCCGTGCGGCCCGCTGAACGCCTGAAAATCGGCACCGAACTACATCGGATCGCCCAGGAAATCGGCGGCATGGATGACCTCGACATTTCCCGCCAGCGCAGAGAGATCCAGGGAGCGGACTTCGAATGATCGTCCTCGATACCAACGTGCTCTCAGAGCCACTCAAAACGCGGCCCGACCCGAAAGTTCTTTCCTGGCTGGACGCTCAGGCCGCCGAAACTTTATATATGAGCACGATCAGCTATGCCGAACTGCGCTTCGGGGTGCTGAAAATGCCGGACGGCAAACGCAAGAACGATCTCGCCGCGCAAATCGAGCGAGCGCTGGGGTTGTTCAAGGAACGAATGCTGGAGTTCAACGTCAATGCCGCCGAGCAGTTGGCTCAGATTGGCGCTCGCTGCGAGAAGATCGGTAAACCAGCCACGGCGCCCGATGCGTATATTGCAGCGATTGCCGCGGCGAATGGATTCTCGGTTGCGACACGGAATATCGATCACTTCAAGCACACGGGCGTTCCCGTTATCAATCCATGGGACTAAGGCCATGGGAGCAAGACGATGGGAGTAAGGAGTGGTGCTCATCCGTTTTCGACCTGAACGCAAGAAGGGACGAGCCATGGCTCACCCCCTTTTTGCTGCTGCGGAATGACTCGACGATGCGGAAAGCGTTCGCGGTATTTAACCGTTGGTAACTTCCGAGTTGACGGTGACACGCCCACGAAGTTCGCTCTTAGCCCCGGAGGGACGATTGAGGTTAGCCCCGGGTGAAACCCGGGGAATTGCGCCCCAAAACAACAATCATCGCCCGGTAGGGGCGCGGTGATAAACGCGAGTAATTTCCGC